>Ga0190363_1000721_pt1 | contig 19739 bp, 22 predicted proteins | sample 48721867_MG_FD_161272 | JGI IMG/M metagenome (GOLD analysis project Ga0190363, IMG submission 161272) | Hydrothermal vent microbial mat bacterial communities from Southern Trench, Guaymas Basin, Mexico - 4872-18-6-7_MG | ecosystem: Environmental > Aquatic > Marine > Hydrothermal vents >... | reverse complement strand
TCAAATGAAAATAATCCACTGGAATAAAAGATTAAAAAACATGAGAAGTAAAGAGCTAAGAGGAACTGAAAGAGAAGTGAGGGGGGATGTCAGAGCTTAGAAAAAGGATGGTGGAAAAGATAGAAGCATTGCCTGATGAAATGCTAAAATCAATCTTGGATTTCATTGAATACATGAGGACAAAGGAGGAAATGATAGAGGCATTTGAATCGAAATACGGTTCTTTCAACAAGTTAAAAGATAAAATAATGAACGATGAGCATACATGGGAGGAAGAGAGGGATTTCTTTGAGTGGGAGGCGGCTATAACAGAAATGAAAAAGTTGAAGCGGTTATCGGGATTTAAAAGTGAAAATCTCTGATTTCAAGAAGAAGTTGAGAGGGGGCTGTATAAAATTTGGACTTCCTGAACCGAAAGTTGTGAGTGAGGGATTGGTTTCGATAAAGGTGAGGATAAATACAGAGTGTGGGGATATCGAAATTTACTTTAATGAGGAGACGCAAACTATAACCTCAGCACTAATAGTCAAAGGAGAACGCGTATTCGGGATAAATGGATATCCTGAAAGCAAGGCGTGGCACATGCATCCCTTAGGCGAGGTAAAAAGGCATGTAAAAATTGAGCCAATGGACTTGGAAGATATCATAAGAGAGTATGCTAAGGCGATAGTGGAGATAAAAAGGAGGTAAAAAATGAGGATAATTCAATGGAACATCTCAAAGGCTTCGCACCCAATGTATGCACTGCGGAAGTATGAGGATGCGTTGTTCAGCCATATAAAGGAGCTGAGGCAAGATTGGAATATAGGAAGGATATGGCGGAGTGATGGAAAGATTTTCGGGAGCACCGTCTTCTCATGGTTTTTCTATAAGAATAATGATGCCGATGTGGTGCATGCAACTTCGCAGACCGTAGCTCCTGCCGTTTATTTCAGACTTAAGAAACCAAAGAAATTTATTGTTACCGTGCATGATTTAGCGCCGCTGGTGTATCCTTCCGAAATAACTGATGTTTCAATGAAAATACAGTTCATGCTCACGCCAAGGGCGCTGAAAAAAGCGGACAGGATAATTGCAATATCAGAATTTACGAAAGGGGAGGTAATGAGATTGTTGGGGATTGAGGAGGAAAGAATAAGCGTTGTTTACCAAGGCGTTGACCATAGGAGATACAAGCCGATGGACAAGATTGAATGCAAGAGGAAGTTTGGGTTGAATCCGGAGGACAGACATGTGTTGGTGGTATCGTCAAACGTGGAGCATAAGAGGTTAGATTTAGCAAGAAGAATATTTGACGGTTTAAGAGCAGCAAGAGAAGATGTGAAGATGATAAAGGCGGGGTATGGAGAATTGCTGGAAGGCGACGGGGTGATAAGCGTGGGATGGGTGCCTGAGGAGCAGATGCCGCTGCTATATAACGCTGCGGATGCTTTCCTGCACACGAGCGAGTATGAGGGCTTTGGCTTGCCGGTGCTCGAGGCGATGGCGTGCGGCACGCCAGTCGTTGCGTTAAAAAAGGCGAGCATTCCCGAAGTCTTGGGAAATTGCGGGCGCTTGGTCGAGTCAGGCGACGGAGAAGGTATGGTGAAGGCGTTTGTTGATAAAATCCTTGAGATGATGGACAAGGGTAAAGATTGGAGGGCTGTGGAGCGTAGCAAGATGTTTTCTTGGAAGAAGACGGCTGAGGAGACGATAAAAGTGTATGAAGAGTTGATAAGGGATGAAAGTGCTTAACATTTCACGGCTCAAACTGAACGATAAGCACAACTACTACGGAGGAGCTATTGGGAATATTGCCTACAATTTAATGCGCTCGCTTGCCGAGCTGGGAGTGGAAATTGTGACTTTTACTGAGGGTGTTGACTTAGAGAGAGAACCGCCCGAAAATCTAAAATTTATAGAGGCACATTCGTTCAGGGAGGTTTTGCAAAAGACAAGCAAGCTCCTTGATGAAGAAAAATTTCAAGTTGTAACACACTTTTATTTTCATGAACCCGAATTCAATCCAGTTGCAAAGTTTGTTAAGAGGCGAGGGATTCCGTTCGTCATAGGCATGTGCGAGCTTCCGCATCCCCGCCTTAATGACGAGGTTAGTGGCATCTTGAAAATTCGTCCGGTGAGAATTTTGGGGAAATATTGGGTCTTGCCAAAGTTTAAAGAAACTCTAAGGCTTTGCGACGGCTTAATCGTTGTGAATGAAGCGGCGAAGGCGTATTATGGTCAATTCGTGGATGAGGGCAAAATCCGAGTCATCCCCTACGGCGTAGATTTGGAGCGTTTTCGCTACGCTCCCCTACCAGAGACGCCGAGGATCCTGACGGTGAGCAGACTTATAAAGAGGCGGGGAGTTGATTATTTGGTGAGGGCGATGCCTGAGATACTGCGGGAATCCCCGAAAGCGGAACTTCACTTTGTTGGCGAGGGGGCAAGAAAGGAAATTTTAAGAAAATTGGCTGAAAAATTAGGCGTGGCTTCAAAAGTCTTTTTCCATGGAAACGTTCCGGCAGATGAGCTTGTTAAGCTTTACAGGGATTGCTATGTATTCTGCCACTTATCTTTTGCAGATGGTTGGAACCAACCGGCATTGGAGGCGATGGCTACGGGTAGGCCGGTGGTATGTACAAATGCTCCGCATAATAGTATGGTTGATGATGGTGAAACGGGTTTTCTTCTTCCATTTGGGGATGTTGAAGAGTTGGTAGAAAAATTAATGAGGCTCGTTAAAGATAGGAGATTGGCTGAGAGAATGGGTGCAAAAGCTCGAAAGAAGGCTGAAAATGAATACGACTGGGGAAATATTGCAAAAAGGTATTACAAAGTTTTTGAGGAGGTGGTTGAATGACCTTCACATACAACATACACAATGTTTTAAAGATACAATCTGATGTTCGGTTGATGAACTATGCGTTCCACAAATACTTTCTCTCAGATGAGACAGATGATCCAGACATTATTATAAGAATTGCTAAAGATATTGAAAAACCAAAGGGGTTGAGTAGACATGATAGATGGTTTTACGGAAAAGAGGGGGGAGATTTGGTCTACTACGAGGACAACTTACTCGGAATGAATGACAAAGTTCTCGTAAAAAATATAAAGAGAGGGCCTACGGAAATAGTAGTAACAAAGTCTGTGCTTAAGTTTACACCTCGTTCGAGAGGTAGCCTATCTGACTTGATTGAAGCAATTATTGACTTGAAGCTTTCAAAAACAGGGTTCGCAACATTACATGCTGGAACTTTATCAAAAAATGGTTTGGCAGTTGTTCTGACAGGGTTCCCAAATGTGGGAAAGACGCTTTGCACGCTTTACCTTTTAAAGAATGGATTCAAATACATGGGAGACGATAACGGGATGATAGATAAGGATGGTAATGTTTACTGTTACCCTTCAACATCTTCAATTGGCTACCATGATTTCCTCAAGTTCATAGAGCCTGACGACATCGGGCGATTTAGATATTACAAGCATTTACTCAGGGTTCTTCCGATGAGGGTAAAGATTGTGGAACGTCTGTTCAATTATCCTGAGATATATCTACCAGATATCAAAAAGTATGGACAGGAAGATAAAGCAAAAGCTAAAGTAGTGTGTTGCTTAGAGATTGGAGAGATGGAAATTAGGGAGATTAGCAGAGAAAAGATGGTTAGGAAGATAAAGATGATAAACGATTATTCAAGACCAAGACCCACACAGAATCCATTTCTGTGGATTTATGCGTATTTCAACACAGATTTCAACTTACATGGTTTTGTTGGGAGGGAGGAAGAGATCATTTCGAGCTTCCTTAAGCATTGCAAATGCTTCGTCATTTCTTGCAACGAGAGGAATTGGGGAGAGGTGTTGGAGGGGGTGTTAAAGGGTGAAATATTGTAATAATTTTCTCAGCATGATTTTTAAATTTTTAGAAGGTTCAAGAGTTACTAGGATTCCTGGTAGTTTCAAGGTTTTTTCTTGGTTATGTTCAATATTTGGTAATCCAACCATTGAAGTCTTTGACTTTAGAATGCAGACCTTAGTTTATTCCAGAAAGAAATACGTTCTATTCTACTCTGAGAATTACGAGCAAAATGTGGTTAATGTTTTCAAAAACCTATTACTGAGACGCATCCATCCAGTCGTAATAGATGTTGGAAGTTCAATAGGTTTTTACACGTTACTGGCATCGAAGTTGGTAGATAATGGATTGATATATAGCATTGAACCAGATCCCTTTAGATTTGCTGTTCTGAACAACAATCTTACCATCAACAACGCCAAAAACGTCAGAGCTATAAATTGCTTGGCTTCCAGTGGGGGGGGTGAGCAATTGATGAAGTTCGAAGACCCCAAAATTGGCATATTGCAGAATTTTAAAATTAAAAGGGTCAGGCTAGATACTCTCACCAATCGTGCTGATGTTGTGAAAATAGATGTTGAGGGTGCAGAACTGGATGTTCTTAAGGGTGCAATGGAAATTTTAAAAAATGGGGCGGCAATAATATGTGAAGTACATCCAAAAGAAATGAAAACATTTAACCACGACGTATGGGACTTGTTCGAGTTCATTAAGGATTTTGATTACAATATCTACAGGATTAGAGAAAATGGCAGTTTGGAAAAAAATTTGTGAGCCACTGCTTGATAGAGCGCATTATCTATTCATGCCAGAAGAGGTGAGCATATGAACAGGGAAGAGGTCGTGCTGGCGAAGCTCGCAAATCCATACTCTGGCGATAAAGTTAAGCTAGATGTTAGTATAAATGAACGACTTCTTAAATTTATTGACGAAAATAAAATTTCACTTTTATTAAAAGAGAAAGGAGTGGAAACTGAAATTGCAAGGCGTGATGAAAAAAAGTTAGAGATTCTAACAAGAGAAATGAAAAAAGTAGCGAAGGAGTTTGAGAGGAGAGGAATTGACTATGTAATAATAAAGTTCCCCGAGCTCCCAAGGGCGCATAGGGATATCGACATACTTGTTAACCACTCACAGATTAAAAGCGTTGATGAAATATTAGGAAATTTGGGCTACAAAAAGAAAGATGCCCAAGAGGTAAATAAAAAAGCATATGCCAAGGTTACCAGTGGGGATATTATAGATATTGATGTCCATCTCGAATTTGGATGGTGGGGTGTGACTTATTTAAGGAGTAACAGTATTTTAGAGCATAGCGGGATATGGGAGTTCAAAGATTTTGAGATCAGAAGGCCTTGTGCTGAATATGAGCTGCTCATGCATGCATCCACCATTCTTTTTGGGGAGCTGCGTCTTACACTTTTCGACTTAATATATGCTAAGGTATTAATAGATAAAGTCAATTCACTCTCTCACACGCGAGAGATTGCTTCAAATAACAATTGGCTAAGACAATTTGATTATTTCATTAAAACTATTAGTATTTTATATAATAATATATGGGGACACCACAGCTATACAAATTTAAATATCTCCTTCCCATACCGTATCCCAGTGAGTAGAATATTTTTAACACGGATGGGGAAAATGGCATCTGATTTTAAAAGTAATGGACTTAGAATGGGGATAAAGGATTTATGGGGTTATTTACTGGAAATATCCCAACTTGGAATTGATTATGTAAGAGAGAGGTTTGGCATCCCTTCTCATCCAATATTCAACATGCGGAGGTTCCTGTGGGGTGGCAACCATGTATGAGTACTACTCAGTTCACGGCATAGTTAAAATAAAAACGAATTTCGAGCCACCAATCCCCAGTTATTTTAAAGTAGATGCGGACGATGTTTTCAATGCAGATTTGGAATTTATCATGGGAGAGATAAAAGATGAAACGCCGGAGAGCAGGAAAAAAAGAAGCGGAGCGTTCTTTTATTGGGTAGAGGGCAAAGCTTTGAACATAGAATATGAAATACCGATGATCAATGCAAGGATGGTAATTGATAATCTCGAGGGCAAAACGAAAGTGAAATTCACCAAGGCGTTCATGAAGTATGGTAGAATATGGAATCTTTTTGAGGTTATTTTTGCTATAAAGCTTCTCCAAAAAGGGTATTCGATCATACACGCTGGTTGTTTGAAATATAGAGATGAAGGTGTGTTGGTCGTTGCGTTACGAGACACTGGAAAAACTTCGACTGTCTTAAGCTTGCTCGACGGGAAAAACTTTAGGTTCATGTCAGATGATCAAGTTATAATAAGTGATGACGGAAGGGTTTTGTGTTATCCGCGGAAAGTTAATATTTCCCCTTACACTCTGACAAGCGAGATATTGCAGCCAAGTAATGACCTTGCGAGCAGGATAAAGAGAAAGCTTGCAAAATCAAGATTTGAGGTGATTTTTGGTGATATTTTAAAGATAAAAATGGGCAACCAGAGAGAAGTTCCGCGGGAGATGATTGAGAGAGAGGCAAAAATTAAAAAGGTTTTCGTGCTTAGTGGTGGTTATGAAAGGGAAGAAGTAATAGAGTTAGATAGAGACACAGTTGCTAAGAGGATAATAGTCAATACCTTGGAAATTTTTAATTTATTTGGCATTTATTCCCTCAATTTTTATTATCAATTATTCGATTTTGATATATTTAATATATTTAATAAGCAGAGGAAGATAGTAGGGAATTCATTACGGGATGCTAAGTGCTATGAAATTAAGTCAAACTACGTAAGAAGGTATCCAGAAATGGTTAGAGAAATTCTCACCGAGGGGTGAAAATGAACCTCAGAAATATTTGGAAAGTACTTTTAGAGGAGAGATTTAACATTCTCCAAGGTACCGGCATTGCTAAAAAGGTATTTGACAAAATAAGAGAAATTGGGAAAGATATATATTTACTGAAGGTGGAGAACAGCGGAACTCTGAATAGAGAAAGAATTATCAACATCGGAAAAATTTCAGAAAAGATTATGCCGATACTTTATGCTGCCGGAGGTTCTAGTAGTTGCATATAATAAAGCAAGTATACTTGAGATTATGGATCTTTCCAACAACAAAATGGTAGATTTAAATTCTGAGGATATCATAAACAAATTTGTTGATAAAATTTTAGAAAATAACAAAAAAGTGTAAGTAGAAAAGTAGTAGAACAAAGCAATAATTTTTTGGAAAAAAGATTGCAAGAGATTATGGAGGTGTATACAAAATATGGAAATAGGTATTACAACGGATGTTGTAGATTCTAGTATGTACCACAGAGGAGTGCCTATTTCTGTGAAGCGCATAATCAAAAATATTGTGAGAATTGGTAGCAATTATAATTTCCATCTTATACACTTCTATAGAAATTCAGATGAAATTTATCACCTTGGTTTAGATGAAATAATTGTTAAACCGTATTCTATACCCTCTACTGTGCTCTCAAAAACGCTTGCAAACATTTTTAGAGCGCCGAAATTGCTAAAAGATCTCGATATAATTCATTTTACAAATCCATTTCTAAACGATTTCCCATTATTTTTTCTTCCTAAAACTAAAAAAATTCTTACAATTTGGGATATGGCCTACTACTTACCAGAATCTAGAGCTAAGTTTCGTGAAAGACCAAAGGCATGGATATACCAAAGTCTATGGAAACTCATGCTTCCTAGAATCAAAAATAAAATTGATATGTATATAACAATCTCCCACGGCACCAAAGAAGGTATACTAAAGTACTTAAAAATACCTGAAGAGAAAATAAGAGTCATACATTTAGGAGTTGACGACATATTCAGACCTATAGAAATTGAAAAAACTAACGATCCTCTTTTACCAGATGAACCTTTTATCTTAACAGATAAACCCTATCCTGCCTTATTTAAAATATACTATAATCTCAAAAAAAGAGGAATTAAACACAAACTAATTGTATTTTCTGGTAGAGATTACCCCGGAGGTAAAGAAACAGTTATCAATTTAGGTCTGGAAAAGGATGTCCTTTTTTTGGGATATGTATCGAATGAGGAGTTGGTAAAATTATATAACACGGCAGATTTATATGTTCGCTTTGTTTATTTCACGGGTTTTGGCATACCAACAGTAGAAGCAATGGCTTGTGGTTGTCCTGTAGTAGTCTCCAATGCAGATGCAGCACCTGAAGTTGTAGGGGATGCTGGGATCCTACTTAGTCCATATAATCTTAACGAATGGGTAAATAAGATATATGAGGTGCTAACAAATGAGGAGTTAAGGAGAGAAATGGCAAAAAAGGGCATAGAACGAGCAAAAATGTTCTCTTGGAAGAAAACGGCAGAAAAAACACTAAAAGTATATAGGGAAGTTCTCGAGAGGAGATAACTATGATAAAGGAAAACGAAATTAAAAGAAAAGTTAAGCAATTAGTCAAGAGATATTTCTCTTTAAAAACAGCTAGACCTATTCTAGGTAAGAGCAGAATTCCTCTTAGTATACCCTCTTATGATTGGGAGGAGGCTTATGAGGCGATTGAATCAATCCTTACGACTTGGGTAACAATGGGGGAGAAAGTAAAAAAATTTGAAGAAATGTTTGCAGAGTATATTGGTGTGAAAAATGCGATAATGGTAAATTCTGGGTCAAGTGCAAATCTTATAGCTTTATCTGTGCTAACGAATCCAGTAGTAAGGAATAGAATTCGAAAAGGTGAGGAAGTTATAACTCCTGCTATCACTTGGTCAACAACAGTTTTTCCAATCATCAACGTTAATGCAGTGCCCGTTTTTGTTGACGTTGATATTGGGACATACACCATGGACATAAACGAACTTGAAAAAGCTATTACTGACAAAACAAGAGCAATAATGCTGGTCCATCTTTTAGGAAACCCTTGCGACATGAAAGAGATAATTAAAATTGCTGAAGAGCATGATTTATTTGTAATTGAAGATTGTTGTGAGGCACATGGAGCAGAATTTAATGGCAAAAAAGTTGGAAGCTTTGGAGATATTTCAACATTTAGTTTTTTCTTCTCACATCATATAAGCACAATTGAAGGTGGTATGATTCTAACAGATAATGAAGAATATGGTGAAATAGCCAAGTCTTTAAGAGCTCATGGATGGATTCGTGAATTAAAAAATAAAGATAAAATTGCTGCAGAATACCCAGAGATAGATGAGAGGTTTTTATTCATCAATATCGGGTTTAACCTTAGACCTACCGAAATCCAAGGAGCTTTTGGTATTCATCAAATAAAAAAATTGGATAAATTCATAGAAATAAGAAGAAACAACGCAAGATATTGGACAAAGAAGCTTGAAAAATATTCCGATTATTTGATATTGCCAAAAGAAAGACCCAATACCAAGCATGTATGGTTTGGCTATCCAATTACAGTTAAACCCACGGCACCCTTCACACGGAAGGAATTTGTGGACTTTTTAGAGAAAAAAGGAATTGAGACAAGACCTATCATGGCTGGGAATATAGTCGAACAGCCAGTAATGAAACTGTTCAAATATCGTAAAGTTGGTGACTTAAATAATTCAAAATTTATCATGCGTAACTCTTTCTTTTTTGGGAATCACCAGGGAATAGGTAAAGCAGAAAGAGAATATATAGTTGATTGTATTAGTGAATTCATAGAACAAAAGGTTAGGAGGATATGAAATGAGAATTTTAGTTACGGGTGCCAGCGGGATGCTTGGAAAAAATCTTTTAGAGAATCTGAACTACGTAGATAATGAAGTCACACTATTTATCAGAAATAAGGAAAAACTTTCAGATTTCAAGAGAAAAGATTTATTTAAAAAAATTATTATAGTTCAAGGAGATATTAGAGATTTTAACGCTTGTAAAAGAAATATTAGGAATGTTGATGTGGTAATTCACTTAGCTGCGAGAATTGGTAGTTCATACTCTATAAAGAAACCAAGAGACGTTTGTATTACTAACTCTTGTGGAACATTAAATATTTTAGAGGCTATGCGAGTTAATGATATAGAGAGAATTATTTTTCCATCAAGTATAGCAGTTTATGGGAATAATATCAACGCCTCAGAGGATGAGATAGATAAAATCAGTCCACTAACTCCTTATGATTTTAGTAAGTTTTTATCCGAGCAATTATGTGAAATGTATTCTAAATGCTATGGTATTAAATATCTTATTTTCCGATTTTCACATCTCTATGGTAAATATCAAAGTGAAAGACATCTAATCTCCGATTTATTTAATAAAGTCAGAAAAAACAATATAGTTGAGATAGGAAATGATGTTAGTAGAGATTTCTTAAACGTAAAAGATGCAGCCAGTCTAATAATAAAGTTTTTAAATTTTAGTAATAGTGATATATTTAATGTCGGAACAGGAAGAGAGACAAAAATCTCTGAAGTGATTCAATTGTTTTCAAAAATTATGAACAAAAAAATAAAGGTAAGTAGTAACCCATCATTAAGTAGAGATACTAAATTGGAGCGCTGGAGAGAGAGAGCTAACATAAGGAAGATCGAGGGAACGGGATGGAAACCTTCAATCAATCTCGAAAAAGGATTAGAAGAGTTGGTGAGGTGGTACGATGCAAGAGGTTATTGAAAAGCTAAAGGCGAAAAAATTACTGATAGATCCAGAGAGATTGGATGATTATTTGAAGAATTTCAAAAATTATGAAGAAGATATGAAAAAGGACTTAGCAAATCCAAAATTCTGGGAAGATAGGAGGGTTCTTATAACTGGGATCAGTGGTTTTGTTGGCAGTCACTTAGCCGAGAAGCTAATAGAATACAATTGTAATATCGTGGGTTTAGTTAGAAGGCATAGTGTGCCCGAATATAAAAATATAACGCATATAATGAAAAATGTCAAATTGGTTGAGGGAAATTTAACTGACATAAATTCTTTGTTTACCTTAATTAAACAGTTTGAGCCCGAGATTATTTTTCATTTGGGAGCACAAAGCTTTGTACCTACATCTTTTAGATGTCCAATTGAGACATACGAAACTAATATAATGGGAACAGCAAATTTACTGGAAGCAGTGAGAGCCACTGATGCTGATGTTCAAGCTATTCATGTTGCGTGTAGCAGTGAGGAGTATGGCAAGGTCTACCCCGATGAAGTTCCGATCACCGAAGAAAATCCTTTAAGACCACAATCTCCTTATGCAGTATCAAAAGTTGCAGTAGATATAATGTCTAGAACGCATTATGAATGTTATGGTATCCCTGTAGTCATCACAAGAGGATTCAATCATACAGGTCCTAGAAGAGGTTTACAATTTGTTACCTCAGTTGTAACAAGGCAGATAGCAAAGATTCTTGCTAATAAAACGAACAAAGTCATCATTGGCAATCCAGATCCAATAAGAGATTTTACTGATGTGCGAGATATGGTTCAAGGATATTTATTAAGTATGGAGAAAGGGAAGAAAGGGGAAGTATATAACTTAGGACATGGTTTTGGCATATCCATCAGAGACTTGGTGAAATTATCTGCAAAGATCACAAATATAAGCAATGTCAAAATAGAAATAGATAAATCCCGGTTTAGACCAGCAGAGGTGGAAATTCTCATTTGTGATTACTCTAAGGCTAGAGATCAATTAGGATATAGACCAAGAATCCCATTAACAAAGGCGTTAATGGATAATATTGAGTATTTCAGGAGAAATGAGTATCTATTGGAGATAGAAGTGCATTAATAGATGTACGGATAGCATTACCCTGAGGCAATAAAATGAGCAGGGATGGACTGAAAGTAGGCATTACAACAGATATTGCGGATATTCTTTGTCTAGACTTCCTCTTTTTGCAAACTGAACTAGACATTATCAAGATAGACGTCAAAGGAACAGCAAAATTAGAAGAATTAGAAGTTTTTAGGGATATGAGAAATATTTTGGAAAATAGAAGTACAAAGATAATACTTGAGATACATCCTAACCTACTTTTGTCACTAAGACATAAAACAAAAGAGGTTGAAAACCTTTTGAAATCGTATGGTTGTAGAAGATATGATAAGCGAGGATAGACCAATCCCCTCCATAATTAGAATGGGCACAGAAGGAGATGTGGTCTATTCACAAGGGGGAAGGGAATGAAAGTCACTTTCTGGAATGTAACAAGAGAGAATCAGTATTTAACAGGTGTAAAGAGGTATGAGGATGAGTTATTTGAGAACATCAAGGAATTAGTAAGGTTAGAGGGGTATGATTTAAAGATAGGTAGAATTCAAAGATCCAAAAATACAATATTCGGTAGCACATTTCTGTCTTGGCTTTATAAATATAGATGTAAAAATGCTGATATTATTCATATAACCGAAGAAACTGTCGCACCTGTAACACTCCTCAGAAGACCGAAAAAGTTAGTTATTACTTGTCATGGTTTGATTCCACTGATTTATCCCTCCTTAATAAGAGACTTTACAACGAAAATCCAGTGGACTTTAATACCACGTGTAATGAATAGAGCAGATAAGATTATAGCAATATCGAATTTCACAAAGAAAGAAATAATAAGGTTGTTAGGGGTAAAAGAGGATAAAATAGTTGTTATTCATCATGGAGTTGATCATTCTAATTATAAACCTTTAGATAAGGAAAAAAGTAGAATACACTTGGGTCTTAACCCTGACGCAAGATACATACTTGTAGTTTCTTCAAATTTGGTGCAAAAAAGGATGGATATTGTTAAAAAAGTGTTTGATGAAATAAGGAGGATCAGAGATGATGTTTATTTATTGAAAGCAGGGTATGGTGAAATGTTGAGAGGAGAGAGAATTATTAATGTTGGGAAAATTCCAGAAAAGGATATGCCAATTCTTTATAATGCTGCGAATGTTTATTTTCATCCATCTGAGTATGAAAGTTTTGGCTTGCCGATTTTGGAGGCAATGGCTTGTGGAGTACCGGTAATAACATCAAATAAAGCAAGCATACCTGAAATTGTTGGTGATGACAAGAGAACAGTTGACATTGATGCTGAGGATGCTGTGAAGCAATTCGTGGATAAAATATTAAAATATCTTGATAAGGGAGTTGATAAGAAAGTACTGTATAGAAGTAAGGAGTTTTCTTGGGAAAAAACAGCAAGACAGACGATTGAAGTCTATGAGAAAGTAATGGAGGACTATTAAATGAAAGTGAAAGTAAATCTTGGATGTGGAAAGAATGCAATCGAAGGTTGGATAAACATAGACAACTCGCCAAAAGTATTATTGTCAAAATATCCATTACTCAGATGGATTCTTTTTAAGCTCAAAATAATATCAAAAGAGGTTTATGAAGACATTTGGAGTAGGAATATAATTTGGCATGATGTGAGAAAAGGTCTGCCCTTTGAGGATGAGAGTGTGGATGTAGTATATTGCTCGCACTTATTAGAGCATCTCACAAGAGATGAAGCAAAAGAATTGTGCCTTGAGGTATTTAGGGTCTTAAAGCCCAAAGGAATATTTAGAGTTGTCGTTCCAGATTTGAAAAAAGCTATTGAGGCATATCTAAACCGAGATTTTTCGTTCTTTGGAATTTTTGATGTCCCAATCGCCGAAGCCTTTATGAGGTATAACATGTTCCAAGATTTTCATAAATGGGCTTACGACTTTGAATCACTGTCGCACATGCTAAAAGATTGCGGGTTTTATGAAATATATGAATGCTCGTATAGAGTTGGGAGATGTCCAGATTTAGAGAAAATCGAGCTGAGAGGGCGACCAGAAAGAAGTTTGTATGTGGAAGCTGTTAAATAATATGGGCGTAGTAGACGCAAATTATGGAGGTAAGGTGAAAATGATTGGTAGAAAAATTATGCAACTGGGATTTAAGCTGCTCGAAGGGAGAGGGATAGGCAAAATTCCATGGGTGGATAAATTTTTCCACCTCGTCTCATCTCTCACAGGTGAGATCGAATACGAGTTAGAGGGTCTAAGATTTAGGTCATTAATGTATTACTATCCCAAGCGTCATTTACTTTACTATGGAAGGAGTTATGAACCTGATGTGAGATTACTGTTCTGCTCGTTGATTCGTAAGGGAGATGTGGTAGTAGATGTCGGAGCTTCTTTAGGGGTGTATTCCCTTTTAGCAGCTAAGACCGTTGGTAATGATGGATTCGTTTATGCGTTTGAACCTGACCCTATTCGCTATTCCAAACTTGTGGAAAACATTAGAATTAATAATCTTAGAAACATAAAAGCATTTGATGCGGCTTTGTCTGATAAGGAAGAAAAAATAGAAATCCTGTATCACCACCCAAAGGAGGGCTTTAAGAGTCGTGTAGTAAATGCTATCCCCCTAGATAATTTGAGGATAAAACCAAATGTGGTAAAAATAAATGTTGACGGAGCAGAAATAAAGGTTTTAAAGGGCATGTGGAAAACGATTTCCAATTACAAGCCCAAAATCATTTGTGAGGTCCATCCAGATGAAATACTGCAAATGGGGAATGACATTGTCGAGTTAAATATATTATTACGCAATTTGGGATATGTAATATACAAAATAAAAACAAATAGATCGTTGTCTCCCTGCCGGACCTTTGAAAAGGAGCATGGTCGTTATGTGTTCATACACAGGGATGAAGCTAAAGATTTGAAGATAGAAGGGTGGAGAATAGATCTATGAAAATAGGAATTACGACAGACATTGTGGATTCAACAAAATACCACAAAGGTGTCTCCTACTATATTCAATATCTCGTAAAAAAATTGGCAGTGATGAGCGATGACGACATTTACCTAATACACTTCAGACATGCTAATAATGATATTTATAAACTTGGCTTAAATGAAATCATACTCGGAAATTCGAATTCTGATTTTTCAAAGTTTTTGACAAGTTTTCGAAAAAGAGATTTGCTGAAGGAATTAGATGTAATTCATACAACTGCACCACGAGTTCCTTATTTCCCCTTTTATTCAATTTCAAATGTTAAGAAAGTTCTCACAGTCCACGCTATGGATTTATATATTCCCCCTTTGTTAAGAGCAAAGTTTTACAAACAGCCCAAGGCTTGGTTTCAGCAGAAAGTATTTAATTTATATTTTTCAAGAGTTAAAGATAAAATTGATGCATACATAACAGTGTCGCACTTTTTGAAGGAAGAATTGATAAAGAACATGGGTATTCCTGAAGAGAAAATACTTCCTATTCATCTAGCTGTCGACGAGAAATTTAAACCAGCAAATTTTGAAAAACCTTTTGATTTCATACTCTCCGATACACCAGAGCCCGAGTTAATTGAGATATTTTATAAGCTCAAGAGGAAGAGGATAAAACACAAGCTTGTGATCTTTTCAATGCGAGGATATGGATACAACATGGCGAAAGAAATGGTTGATGAATTAGACTTGCAAAATGAATGTTATTTCAAAGGTTACGTGCCAGAGAACGAGCTTGTGAAATTATACAACACAGCAGACGTTTATGTCAGATTAGCAGGTTATGAGGGTTTTGGATTGCCGCCATTAGAAGCTATGGCGTGTGGCTGCCCCGTTATAACAACAAATGTAGGCTCTTTGCCCGAAGTTGTTGGGGATGCCGGGATTCTCTTGGATTTCATAGATGTTGACGGTTTTGTAAACGCAATATATGAGGTATTGACAGACGAAGGGTTAAGAGAGAAGATGCGCAAGAAGGGTTTGAAAAGAGCTAAGATGTTTTCATGGGAGAAAACAGCGAGGGAGACGATGAAAGTTTACAGGAAGCTAGTTAATGAAGTTTAAAAGTGAGGAGGAGTAGGTCAAGAAAAGCTCTGAAAAATGATGTAAACGAGCCTTTGAGATACATCTTAAGCAATTTAATACGATATAAATCCATAGACATAGATAAATATAACAAAAGAGAGTATTGTAAAATACATGGTTCTGGCTATACGTATCTGTTTACCCCCAATGATGATGCCTTAAAATTCATTTCCGCACGAATAAAGTATCACCGAGCGTTACAAAACAAACTTGCGATTTTTTATCTCTCTATAGTGCGACGTATTCCTCGAAAGCTTATTCCCTTCAAGACTCAAATAAAGTATCCCGAACAACTAAAAGATGTATTTGGCGAGCTTATTATAATAAGCGGAGCCAGAATGAAAAGTTTTAATTTTAGTAGCAAACAACTTTTTACGTTTCCTTTAAATCGAATAAGCAAAGAAAGACTGAAAACAGAAATTGAGGTAAGAAAACGACTTGAAGAAAAAATAAACTTACCTAAAATTTTACATTATGATGAGAATTTTCCCTACCTAGTGGAAGAAATAGTAGGATATCCTCTGTACAAACTTGATAAACAAACTTGGCCTCTTGTTGTTGATGCTTTTGGGCAACTCATCACTTTTTATAAAGAAAACGCTGTGAAAGTAACATCTGTTAAAGAAAAATTAAAAGAAATAGAGTTCATATTAAGAAAAGAGGATTTCAAACATGAATATGTAGAAATTATGAAGAACCTCCTTAAAACATTAAACGATTTCATTGACAAAAATTTACTTATTACCCTCACTCATGGAGATTTATATCTCGGTAATTTAGTGAGTGATGGTAAAACAATTTACATAACTGATTGGGACTTCCCAAGAGAGAGATTGATTCTCAGCGATTTTATTTATATGTTATTTAGATACTACATAGACTCGGGTTCAGTCGGTGTCATCTATTCACTATTGACAGAGGAAAAAAATATGCATAGAAAATACATAATCAAAATACTTGAGGAATTTGATAAAAATTTCAACATAGGATTACTTTCAGATCTAAATATGCTTAAATGCTACTTGGTTTTAGGAGTTTTGGAGCGAATTCCCCTTTTCGAGAGTCCTACATTTCAAAAATTAATCTTTAAGAGATTGAAGAGGATGTTGCATGTAATCAAATAATTATAACTATATGTTTTAGAATTTTAGTAACAGCATTCTCTATACTATCAGATTCTATTGGAATATAATCAAATAGTTCCTTAAAACTCTCAATTTTTTCCATCTGTCTTTTTATATTGTCTATTGAAAGATTGTCTTTACCTCGCTTGTGAATTACTCTAGGATCATTATACAAGTAAAAGAGATAATCTGGTTTAGGGAAAATTTTAAGTAAAAGTGATAGAATAGTCTTATCAACATCACTATAGATGATTAAATCGTGGAAGAAGCGATCAGTTATAGCAACTATACCTCTTTTTCTCGTTATGACTACTTGTGTATACCTTATATATAGATCCAATAGCCGTAAAAGGATTTTAGAGAGTTTGAAAATATTGTCGCTAATTTTTAATTTTTTAATTACTTCACCTTTCCTGCTCGGAAGCTTTTGATTTTCAGACCTTCTCTCTCTTCGCAGAGCATTATTATATATCTCTAAAATAACCCTCATTAGAGGCGTAGGTTTATGTATCCCCAAATAGAACACTTTAGAATTAAAGCCCAAATCGTTTAGTACTTTATTTAATTCGTTTGCAATAGTTGTTTTTCCTGAACCGTCCACACCGATAAAGCTTATCATAGGTGCTTTATAAAATGGGTTTATCAACCTACAGACACTATTTACGGCATTCATTATATTTATCCTTCTAATCCTGAGCAAGTTTCGTATTAGGATGAAAGTATTAGCAGGTTTATTCATGCATAACGCGAGGACCAAATTCCATTTCAATTTCAAAAGCTCATCATATTTTCTATTTAAAGCAAGTTCAATTAATTTATTGGAAAGTCTTTTCCCAAAAAGCTCAGATGTTACATTTTTCATATACGATATATCCAGCTTCTTATTATCGGATAGCTTCTCGAGTATCCCCTTGTATTTATCCCTAAATTCGCCTTTATCTAATATAGAGTGAAGCAACAACTCCAAAAAGTAGTCTTCATCAGATGGAATGTAGAAGAATGTTCTTCTCGATGCATTAATATATACACGTTTTTTCCGAGCCAATACATCTTGCTCCAGTAAATAGTAGCATCCATTATAAGCTAAACCACCTACATGAAAATCAAAACCAATTCTCCTCTCCACGCTTCCAAGTTTTAACACAACTCTTGAACATCCAAGATGATTAGTCGTGCAGCCTCGCCTCCTCTCAAGAAATCCGTGTTTTCTTAATATCTCAGACGCTCTTTCAACATCTCCGCTACTAATTAGCACGTCAACGTCTCGCTCCTGCTTTTCGGACTCTTCTAACAGAAATTCATAGTTCCTCAATATGCAGTAATCTATTCCATTCTTATTGAAATCCCCTAACACGCTCAAGATAATGCCTTGTATTCTTGACCCATATTCCCTCATGGCACTCCCCTCTAATCTATAGGAATTTTCCTATAATTTTTCTTAGCCAATCGGATCTGGTTCCAAGCCTTTGGTCTATTGCTCTCATCACTACTAAATCCTCCTCTTCAAATGATTTCATTATCAAGAGTAAAAAGAAATAGATTATCATAAACACGAAAAATATCGGTATTGAAGAATACAAAGATATCCTTATCCAACGTCTTGTTAATGCATACACCACCAAGACAGCAATGAGAGCTGCAGAAACAGGCTTCAAGTGGCTTATTCTAAAAGGTTGCAGCTTCCCAACTTTGTAAATGAAAAGCAAACGCAAAATACTCATCGCTGCTATTGAACAACCAGTTGCAAACGCCGCCCCTTCGACTCCGTAAATTGGAATAAGCAGAAGGTTCAGAGTAAAATTTGCTCCCGCTCCGAAAAAGCTACATATCATGTCTATCTCCGTCCTGCCATACGCTTGAAGGAGGCGAGATGCAAGCCCAAGTAGCGAAGAAATGAAATAACCAAATGCCAAAATGCTTAACGCAACCCCCCCGGCGATATATTCTGAACCAAACATTATTTCCATAACAAAATCAGAAAAAAGAAACATGAGAAGAAATATTGGCGAAACTATCATAAGTATCCACTTCGTGACCGAAGCATAAACGCTTTTTATTGCGTTCATCTCCCCTCTTGCATATAATTCAGAAACAACGGGCATGAAAATAACTCCAAAAGCTCCGGCACCTATCCCCAAAAGCCTCGCAGTCGGCAACGCCGCATTATAAATGCCCACTTCGGAAGCAGTGCAAAAATAACCGAGCATGAGCGTGTCCGTCCAGCCCATTATCTGCCCCACGATCCCTGCAAATATCAACGGAATGGAAAAAAAGAAGAGTTCTCTATGCACCAGAATAGCTTTAACTTTCGTATTCAAAACAGGAAAGACCCTCTTCTCTAAGAAATAAAACGCTAAAAATGGCATTAACACGATTGCAAGAACCCAGCCAAGAGATGCGCCGATGACCCCATATCCCATCACCACTAAAACGACAATAAAAACAAGCTTTGCAACATTCTGAAATATATCATTCACATAAACGCGGTATCGCAAATCCTGAAAGCCAACAGTTCCAGCTATAAATACGCTCGACAAAACCCAAAACGGCACTCCCAAAGCAAAAATTCTTAATACAATACTCAATCTCGGCTCATGGAAAAAATGAGTAGAGATCCAATCCGCCCCAAAAAAGAATACCGACATGAAAACAATACTTGCGGGCAAGACCATCCCCACAGCACTTAAAAGTGTGCCTTTTATCCTCCTTACATCATCCATACCTTTATAAAATGAAACGAATCGCTTTACCCCAACTGATAATCCCATTAAAGAGAGAGTAGCTGCAATTGACATCCCTGCAAAGCCTAAACACACCAAACCATAATCACTTGAGCCTAATAGCCTTGCTATGACCATCCGCGATAAATAGCCAAGTGCCATTCCAATAAACGTCCCGGTGAAGCCTATCCCCGCTCCTTTCGCTATCTTTCGCAACGAGATGTCCAAATACGACCCTTCGTCTGGCATTTGCTTTCTTTTTACTCCTTATTTTAAAAAATAAATGAGAGTTGGCAGGAAGGTCA
>Ga0190363_1000720_pt1 | contig 19759 bp, 21 predicted proteins | sample 48721867_MG_FD_161272 | JGI IMG/M metagenome (GOLD analysis project Ga0190363, IMG submission 161272) | Hydrothermal vent microbial mat bacterial communities from Southern Trench, Guaymas Basin, Mexico - 4872-18-6-7_MG | ecosystem: Environmental > Aquatic > Marine > Hydrothermal vents >... | reverse complement strand
CAACAACGCACTTTTCATGCTCAAATACCTTAATGTATCCGTGCACTGGATCCTTAATTAGTACGTAGTTCCTCAAACTCACCGCCTAAGAATATTACTCAAGCACTCTATAATGCTTACCTGCTACATTCTTTTCTGTGTCGCTACTTGAGAAGCATTATTGTCGGCGCTAAATTCATTAACACTACGAGCACTGGAAGGACCCTCTCAGCCAGGCTGCCTAGCTTCTCGAGGCCCTTAGCCATATTGAATATGCTGTAGCCTACGTACTTAACATTCTTAACTACCGCCTCCAGCGTGCTGTAGTACGCCTTTAACTCGTTGCTGACTGCCTCCTTAACCGCTTCGAGAACTGCCTTAGTAACTCCGTTATTCTCTCTGACTATGTCGTAAGGTGTCTCAGTCAGTGATGCAGCACAGCTGTGATCATCCGGGGTCACGATTTCGACATCAACAAAACCTAGCTTCCTAACCATTTCCTCCAACTTCATCCTGTACTTGCCGTCCATGTTGTTGCCGTATATGTAGACTAAAGCATACCTCTTACCGTTAAAGTTCAAGGTGAGGGCCTTAACAACATTGTGACACACTCCAGTACACACACTATCAATGAGGGTCTCGCCATACCCGACCATGAAGTCGCTGCCTTCCTCGCACCTGTAGTTCCTCACCACTTCATCAATCACTTCCTTAAGCTCCCTCAGATCCGTTACTTTATCACCCTTGTAGGAGTGTGAATCAACTACAGCAACCATAAGCAGATCGCTGAACTTCGACTCCAGGTAGTCCCATAACTCGTGGGGGAGGTCATCACTTCCCTTCTCGACGTTAACGAGGAATACTACAACTGATGTAGGTCCCCTAAGCACATACGCGCTCCAGCCCCTCACTTTAATCCTTAGCGGCTCACACATCTTGAGCTGAGCGAGGGTTGAGTAGTAGTTGTTAATTAGTACGTTAAGCTTCTTAGCAAGCTCCACAGAGTCTTCAGAGCTTACGAGGTTGTGCTCATGTGAGCCAGCTGTGTGGAATACGAAGCTCTTCACGTAGACTCCAAGCGCCTCTTCTAGGTGGTATATGAATCTCGAAGACCCTATATTCCTGAATGGACCGAAGTGTAGTGTCGGAAAGATAAGTACTATTGGCTCGCCTCCAACCCTGTTGAAAATTAGTATCTTAGCCCTCATGTCCTCGACCTTGCTGTACTTACTAAATGCTTCCTCGAGCTTAACAGGGTTGCCCGTAAACCAGGTCTTAATGAATGCCCTAGCTATGGTTATTGGTGAGTAGCCCAGGTTTCTCCCTTTAAACTCAACTAACCCTAGAAAGAACGCACCTAACCCGACAGAGATCGCTGTAGTCATTAAGGCATAGATAAGTATGTGGGGCATCACGAACTCACCTAGCAGGTCATTAACTGTCTTGAACGCAAGCAGTGGTAGGGCTACTGATGATGTGAGAGCTATTAGTGGGTGACAGAAGGCCATTAAAGCTATGAATGTGAAGCCAGAGCTAGCTAGCAGCCCAACACCCTTAAGTGAGAGCAACCTATAGAAGACAACCTCAGCTGGGAGAGCAACAAGAAACATTGCTGTAGCTATACCTAAGGTCCTCTTAAGCGTCAGCGTCTTAGCTACAGCTAGCGGCGAGTACATCAGCGCCAGAACAACACCAAGTATTAGGTACTGAGTGAAGCTAACTAGGAACCTACTTAAGCTTAAAGGTGGCACAGAGTTAATTAAGGCTACAATAGCTAAGAGGACTATGTAGCCTAGGACAAGTACAGGAGCCCTCGGCAGCAGGAACAGCCTACTGTAGTACTTCCTAGTGATGCTCTCTACTTCCATTCCTGCCCGCAAATCCTAGGAGTAAAACAGCATTAAAAACCCTTACCTGACTTCATAACTAATTAAGAGTGCATTATGACATCCTGCGTTTCTGCCTGCTCCTCAGCCTATTAAGGAGTAGCTTTAGCGCATCCCTAATAACTTCATCAACTACCCTAGCACTGCCTGCGAGCTCCAGTACTTCATTTAGTAGCTCAGCAGTCTCCCTACTAAGCTCAATGACTGTCCTCTCAGGCTGCTTAGCATATTTGAGGAGCTCCTCAGCCAGTCTCTCAAGCTCACTTGAATTAAACCCTACACCATCTACTACATATATACCCTCACCTTCTAGGTGCTTCCTGACGTCCTCAGGCACCTTAGCACGTGAGACTAAGTACATCCTGTCTGGCTTGTAAAAGTTCTTATAGAGCGTCACTAGCTGGTACTCCTTAAGTCTCAGCCCTTTCTTCTCACTAATTACCTCAGTGACCTCGGCCTTCTTAACACCTAGTGCGTCGGCCAGCCCCACCCAGAGGCCCTCAATCCACTTAGCCCTCCACTCTTCAGCAGTCAGCGGCTTAGCTAGCGGACCCCTTATATCCCTGCTCCTCAAGTACCAGTCTTCAAGCTCCTTACACTCAATAATTACGTTAGGTCTGAGCACTGGTGGTTCTGACTCAGGCTCTAGAATGTTAAGAACCATGCCACCGTAGACCATGAAGTCAGGCCTCAGCGCTGTGTAGAGCCTCCAAGCCCTGCTTAGGTCTGACGTGTCCTCCCACCCGATCGGTCTAGGTGCCTCAACAAAGAAGCTCAAGCACCCTCTGCCCTTCACCTCAACGACTGCGTTAGGCGGTATCGTGCCTGTCCTCTGCTTTCCCGACCTATCCAAGGGTAGGTAGCGATGCTCAGGGTAGACTAGCCTACCACCTAACTTGCCTAGCGCAGAGAGCACCTCAAGCAATACCCACGACTGATACGCTGACCTCAGGTTAGTCCTATATGAGGTCCTTATAGCTGCTGACGCAGTCCTCATGTAGTCAGCTAAGCCTAACTTACCCCTCACTAAGTCGTGGGTATAGATGAATATTTTCTTCCTTAAGTGCGCCCTCGGGTCCTCAATAAATGACCTTAACTCCTTACTGAACGTAACTCCCTTAATACCTAAGTACTTAATACAGTTACTAACAGATGCCTGCAGTACCTCAACCCACTCGTAGGCCTCAGACAGCTGCTCAGGCGTCAGCACGTAATCTATGAACACCTCCTTAAACCTGCTCAGCAGCTCATTAAACTTCGCCTTAAGGTCTGAGCTAAACCTAAACTTCCTCTCAGGGTCATACTTCTTAATGAATTCCTCAATAGAGGTGTAGAGCTCTATGACTAGGTTGCCAACCTCCTCATTAACCATAGAGACACCAGCCCTAAGTAATACTCAGCGTATAGGGCCTTAAGGTATTTTCCTTGAAACTGTTTCACAGCCTAAGAGCGATTTGCTCCATTATTTATTAGTAACTCCTTGAAACTGTTTCGGGATCAGCAAGTTGAGTAAGGACATAGTTAAGTTAGTGCTCACGTCATTCATGACCGCCCTAACTGCTGTACTAGCTCAAGTTAAGTTTAACTTAGGTCCAGTACCCTACACAATGCAGAATATGGCTGTTATGCTGACTGGGCTGCTTCTCCCCCCGAAGTACGCTGCTGCCTCACTAGCCCTATACCTACTGCTGATAGCTCTGGGGCTACCGCTCGCATCAGGCTTCGCCGGCGGCTTAGCAGTACTACTCGGGTTCTGTGGGGGGTACTTAGCTGGATTCGTCATAGCTGCTCCACTAATGTCTATCTTAAGTAGAGCCTACCTGAGGCGGAGGGGGATAGACCTTAGCAGTATAAAGGGCAGGGACGTAGCTGTACTGCTGCTTCTATCCTTAATCTCAGCCCTACCTATCTACGTACTCGGCTTCCTTGTCTTCTCCTACTACGCAGCACCGAATACAGAGATTTACTCATGGTCACTGAGCGTAGGTAACTGGCTGGGGGTGAGCCCTACATCGAGGTTCCTGCTTCTCTTCACTGTGTCTGTGCTGATATTTATCCCTCAAGACTTATTCATGGATCACCTATTAGCTATTGCTGTAGCTAGAGGGATAGCTAAGGTGCTTAAGGCTAGGGGGTTAAGTATTGACTAAGGCAATAGAGGTTAGGGACCTCAGCGTAGTAGTAGGTAGTAGGGAGGTACTAGCTAATGTTAGCCTAGAGGTAGGTTCGGGCGAGGTAATAGGCATCACAGGGCCTACTGGCAGCGGTAAGTCCACGCTACTCAAGGTTATTGCGGGCATCATACCCAAGCTATACTCATCATTTAAAGTTTCAGGCAGCGTGAGCGTCTGCGGGCTAAGTCCTTTAGATGCTGTGCGTAGGGGATTAGTAGCTTACGTACCTCAAGACCCCTCATCATACTTCATCGGCTCAACAGTAGCTGAGGAACTGCTTTTCGTTCGCGACTTGAGTAGCCTGCGGAGGTACGGCATCATAGATGATGTACTAAGCGATCCCTCGAGGAAGATCCACGAGCTATCTGACGGGCAGCTCTACAAGCTACTAGTTGCTGCTGCAGTAGGCTCAGGTACTAAGGTGCTCCTGCTTGATGAGCCTACGTCCCATGTAGACCCGTGGAGCTTAGAGAACGTCCTAAAACTGCTGAGGGAGTATTGCGTGAAGTTCCGTGCCTCAGCTATTATCGTAGATCATAGGATTGAGCTAATCAAGGACTACGTGAACTTCACCTTAGAACTTAAGAGCGAGCATCAAGGTAGTGCATATATTGGAGTAGGGGGCAGAAGCACTATAGGGGATGATGTACTGATTAGTGCTAGGGGACTGCGTTTTACCTACGATGGCGGCTACTTCGTGCTTAATGGTGTAGGCCTTGAAGTTCACTCTGGTGAGTCAGTAGCTATTATTGGAAGGAATGGAGCTGGTAAGACAACACTAATTAAGCTACTGGCTAAGCTACTTAAGCCTACTGAAGGCGTTGTAACTACTGCTGGACCTGTATTTATAGTACCTCAGACACCTGCCTACTGGTTCTCTAGGGACACCGTGAGGGATGAGGTGTCATTCTACGCTAACGCATGGGGGTTTAAGGGAGATGTGGATGAAGTAATTGAGATGTTCCGCCTAGGTGATGTGAGCAACTTAAGCCCCTACTCCTTAAGTATAGGTGAGGCTAGGAGGTTGTCGCTGGCTTTAGCCTATGTATCGGGCGCTAAGGTGCTGTTACTCGACGAACCTACCTTAGGCATTGATAGCGCATCTAAGGAACTATTGATTAGGCTAATCCACAGCTTCCTCAGCCAGGGATCTGCTGTTATTGCGTCAACGCACGATATCGACTTAGTCAGGTACTTCAGCAGGGTCTACCTCCTCAAGGATGGGGTCCTGGAGGCTATACGCGGTGGCTCTGCAGTGGTGGCTTAGCGAGGTATTTAGGGTCCTCACGCCAGGTACCTCACGTACTCGGTTAAATCCGCTACTGGTCTTTGCTGCTGCATGCGCAGGGTCGATTACCTTACTTCTTGCTCCTCCTGCCGCCCTAGTTGCTGCTCTAGTAGCACTGACCGCCTCTACAGCTGCTGTGAAGGGGGTGAGGGAGGTACTAAGTGCTTATGTACTGCTCGCGCCATTTATCGGAGCTTACTCGATTGCTGCACTGATTATGCAGGTAGTCCTGGGCGTCATTGACCCATATACGATAGCTGTTAATTCCGCGCGCATCATGTCTATAGCTCTGCTAGCTGCTCTGCTCATGTCTATGCTGAGTACTGCTGATCTCGTATCCTTCGTAGGTAGGTACTCGCCGGGTGCTGCGCTGGGTATAGCACTAGCTATTAAGTCGCTACAGGTAGTAGCTCTAACACTCATGAGGCTATATGAAGTGTATAGCATTAACTTAGGAAATATAGGCAGCGGTCTTAAGCGCAAGTTAATCCTCACTACGTCCTTAGCTAGAGCTGTAACGTACTTAAGTATAGTGAATGCTTTAGAAGTGTCTGAGGCACTATATACTCGGTACTCAGTCCTTACTGAGAGGCTGAGGTCTTGGAGGTAAGTGCTAAAGTACTCAAGGTACTGCTGGAGAAGGGAGGCTACGTAAGCGGTAGTGAGCTAGCTGCTGAGCTAGGTATTTCTAAGCCAACGCTTCACAGGATCATCGAGTACCTGAAGAGGCTCGGCTACGTGATTGAGTCGCACCCAAGGAAGGGCTACAGGCTAGTACTTACTGATGACTTAGCTGAGGCAGGCACGTACCTGAGGGACTTAAGCACTAAGCTGAGGTACAGCATACACTACATTAAGTCATGCATCTCAACTCAAGACATAGCCGAGGCACTAGCTAGGGAAGGTGCTACTGAGGGAACCGTAGTCATTGCTGAGTCAATGACCTCAGGGAGGGGTAGGCTAGGTAGGAGCTGGCATGCTGGTCAAGGAGGGCTCTGGCTCACAATACTACTGAGGCCGCCAGCACTCATGAACCTCCAGCTACTAAGCTTGTGTGCTGGCGTAGCTGTTGCTAGAGCAGTTAATGATCTCTATGGTGTTGGTGCTAGGCTGAAGTGGCCTAACGATGTAGTAGTTAATGATAGGAAATTATGCGGGATCTTAATTGAAGGAAGAGCTGAGGCCGATAAAGTACACTACGTACTAGTTGGTATAGGCATTAACGTAAATAATGAGTTACCTGAGGACTTGAGGACTACCGCAGTAACGCTCAGGGACTTAGTAGGGTACCCAATACCTAGGATCCCGCTACTTAAGGCTGTACTAAGGAATTTCGACTACAGCTACAATCTCCTTCTAGGAGGGAAGCATACTGAAGTAATCGAAATGTGGAAGAAGCTCTCTAATACATTAGGGAGGTACGTTAAGGTAATAGCACCCGATAAAATTATTGAGGGCTACGCTACTGACGTAACCAGTGATGGCGCTCTAGTGATTGAGACAGCTGAGGGCGAGAGGAAGATTGTTTACTCAGGTGACGTAATTCACTTGAGGTTCTAGTGCTTGCGAAGTTTTTAGTTCTCTACACTAGACATAAACCGTAGGAGTGGTTAGGCTTGAATTACTCACTAAAGAAGTCGCCCAGTATTGCGATGTCTCCTGTACGTGCTCTCGTAATAGTCAATACGGTAATTTACCTAGCAATCTTCATTTCTGCCTCAGTAATCTACGCAGCAAGCACCGGGGACTTAGGTACTGCAGTACTCTCCATACTCTTTCCTGACAGGACAGGGCTGCTGGACTACATTAACAACTACTTGCCGCTCATGATGTCAGGTGCCGAGGTATTCCGTGGTGCGGTCTGGGAAGTGATCACTTCACTCTTTATTCACGCAAACATAATTCACTTAGGCTTCAACATGGTTGCCCTCCTCTACATAGGCACTGCATGCGAGAACTACTTAAGCAGCAGGAAGGTGCTAGCAGTCTACTTTAGCGGTGGGGTCGCAGGAAATCTTCTTACGTTAGCGCTCATGCCTCCAAACATTTATTCGCTCGGTGCGTCAGGAGCAATATTCTCTCTACTAGGGGTACTAGCTGTTACTGAATACAGGAGAACTCACCAATTCCTCAGCAGCTTGGGGTGGGCAGTCATTATACTAATAATTAGCAGCTTAGGTGTTGCTGGAGCAGTAAATAACCTCGCTCACATAGGAGGACTAGCTACAGGATTAATCATAGGCGCTATCCTCCCGAAGCATAAGATACACCATAGCGCTTAATCCCCAAATTAAAGAAAAATTAATTGCCATCAACAGAATTTCTCATGGTTGTGCACGTTGTCTTTGAGAGCACACAGTGTCGGAATAGTCTATGATGAAATATACCTGAGACACGGAGATGTGGTTGGAATACACCCTGAGTCCCCCTTAAGGCTAATCAAGATTATGTACAGTTTAGAGGAGCTCAATATACTGAAGAAGGTCGGCATAATCAAGCCCGAGAAGGCCCCTCTAGAAGCAGTACTCAGCGTACATGAGCACGAATATGTTGAGTTAATAAGGAATTCTAGCTCTGAGGGCTTCAAGTACATTGACAGCGACACCTACGTAAATAAGTGGACATATATTGCAGCACTACACGCAGCGGGAGGCGTCATTAAGGCCATAGAAGCTACCCTCACAGGCAATTACCTAAGGGTGTTCGCACTCGTCAGACCACCAGGACACCACGCAGGCATTAAGGGAGCAGCACTAGGCGCTCCAACACTCGGATTCTGCATATTCAATAACATAGCTATCGGAGCTAAGTACTTGCTCAGCAAGGGACTTAAGAAGATAGCTATAATTGACATCGATGTTCACCACGGTAATGGAACTCAAGAAATCTTCTGGACATCACCCAACGTCCTCCATATAGACGTTCATCAAGAAGGTATATACCCTGGGACGGGTTCGATAGATAATATAGGCGGAGGAGATGCTGCAGGAACTAAGATAAACATTCCTTTAGGTTATGGCGCAGGAAACACTGCTTACTCAGTAGTATTTGATGAGGTTATCGAGCCCCTAATCAATGAGTTTAAGCCTGAATACATCCTCGTATCTGCTGGTTTTGACGCGCACCACTCAGATCACCTAGCAGGGCTGACACTGACTTCTAGGGGCTACTACAATATCTTCTCTAGAATCGTTAAGTTAGCTGAGAAGTTCTGCAGTGGTAAGTTGGTAGCTGTGCTTGAGGGAGGGTATCGGGACGGTCTAAGCAAAGGCGTACCTAATGCCATAGCTGCACTCATGGAGGTCGATTCTCTGGTTGTTGAAGATGATGTGCCGGACACGTTCAGCAGTAAGGTGCGTGATCTCGTTTCAAAGATAAAGGAGGTCCTCAGCACGTACTGGAAGCTCAAATAACTCGGCGCCTCCTGAGTGTAATCCAGCACGTACATAACTCTAGCTTAGCATAGAACACCTTATTTTATAAGTATTGATTCTCCTCCCTAATCGGTGGCATTAGCTTAAGGGTTAGGTAGTAATGCCCAATATAGATCCAAGGCTCTGCATACTCTGCCGTGGTGCTAAGGGCCTCTGCGGCTATGCGTATTGCCCTATCGTAGCTAAGGCTATGGCCTTAGTTAAGGTAAAGAGGGTCTCGGGAAGGAAAGATCTCTTCGGCTCCAGCCCTCCCGCAGTATTTGTGGGGAGGTACGGCTACCCTGAGGTGCTTGCGGGCCCTTCGACCCCTCCTGTATTAGGCGACACGTCCATATATGACCTGCCTGAGAAGTGGTTAGCACTACCGATTGAGAAGATTCTTGACTATAGGCTTAGCCTAGTTACTGCTAAGCAGAAGATTAAGGTAACTGACGTGAGTAGGTCGAGGCTCGTGGAGTTACTGCACGAGTTAGTCCTATCTGTTAAGCCTGTTGAGGTTGAGGTCGAGCTGCTTAAGCCTCCTAGGCCAACTATTAGGTTAAGCGAGTATGAGGCACCTCAGGGACCTACTGCTCCACTTAAGAGCTTTAGGGTTGTTGGCAGCGGGGCGTCAGCTAGAGTTATTGAGTCCGTGTATGACGACGTAGACATGAAGGCTAGTGATGCAATAATTAAGCTGTATGAGCACAGCGTCCCAGTAACTCATATTCAGAGAATGCTGAGTGTTGGAGCACTAGGCAGAGGGCGGAGCAGGAGGCTAGTACCTACTAGATGGTCTATAACGGCTGTTGACGATACGATATCTAAGTACTTAATTAGGAAGGTAAAGGATCTGCCGGTTATTAGCGAGTACTGGGTGTACGTGAGGAGGCACGCTAAGAACCTATTCCTAGCTGTACTCATTCCGAGGCACTGGAGCTTTGAGTGGATGGAGGCATGGTACCCTAACTCGACATGGAATCCAGGAGGTAGTGAGGTAAGTATCGAGGGTGACTACGAGGGCTTTACAGGAAGGTCAACGTATGCTTCAATTGGTGGCTGCTACTATGCTGCTAGGTTAGCTACTGCTGAGCACTTACTCTCAGTAGGTAGGCAGGCAACAGCTGTAGTCCTCAGGGAGATATATCCTGGATTCAACATACCGATAGGTGTCTGGTTTGTTAGGGAGAACCTTAGAGCTATGTATAAGGCAGGTCCTGCAGCTAAGGTGCAGACACTTAAAGAAGTTATTGAGCTAATCGACAAGCACACTAACTTAGGTTCTAGAGTCTGGCTGTCCAGCTCAAAGCTGCTCAAGTATTTAATAAGTAGCAGGTCATTGATGGATTACGTTAAGGCGTGGTGACCGATGTTGAAGATTAAGGTGGTTAGGGTTAGGGAGGCATTAACGCCTAGTGGATTGCCTGACATTGACTGGGCTCTCAACCCGTATGTAGGTTGCTCACATTCATGCATTTACTGCTACGGTAGAGTCTACACTAAGGACGAAGAGGTAGCTAGTGCGTGGGGTGAAGTAGTAGCTGTTAAGGAGAACATCATTAACTTGCTAAGATATGAGGTTAAGCGCAAGAAGTCCGGTGTAGTAGGGGTGGGAACTGTTACCGATGCCTACCAGCCGATTGAGCTACAGTACGAACTAACTAGGAGTTCACTAAATATACTGCTGAATAGCGGATATAGTGTGAGTATTCAAACCAAGTCAGACAACATCTTGAGAGATAAGGACATTCTTATTAATTATAGGAATAGAGTCGATGTTGGAGTAACGATAACCACCTTGAATGAGGATGCGGCGAAGTTCTTAGAGCCCGGTGCCCCAGCACCGAGAGCTAGGGTTAGAGTATTAGAGCAGCTGAGCGCCTCAGGCATAAGTACGTGGGTCTTCCTAGGACCTGTAGTACCTGGGTACACAGACGACCTAGAGAGCATTAAGGAGGTTGTTGAAGTTGCTGCAAGCACTAACTCAGCACTATATTATGACAAGCTGAGAGTTAAGGACTTTATGCTCACACCTACGCACCCCCTCTACAGTGCTGCGAGAAGAGCCCTCAAGTACAGGTGGAGAGATCTCTTCGAGCTAATCACTAAACTCTGCAAGAGGTATGGCGTTAAGTGTTCATTAGGATTCGACTACAGCAGCTCAGGTGCTGGAGAAGTTAAGTCTATTGTAAAGCTAGATAAGTTCGCTAAAAAGTAGTCTGGGTTGGCTACCTGCCGTAGATACCTACTAGCTTAGCGTAAGCTATCACGTGCCCGTCTAGGGCCTTAAGTAGGTCATCTATAGTTGCTCCTGCCTTAAGGCTCAGCCTAGTATCTAGTGCTAGAAGTAGAAATACGTATCGGTGTGTACTTCCCGTTGGGGGGCATGGCCCCCCGTAACCGACTATGCCGAAGTCGTTAACTCCTTGAAGCCCGTAAGGGGTCTCAGGACCCCTAGGCACGTTCTCAGGGAGTGCACTCAAATCTGCTGGTATATTGTAGAGTAGCCAGTGGTAGAATACTCCCTTAGGTGCGTCAGAGTCGTAAACTATTAGTACGTAGGACTTGGTCTCAGGAGGTGCGCCCGACCAGCTTAGAGGCGGTGAGATGTCATTTCCATCACAGGTGTACGTACGCGGAATGTATCCGTTATTCTCGAATGCGCTGCTCTTTAAGGTAAATGTCTTCTTTACGCCTGAGATTATGCCTTCTACGCTTGTTGGAGGTCTACTTAGAAGGTATAGGTATACTGCTGCTACAATTACTAAGGAGATTATGACTGCCACAGCAATCGCTACTGCTCTCCGACCCAAAAACACACCTCCAACATACGTAATACCTAATTCTAGTCTTAATTCTTGCCCTCTAATCCCAAAGCTCTAGCTATCTCAGGAAGCGCTTCGCTAGCTCTCTGCTTAATAAATACATCAGCTATTGGGGTTATTGCTGATTCACTGATATTTACCTCTATAATCTTGCCCCCTCTGTCCTTAACAATTGCAGGTATTAGTGCTGCAGGCATTACGGCACCGCTCGTGCCCACCACAATCACTAAGTCAGCCCTACCTGCCTCACTAACTGCCTTCTTCCAGGCATTATGAGGAAGCGGCTCGCCAAACCACACTACATCAGGTCTGAGCAGCGAGCTGCATTGAGGGCATCTAGGAGGCACCTCCTTAGGCGGCTCCTCAAGTTTAGACCTGAAGTTACATGCTGGATTACTGCACTTTATCCTCCATATATTGCCGTGAAGCTCAATGACATTTTTCGAGCCTGCTAGAGTGTGTAGTCCGTCAACATTTTGAGTTACTACTGCCTTAAGGATGCCAGCTGCCTCCATCCTAGCTAGCGCTATGTGAGCTGGGTTAGGCCTCGCCTTACGTATTATCCCCATCCTCCACTTGTACCACTCCCAAACCTTCTTAGGGTCTCTAGCAAAGGCCTCAGGTGTTGCCAGCTCCTCAGCTCTGAACCTGCGCCAAAGCCCGTCAGAGCCTCTAAAGGTAGGTATCCCGCTCTCAGCTGATATCCCTGCGCCTGTAAACGCTATCACGTACTTACTGGACTTAATTAACTCAACAGCTTTGCTAATCACCAGTACCTCACCAGGAACAGATTGTCTGCAGGAGTTAATTACTAAGTTCTTCTCGCCTCAAAACAGGAAGATGGAGAAGAAAGAGAAAAGTAGCGGATTGGTTGGCTATGTAGTTACTTTTTCTAATTTGTCGTCTTCTCTGACAATGAATGTATCCTCTAGCTTTACTTGACCTAATCCCTTAAGTAGTAGTGGCGCGTGGACAAACGCTAAAACCATGTTTGGCTTTACCTTAACTACCCTATGCTGCGGCACTATAGTCGTTATAGGCGGCTCCTCAACCTGCAGCCCAACTCCGTGAGCGTAACCTACCACTCTGTACTCTAGCAGCCCGTACTTAGCGTAAACCTTATCAAGCTCCTTCATAACGTCAATTAACCTTACGCCAGCTCTAGTCAATCTTGATGCTTGCTCATAGACCTCGCTCATACACTTGAGGGCTTTCTCAGCCATGCCGCTGGCCTTCCCTACGTAGATAGTTCTTGCCATGTTAGCGTAGTACCTGTTGTAGTCAGCAGCGATGATCACGGTGACGAAAACCCCCTCCCTAACCTTAACGTCTCTGTAGGGCTCTGAGTGAACTCTGGGTGCCGGACCTACATTTACGTGCACGTGCGGCTCCTCGCAGCCACTGCCATAGAGCTTGTGGTATGCTTCAGCAGCTATCTCGGTCTCAGACATCCCAGGCTTTACTGTGGAGAGCACATGCTCCATTACCTTAGATGCCACCTGACCTGCCTTACGTACTGATTCGAGCTCGTACTTATCCTTGGTAGCTCTCAGCTCAAATAGCAAGTGGCTAACGTCAACTACCTCAACCTTAGGATTCAGTTTCTTGAACATCTCGTAGAAGAGAATATACGCGTCACGCTCTAAGCCAAATTCTAGCCCAACTTTCTTACAACCCCTCTCTCTGATAGCTCCTGAAACTTTAGCCATGAGGTCTCCGCCATCAGTAAACGTAACTACGTCCTTAATCCACGTCCTCTCTCTGAAGAAGTCGTCTTCACCACGTGCTACAAAGAGTGTAGGCACTCCCTCAGCAGGAATTAAGAGTGCAGGCCTCAGCCACTTAATTCCTGTGAAATAAATGAAGCTTGATAAAGTTCTAAGCATGACAGCGTCAATACCCTCACGCATGAGGAGTTCTTGAAATTTCTTGTACCTAGACTTGAGAACTTCTACTGGAAATCTAGGAGGCATGAGTTAAGACCCAAGTAACTTAATCAGCATGCAATATTTATTAATTTATTTCAGTGAGGGTACAGTCCTGCAGCTGCTAACATGAGAACTACTATTAAGAGAGCAGCAAAGTAAGGTAGTACATATTTGTGAAATTCCTTTATGGAAATCCCGGCGAGCCTAATCGTTATTATATTAGCTAGAGATCCGGTGATCAGCCCAACCCCACCCAAGTTAGTACCTACTGCCAGCGACTCCCAGCTACTTACGTGCCCTATTAAGAATAATGTTGCAGGCACATTACTCACTACCTGACTCAGCGCGAAAGACATGAAAATCTCAGTTACTGAACTAGTTACTGCTAACCCAGACATTGCTGGAGCTAGTATGCTTGCAAGACCTCGAAAGTCCGCGAACATGAGAATGAACATAGCTATCAACACATAATCGACAGTAACTACTACCTCCTTCCGCACGAGCAGTAAGGCAGCTGCGGTAAGGATCAAGGCAACTGCAGATAACCTGTACTGAGCCAGGGCTACATCAATTACTAGCAGAATTATCGAAGCTATGAGCAGTTTCTTGCTCAATTTTACAGCAGGCGGCTTAGGCAGTGGCTTAAATCGAGCTGCCCCTTCCAACACTAAGTAGATGTACATCATAAGTATCGCCAGCGCAATAAGCGTGAATGGCGCCAGTGATGCAATAAATACGTGGAAGGCCACTCTGTAGTGCTGCCAAATTATTATGTTCTGAGGATTCCCCATCGGCGTCAGAGCAGAACCTACGTTCACAGCTATAGTTACTAGTGGAGCAAGGCACGCAAGCTCAACCCCACACATCCTCGATACGGTCATGGTCAGCGGGATGAAAATGAAGAGTGCTGTGTCATTCATAACTACTGAAGCTGTAGCAGCAGATGCTGCAGCCAGCATCATCGCTAGGTACTTCGGGGACTCCTTACTAGCCGACATTAGCTTCATTGATAGCTTAGTGAATGCTCCTGAGAGCTCCATACCTCTGGACACGAGTAGGAGCGCTGCTATTACGAATATTGTGTTGAAGTCAACGAACTTGACTATATTTAATGTTTCGCCACGGGAGATCAGCGTGACCCCTACATAAAGTATGATTAGTAGTGTGAGTACTCTCTCCTTCTTCAAGAAGTTCGCAGAGCGCTTAAGAATAGTTGCAAACTTAGATGACGTATCGCCTAACCTCCTCAGTTAAGCCGTAGTCAGGAATCAACTCGCTCCCGTCATGTGAGACCTTGATGTGAGCTATAATTATGTTCCTCCAAGCTAGAGGCACTACCCAAGCTGCTTCAGGCTCTCTGTACTCTGCAGCATCAATCACCCTCACCTCCCTGAGTGCAGACTCCATCACAGACTTCACCTCATCAGCTTCCACCCTAACTCCCCAGGCACGGACTGGTCTACCCTTAGGGGATGGAGCTCTCAGGCTGGGGTCGTAGTGAACTCTATCTAATGCCAGGTCATGGTACATTAACGGAACATCCACATGCACCTCACCTGCAGGCCCGTACCTAATGAGTGGAGGCCCTACTATTATGTAGGAAAGCGCTGCCCTCACAGTACTTATAGCGCGTGAAGCACACTCAAAATCTATAGGTGGAGCACACTCCCTGTGACCCCTGACAGGAGGTGGAGTGCCCAAAACCTACACCGGTATCAAGTTCAAAAATATACTTTAATTTCCTTCTACTGTATGGTACCCTAGACACTGCTTCGCCGTTCTTGGATTCTCAGTATTACCTAAGTATAAGGATCTGGACCGTGTGAGATATACTGCTGAAAAGGAAGGTATTACCTACTTATTAGTCCTGAAGCTCCAGAGGAAATGGTGGTGGAATGAGTAAGAGAGTCGCTGAGGTAGCGGAGTGGAGGAGCAACCTACTGAAGCTTAGGCGATACATTCTGTGGTATGCGAAAAAGTACTATGGTAAGTCCGTGGCTGATTTCCTGAGGGATAGGTTTCAAGGTACTTCAGAGATTATCCGTAGATCCTCAGCTAGGGTGCTGTCAACCATAGTTAAGGGTTCAGGTGTAACTGTAATTTTCGCTTCTACTAAGGTGCTTAAGGAAGGTCCTGAGAGGTTGATTAAGGTAAGGAGCTTCAATGGTGAAGTTATTGAGCTTCCTCTAGGTGTTACCGCTGAAGAGGCGTACCACATTACGCAGGTTGGGTGCTACGGGCTTAAATGTACTTGTACAGACGCGCTCATGACTGCTAGTAAGGCGGATAGGCTATTCTTAGAGGGGCTCAGGAGGTGCGGCGTAAAGCGTGTTGACGTACCGACACCCTTATTTACTAGGTTTGTGATATGCAAGCACACGCTAGCAGCTGCTGCATACGCCCTAACGCTGGGTATTATCCCTTATGACTCGAGGGTATTCAGAGAGGTCCTGAAGCTCAGCATATTAGCTGCTGCTCTGAGAGTGCATGGCTTAGAAGGTATTAGTAAGCGTAAGCTCATGTCTTCATACATAAGAATAGTGAGGTTATCTAAGGGACTGCCTCCCTAGCTACCTCTACGCAGTATCCCTACGTTCTTAGACAGCCTAATAACTACCTTAATACTTGATCCCTCCAGCGACCTACGCACTCTCGCTAAGTACCTCGCGCTGCTACTGAATACTGCGTTCTCCAGCTCTACAACAAGCTTGTATCCCTCAACAAGCTTACTTAAGTCAACCACTAACTTATTACTGCTGACAGAAGCTTCATAGAAGCCCTTCTGGAGTAGGTCAGCATACCTGCATGCCGAAGGAACTAGTATGTCTAGGTGACTGTACTTAGCTCTGCACCTCCCTGCCCTGTGGTAGTACACCTCAGCACTTAGTTCAGTTCTCTCACCGCTCGAATCAACCATGAAGACCTTAGCTTCAAGCAGCTCTTTACAGCACATTTACTGCAGCCACATAGTACATAGTCAAAACCTTCTTAAGTAATCTAATGCTCAGAACTACAACAGGTCTGGTGCTCCATGATAGAAGTGAATGTAGGGGATAAAGTGAGCATCGAAGAGGCTGAGGTCTCAAGAGATTCTGAGAGAGTCTACGTTAAGGACAGGTACCAGGAAGCTTCATACATAGTCAGTAGGGAGTCTAAGGTAGTTCTCAATCCTACCCCCCCGCTTAACGTTCCATTAAGAATCACTGACTACTTACTTCTTCAGTTTCAGGAGCCGATGCTAATTAGTAAGAACGTGAACTTCTGGGTTAAGGCACCTTACGAACTTGCTGTTCTTGCTGATGACACCGTACTGACATACCTAACGCCATTTAAGGTGAAGCACACACTTCACGGTGAGATAATAGGTGGCACCATATGCAGGTACTTCCTAACTAGCACCTACTTCAGGCGCCCATCGAAGGGCTCAGAAGCTCTAGTAAAGATCAGCATTATAGCACGTGCTACAGCGCTAATGGACGGTATAGTTATACCGTTAAGTAACGTGAGGATTTACGTCAGCAGCGGAAAAGTGTTCTACAACGTAGTTAGGGTCACAGTAAATAAGGGCATCAAGGTAGAGCTCCTCAGTGAAGCTCCAGTACCTGGTGCTACAGCAATAGATACTGGTCTAAGTAACTCAGGTAAGTACCGCAGCTACTCTGAATTATATTCCTGGCTTTGGGGGTGGTGATGGTGAGTGAGGCAAACTTAACTAGCACTAACATAACCACTACACTGAACACCATATTACACGAAGTAACAGACGCTATCTTCCCGTGGAGCTACAGTGAGGTGCTGAAAATATTAGGGGTAGCTGCAGCTATAGCGCTTACTGTAGTAATTGCTTCAGGCATTAAGCTAATTATGAGGAAGCTAGTGAGTAATAGGCTTCCGAGGCACATATACATACCAATAGAGAGGTTCGTGTTTTACGGCATCATAGCAATAGGCGTTACTGCAGCCTTAAGCCCACTAGGCATAGACCTCACAGGGCTCTTAGTAGCTGGCGGCGTCGCAGGCATAGTTGTAGGATTCGCCGCCCAGACCGTAGTAGCTAATGCATTAAGCGGCATCTTCCTACACATCGACAGGCCACTCAAGCTAGGTGACCCAGTACAGGTCGAGAACATCAGCGGGCACGTAATTGACATATCAATATTCTCAACTAGAATTAAGACCTGGGACGGGAACATAGTTAGAATACCTAATGACAAGTTATTTAGCTCACTAATAACGAACTACACCGCCTCCGTAGCCAGGAGGATAGAGTTCAAGATCGGCATATCGTACTCTTCAGACATAAGTAAGGCTAAGGAGGCCATACTGAAAGTCTTCAATGACCACCCAATAGTCCTCGTTAATCCACCACCTGAAGTATTCGTAGAAGACTTCGGCGACTCAGCAATAGTACTAGCTGCCAGGTGCTGGGTGCCAGCACAGCTGTGGTTCGCGACCAAGAAGCAGCTACTAGAGCTAATTAAGAAGGCATTTGACGAAGTAGGTGTCGAGATACCGTTCCCACAGCTAGACCTACACGTCAAGGAAGGAGTTAAGATAGTGATTAAGCGTGAGAGGCAGGAAGGCGCTCAAGCTATCTCCTAACCCGCACTCCAGGTATAGTGTATTGTAAAGTATTCTTTACAAAATGTAAAGATTTATTAACTTTTTGTAAAGAATACTTTACGGTGGTTAGAGCTGGATAAGTTAAGTGTGGTTGTGGGCGCGATAATTGGTGGGTTAGTAGGGTATTCACTGTCAGCTGGTAATTCGGTGACAGCCTTGCTGATTGCGTTAGCAGGCTTCTCAGCAGCCTATATCATACAGCAGGTTCGTAAATCTAGAGCTGAGAAGCTAGGGCTTGTGCTGTATGACGAGATGCATGTGAGCATTGCCGAGAAGTCAAGCCTTCAGGCATTCAGAACTTCAGTGCTAGCTATATGCGTGCTCATCATACTAACTGTGTGGCCTTCGTTCTTCAACTTCAACATAGTACCTCCTGAGCTCAGTGAGAAACTCTATCCTGGACTAGCTCTCAGTCTCGGCATCCTGGGGGTGGCTTACCTAGCTTCATATGCCTACTACGTGAAGTCAAAGAAGGTTATTGAGGGTTGAACTTGGGCATCACTAATAGGTTGAGGGAGTTGAGGGCAAGGTACAGGATGTCTCAGGAGGAGCTAGCTAAGAAAGTAGGTGTTACTAGACAGACAATAATAGCTATAGAAAACGGTAAGTACCTGCCCTCACTGAGGCTAGCATTCAAGATAGCTAAGGTGTTTGGCATGAAGATAGAAGATATTTTCATTTTTGACGAGGATCCTTAGTGTCTTCCTCCCTCCCACACATATCTAAATAGTTTATTTCTCCTCTGCTGCATAGGATCCAGCTCTACGTCACTTCCGCGCATGTAGTTTATCTGCTGCAATACCTACTAACACTACTGCAGTCGATACTAGTAGTACCACCGCAGGGTAAGGTATTCCAGCTATTGGTGTGACCAGCGCTTTCTTAGCTCCAACAACTAGCGCATAAGAGAGCGCTATCGCAAAACCTGCCGCCACCGAAGCTATGGCTGCGTACTTAGAGTACATGCCTAATTTATGGTGGAGTAGCCACCCAGCCAGCGTCACTGGAGCTAGCGGAAGCAGCAACACTGATGAGAGCACTGACAGCTCAACTATGAACGCTGGCCTAACAAGCGCTACAACCACCGCTACTATAGCCAGCCCCAACACCGTTAATCTACCAACTACTATGAGAGATCTATCACTCACCTCCCTCCGGACACCACCATAGAGGTCCCTAGCTGTTGTTGATGCTAGCGTAAGTATTATGGAGTCAGCCGTAGACACCGCAGCAGCAACTATCGACACGAACACTACCGCTGACAGCCACACTGGGGCGTAAGAGAGTATAGTAGGTGTTACTGCATCCCTGTCCTTAATCAGCGGCAAGGTCCCCAAGACTGTCAGCGACCTCCCCATGAGGCCTATCATAGTAACTATTATGGTGTACGTCAAGCCGAAGACAGCAAATAGAGTGACCATTCGGATCAGCGCCCTCTTATCTCTAGGCATGTATAGCCTCTGAACAACCTGCGGATTAGTTATAGCAAAGAACAGCCACGGTATAGTATACGATACAAAGATCAACGCAGTCCAAGGACTTCCAACACTTAGTAAGCCCTTACTACCTAGTACACTCAGAGAGCTGCTGAATTTTGCTGGGTCGCCAAAGCCCCAGCTAAAGAGCCACAAGATAAAACCTAC
>Ga0190363_1000718_pt1 | contig 19786 bp, 22 predicted proteins | sample 48721867_MG_FD_161272 | JGI IMG/M metagenome (GOLD analysis project Ga0190363, IMG submission 161272) | Hydrothermal vent microbial mat bacterial communities from Southern Trench, Guaymas Basin, Mexico - 4872-18-6-7_MG | ecosystem: Environmental > Aquatic > Marine > Hydrothermal vents >... | reverse complement strand
TTTTTAAAAATGTGAAAAAAATCTCTAAATATTTAAAGAATTTAAAAAATAGTTTCAAGTTTAAGAATACTACAATACTATTAAAGGAGGTGTGTTATGCAGGAAGAAAAAGCTCATTTTAAAGATGTTTTACCTGTTGCTATAGTTTCTTGGACTGGGGCATTATTAGAATGGCTTGATTTTTACACTTATGCTATTCTTGCCAAGATTTTAGCGAATATCTACTTTCCGAGTCATGACCCTGTAGCAAGTTTGTTAGCTTCTTTTGCTGCTCTTGCTGTAGGTTTCCTTTTTAGACCTCTTGGAGCTCTTATGTTTGGTAAAATAGGAGATCAGTTTGGTCGTAAAATTGCTTTTCTAACAGCTGTTAGCATGATGATGATTGGAACTCTTGGAATTGCAGCTCTTCCTGGTTATGCTACTCTTGGAATAATTGCTTCTATAGGAATTTTTGTGTTAAGAATTATTCAAGGTTTGGCTTTAGGAGGAGGTTATGGTGCAGCTATAACTTATCTTGGAGAATTTACTCCTGACCACCAAAGAGGTTTAATAACTGGTTTTCTTTTTACTACACCAGCTTTTGGTATGGCAATAGCTGCTAACTTAGCATCAGCTTTACAAAGTCATTTTGGTATAGAAGCTTTTAATGCCTATGGATGGAGATGGTGTTTTGTTATTGCAGGTATTATAGTATTTTTAGTTGCACTTATCATTCACTTCCTTTACAAAGAGACTCCTGTTTTTACTGCTTTAAAACAGTTAAGAAGAGTTACCAGTGCCCCAATTAAGGAACTTTTTACTAACAAACATTATTTATGGCTTTTCATTCTTGCTTGGATTGGAGTAATTGGAGCACACGGACCCATCTGGTATACCAACCAGCTTTATATAAAGTTTTATGCAAATGACTTAGGAGTTCCAGCCAAACTCAGTAATCAACTTCTTGCTTATGCTACTTATGCAGTTCTTTGGACCTATCTCTTTTTTGGATGGCTTTCTGATAAAATTGGAAGAAGAGCTGTTCTTCTCTTTGGAATTTACGGAAATGCTCTTCTTTTTCCTATAACATTTCATCTCATGAAAAACTATGTAAATCCTCCTGAAACTACTGCACTCTTTTTGCTTTTTGCAGCTGGAACTTTTATGAATGGTATTGGTTACAGTGGTGCTATGTCAGCTATGCTTCTTGAACTTTTCCCTGCAAAGATTAGAACTACGGCTATTGGGTTTACCTACAATATGGGATATGGTGTCTTTGGAGGACTTACTCCCTTTATGATTACGCTTCTTTTTAAAATAACAGGTAATCATTACTTTTCTGTTATTCTTTGGTCAACCATTGTTCCTATGATTATGGGACTCCTTTATCTTTTCAAGGGTTGGGAAACCAAAGGAGAAAGACTTTGGGAAGAACTTTCAGCTGGAAAATTTGCTCACGAGGCACTTATTTTACCTGGTAATATGAGTATTGGTGAGGCTATGAATGAATTGCAGAAAAAAGGCCATCGTGTTGCTATTGTTAATGAAAATGGAAGATATCTTGGAATTGTAGAAGAAAGGTCACTTCTTAAAGCTCTGGTTTCAGGGCATACTATAAATACTCCTCTAAAAGAAGTAAAACTTGAAGTTGATGCAGTATTAGACTCAGCAAGAATCATAGATGCAATTGTTTTAATTCAAGAAAGCGGAGTCAAAGGAATTGCAGTAGTAGATAAAAATGGAAAGATTTTAGGTTATGTAGATCCTCGTTATGTCTTTAATGAAGTAGCACTTATAACTGCAGGAATTAAAAAGCCTTTTACCGAACGTATAAGAGTAGAAGAATTCATGAATCGTCCATTCACTGTAAATGATAATGTATCTGTTATAGAGGTTGCTAAACTTATTAGCGAAAAAGAGATAGGATTTTTGCCTGTTATAAGTGAAAATACAGGTAAACTTGTTGGCGTTATTTCAGAAAAAGACCTTATGAGTATTCTTTGCTGTAATATAGAGAATAAAGATAAACCTATAAAAGAGTTTATGATCAAAGATGTGATAACTGTCTCACCTGATAGCACACTTAAAGAGACTTTGGAGAAGTTTATTGATAATAAAATAAGACATCTTCCAGTAGTTAGAGACAACAGAGTTGTTGGAGTAGTTTCTGTTAAAGATGCCCTGAAACTTATCTAAGGATAAGTAATCAATTTCCTATAATAAGAGGGGACCCAAGAATGGGTCCCCTTCTTTATTTAATACTTAAATTTTCCTTGCGAATTTACATTTTTTTGGTATTTTTAGGGAAAATTTTTGTTTAGAGATAAACATGCCTGAATGTCTTCCATTTTGTGCCTGGAGATATAATCCAAAAAAAGTTAAAATGGAAGAGGTTGTAGCTCCACCTTATGATATTGTTTCAGAAAAAGAAATAAAAGAATTTAAAAATAAAAGTTGTTATAATATATTTCACTTGGAACTTCCAGAGAGTTATAAAAAAGCAAAAGAACTTTTAGAAAACTGGATAAAATCTCAAATATTTATAAAAAATAAAACCCCAGGAGTTTATTTTTATGAATTAGAATTTTTATATCACAATAAAATTTTTGTGAGAAAAGGGTTTATTCTTTTGGTGAAAATCAGTCCTTTTGAAGAAGAAAAAATTTTTCCTCATGAAAAGACTTACTCTAATGTAACTAAGGATAGGTTTGAGTTATTAAAGGCTACTCACTTTCAATTTAGTCAAATTTTTGCTCTCTATGAAGATCCTCTTCTTGAAACTCTTAAAATTTTTGATAAAAAGAAAGAACTTCTTTATAAAATAGAATATTCAAATGAAAAGCACAGGCTTTATAAAATTTCTGAAAAAACCTCTATCAAAAAGCTTTTAAGCTTTTTTAAGGATAAAAAATTTTATATTGCTGATGGACATCATCGTTATATGACAGCTTTAAAATTTAAAGAGTATATGGAAGATTTTTATGGTAAAAATCCCTTAAAAGATTATAATTATGTAGCCATGTATGTTTCTCCTTTAGAGGATAAAAACTTATTAATGCTTCCTACTTATAGAATCTATTATTTTAATGATGGCAGGGAATTTATAAAAAAAATTTCTCAATTAGCAGAAATGATTAGAACTTTAGAAATAAAAGAAGAGCAAAATTTTAATCAATTTTTTAAAAAACCTTCTCAAGAATGGGCGATTTTATATGAAAGAAAAATAATTTTTTTTTGCTTAAAAGATGAAGTTTTTGGGAAGATAAAAGAAAAAGACCAGATTCTTTCACAAATACCTCTTTATAATTTTTTACAAATTTTAGAAGATATTTTTAAGATAAAAGAAGAGGTATTAAGAGAAAAAGGAAAAGTAAAATTTGTTTCAGACACAAGAGATTTAATAATAGAAGCTCAAAAAGGGGCAATAGGAGTAATATTTCCTTCTATTTCACCCCAAATTCTAAAAAAAGTAGCTCAGGCTAAAAAACTAATGCCTCATAAATGCACCTATTTTTATCCCAAAAATCTAACAGGTTTAATACTAAATGAAGTAAGTGGCAGAGATTTAAATATCAGTTTTTGAATTATGCATAATGATAGTGTTAAATATTTTGAAAATCTAAAAAATCTTTATAAAAACTTTTTTAAAGAAAAACTTAAGAAGGATTCTTTTATAAAAGAAAAGCTCAAATCTCTTATACCAGCTATTGAAAAATCCAGAAGAGCTTTTTTAGAAACAGGCTCTTTTAGTTTTTGTGCTAAGTGTGCCAATTCTGGAGAAAAGTGCTGTCAAGCAGGACTGGAATGGAAACTTAGTGCAGCGGAATTTTTTATAAATCTTTTATTAGCTGAAAAACTCGGAGTTTCTATAAAATTTAATTTAGAAAGACCTGATGATTGTCTCTTTTTAGGAGAAAATGGATGCAATCTTATTCTTACTCCGCTTTTTTGCAGAAACTTTTTTTGTGATAAGCTTTCAAAATTTTTGGGATATGAAAAACTTATAAAAATTCAGCAAACTATGGAAGATGAAGCAAATTTAAGCTTTGAACTTTCAGATTATATAAATAGAAAATATTTGATACCATATTCTAATATACTTAGATAAATTTTAAAAAATGGAATATTATTTAGTTACAGGAATAGCTGGATTTATAGGATGGAAGGTAGGAGAATTTTTATTAAAAGAAGGAAAAGCTGTTTTAGGGATTGATAATTTAAATGATGCCTATGATATAAAACTTAAAAAGTGGAGATTAAATCAACTTAAAAATTTTAAAAATTTTAAATTTCATCCAATTGAATTAGCTAATTTTCAAGCAGTAAAACTTCTTTTTGAGATCTATCCTATCTCTGCAGTTATTCATTTAGCAGCCAGAGCAGGGGTAAGAAAAAGTTTAGAAGATCCTTGGGTTTATGTAGATTCTAATATTACAGCAACGCTTAATCTTCTTGAACTTATGAAAGATTTTGGAATAAAAAAGATGGTTCTTGCTTCTACATCATCTATTTATGCAGGACAAAAATCTCCTTTTCATGAAGATTTAAAAGTTGATACACCTCTTTCACCTTATGCAGCAACCAAAAAAGGAGCAGAACTTTTGGCTTATACCTATTATTATCTTTATGGACTTGATATTTCAGTAGTAAGGTATTTTACAGTTTATGGTCCTGCAGGTAGACCTGACATGAGTATTTTTAGATTCATAAAATGGATTTATGAAGAAACTCCAGTAAAAATTTATGGAGATGGGACACAAGCAAGAGATTTTACTTATATAGATGATATTGCCAAAGGGACTATTTTGGCTTTAAAACCTGTAGGATATGAAATTATTAATTTAGGTGGGGGCAAAAATCCTATCTCTATTAATCAAATAATTGAAATTTTAGAAAAACTGATTGGTAAAAAAGCAAAAAAAGAATATCTATCTTTTCATAAGGCAGATGTTAAAATTACTTGGGCTGAAATAAAAAAAGCTAAAAAGTTACTTGGCTGGGAACCAAAAATTGGGATAGAAGAAGGACTTAAAAGAACTGTTAACTGGGCTTTAGAAAATATAGAATTGATTAAAAGTATAAAGGTATAATGAAAAAATTAAAAAAACTTTGTTTTTTTGCAAAATACCTTTCAGAAAAAGGGCTTATTTCAGGATCAGAAGGTAATCTTTCTATAAAAGATAAAGAAGGTTTTTGGATTACTCCCTCTGGTAAAATAAAAGAAATTTTAGAGATAAAGGATCTTTGTTTTATAAATTGGAAGGGTGAGGCTATAAAAGGAAATCCCTCATCTGAATGGGGTATGCATTATAAGATTTATTTAAAAAATTCTTTGGCAGAAGCAGTCGTTCATACTCATCCTCCTTTTACTTTAGCCCTTAGTCTTTCTGGATTTGATTTTACTTCTTTTTCTCTTCCAGAAGCTGGATTCCTTTTAGGAGAAATAAAAATATTACCTTATTTTCAACCTGGTTCTTCTGCTCTTTGGGAGTTCGCCTCTAATCTTGCAAAAAATTATAGAGTTATAGTATTAAGCCAACATGGTGCTTTAACTTGGGGTAAAAATATAGAGGAAGCTGTTAATCTTACTTTAATACTTGAAAAGTTATGTAAAATAGAATATCTAAAGAAAAAGCTGGAGGGTTAGTTATGAGAATAAGATCAAAATTATTTTATGAAAGAGCCTTAAATTCTATACCTGGTGGAGTTAATAGTCCTGTAAGAGCCTGTAAAGCAGTAAAGTCAGATCCAGTTTTTTTTGAAAAAGGAGAGGGAGCCTATCTGATTGATGTAGATGGAAATAGATATATAGATTATGTGTGTTCTTGGGGTCCGCTTATTTTAGGTCATGCTCATCAAGAGGTTATAGCAAGTGTTTATTTTGCATCAAAAAAAGGAACAAGTTTTGGTGCACCAACTTGGCAGGAAGTGGAATTGGCAGAACTTATCAAAAGCTGTTTTCCATCTATAGAAAAAATTCGTTTAGTTAATTCTGGAACCGAAGCTACTATGAGTGCTATAAGACTTGCCAGAGCATATACTAAAAGAAAAAAAATTATTAAATTTGAAGGATGTTATCATGGGCATGTAGATTCTTTGCTTGTTAAAGCTGGTTCTGGACTTGCTACTTTTGGAATTCCTGCAAGTCCTGGAATACCAGAAGAACTTACAACACACACTCTCAATCTTCCTTTTAATAATTTTGAAGAGATAGAAAAAGCTTTTAGAGAATATGGAGAAGAAATTGCTGGGATAATAGTAGAGCCTATCGCAGGAAATATGGGAGTTATTTTGCCAAAAAAAGGATTTTTAGAGTTTTTAAGAGAAATAACTCAAAAATATGGAGCACTTCTTATTTTTGATGAAGTTATTACAGGTTTTAGAATCGGAATTTCTGGAGCACAGGGAAAATTTGGAATTACTCCAGATTTAACTTGTCTCGGTAAAATTATAGGTGGTGGGCTTCCAGTAGGAGCTTATGGTGGAAAAAATGAAATTATGAGTCTTGTTGCTCCAGAAGGTCCTGTTTATCAAGCTGGAACCCTCTCTGGAAATCCTATTGCAGTTTCAGCTGGACTTGCAACTTTAAAAGAACTTATTAAACCAGGAACTTATGAAAAATTGGAAGCTATATCTCAAAAACTCGAAAATGGAATTAAAGAAGTTTTAAAAAAATTAAAACTTCCCTATCAGGTTAATAGAGCAGGTTCTATGCTTACGCTCTTTTTTACCGAAAAAGAAGTGATAGATTTTAAAACTGCTTTAACCTCTGATACAGAAAAATTTGCTATTTTCTGGCAAAAAATGCTTGAAAAAGGGATTTATTTACCTCCTTCCCAATTTGAAGCTTGGTTTGTTTCCTTAGCTCATGGAGAAAAGGAGATAGAAAAAACTATCGAAATAATATATGAAGTTTTAAAAGAGATGCATCAATAAAAAGGGCTTAAAGTTTTTTATTTTTCTGGTTTCTTAATCCAAGGCATCATAGCTCTTAATTTTTTACCAATCTCTTCAATAGGGTGTTCTGCTTCTTTTTTTCTTAAGGCATTAAGAACTGGTCTTCCTGCTTGATTTTCTAAAATCCATTCTCTTGCAAACTCACCACTTTGGATTTCTTTAAGAATTTTTTTCATCTCAGCTCTTACTTGTTCATTTATTATTCTCGGACCTCTGGTTAAGTCTCCATATTCAGCAGTATCACTTATAGAGTATCTCATAAAAGAAAGACCACCTTCGTAAATCAAATCTACTATGAGCTTTAATTCATGAAGACATTCAAAATATGCTATTTCTGGCTGATAACCAGCTTCTACTAAGGTTTCAAAACCTGCTTTAATAAGAGCAGAAACTCCTCCACATAGAACTACTTGTTCTCCAAAAAGATCTGTTTCAGTTTCTTCTTTAAAAGTGGTTTCAATAACTCCTGCTCTTGTTCCCCCAATCCCTTTAGCATAAGCAAGAGCTTTAGCAAAGGCAGATCCAGTTGCATCTTGATGAATAGCTACTAAACAGGGAACTCCTGCTCCTTTTTCAAATTGCCTTCTTACTAAATGCCCTGGACCTTTAGGAGCAACCATAGCAACATCTACATCAGCAGGAGGAACAATTTGATTATAGTGAATATTGAAACCATGAGCAAAGAGAAGCATTTTTCCAGATTTTAAAGTAGGAGCAATATCTTCTTTATAAACCGCAGGTTGAATTTGATCAGGAAGAAGAATCATTATAAGATCTCCCTTCTCACAGGCTTCACGAACAGATAAAGGTTCAAATCCGTGCTCTTTTGCTTTTTCATAACTTCTTCCACCTTTTCTTACACCTACTATCACATTTAATCCAGAATCTCTTAAATTTAGAGCATGAGCATGACCTTGACTTCCATATCCCAGAACTGCTATTACTTTATCTTTTAAAATAGAAAGATCAGCATCTTCATCTTTATAAATTTTCATTTTCCTCTCCCCTGCAAATTTTTATAATACCATAATCCTAAAATTAAATTCTGTCAATTTAAAAATCCAATTTTACAAAGCAGAACTTCTTAAGCAAAATAGTAAAAATTTTTATAAACTTTAAAATGAAACCCAAAAGATTTATTTTAAAATATGAGAAAATTTTTCAATTTTTGAAATTGCTATCCAAGAATTTCCTTACAAAATTCTTCCCAGCCAAATTTTTCAATAAGATGTCCTAAACGCATTTTCTTTTGACCTTTTTCTTCGTAAAACTTGGCAACTTTCTCAGCGATCTTTAAAGCTTCTTCTGTAGAAACATCTTTTACAAGCTCTTTTGCAAGTAATGGACGTGAAGCACCACAACCTCCTACAGTTACTGTCCATCCCTTAGATTTAGCAATAAATCCCAAATCTTTTATACAGGCTTCTGCACAATCATTTACACATCCAGAAACTGCTATTTTAAATTTGGCAGGAAAATTTTTTCCATAATATCGTTTGTCAAGCTCAGCTCCTAATTCAAATGTATCCAGCTGCCCTAAACGACAGAAGTCACCAGGACACACTTTAATACGAACATTTGTTGGTTTAGCAGCTTCTGGACTTATTCCTAAATCTTTCCAAACTTCATCAATCTCTTCTTCCTTCAAACCTATTAGAATAACTCTGGTAGCACTTGTGAATTTCATAGTTTTAATTTCATATTTTTTAGCTACTTCCAAAAGTTTTTGCAAAAAATCAACTGTCACTAATCCAAGAGGCACAGGGGTAATAATGGCATAAGTTTTCTTATCTTTCTGCAAAATTCTCATGGTTTTCATAGTTAACCTCCTTTTTCCATAGATTTTTAAATTTTCAATTATAACTTTTTTTGACTATCTTTCAAGTAAAAATACTAAAAAATTTGACTTTGATTTAAGATAAAAATAAAACTTAAGTAAGAATATAAAAAGGCAGAAATTTGAATAAGTCAATTTATAAGTAATTCTTTTGCAAGTGGAAAATAAACATAAAATTAAAGTTAATCTTTAAGGAAACTTGCTACCGGTAAAAAATAGGTTTATTATCTAAAATTTATTATGAAAAAGTTAATAGAATACAAAGACTGGATTTTAGTAATTTTTATTTTAAGTATATGTTTCTTCTATTTAGATAATAAAATAATTTTTATTTTAAGAGAGGCAGTTTTTTATTATAAAGAAATTGAGATTTTTAAAGAAATCTTTAGTAAATTAGTTGAAATACTTCATAAAATTTTTCTCTTTTCACTTATTATATTTAGTTTATATCTTTATTTTTTTAAAGATAAAAAAAAGGGTAAAAGTTTTGTTTTAAGTATAATAATTATAAGTATTTTTTGTCAAATAAAATATTTAATTGGTAGGGCAAGACCAAAAATTACATATGATACTTTTTTATTTATTGGTCCTAATTTAATGTATGAATATGCTTCTTTTCCTTCAGGACATGTATTTTTCCTTTTTGGTATAAGTAAAATTCTTTCTTCAGAATATCCTAAATGGAAGGGATTTTTTTATGGATTAGCAATTTTAGTTGCCTTTCAGAGAGTTTTAGTATTTGCCCATTTTCCTTCTGATGTAATAGGAGGAGCTTTTTTAGGGTATAAATTAGGAAATTTTTTATATAAAAAGACTTTTTAAAACTTATATTTCTTTAAAACATAGGTTTTGACTATTTCTTTAGCTTCTAAGTAATTTTTTATAAAAAATAAAGATTTATAAAGAATTTTACAATCCTCAAAAGAAAGTTTATTCACCATATTTATAGCTTCAATTTCTCTTTTAGCATGAGGGAAAGGATCTTCTGGTGTAGGAATAATTTCTTCCTTAGGAATAATTTTGATATAAATAAGGGATCTTGCAGCTAAAAGATTTTCTATATGTGGATCTTCTTTTCTTTTTAAAATATATCTTAAAGTAAGAAGCTCTCCAGGAGGGAAAATCCAAGGTCTATTAAATTTAGGTTTTAAAAAGTCTTCTAATAAGAATTTATGAAAAATTTTCCAAGGTTTTTTGAGATAAATATGTAATAGTTTTTTAAAATAAATATGAATAGTTCCAGACTCTATATAGATTTTACCTTTTGAAGGCAAAAGTTCTAAAACAGCCTTAGCCCTTAAATAATCTCTTAAGCGAAATCTTTCTGCATCAGCTTTAGAAAATTCTTTTACTGTAGAGACAATTTTTAAAAAATCATCTCCTATAGAAGCTTCATAAAACTCAATAAGTTTTCCTACAGCTTTATTCTCTTTTAAATAAACTTCCTTAATTTCTGGATCATTTAATAAATTTTCAAGATTTTCCCCTTTTTCCAAGGAATTTTGGAATCTACTTACTATTTCTAAATAAGGTTCTACTTGTAAAATAACTTTACCTTGGTTATGAAGATTTTTCATTAAAAGCAAAGTTTCTTTTACAAATTCAGGAAACCAAAAATCTGAACTTTTTAAATATTCTTCTAAAGAGACTTCATTTTTTAAAAAGGCATAAAATAAAGGATTTTTGGGTTCTTCAAGGATAATAAAGTCATGTTTTTGCATAAGTTTTTGAGCAAAAGGAAGTGTTTCTATACGATGAGGAGAAAAAGCAATAGTAAGAAAATTTTCAGTAGAAGCATTTTTAATCATTTTTGCGAGGATATTCTAAATAAAGAGTAACAGGTCCATCATTTATTAAATGAACTTCCATATAAGCTCCGAAAATTCCTTCTTTTACTGGAATTCCTTTATTTTTTATTTTTTCAGAAAGAATTTTTAAGAACTTTTTTGCTTTTTCAGGTTCTGAAGCAAGATGAAAAGTGGGACGAGTGCCTTTTTTAAGAAATCCACATACAGTAAAATTAGAAACTAAAAGAATTTCTCCTTTTATATCCTTAATACTTAAATTAAATTTGCCACTTTCATCAGAAAAAATTCTCAAATTTACTATTTTTTCAGCTATCCAGTCAAGTGTTTTTTCATCATCTACCTTTTCAACACAGGCAAGCACAAGAAGACCTTGATTTATCTCTGAAATTGTTTTGGCATTTACTGCAACAGATGCTTTTTTGACTCTTTGTATAACAATCTTCATTTATAATTTTTTTTAATATAATTTGCTCCCAGTTCAAAAGCTTTTAAATTTGGTTCAAAAAGATGTGCTTTCGTATTACCCAGTATTTCTTTTAAAGCTTTTTTAAAAATTTTTTTATTAAAAATTTTAGTTATTTCATAAAAAGCTCCTACTGCACAAAGATTTGCAAGAAGAGGGGTATTGAGACTTTCAGCTAAAGAAGTAACAGGAACAAAGTAGAGTTTGTATTTTTTTTTCAAAATATCCAGATTTTTAATTTCTTCAGGTTTTACCAGATCTGAGTTGATAATTGCTGTTCCTCTTTTTTTAAGAGCAGGAATAAATTTTACAAAAGATGGGTAATTCATAATAATTAAAAAAGAAGGTCTTGAAATCAAAGGAGATGCTATTTCATTTTCAGAAATAATTACTGTGCAATTGCAAGTTCCTCCTCTCATTTCAGGTCCATAAACTGGCAAATATGTAACCTGATAACCTTCTCTCATAGCAGAAAGGGCAATAAGATTTCCTGCAAAAAGAACACCTTGTCCTCCAAATCCTGAAATTATTAACTCTATTCTCAAGACTTATCTCCTGATAAAAATTTTTCTACTTCGTCTTTAAAGGTTCCAAGTGGAAAAACTTTCATTAATTTATCTACTTCTTTATTAGCACTTACTGGGTCAAGTTTCCAGTTAACTGGACATGCTGATAAAATTTCTATGTATCCAAATCCCAAATTATTAATTTGAGCAAGAAATGCTTTTTTAAGGGCTTTTTTGGTTTCTAAGACCCTTTTTGGAGTATTTACAGCAAATCTTCCTGAAAATGCAACACCTTCAAGTTCTGCGAAAATTTCTGCAATTTTAGGAGGGTATCCGTAAAATTTAGGATCCCTTCCTTCTGGTGTAGTAGTGGTTTTTTGTCCAGGAAGTGTAGTTGGAGAAAGTTGTCCTCCTGTCATACCATAAACTGTATTATTTATCATGATAGCAGTGATTTTTTCTCCTCTTAAAGCTGAATGAAAACTTTCATTAAATCCAATAGCTGCAAAATCTCCATCTCCCTGATAGGTAAATACAACCAATTCAGGTCTTGCTCTTTTTATTCCTGTAGCAGCAGCACAAGCTCTACCATGAGGTGCTTCTAAAATATCTACATCTATATAAAAATACAAAAAGCAAGAACATCCTATTGAAGCAATACCTACACTTTTTTCTTGTATATTCAATTCATCTATAACTTCACAGAGCAATCTATGAACTATGCTATGATGACAACCAGGACAATAGTGAAAAGGAGTTTTTTTTAAACTTTTTGGAAACTTAAAGAACTCAGGCATTTTTTGATCCTCTTTTCCAGTTCCTCTGGAAATGGTATAATACTTGGTGGATAGGGTAAAGAAATAACCGGAGCTTTTCCATTAACAGCCAGCTTTACATCTTCAACCATTTGTCCACAATTAAGCTCTGGCACAACAAACCTAAGTGAATTTTTAGCATTTTTAATTAATTCCTGAATTGGTTTTACAGGAAAAGGAAAAAGAGTTACAGGTCTAAAAAAACCTATTGGATATCCTTTTTCTCTTAGATTGAGACAAGCTTCTTTAGCAATGCGTGCCATTGATCCAAAGGCAACTACTATAACTTTATCTTTTTCATTTACTAATTTTTCATAAAGAACATCTTTTTCCATTTTTTTATATTTTTTCATTAATGTGAGATTACGTTCTTTTAATTCTTGAGAACTTAAAAAAAGACTTCTTATAATTCTACTTGGTCTATTTTTGGCTCCAGTTAATGCCCAGTTTTCATTTGGATATTTTTTTATTTTTAATTTTTTTAAAATTACAGGTTCTTTCATTTGTCCTAAAATAGCATCAGATAAAATCATTACAGGGTTTCTATATTTTTCTGCCAATTCAAAAGCTTTAGCAGTAAGTTCATAAGCTTCTTGAGCATTATAAGGAGCTAAAACCAAAAAATGAAAATCTCCGTGTCCAGAACCTTTTACTGCTTGGAAATAGTCTCCTTGTGAAGCTTCTATTCCACCAAGACCTGGTCCACCTCTCATTACATTAACAATTACTGCAGGCAATTCTTGAGCAGCTATATAGGAAAAACCTTCGCACATAAGAGATATACCAGGACTGGAAGAACTGGTCATTGCCCTTATTCCAGTTGCACAAGCACCAAGTAGCATATTTATAGCAGAAATCTCACTTTCTGCTTGTAAAAAAACACCTCCCTTTTTTGGAAGCTCTCTTGCCATTAGTTCAGGAATTTCATTTTGAGGAGTGATAGGATATCCAAAATAGCATTTGCAATCTGCCTCAAGAGCTCCCAAAGCTATAGCTTCTATACCTTTTACTAAAATTTTTTTTGGTTTCATATTTTATGTCTTTTTTACAAATACTACATCAGGGCACATTAGATAACATATTCCACACATATTACACTTTTCTGGATTTTTAGCATAAATCACTTTATAACCCTGAGAATTTCTTTTTGAAGAAAAATCTAAAACTTTTTTGGGACAAAAATGTATGCAAAGACCACAGGATTTACAACGCTCTTCAAGGATTTTTATTTTAAAAATTTATGTCCTCCTTTATATACTTTTTAGAAAATTTTCTAAGGTTTCGAAATTTTCTACATTATAACATTTAAAATCTTTTCCTTCTAATATTTGAGAAATAAGCCCAGAAAGCACCCTTTTAGGTCCTACTTCTACAAAAATTTTAACTCCTTTATTATACATATATTCTACACAATCAATCCAACGCACAGAAGAAGTGATTTGTTTCTTCATAAGTTCTTTGATAGTATTTCCAGAGTTTTCTTCTTTTCCTGTGACATTACTTACAAAAGGAATTTTTGGATCATTCCATAAAAAGGTTTCCAATATTTTGCCAAATTTGACTTCAGCTTCACTCATTAAAGGACTATGGAAGCCAGCACTTACTTTTAGTTTTATAGCTCTTGCTCCTCTTTCTTTCACTTTTCTGGCTATTTCATCTATAGCAGGTATTTTCCCACTTATTACAAATTGCTTGGGTGAATTGTAATTAGAAATTACTACTGTATCAGAAGCCTCATTTACCAAGTTTTTAAGTTCATTTAATGGAAATCCTATTATAGCATACATAGCTGAAGCACTTTTTTTTCCTTCTTCATCCATTAGTTTTCCTCTTTCTTTAACAGCAATCAAAGTATCTTCTAAAGAAAGAACTTGAGCTGCATAAAGAGCACTATATTCTCCTAAACTATGTCCAGCAACAAAAGAGACATTTATATTTCTTTTTTGAAGTTCAGAATTTAAAACTTCATAACAAGCAATATTAGTTATAGTGAGACACACTTGAAGATTTAACGTTTGGGTAAGTTCTTTTACAGGACCTTCAAAGCAAAATTTTTTTAAAGATAAATTAGTTATTTCTTCACTTCTATTAAAAAGATTTTTGACACTATCAAATTTATCAAAAAATTCCTTTGCCATTCCTATGTATTGAGAACCCTGACCAGGAAAGACTAAAGCGATCATTCTTCTTCTTCTACTATCTTTTCTTCAGGTATCTCTTCTATTTCTTCTAAAAATTTCATTTCATAATCTTCAGGAGGAAGAAGTTCTTCAAGTTCAGATGGATTAAGAAGTTCAATTTCTAAGAGCCATCCTTCATCATAAGGATCTTCATTTAAAATATCTATATCCTCCAAAACTTTTTCATTAACTCTTGTAATCTTTCCAGAAACAGGCATAATAAGATCAAATACTTCTTCCACTGTTTCTATACTTCCAAAAATTTCATCCTTTTCAAATTCTTCTTCTTCCTCAGGCAAATCAATTTCTATAATTTCTAAGTTTTTTAAACTAAAATAATCTGTTAGTCCGATTCTAACTAATTTTTTCTTTTTTTTCTTTATCCAAAGATGATTTTCTGAATAAAGTCTATCTTCAGGTAATTTAAACATTTAAGGACCTCCAAAAATATTTTAATGTTTTATATCGGGTTTTTTTAAAATGGCAAGAGTTAAAGTGAAAATTTTTTTAAAATTTTTTCTTTTAAATTTTTGTTTAAATTATAAGCCCAAGCTAATACAATTGCTACAGCTTTGTAAAGTTCTGGAGGAATAGGTTTATCAAGTTCTAATTTATAAAGTTCTTTAACTAATTTAGAATCTTTTTTAATAGGTATATTATGATTTTTAGCAATTTTGAGAATAAGTTCAGCAAGATAACCTTTTCCTTTAGCAACAACCTTAGGAGCTTCTTCTTCTGGATTATATTTAATTGCAACTGTTAGTTTTTCTTTTTCTTCCATTTTTATTTAGTTTACATTTTTATAGGAGTATGCTATAATTTAAATATTTATTATAATAATAATTTCGGTAAGATTTAAAAGTTATAAAGGAGGTGGTTTATGAAACTTACTTTATCTGTTATAAAAGCAGATATAGGAGGCTTTGTAGGGCATTCTTCGGTTCATAAAGAAGTAGTTGAAAAAGTAAGAGAAATAGCAGAAGATGGAAAAGACAGAGGTATTATCAGAGATGTATCAATTCTTGTTTGTGGAGATGATATTGCTTTGGTAATGACTCATACTAAAGGATTAGATTCTTCAGATGTTCATGAACTTGCTTGGAATGCTTTCAAAGAAGGAACAGAGGTTGCTAAAAAAATGAAAATGTATGGAGCAGGACAGGATCTTTTAGCAGATGCTTTTTCCGGAAATGTTAAAGGTATGGGACCAGGTGTTGCTGAAATGGAATTTGAAGAAAGGAAAAGTGAGCCAGTAGTTATCTTTTTTGCAGATAAAACATCTCCAAGTGCTTGGAATTTGCCTTTATATGAAATTTTTGCTGATCCTATGAATACAGCGGGACTGGTAATAGATCCCTCTATGCATAATGGTTTTATTTTTGATGTAATGGATGTTTATACAGGAATGGGGATTCAACTTAAGGCTCCTGAAGAGCTTTATGATTTGTTAGTTTTTATTGGAGCAACAAGTAGATATGTAATAAGATGTATTTATAGAAAATCAGATGGAGAAATCGCAGCTTCTGCTTCAACACAGAGATTATCTCTTATGGCAGGAAGATATGTTGGAAAAGATGATCCTGTTCTTATAGTAAGAGCTCAAAGTGGCTTTCCAGCAGTAGGAGAAATTTTAGAGCCTTTTGCTCGTCCTTGGTTAGTTGAAGGATGGATGAGAGGTTCTCATACAGGTCCGCTTATGCCTGTTCCTTTTAGAAATGCTAAACCTACAAGATTTGATGGACCTCCCCGTGTAATTGCTGCAGGATATCAGATAACGGATGGATACCTTATTGGACCTTCTGATCTTTTTGATGATCCAGCTTTTGATGAAGCCCGTAGAGAATGCAATAATATAGCTGATATTTTAAGAAGACAGGGAATTTTTGAACCACATAGATTACCACCTGAAGAAATGGAATATACAACACTTCCTAAGGTTTTAGAAAAATTGAAAGATAGATTTAAACTGGTAGAAGTTAAGAAATGATTCAAACCTATGTTTTTGATCCAAAAGAATATAGTTTAGATGATGAAATTAAATTTCATTGTTATAAAGGAATTGTTTGTTTTAACAAATGTTGCTATGATGTTAAATTAGTTTTATCTCCTTATGAATTTTTAAGATTAAGAAAAGCACTTAATCTTGGTGTAGAAGAATTTATTGAAAAATATGGAGAATTTTATCTTGGAGAGATAACTCAACTTCCTGTTATTTCTATAAATATGGATCCTCACTCTCTTGCTTGTCCATTTTTAGATGAAAAAGAAGGATGTAAAGTTTATAAAGATAGACCTGCTTCTTGTCGCCTTTATCCTCTTGCTCGTTATGTTGTTAAAAATGAAAAAGGTGAAAAGAAAGAAATATTTAAAATAATAAGAGAAACTCATTGTAAGGGGCATTATGAAAATCGTCCAATTAAGATAAAAGACTATCTTAAAGAACAAGAATTAGAGCCTTATCTTTATTTTAATGATCTTTGGGGAGAAATAGTTATGAAAAGACAAAAATTTGCTGATACTCCTTTAACAGGTGATATATTGGATATGATATTTTTAATAGCTTATAATTTACCAGAATTAAGAAAAAGTATAAAAAATGAAGAAATAGAGGGATTTCCTAAGGAATTTGCAGAATTACCAGATGAAGAACTTTTAGAAAAAGGATTGATTTTTATAAGAGATAAAATATTAAGTGAGGAAAATCTTAACTTGTAAGTTTTTAAATTTATGAAAATAGGAAAAGATTTGCAAGGGGAGATTAATATTATTCCCCTTGTAGATATAATTCTTGTTATTCTCATTATTTTTATGATAACAGCACCTCTTTTAACTTCAGGTATTGAGGTAGAGCTTCCTAAAACTAAAGATATCCCACTTTCTCAAAAAGAAGATCAGCCTTTAAAAATAACTATTACTAAAGAAGGAAAAATAAAAGTCTATGGTGAAGAAATAACCTTAAATAGTTTAATTTCTTGGATTGTAGAAGCTAAAAAAAATAATTTAATAAAGGAGATTCAGATTGAAGCAGATAGAAGATGCCCCTATGGAATTGTAGCTAAGGTTCTTTCTGAATTAAAAAAAGCTGGTATTGAAGAGATAGGATTGTTAACGCAACCTGAAAGTTAAGTTTATGTTCACAAAATATGATCTTCTTTCTTATTTTTTATCAATATTTATTAATATTTTCTTTTTATTGATATTTTTTTCAACTCTTAATTTTTCAATACATACAGAAGAAAAAGTAAGGGTAAGACTTATTTCTAAAGTTAATTTTGTTTCTCCTTTAAGCCCTGCTTCTGTAAAATCTTCACCAAAACCAAAAACTAAAAATATTTCCCAAAAAAAAGAAACAAAAAGAAAGAGAACTACTAAAAGAAAAACTATTCAAAAAAAACAAATTTCTGAAGAGGAAATTTTAAAAGAAAGATTGGCTAAAATAAAAAGTAAAGTTTCTAAAAATGAATCTAAAGAAACTTCCTCGGAATATTCTCTTTCTGAGAAGGAGTTAAAACAACTTAAAAAAAAGATATTAGCTTTTCAAAAAAACGAAGCTTCACAAGGAACTTCTTCAGATGAAACCCTAAGTTTGGAGTATCTTCTTTTAATAAAAAGAAAACTTCAGAATAATTTTGAAGTTCCTATTTATTTAAGAAATCAGAAAGATCTTTATGCAGTAGTTGATATAGAAATCTCTTCTCAAGGGCAGATTTTACATTATGAATTTTTGAAAAAATCAACCAGTTCTGAATTCAACAGAGCTGTGGAAAAGTGTTTAAAGGTTTCATCTCCCTTACCTATAAATAAAAGTGTTAAAATAGTAGTTGAATTTAAAGGGGAAGGCATAGGAAAAATAAGATAAAAATGGAGGAGTAAAATGTTTAAGTTAGCAGAGAGAATAAAAACTCTTAAACCTTCTGCTACTCTTGCAGTTGATGCTAAAGCTAAAGCATTGAAAGAGCAAGGAATAGATGTAATAAATCTTTCTGCAGGAGAACCTGATTTTGATACTCCAGAATATATAAAAGAAGCCTGTAAAAAAGCTCTTGATGATGGATTAACTAAATATATAGCTACACCAGGGCTTTTGAGTTTAAGAAAAGCTATTTGCCAAAGATTTGAAACTGATTATGGATTTAAATATACTCCTGATGAGGTTCTCGTAACTACAGGAGCAAAACAAGCTATATTTAATTTTCTTCTTGCTACTGTAAATAAAGGAGATGAAGTTTTGATTCTTTCTCCTTATTGGGTCTCTTATCCTGCCATGATTGAAATTGCTGAAGGAGTTCCTAAAATAGTTTTTTCTTTAATGGAGAAAAATTTTGAACCAGACCTTTCAGAAATAGAAAAAAATATTACACCAAAAACTATAGGAATTATACTAAATAGTCCTTCTAATCCTACAGGACTTATTTATTCAGATGAATTTTTAAAAGGAATTGCAGAACTTGTTAAAAAATATAATTTATGGGTTTTAAGTGATGACATTTATGACAAATTGAGATTTGATTTTAAACCTCCTAAAAATATTTTATCTGTAGCTCCAGATTTGAGAGAGAAAGTTTTTATAGTAAATGGAGTATCCAAAACTTATGCCATGACTGGCTGGAGAATAGGATGGTTAGTAGGTCCTAAGGAAATAATTAAGGTTTGTTCTAATATTCAAGGACAGAGTACTTCTCATGCTACAAGTTTTGCTCAAAAAGGTGCAGAGATTGCTTTAACCTCTTCACAGGATGAAGTAGAAAAAATGTGTAAAATCTTTGCTGAAAGAGCTAAACTTTTATCCCAACTTTTAAAAGAGATACCTGGAATTGATTTTATCCCTCCTCAAGGGACCTTTTATCTTTTTGCTAAAGTATCTGCTTATTATGGTAAAAAAACCCCAGAAGGAAAGGAAATAAAAGATTCTGTTAGTTTTTCAGAATATTTATTAGATTCTGCAAGAGTTGCGGTAGTTCCAGGAATTGCCTTTGGAAATGATGAATTTGTAAGAATATCCTTTGCTAACTCTGAAGAAAATTTAAAGAAAGCAGTTATTAAAATTAAAGAAGCTTTAAAAAAACTTAAATAACTTTAATCAGAACAGATTAATTTTTTTTCTCTTTAACCAATTTTCCATATTCATAATATTGAACTGTTATCCATTCACAATTACCTTCAGATTTTACAGGTTTAGCATAAACTTTCTGAATACCGTCTTCACTCACATAGGTAACAGGTTTTTTAGTTGTAGCAGCT
>Ga0190363_1000716_pt1 | contig 19798 bp, 19 predicted proteins | sample 48721867_MG_FD_161272 | JGI IMG/M metagenome (GOLD analysis project Ga0190363, IMG submission 161272) | Hydrothermal vent microbial mat bacterial communities from Southern Trench, Guaymas Basin, Mexico - 4872-18-6-7_MG | ecosystem: Environmental > Aquatic > Marine > Hydrothermal vents >... | reverse complement strand
AGCAGCGACAGGGGCGATCACGGCCATAAGGAGATGGAAGAGATGAGCCAAAGGAGGACCTGGGTCCTTCTCGGGTTACTCTCCCTCTTGCTCCTTTCCTATTACCTTTACGAACATAGATATCTGGCCCAGAAGAGGTCGCGGGAAGAGGCGGCTCGCTCCCTCTTCTCGATAAAGGAGGCCGGGGAGTTGGAGTTGACCGTAAAGGGGAAAAGGTACCTCTTGCGGAAGGGAAAAGGGGGCTGGCGGATCTTCGAGCCGATAAAGGCGAAGGCCGATGAGGACCTCCTCAACAGGATGCTCAAGAGGCTGCTCGAGGCCAAAAAGGGGAGGGTCATAGAGGAGCACCCCCGGGACCTCTCCTCCTACGGCCTCAAGGAGCCGAGGGCATCAGTGATCGTCAGGGGGGAGGGGAAGGAGGAGGGGGTGCTGCTGGGGAATGAGACTCCAACCAGAATGGACCTCTACGCAAAAAGGACAGATGAGGAGGCGGTCTTCGTCCTTTCAGGGGAGATCTGGTACGAGGTGAACAAGAGCCTATATGACCTCAGGGACAAGAGCATCGTCGCCTTCTCACCCCGGGAGGTCAAGGAGATAGAGGCCTTCCTCAGGGGAAAGGTGATCCGGGTGAGGAAAGAAGGAGAGAAATGGAAGATGATCTTACCTAAGGAGGTAAAGGCAGACAGAGAGAGGATTGAGGAACTCCTTCAGAGGCTTGCGAAGGGGAGGGTCAAAAGGTTTTATGACGCCCCGGGGCCGATGGAGATCTACGGCCTTGCTCCTCCCCGGCTCCTCCTCAGGATAAAAGAAGGCCCTACCCTTCGTTTTGGCAAGGCAGAAGAGGAAGGAATATACGCTCAGGTGAAGGGAAGGAAGGAAGTGGTGCTGCTCGATCGCTCCTTCGCCGAGCTCCTCCCCAAAGGGGTCAATGACTGGCGCGATAAATACCCCCTTGCCTTCAATCCGGAGAAGGTCCGCAGGATCACCTTCGCCTATCCCTCCAGGGAGGAGTTCTCCTGCGTTCGGGGACCTGAAGGGTGGAAAATACTGCCCCAAGGGATGAAGGCCGACGGGGACAAGATCTCCGCCTTCCTTTGGAAGCTGAAGGGGGTGGCGGTAAAGGAATTCCTTCCCCTCCAGAAGGCAGGGGTCAATAAGGATCATTCCCTCCTCGATCTCCTCATCGAGGGAGAAAAGGAGAGGTGGAGTCTCCGCCTACTCAAGGGAAAGGCCCTCTACCTCTATGAGGAAGGGAAGGAAGAGATATATCGCATCGCCTCCAAGGACGAGGAGCTATTCCTCAAGGAACCCGATGACTTCAAGTACAAGAGGATCATCCCGATAAAGGAAGGGGAAGTGAGGGAGCTTCGGATCGCCTTCCCCCATAAAAAGGAGATCTTCCTTCTTAAGGAGGGAGGACGGTGGGTGAAGAAGAGGCCCAAGGGAGAGGTGGAGAACTGGAAGGTCACCTCCCTCCTCTGGCGCCTCATGGCCCTGGAATACCTGGAGGAGTTTCGAAAAGGGGAGGTCGAGGGGGCCTTCTCCCCTCCACAAGTCGAGTTGACCCTCCGTCCTGATGAGGGGAAGCCAGAAGTCGTACTTACTTTGGGCAAAAAGCGGGGGGAGGGGGTCCTGGCCCGGATTAGGAGGGGCGAAAAGGAGGGTTATTACCTGGTGAAGGAGGATCTCCTCAAGACCATCGAGGATTACTTTGGCAATGGCAAATAAGCTCCCCAATGCCCTCAAAAGGAGGGAAATCCTTTACGGAAAGGAAACCCCGCCCCAGGTTCTGATCGAATACGGGGACCTTTATATGGAGGCGGGGAGGCTGAACGACGCTGTGGAGTTTTACGGCAGGGCCCAGCACCGGGAGGGGCTCCTGCGGCTGAAGGAAAGGGCCTTGAAAGAGGGAGATTATTTCTTATTTTCTCAAGTGGCCGAGTTCCTCTCCGAGGACCCCTCTCCGGAGGAGTGGAGGGAACTCGCCCGGGCAGCGATGGAGAAAGGAAGATATCAATTTGCCCTCAAGGCCTTCCATCGGGCAGGAGACAACGAGGAGGCTCAGAGGGTTCGTGAGAGGATAAAAAAAGAATTCGAGGAGGGAAGATGAGCTCACAGCAGGAGGAGGAACTGAGGAAAAGGGAGTTGAGGTCCATCCTGATGGACCTCCGGAACGAGATCCTGGCCAAGATCGAAGAGGAGATGGGGGGAAAGATCGAGGAGGACCCCCGTTTCTCCTCCATCTCGACGATGGACATAGGAGACCTCTCTCAGCTCGGACTGAGCGAGGACATAGATTACGCGATCCTGAACATGTATCTGGAGAGGCTCAGAAACATCGAAGATGCCTTAGAGAGGCTGGAGGAGGGGACCTATGGGTACTGCGAGGAGTGCGGTAAGCCCATAGGGGTTAAAAGGCTCAAGGCCCTTCCCTTCACCCGCTACTGCATAAAGTGCCAGGAGATGAAGGAGAAGGCTGGGCAGGAGAGCAAGCTGAAAGTGATGCGGCGACATGAGGAGGAAGAGGAAATCGAGTACTGAGGTGACCTTGACAAGCCCCAGGGGCGTAATTATATTTTTGGCGAACTTGTGACGGATATTTCATTAGCCCCCACCTTCTTCTAAGTGAAACAACCCCTTATGAGGGTTTAAAAATCACAACGGAAAGGAGGGTTGAGGGATGAAGATCACGCCTTTGCAGGACAGGGTATTGATCAAGAGGATCGAGCCTGAGGAGGAGAAGACGTCGGGGGGGATAATCATTCCTGATACTGCCAAGGAGAAGCCGATGGAGGGGAAGGTTATAGCCGTCGGCAAGGGGAGGATAAAGGAGGATGGCACCGTGATCCCCTTGGAGGTGAAGGAGGGGGACAAGGTGATCTTCAGCAAGTATGCGGGAACGGAGGTGAAGATAGACGGTGAGGAGTACCTGATCATGCGAGAGGATGACATCTTGGGCATCATCGTCGAAAGTTGACAAAAATCCTTAGGAAAGGAGGAGGTGAAAGATGGCGGCGAAGGAGATAAAGTTCAACACAGAGGCGAGAGATAAGGTATTGCGGGGGGTGGACATACTGGCCAATGCGGTAAAGGTCACCCTGGGTCCCAAGGGGAGGAACGTAATCCTGGAGAAGACATGGGGCTCCCCCACGGTGACCAAGGACGGGGTGACTGTGGCCAAGGAGATCGAGCTCGAGGACAAGTTCGAGAACATGGGGGCCCAGATGGTGAAGGAGGTGGCCTCCAAGACCTCCGATGTGGCCGGTGACGGGACGACCACCGCTACCGTCCTGGCCCAGGCCATCTACCGCGAGGGGGTCAAAGTGGTGGCTGCAGGGGCCAACCCGATGGACGTGAAGAGGGGGATAGATAAGGCGGTAGAGACAGTGGTCGAGGAGCTGAAAAAGATGTCCAAGCCCACCAAGGATCAGAAGGAGATCTCCCAGGTGGGTACCATCTCCGCCAACAACGACCCCACCATCGGCGAGATCATCGCCGAGGCGATGGCCAAGGTGGGCAAGGAAGGCGTCATCACCGTCGAGGAGGCCAAGGGAATGGAGACCACCTTGGAGGTGGTCGAGGGGATGCAGTTCGACAGGGGCTATCTCTCCCCTTATTTCGTCACTGATCCCGAGAAGATGGTGGTGGAGCTTGAGGACTGTTATGTGCTGGCCCATGAGAAGAAGATCAGTAACATGAAGGACCTTCTGCCCCTGCTGGAGCAGGTGGCCAGAGCGGGCAAGCCCCTGCTGATCATCGCTGAGGACGTGGAGGGCGAGGCCCTGGCCACCCTGGTGGTCAACAAGATCAGGGGGACGCTCAAGTGTGCGGCGGTCAAGGCCCCCGGGTTCGGCGAGAGAAGGAAGGCGATGCTCGAGGACATAGCCATCCTGACCGGAGGGAAGATGATCTCCGAGGATCTGGGGATCAAGCTGGAGAACGTGGGCCTTGATGATCTGGGGACCGCCAAGAAGGTGATCATCGACAAGGATAACACCACCATCGTGGAGGGGGGTGGCAGCCGCGATGCGATAGAGGGCCGGGTGAAGCAGCTCCGGACCCAGATCGAGGAGACCACCTCTGACTACGACCGGGAGAAGCTTCAGGAGCGGTTGGCGAAGCTCGTGGGTGGTGTGGCGGTGATCCGGGTAGGAGCTGCCACCGAGACGGAGATGAAGGAGAAGAAAGCCCGGGTGGAGGATGCCCTTAACGCCACCAGGGCGGCGGTGGAGGAAGGAATCGTGCCCGGTGGCGGTGTGGCCTACATCCGGTGCCTGAAGGCCCTGGATAACCTGAAGCTGGAAGGTGATCAGCAGATAGGTGTGGACATCGTCAGGAAGGCCCTGGAGGAGCCGCTCAGGCAGATCGCGGAGAACGCCGGGAAGGAGGGCGCCATCATCGTGGAGAAGGTGAAGGACTCCAAGGACGTGAACTACGGCTTTGACGCGGCCAAGGAAGAGTTCACCGACATGATGAAGGCTGGGATCATCGATCCCACCAAGGTGGTCAGGTTCGCCCTGCAGAACGCTGCCAGCGTCGCCTCCCTGCTGATAACTACCGAGGCCCTGGTCGCGGAGAAGCCGAAGAAGGAGAAGGCGGCCCAGCCCGGCATGCCTGGCGGTGGCGGCATGGAGGAGTTCTAAGGAGGACCAGGGCAGAAAGCAATGGGGCCGTCCCTTCGGGGACGGCCTTTTTTCTTCTCTCGAAGGCGTGCGCCCAAACGGAATGTGTCGGTAAGGGGCAAAGACATTGTACCGTGCCGCAGATGCTGATAACAAATGCACTGAGGAAGGTGAGAATTTACATATGTGCTATCCTGCCCGCTTTCGGAAGAAGGCCTCCACCCGCCTCCTGAACTCCTCTTCGGTCGCCATCTCAGCGATCAGCGTCCTCTCCCTCACCAGGTGGGCCTCCAGATCGGGAAAAAGGCTCTCGTTCACCAGCTCTTTTAAGGCCATAACCGTCCTTCGGGGGAGGGCCAGGAATCGAAGCAGGAGCTTGTGGGCCTCCTCGTACAACCTTTCGGGAGGAAAGACATAATTCACCAGCCCGAGCTCCTTCGCCTCCCTGGCGGGTATGGATTCTGTCAGGAGGAAGACCTCCATCGCCCGCTTAAGGCCGATGATCCTGGGCAGGGAAAGGCTTCCCCCACCATCAGGTGTTAAGGCGATCCTCATGTAAGCCATATCGAAGTAAGCCTCCTCAGAAGCGATTGCGAGATCGCAGGCCAGCGAAAGGCTGAACCCCGCTCCCACGGCGGGGCCGTTCACCAGGGCCACGACCAGGGGACTCATCCGCCTCACCTGAGCGATCACCTGATGGAGCATCCCGGCAAGCTGATGGACGACGGAAAAGGGGTCCTCCGCCGCCCGGAATTCCACCAGGTCTGCTCCGGCCGAAAAGGCCCTCCCCTCACCGGTGATCGCAACAACCCCGACCCCCTCTCTCTCCGCCCCCTGGAGGGCCTGAAGGAGTCCCTCCAGTAAGGACATATCCATGGCGTTGAGGCGCCCTGGCCTGTTCAGCCGAATGTAATGGATCCCTTCCCTTACCTCCTTAAGGACAACCTGCTCCATTCCCTCCTCCTCAAGAACTCATTTGAGGGCCTCCTGCAGGGCCTGAAGGAGGCGACGCATGTTATCGAGGTAATTCCTCTCCAGAGGACTTATCAGAAGGACTTTTCCTCCTATCGCCTTGGCGATCGCCTCTGCCCCCTTGACGTTGAACTCGGGAGAGGCAAAGATCACCTTGATTCCCTCCCTTTTGGCCTGCCGGATCAGTGCAAGCATCTCTCGGGGGGTGGGCTCTTTCCCCTCCTTCTCGATCGGTATCTGCTCCAGGCCATATTCCTCGGCGAAATATCTCCATGACGGGTGAAAGACCATGAAACGCCGCTTCCTTTTGCCCTTAAGGGAACGCGCAATCTCCTGATGGAGGGCGTGAAGCTGAGAGATGTACCTCTCCTTGTTGGCCCGATAATATTCCTTATGGGCAGGATCGACCTTCAGCAGACCCTCGTATATGTTCTCCACCATCACCTCGGCATTTCGAGGGGATAACCAGATGTGAGGATCTTTATCGATTATCTTCACCCCTTTTGACGAGTCCACGATGAGCATTTTTCTGTTCAGCCTCCTTATCTTGTCCATCCAGGCGATCTCGAACTCCACCCCCGAGCCTACCATGACGTAAATCTTCGCCCGGCTCACCTCCATCAACTGGCGGGGGGTGGGCTCATAAGTATGGGGACTGGCCCCTGGAGGGACCATTACCGAGACCTTAACCCTTTCACCTCCCACCCTTTCGACGAATTCAGCCTGAGGGGGGATGGTGACCACAACTCGGTTCTCTTCTTTCGCCCAAGCTGAAATGGAGGAGGAAAGCAAAAAGGCTATAAGGAGAAAGCGCCTCATCATTTTGGCAATTATCCGTTTCCCTCCTGAACCTGTCAAGATGAAGAAGGGTGCCGAAACGGTTCCGAAAAGCAAGATATGGCTTTCCTTTGTCAAAGCGGAGACATTTAGCTATAATTTATTGTGATGCCTATCAGTGTCTCGTTCATAAAGAGGCTGGAGAGTGTTTCCCCGGAGCTCAGGCAGGTGCTTCTTGACCTTCTGGAGGAGGTGGAGCGGCAGAGGGAGGAGTCCGTCACCAGGCGGGAGTTCAACGAGCTGAAGGAGATCGTCAGGGAGCTCGCCCAGAGGGTCAACGAGCTGGCCGAAGCCCAGAGGAGGACCGAGGAGGAGATCCGCAAGCTCGCCCAGGGGCAGCGCAGGTTGAGGCAGGAGGTGGGGGGACTGGCAAGGAGCGTGGCCTATGCCCTGGAGAACGAGGCCTTCAGGCGCCTTCCGGAGTTTCTGAGGACGAAGGGTATAGAGGTCCTGGAGAGGATGGTCCGGAGGGAGGTGGGCGGGGAGGAGATAAACCTCTTTGGCAGGGCGAGGAGGGATGGGGAGGAGCTTCTGCTTGTAGGGGAAGCGGTTCTTAGGCTTGATGATACTTCAAAGCTCCGCCGTCTGAAGGAGAAGGCGGCCCTGGTGGAGACGGAACTCGGGGAGAAGGTCTTGCCTGTGCTTGTGACCCACTTTGCGGTGAGGAGGTTGCTCGAGAGGACGGGCCCTTCTCTTTGATAACCTCATTTTCTCCCTCTGGCTTCTATCACCTCCAGGCAGGCATCCACTACTTCAGGGTCATAGAGTTTTCCCCTTCCCTTTCTTAATTCTTCCTTTACTTCTTCTATACTGCGGGCGGGGCGATATGGACGGTGATTTATCATCGCATCCACCACGTCGGCTACCGCCAGGATGCGCGCCTCCCTTATGATCTCCTTTCCCTTTAAGCCCTGAGGGTAACCGGAGCCGTCCAGTCGCTCATGGTGCTGGAGGATGGCCTCTGCCACGGGCCAAGGAAAATCTATCACCTTCAGCACCTCATAGCTCGCCTGGGGATGTCTCCTGATGAGGGCCATTTCCGCATCTGTCAGTCGTCCCGGTTTAGCAAGGATCTCGACCGGAACTCCCACCTTTCCGATATCGTGGAGAAGACCTGAGATGTAAAGACCCGTAACATCCTTCTCGGGGAGCCCCATCTTTCGTCCTATAGTCATTGCAAGCTTGGCCACACCGAGACAGTGACCGCTGGTGTAGGGATCTCTTTCTTCAATGGCCCTCGCCAGTGCTTCGGCCACCCCGAAGAAGCTCTGGTACAAGGCCTCACGATATTCTTCGAGCGCCGCCTCGGCCTCTCTTTCCTTGGTGACATCGTGAAAGATGCCGAAAGCACCTCGATAAAGGCCTTCCTCAAGATATGCGGTGCAGCTCACCTGCAGATAGCGCTTCTGTCCCTCGACGTCTCTGAGAACGATCTCAAAGATGCCCCCCTTTCCGCGCCGACTTTTTTGGATCTGGCTTTCCCAAAGCTTCCTGTTTCTCTCATCGAAAAACTCCCCCAGGGGTTTGCCCTCCGGATGCAGGTCTGAGAGGATTTCTCTTATCTTACGGTTGCTGAAGCGGATAATCCCTTCCGGGTCTATGAAGACGAAGCCATCGCTTGCCCCTTCCAGGATAACGCGAAGTTCCTCTTCGGTCCTCTTAAGGACTTCTTGAAGTCGTCTCTCTTCCGTGATGTCACTGTACACATGGACTATAAACCTCAGTTTCCCTTCGGGGCCATATAGCCCATAGGCCCTGGATCTGACCCAGATCCCTAAAGAGGGGAACTGTAGCTGATAGCATGACCGGTCTCCTGCTCTGTGGATAACCCTCCAAAGACCACAGCGTTCTGTCCCTGCATGCGGGCACGCGAGGACATCCTCGCAACGCCTGCCGACGAGCTCCGCCGGTTCGATCTCAAGCCTTCTGGCCATACCCTTGTTGACCCTCTTGATCACCCCTTTAGTATCGGTGAGAAAGATCATATCATCGATGGCATCGAAGGTCGCCTCCCACTGCTGCTTGGCCTGAAGGATGGCCTCCTCAAGCTTAACGCGATCTGTAATGTCTACCAGTGTGCCAAGAATGACCTTTTGCTCACCCAAGTTAACTGATCTGCCGTAAACCTCGCACAAGATGACAGAACCATCTCGTCGAAGCCCTCTGAGGGTATAAGAAGAGAACTCAGCCTTACCCGTCAGGCGTTCTTCGATCTTTCTGGCCACCCTTGAGCGGTCTTCGGGATGCGTCAGGTCCAAGGGCCCCAAACGGCCGATGATCTCCTCTGGACGATAGCCGAAAAGGTTCGCGAAGGCTTCATTGACGTAAAGGAAGCGGTCCTGAGCCTTGATGTAAATCCCAACCAATGACTGTTCTGCCAGAGCGCGAAACCGGGCTTCCTTCTCCCTCAATTCTTCAAGGAGCCGTTCACGCTCCTCCAGTTCCCTGGCCTTTATCAGGGCCTTCTTCAGTTGACAGGCAAATAGGCTATAAAACTTTCGCTCCCTGCCCGTTATCGGCGAGGCTTTCTCCATCAGAAGTACCCCGAGTTCTCCTTCTTCACCCAGGAACAGGCAAACTCGATTGGGTCCTGCTGTTCGCATCCGTTCCTTGATCTCCCCAGCATCCCTGAAACCCCATGAGGTGACGATTTTGCGATCGTTCTCGGGCCCAATGAGCAAACTACAGCGAGGTACCCCAAAGAGCCTCACGGCCTTCTTTATGGACTCATCGAGGAAGTCGGACAGCGCCGTCCTGGGGCCATCAAAACTCATGGAGGACACTTCGTGCAGAACGCTGAGTTCGGCGATGCGTAAATCGGTGCCCTGTCTCTGTACCTCCTTACCCTCAGGTCTCCCATCGCCACCTACGGCAATCGCCACGGTCTTATTGTGAAAAAGAGGGACTTCTTCCTGAGCACCGACTTCCCCAAAGGTCAGTACCCCTACGATGGGAACCTCCGGCCCTATGGAGGCTCTGATGGCCCGGAGTTCCTCCTCAAAAGCTTCGCCTAAAAGAAGGTATCGCGATATGCAGTCGAAGATAAGGGCAAACTTCGGCTTTACGCCTCGAGAGGCCTCTTCCGCTATGGCCCCTGCAGTCCCGATCAACTCCCCCTCGGTACCGATCATTACATAGCCCACAGCATCCCTGGGTACCTCTGTCACAAATTCGATGCTGCCATCAGGCTTCAAGGTCAGCGGGTCCCTTATGAGGTAGTTGCCCCAGATATCCGGGAAGCCCAGGGGGTGCCGCATTCCATATTGCTCAAATTGTTCCTCAGGAACTCCTCCAAGTCGTGCCGAATAGGCTTCAAAGGCTGCCGTACCGTCGATCTCAAAGACCCTCTTCCCGCTGGCCTTGGTCACGACCAGCGGTTCACCCTCTGGCTTCCAACCGTGGCCTATTGCCGTCCCTATGGCTACCCCGTCAAGCAAGGCTACTGCCAAGGCATCGCTCTCAAGAACTACCTCGGTGAACTGGTGTGTTTTGAAGAACCGCAGGTTGTCTCCGGCAGCACCCCCAACATATCTGAAGTCCGACCCCATAGTGTTGTACAATCCCCAAAGGGCCTCTGAAATATCCGTCCCAAAGCCATCAGGAAATACAAAAACGGTCCCTTTCCTGATGCCGCTCTTGAGGAGCTCTTCGCCCGCTGCACATCCTGCAGCGTAAGGGTCTTTGCTGAGATCCCTTTGTAAAGAGGTTGCTGCCCGGAGTCCCCTGCCACTCAAGGTCAGTACCGCTACGCCCTGCTCGATCACCGAGTCCCCTACAATGATGCCCCCTGCACAGAATCCCACCAGCCTTGAATTCCCCACCACCGCCTTAACGGCTTCCCATACCTTTTTCTGGTTGTATGAATCAGTAGTAAAGAGGAAGGTCAGGACGGGGCGTCCTGAAGATTTTAGAGCCTCTCTTGCTGCCTGTTGGCCGGCTCGGTGTGAGTCCGCTTGATTACTACAGCCAACTCCAACTTTCATGTAGGCCCTTCAGCGTCTCCTCCATCGTCACAGCCTTGCTCTTGCTCAAATAGTTTGAAGATGGCCTCAACTACATCAGCCTGCGAAGTCGTCCAGGACATGATCCTTCATCCCCCGAGTAAGTCGGAAAGCAATTTCTGGGCCATTGTAAGATGCTTATATGTATCTACCTTTAAGGAATACCCGCTCTGACAAATTTGTCAACGTGCCGACAAAAATTGTCACTACAGAGTCACTTGTCAGAGACCTTTGCAAAACTCCTTCTAACCTTTAATTGTTACAGGCGCTACAGCTTCGCCAGGGTGGAGGATGTATCGGGAAGGCTTCCAGAGGTGTACTGGACCCGGACATTCCTTTGCCAAAGCGGGGACATTTAGCTATAATTTGTTGCGATGCCTATTAGTGTCTCGTTCATAAAGAGGCTGGAGAGTGTCTCCCCGGAGCTGAGGCAGGTGCTCCTTGACCTTCTGGAGGAGGTGGAGCGCCAGAGGGAGGAGTCGGTCACCAGGCGGGAGTTCAACGAGCTGAAGGAGATCGTCAGGGAGCTTGCCCAGAGGGTCAACGAGCTGGCCGAGGCCCAGAAGAGGACCGAACAGAGGGTTGAAGAGCTGGCCGAAGCCCAGAGGAGGACTGAGCAGAGGGTTGAAGAGCTGGCCGAGGCCCAGAGGAGGACCGAGGAGAGGGTCAACGAGCTGGCCGAGGCCCAGAGGAGGACTGAGGAGGAGATCCGCAAGCTCGCCCAGGGGCAGCGCAGGCTCAGGCAGGAGGTGGGGGGACTGGCGAGGAGCGTGGCCTATGCCCTGGAGAACGAGGCCTTCAGGCGCCTGCCCGAGTTTCTGAGGACGAAGGGTATAGAGGTCTTGGAGAGGATGGTCCGGAGGGAGGTGGCCGGGGAGGAGATAAACCTCTTCGGCAGGGCGAGGCGGGATGGGGAGGAACTGCTTCTGGTGGGGGAGGCGGTGCTGAGGCTTGACGATCCTTCCAAGCTCCGTCGGCTCAAGGAGAAGGCTGCCTTGGTGGAGACGGAGCTCGGGGAGAGGGTCTTGCCTGTGCTTGTGACCCACTTTGCGGTGGGGAGGTTGCTCGAGAGGGCCGAGAGGGCAGGGGTTATGGTGGTTCAGAGCTTCGAGTGGTGAGGGGAATAGGTCATAAAGCAGTGGGATTCACCGTGAACCCTTCCTTTTGTGCCACCTCTGCAAGCCTTTTGTCGAAGGTGAGGAAGTGTACCTTCACCGGGTCTTCTTGGGTGGCGACAAGGGCAGCTGCGAGCTGACATGCATCCGCAGCCCTCAGGGGATGGACTTCGAGTAGCCTGAGAGCGCGGGCTCTGACCTTATCTATTGCCCTGACTTCATGGGCATGGGCTAATAGCTCCTGCAAACGAGTCTTGGCTCGCCTGAAGTTTTCTTGATCCAGCGCTCCATCTCTGAGTTTTCTGCACAATGCACTCACCACCTCTACCTTGGTGAGGCACCAAACGAGCATTTCTTGATCGGAGGAGAGGAGTTCAAGACAATATTGACTTTGCCTCTCTTTGACAACCAAGGGAACCACAGCAGAGGAATCCCAGAAGATCACCTTCCTGTCTTCCTTTCCTCAAGCAGGGCTTCAAGGACCGATCCACGGGCCCTCTTTTTCAGGGAAGGGAGACTGCGGAGAGATAATAGTTCCGTTGAAAGTGGGTCCCTTTTTGAGGGAGGCTGAATAATCCCCAATTTTTCCATTTCTTTAACCCAGGCACTTCTTTCACTGCTTCCTTCGCGACGGGATATTTGTGTGACCCTGGCTATGGGGGTATCCCTATCCATGATCTCTATTTCCTCTCCTCCCCTTACGAGTCTCAGATAATGGCTCAAACGATTTCTCATCTCTGAAATAGTTATACGCAACATCTTGGCTTCCTTTATATGGCTTACTTAGTAAGCCATTATTTTATGACTATTTTAGCCATAAATCACTTTTCTGTCAATACAGGCAGCGCCATTGTACGTCTGCTTATAGGGGAGGCGGTGCTGAGGCTTGACGATCCCTCCAAGCTCAAGCAGCTCAAGGAGAAGGCCGCTTTCGTGGAGACGGAGCTTGGGGAGAGGGTCTTGCCTGTGCTTGTGACCCACTTTGCGGTGAGGAGGTTGCTCGAGAGGGCCGAGAGGGCAGGGGTTATGGTGGTTCAGAGCTTCGAGTGGTGAGGCTCTGCTGGAGATTTACCTTAAACCCTTCCTCCTGAGCCACTTCCTCAAGTCTTTTATCAAAGGGGCCTTCTCGCAGCAGCGGCCTGGGTCTTGAAGTCACCAGGAGGCTGGTGTAGGGGATGGAGATGAATCTTTACAATATTATGCCATACAGGAGGTAAGAATTTCTTTACGATTTCTTCACAATTGAGGGATATTATTAATTACAGATTCTTCGGGAAAGCGACGTTGTCTAAATCAGGAGGAGGGAAATATGAGGATATTGAGAATTTGTAAAAAAATTTTTGGGGGTTGCATCTTAATTTGTCTATGTACGATGACAGTTGTCTTTGGCAATGAAGTTGTAACCAGAACAGGCTTTGTTGAAAGTATAGATTTAAAAGCCCATCGGATAGTTGTGGATGACAATGTCTATACCTTTTCAACAAATACAGAGCTGATATTAGAAGGACACCAAACCAACATCTACAAACTCCGTGAAGGTGATTTTGTGCTTTTGACCGTGAAAAAAGGCTCTTCAGAAATTTTGCAGATTATTATTCAGTCCAATGGTTCAAAGGAGTAAGCTATGAAGGTTAAGAAAAGCCTAATTTATATCTTAACTTTTAGCTCTGTATTCACCTTCTTTACTTTTGACTGCTTTGCTGAGATTAGTGACTATTGTGCTGTGCCACCTTTTATAACTCGATCTATCGCTCCCAACGTGATGCTAATAGTGGATAACTCAGGGAGTATGTTCCGCTTCGCATATTTCGACGGATGGAACACCGCAGCTGCTTCCGATGACAATTGGTGTACCAGCGCATCTAATCCGTGTAACGAATTCAATTCGAATTATGACTATTATGGCTACTTTGATCCTGATTATTGGTATGCATATTCAAATAATCGCTTCTATCCTACGGCACTAAAGACTGCGCGAGAAAAGGGAGCAAACGAATGGGATGGAAACTTCCTCAACTGGCTCACGATGAGGAGGATAGACGTCATAAGAAAGGTCCTGACCGGCGGTCGCGTGGTGGCAGAGGGGAAGGAGAACAGACTTGTGGGTGAGCCACCTGATGATTGCAATTACAGAGGGCGATACAAACGGGTAAGCAATGCAGAATTGTATACCCCATATAGTGGAACAGTTACCTTTGATGTATGCGGCACCACTGGTACCGCGCGCTTTAGTGTGGGTTCTGACACATACAACGTCAAGGTCGCTCTTGGCGATACGACTCCTGAAGGCATTATCCAGAGAGTTGGAAACAAGATAAGATGGGGCTTGAGCTTCTATCATCCGAACACCCCAACCCCCCAAGGGGGATACGTGCAGGCAGCCGTTCAAGAAAGAGACAATGCAAGCCTTCAAAATGCCATCGTAAACGAGATAAACAACAAAACCCCTGATTCGAATACTCCTTTGGCCGAGACCCTCTGGACCATCACAGGGTATTACGCCCAAGAGGCTTCGATGCTTGGAGGCCCTGGGCCAAGGTATCAAAGTGGAGATTATCAGATAAACGATAATGTTGACCCTTACAACTACGGCACAGGAGGACAGGTACTCAAGGCTTGGTGCGCCAAAAGCTTTGTGATTTTGATCACCGACGGTGAGCCTTGTGCCGATGGATATCTGCCGGACGAGTTAAGAGATTACGCCAATGGGAGATCAGATTTCAACTGCAGCAGCAGATCTGATGATCCTGCCAATCCATGTTATATACCCTCTTGTTATGGAGGGGGCGAAGGAGGTTATGTCCCGGGCATCGAGGACGTGGCCTTATATGCCCATATTAACGACCTGAGGGACGATCTCGATTATGAGCAAAACCTGACATTGTACACGGTGTTTGCCTTTGGTGCTGGGTCAGAGCTCCTAAAATACGCTGCTATAAATGGGGGCTTCATTGACAAAAACGACAATGACAAGCCAGATCTGCAGGAAGAATGGGATAGCGATGAGGACGGCGTTCCTGACAACTACTTCGCAGCTCCAAGTGGTTATGAGTTGGAGGAAGCTTTAATAGCTGCAATAACTGATATCTTAAAACGCACATCTTCCGGGACGGCGGTGTCCGTACTTTCTGAAGAGGCTGAAAGCGGAGCCAATTTACTTCAAGCTGTCTTTTGCCCAGAAAAGTCCTTTTCCGAAGGGGCAAATGTCTACACCCTCAACTGGATCGGCCATCTCTATAACTGGTGGATTTACAGAGGACTGGAGGTGGCAAAGACAAATATACGGGAGGATCATCCTGGTGAGGATAAAAAATTGATCCTGGATACGGACAGTGGAGGGGATTATGTGATCTCCTTTACCTTTGAAGATAATCAATTAAAGATAAAGGCTTACGCTGATACAAATGGAGATGGTGCCCCTGACAACTATCCCGGTAGTCCTGTTGCGATCTATACCAGCCTTGATCAGGCCCACCCCGTGTGGGAAGCAGGTCAGAAATTGAAAGATAAGTACCCTGAGTTGAGAAATATCTACACTAATATTGGGGGATTGACTCCCTTTACTGAAACTAACTGGGATTTGATAAACGATTACTTAGGAAGTGAATATACAGATGGAACCGATGATCAGACAGATACTCAAAAATTGATCGCCTACATCCGGGGAGAAGATGTCTATGGCTTCAGGAGCCGTTCCATTGGCAGCAGCGTCTGGAAACTGGGTGACATCGTTTATTCCACCCCTCAAGTCGTGACCTACGATGATTATTCGGTAGTTTATGTGGGCGGCAACGACGGGATGCTTCATGCCTTCAGGCTTGGGTATCTCGATACGACCGTGGAGGATGCGGTTGCCAGGCTTCAGAACAGCAAGTCTGATACAGGCTACGATAAACTTGGGGAGGAGCTCTGGGCCTTCATCCCCAAGAATGCCCTTCCTTATCTCAGATACTACGCAGATCCAAATTATCCGCATCTTTACTACATAGACCTCTCACCCTTTGTCGTCGAGGTGGATTACGACTCAGAGCATCCGGGGACTGAGAAGATACTCATCGGAGGCATGAGGCTGGGTGGGGCCTCGGGTTGTAACGGAGACGACTGCTTGAACCCTCCTTCCGATACCTGTCCTGATCCGTCGAATCTCAGTAACTGTACCGGGCTATCCTGCTATTTCGCTCTCGATATAACGGAACCCCCCGCAGACCCCAACCACCCCAATTATCCCAAACTCCTTTGGGAATTCACCCATACAGATCTGGGTTTCTCCTATTCTGGTCCAGCCGTGATCAAGAAAGGCAATAACTATTATGTGGCCTTCCTCTCCGGTCCCACTAATTACTCTGGCGCCTCCGGGCAAAGCCTTAAGGTATTCATTCTCAACCTATCAAACGGCTCTCTTGTCCGAACGATCGAAAATGTCTTGGTGAACGGCTCATTAGCAGTCCTGAATAATGCCTTTGGAGGCAGGCTCTTCACCTTTACAGAAGGAGGGGCTGTCTACTTCGGCTACACTCAGGAAGGGACATGGCATGGAGGGGTGCTCAAGCTGGATACCTCTGACGATAATCCCAGCAACTGGACTGTTTCAATGGTGGTAAGCGACATTGGACCTGTGACCGCGTCCGTAAAAAGGGAGGTCTTGGGCAGCAATGAGTGGATCTTCTTCGGCGGGGGGAGGTATTTCGTCAAGGACGATGATCCAAGTGACATAAGGTATTTATACGGAGTTAAACCTCAAGCCTGCGCTGCCCTTGCAACCGGACACTGTACGAGGAACGATTTAGGTGATATGACACTGCTCACTGGGAGTCCTACGCAGCAGGGCTGGTACATTGAACTTGACTCTCAAGATGGTGATTGGGGTGCAGAACGGCTGGTTACCGATCCGACCGTATACAAGAGGAATGCAAATGCTGGTGAAATCTATTTTGTCACGATGCAACCCAACACTCACCCCTGTGAATTCGGCGGGCGCTCATATATCTGGAGGGTCGAAGCCACCACGGGAGGCGTCCCAGCGGAATCAGAAATGCCTGGCACTCTTCTGGTGCAACTCTCTACAGGACAAATCCTCGAAGCGAAGGAATCCTCCCTGTTCGCGGAGAAGGGTGGAAGGAGGACCGGGCCTTTCAGCGGTGTCCCTGGAGAGCAAGCAGCACCTATCTTGGGACCCGCTTCAGCGAGCTGGACAGGGACCATCATCCACTGGGTTGAGAGGTGATCTATTAAAGGGAAAGCGTGGGACACATCAAGTTAAAAGTAGACATTTCACCTCCTGAAGGAGGTGAAGGCAAAGAGGCTGTAGCCCTGGTTGATACAGGAGCAACCCTTACAGTGCTCCCAAAGACCCTTGCCCAGGAGCTAAATTTGCCGAGGATAGGGACGTCAAAGGTGCGTACCGGAGCGGGTATCCTGGAACTCGAACGAGCACGGTGCATCCTCAGGATAGAGGGAAAGGAAATAATGCAGGATGTACTGGTGTCCGATATCATAGATAAGGTGCTTATAGGAGTAGTAACCCTTGAGTCCCTCGGACTTGAGGTTGATCCGGTGACCGAAAGGATCAAGGAAACGGAACTCTTGCTTTATTAATGAAGGAATTGCTGAGGATAAACGGAAAAGAGGGGGTCACCTTCCTTGAGCTTATGGTCGTTATCGCCATCGTGGCGATTCTTGCCCTGCTTGCCCTCCCGGGCCTTGGACAATGGAAGAGGAAATACGATGTGGAGACTACGATAAGAGATATGTACAATGCGCTGAACGAGGCCCGAATGAGGGCGTTCAGTGAAAAGAGGGTCTGCGGGCTCTGGTGGAGCGGAAGCACGGTCAGTCAGATAGAGTTGAGATGTGACAGCGATGCCGATGATTCGATAACTGACGCCGGGGGATTTGACCGGGTATGGACGAAAACTTTGAAAGTTGCCTTGAGCACGAGTTTTGGGAATGTATGCACCTTTAGTGGAAAAGGCTTTGCCAATACATTGGGGAACTTCCGTTACGGCGCCACGGATGTGGACGCCGAGTACGATTGTGTGGTGATCGGTAGGGCAAGAATAAAGATGGGGGAATGGGATGGAAGTCAATGCAATCCGAAATAGAAAGGGATTTACCCTTGTCGAGGTCCTCGTGGCCATGGTTATTATGGCCATCATCCTTCTCGGGAACATGGCTGCCCTGAGCCTTTCTTACAGGAGAAATCTCCAGAACATACTCCGGGATGAGGCGGTGAAGGTGGCCCAGGAGGAGATGGAAAGGTACAGGGACAGTGGGGCATGTGACGCCTCGGTCAGCCGTCAGGTACGCAACTACCAGTGGACTTTCAGCGTGAACTGTTCCACCAATCCCCTCCTCGGGGGAAGGATAACTGAGCTTACGGTCACGGTCTCCTGGCAGGACCCGGAGGGGCAAAACCACTCTTTCAGCATGGTCAGCTATGTGCAGTAAGCGCGGACTGACCCTTATCGAGTTGATGGTGGCCCTTTTCATCCTCGCCCTCATAGTCGGGGCAACCTTCGCCATCTATATCTCCAACTTGAAGATTTACAAGAGCGAAGCCAAGACCGCTGAGACACAGATGAGCAAGGTCCTGGCCCTCGAGTTGCTCCGGAGGGACATCGTCCACGCAGGGGCAGGGTTGCCATGGGATCTCTGGGGAATAACCTATAACGAGGCCACAGAAAGTGCTGCCTCTCCTTATAACGATGCCACCGGTGATCCCCCTCGGGCCTTTGTTTTGGGAAACAATGTGACCATAGAGAATGATCCGAACAACCGGACAGCAGATTATCTCGTTATAAAGGGGGTCTTGGCGGCGAATAACGAATCCACCAGAAAGTGGGGAGAACTGACTCATGACGGAGCTTGGACACTGGAAGAGATGGGAGAGGGAGGAAGTTTTAACGCCAATGATTGGGTCATTCTGGTATCGGCTGTCGAGAGGAAGTTGCACCATGACACTTCAGCGAATTGGAGCTTTCAGGGCCCGGCCAGCAGCATAGAAGGCATCAGCGGTCTCGATACGAGTACCATATACCTCGCATATGGAGTAAGGCGTATAAACAACGCTGGTGATACCGTCCGGATGCCCTTCAATCGGGTCGATTACTTTCTGGAATATCCGGGCAGTTTACCAGATAAATGTAGTCCTAATTCCTATATTCTATATAGAGCAACCATAAATCATGATACAAGTTCTCATACTCACGATGGAGAAAGAAGTAAAGAACCCATACTCGATTGTGTTAGGGACTTTCAGGTGGCCTTCGGGATAGATCCCGATGAGGACGGGCAGATCGACCGCTGGTCTGACCAATTGACGATTTCGGCTACCTCTTTAGTGGACATAAACAGTAACGGCTCCCTTGACGCTGAGGATATCAGAAGGCAAGTGAGGGAGGTCCGGGTCTTTATCCTCTATCAGGAAGGGCAGAGATCGGATGAGGTGATCTCTACCAGCACCATCACCCTCGGTGACGGGCAGACAGGGCCCCTCAGCACCTTCACCCCAGCAGGGGAGGACCAGCACTATCGGTGGAAGGTCCTCAAGGTCGCTGTGAGGCCATTAAATTTGGGGACTTAGAGGGATGAAAAGAATAATCGCCTCCAATAAAGGCGTGGCCCTCTTTATGGCCCTAATCCTGGGACTGGTTAGCGTGATGTTCTTGAGTGCCCTCCTCTACATGATCAGCACCGGGACCAGGATGTCAGGTCTTGAAAGGACTTACTCAACCGCGGTAGAGGCGGCGAGAGGGGGAGCAGATATCGTCTGCAGGCTCCTGAGGAGGGGAGGAGTGGATGTGCAGGATCTGGTCAATGCCCCTTGGGTCACGGTAAGGGACCAACAGTGTTTAAGCGATAAGCTGGAAAATGAGACCTCTAACTGGACCAATTGCACCAATGGTTGTGAGGATGAATATGACGATCTTACTGATATAAGGAATTGTTATGATTTAAGGACCTCTGCGGGTTCATATGAAGTAAATGTAAAGATTGTGGATACAAAGAGCTACATAAATGCCCACGGTGACACTTGTTATATTTACACCATTCATGCCCTCTCCATTTCCAACGATGACCCCAACGACAAGGCCTGGATAACCTTCCTTTACAGGGTTGAGCCCTAATAGGGGTAGAAATCGAAGGTCCTTCTCCTTTTACGGCATCGCAAAAAATGGTTATAATTTAACCAAAGCCTACTACAGAGACTGAAGAGATGCCAATTGGTGTTTCTTTTGTCCTGGTGATTCAG
>Ga0190363_1000715_pt1 | contig 19806 bp, 21 predicted proteins | sample 48721867_MG_FD_161272 | JGI IMG/M metagenome (GOLD analysis project Ga0190363, IMG submission 161272) | Hydrothermal vent microbial mat bacterial communities from Southern Trench, Guaymas Basin, Mexico - 4872-18-6-7_MG | ecosystem: Environmental > Aquatic > Marine > Hydrothermal vents >... | reverse complement strand
TGGAACCCAGCCCCCTCTCGTTACCCCAATAATCATGTCTGGCTCGTATCCACTTTGAATAATTTTCTTTGCGGTAACCTTGGAGAGATTCCATGCCCCTTCCCAGGAGAGAAACTGGCACTTGAAATTTTTATCCATTATTTTTTCCATTATTTAATTTTGTCTTTCAAATAAAATAACATCATGATTGGGATCATAGGTGGAACCAATCTCTACGAGATAGAATTCCCTGGAAAGACAAAGGAGAAAGAGATCGAGACAGAGTATGGAACCGTCTATGCTTTAGTGGGAGAGAAATTTTTGTTTATTCCCAGACACGGGAAGAACAGAGATATACCACCGCACAGAATTAATCACAGGGCCAATATTACGGCTTTGAAGGAACATGATATTGAGGTGATAATAGGCGTTACCTCCGTGGGTAGTTTAAAGAAGGAGATCCCACCCAGGTCCTTAGTAGTTCCAGATGACTATATAAATCTCTGGAATATCCCCACCTTCTTTGATTCTAAGATCGTACATATCACTCCATGTCTGGATAAGAATTTGAGAAAGAAGATTATTTCTATTGCAAAAAGATTGAAGATAGATGTAATTGAAAAAGGGATCTATGTTCAGACCTCTGGGCCAAGATTGGAGACCAAGGCTGAGGTTTCTCTTCTAAAAAATTATGCCGACATAGTGGGGATGAACATGGCATCTGAGGCTACACTGGCTAAGGAAAAAGGGATTGGATATGCAAATATCAGTTCGGTGGATAATTATGCTCATGGGGTAGTAGAGGAGGAACTTGATTTTAAGAAAGTTGTGGAGAAGGCATCGAAGGAAATGGGAGATCTGGAAAGATTACTGAAAGGGTTAATTGAGGAACTGAAATGAGCATCCTAATTAAAAACATTATGTTGAATGGAAAAGAAACCAGCATCTACATAGAAGAAAACCTGATCACAGAAATTGGGGCAAATACGGAAGCAGACCACATAATAGACGGAAAAAACAAAGCTGCAATCCCCGGTCTGATCAACACACATACTCATGCTGCAATGACCCTTTTTAGAAGCTATGCGGATGACATGAAACTTCATGAATGGCTTCAGAAGAAGATCTGGCCACTGGAAGCCAAGCTGACAGAGGAGGATGTCTATTGGGGTACCAAATTGGCTTGCTTGGAGATGATCAAAACTGGAACTACCTGTTTTAATGATATGTACTGGCGCATGAATGGGGCAGTTAAAGCGGTTGATGAAATGGGAATTCGTGCTGTATTGAGTGGGGTATTTATTGATCTATTTGATGGAGAAATAGGAAAAAAAGAGGTAAAAAACACTAAGAGATTTATAAAAGAAATTAAGGCTTTAAAAAATGAGAGGATAATTCCCGCTCTGGGTCCCCATGCCCTCTATACCGTTTCTCGAGAAAATTTACAATGGATTAGGGAATATTCTGACAAAGAGAATTTGTTGATTCATTTTCATTTAGCAGAGACTGAGAGGGAGAATAAAGAATGTGTTGAGAGGTATGGAAAAAAACCAGTTCCATTTCTGGAGGAGATCAATTTCTTAGGGGAGAATTTAGTGGCGGCACATTGCAACTGGCTGGATAGGAAGGATATTGAGATATTGTCAAAATTTAATGTTAAAATCTCTCATAATCCCGTTTCCAATATGAAACTCTCCTCGGGTTTTTTACCTTATACCAAAATGAGAAATTCTGGCTTAGTAATCTCCCTGGGTACCGATGGTTGCGCCTCTAACAACAACCTGGATATGTTTGAATCAATGAAATTCGCAGCCTTGTTGCAGAAGATTCATAGGAATGAGCCCACTGTTATGCCCGCTGAAGAAGCCTTTCAATTGGCTACCTTGAATGGTGCCAAATCACTGCAGATAAACTCTGGGATAATCGAAGAAGAAAAACTGGCGGACATAGTCCTAATAGATTTGAAAAGACCGGAATTAGCCCCAAATCATAATCTAATCTCCAACCTGGTTTATTCCGCAAATGGCTCCTGTGTAGACACCGTTATCTGCGATGGCAGGATATTGATGCAGAACAGAAAGGTCGATGGAGAGGAGGAGATTCTAAAAAAAGTGGGGGAAGTAGCCTCGGATCTGGTCAGCAGATAAGTATTTATATTTATCTCAATAATAATCTAATGAAACTCCTAATGAAACAATGAAGGCCTTTAAAAATATTATCTCCAGAATAAAGTGGAAATCGGTCTTTGGATTAATTTCAGTTGTAGTTCTAATCCTGCTTATTTTATGGGCATTCCCCGCACTCTTTGCTCCCAGATATAAAGGCAGTGGAGATGTTCAAATCAAGTCCTGGGTAGAGCCAAGTAAAGTTGATCTGAAAGGAAAAAGCACGGTGTGGATTGAGATCAGAAACACGGGGGACGAAAACGTGGAAGTAGATGTGAATTTGAGAACATATGATAAGAATTTAATCTTTGAAGAAACCGGAAATCAGGGGATAAATGAGAGTAGAATACTGGGTCCCAGGGAGAGCAGGAAACTTGATTTCAAGGTTAATGTGGATGCGCCCGATAGCGGCAAATATGGGATAAAGATCCTGGTTTCTCATAAAAGGGAAACGATAGAAGATGAGGTATTCTTGAATGTAGTAGAGAGATGATTACCGTAAGTATCTTTTCTTTACTTTTTCTACACGGCCATTATTATACAACCAGTTCATATCTTTTTATACTGCGAGAATCCTATTCACAATGACAAATCTAAAAAATAAAAGGCTATTCGGCACCTCGGGGATAAGAAGAAAAAATGAGGAATTGACCGAAGAGTTTGTAACTAAACTGGGATATTCTCTTGGTACTTATTCTAAAGATAAAAGTATTGCCATTGGGAGAGATACCAGAGCCTCATCTCCAGAACTGGAATCATGGTTCACTTCCGCCCTGCTGGCTACCGGACATGATGTTGTCCAGCTTGGGGTCGTTCCAACCCCCACATTGGGAATGGCAGCCTTAGACTATGGAACTGGGGTAATGGTCACCGCATCACATAACCCTCCAGAATGGAATGGCTTTAAATTCTGGAGCAGGGATGGAGCCTATAAACCAGAACAGGAAAGAGATGTGGAGAAAATCTTCTATTCCAACAGGTTTGAGGTAGGTGAATCTGGAAAGACATATAGGGGTAATTATGTGGAAAAACACATAGAAAAGATTTTAAAAGATGTGGGAAAGGTCAAAAAACCCGTAAAGGTTTTGGTGGACTGTGCCAATGGCTCTGGTTCTGTTCTTACACCACAGCTTTTGGAGAGGATGGGTTGTGAAGTCATTGCCATAAATACAGAATTGGATGGAAATTTTCCCCACGGTCTTGAACCAACCGCAGAGAATTTGAGGGAAACCTGTAAGCTGGTTGATGAGAATAATGTTGACATAGGGATTGCTCACGATGGGGATGCAGACAGATCAGCGGCTATCGGGAGAGACGGAAAACTCATTGACTGGGATTCCCTTCTCTCGGTACTTGCTTATGGTAAAGAAAAGGTAGTTACAACAGTGGACGCATCTATGAGGATTGAGGATGTTTGTAAGAAGGTTATCAGGGTTCCAGTTGGGGATGTTGCAGTAGCAAACGCCATACTGAGAGAGGGTGCAGAATTTGGCGGTGAGCCGTCCGGCTCCTTTATATTCCAGGAAGTGCATCTGTTCCCAGATGGTCCTTTAACTGCAGCTAAAATAGTTAAGCTAATCTCAGAAGATAGATTCTATAAAATACTGGGAAAAATAAGGGATTATCCCATGGAAAGGGTGAAGATCCCGTGCAGGGAAGAATTGAAGCCGTTGATCATGAGCAGGTTGAAAGGAATGATTAAAGGAAATGTTAGCTATGTTGATGGGATTCGATTAACAACAGAAAAGGGCTGGATTCTGATTAGACCATCGGGGACTGAGCCTTATGTGAGGATAACTGCAGAGGCGGGGGATGAAGATTTACTAAATGAACTGGTAGAAAATGGTAGAAAATGGATTAAAGAGGCGATGAATTCCTTGAAAGGTAATGACAGATGGTATTTCCATGGCATCTGAAGGAGATGTTGTTGGAGGCATAAAATAAAAAAGGATTAGGGGGTAGATAGTCCCTTCTATCTCATAAATAACATGTACGTCGTAACCCAGATACCTGTAGCTATGGAAAACCAGCCTAACAAGCTGCCCAGAGATAATGTCGGAACACCCGACAATATGTGCCCTACTGTGCAACCTAGACTTGTTACTGCACCGAGACCCATCAAAAATCCTCCCAGAGCTGCCTGGAGTATTATCTTACCCTCTGGTACCCTCAATGTGAACTCTCCAGCAAACTGTGCTGAGATGAATGCACCTATAATTAGGCCCACCATCATCAAGCCAGACCATTCGAAAAGATTACCGTTGGTTGAAAAGTAGTTATGGGTTAACCTCACCAGTCCACATGCAGCACATATCGAATAGTTGTGACCCTGTCCGCACCACGCTTCGGCTGCACTATGTGCCAATAATCCAATTATAACGATCACAGCTATAGCTACACCCGCTTTCCACTTGGTCCATTTATGCTTTACTATTCTCTCTAAGCTGATTCCCTCCTTTGGTATTATCTCCGGTAACCTGAATCCGGATTTCCATATCCAGATAATCGCCACCAGAATTATTATACCTATCGCTGTAGGCCATGGACCAATTCCCTGGTTAGCCATAATGTCAAAAATGGTGGGGTTACTGATTGTTTTACCAGAAGCAGTAGTATACTTCCCTACAAATGTCTTTAAATAGCTGTCTCCGGGTTTTCCACCGACCAATGGACTGAGGGCTCCAAACATGCCCATGGATGCACCGAGCATTAATGTAATTACCGCAATCATATTGCCTATATAACCCTCTCCGGCTCTATACGATGTTCCGGCGGCACATCCTCCTGCCAGGACTGTTCCTACTCCGAAGATGAATCCTCCAATAAGGATAGCTGCCCATATAAATGGCCTGGGGGTAATTGCTGAAAACTTACCACCCGTTGCCCAAGACAAGATACCTAAACCATGATCAGACACCAACAGATACCCTATCATTATCAATATCAGGCACAATACAAGCGCCTTCATCATACCATAGCTTTTCGCCAAGAGAATATCTCTGTGAGCCATATATATGCAGAATCTTCCCTTCTGGAATGCGAAGCCGATAAGAACCCCGACAACTAGTCCAGTGAGACCAATATTGTTGGTAGCAATGGCAATCCATGTTATTCCAATTAATGTAGCTATTACCAAGAATAGTCCGATACCCCAGGAATCACCGGCAAAGAATTCCTGAAAGAAACCCTTTTTAACCTCTGGTGGTGGAGTTGGTTTTGCCTTTGGAACTACAGCCTTTTTAACCTCTTCTAATGTTAGAGCTGCTTTTGCGGGGGCCGCTTCTCCAGTATCTATCCAGCCCCCTCCCTTCTCTAATTCTTCCCATTCTTCTCCTCCTGCCGGGGCTGCTTCTTCTTCCGTAGCTGCTTCTTCCTCTGGAGCCTCCTCCTCAACCTCAGCTGGGGCCGGAGCCTCTTCCTCCGTATCTACCCAGCCCCCTCCCTTCTCTAATTCTTCCCATTCCTCTGCCATTTCAATCACCCAGAATCTTACTTCTCAATAACTGTACATCGATCCTCCATAATGGTTTGCCCTTGGCCTTCATCACCCTAAAGCCGCCATAACCCCGTTTTTCTATCTCTTCAGGAACACTGTCTGCAGCCGGCATGTGGTCGACCAAGAAAGACAATCTAACCTCTTCATCAGTAATTTCTCCACTTTTAATCTTATTTATATATTCCTCAATCTTTTTCATGGCATTCACCATGGGGTAGGGACAGATCTGACCCTGAAACCCAAATTCTTTTACGAGTACCATTTACATCACCTTTTTTATATTTTTTAAAATTTTTATCTTAATTATCTTAGATAATTATTTTAGACTCTTATCCACTCTCACGGTACAGGTTTCTTCATCAAAACTGTCTAAATGTGCCCTGTATTCTTTATCTCCCGTGGCATCCCTGATAAAATTCTCTATCAGTCCCAGAAATATGGATGTGGAATCCATCTCTCCAATAGTTTTACCATACTCCTTGTACCTCAGTATGAAATCATTGGACTTATAGACAACCCTTTCATTTTTCTCATCACATTCTATGATCTCCACGGGCCCAAAACACCCCATCTCGTTGAGAACATCTTTTCCTTCATCGACCGCTTCTTTAAAGCTTACATGTCCAGTTCTCTCAAATCTACCCGACCCGGCTAAGATCTTAGCCAACGGTCTACGCATTAATGCCCTTGCACCCGTACCAATAATTGGCTCGATCTCGTGCATAAATTTAGCCAAGGTAATTACTGCAAATGCATAATATCCCGATTGATCTGTTTTCTCTGCCATAATATCACCTCAAATTTTATAAATTCTAAAATTCTATAAAGACTTTTCTATATCCTCAATAGCTCGCATCATCTTAAGCCTTATTAATCCCAAGCTTACATCTGGACTGGTCATTACCGTCAGTATGGCTTTTTTGCTGGCAACTATCAATGTCTTTCCTGTATTGCCTTCTATCATTGCCTGAGTAATTTCTCCAAGTTTTAATTCACTAACGGTCTTTTCTCCAGTACCGAAAACTGTAGCTGCCATTGCTGACGCCAGGTCTACATCAGTACCTGGTGGTGCTTTCTGAGAGATAAGCACTCCATCCTTCCCAGTAACTAATGAGCCAGTTACCCCTTCTACAGAATTCAAATCTTCTAATATATCCTCCACTTTACCTTTTTCTTTTGCCATTTTTATGCCTCCTTTGTAGGGTTAATTCTAATGCCCTACAAAGACTCTTCTATCTCTTTAATGCAGCGTCTCATCTCAATCCTTATTAAACCAAGGTTTACATCGGGACTGGTTATCACCATCAGTATGGCATTTTTACCTGCTATGATCAATGTCTTTCCAGCACTACCTTCTATCATTGCCTGCTCTATCTCTCCCTGCTTCAGTTCTGCCACTGCCTTCTCTCCAGTACCAAAGACCGTGGCTGCCATTGCAGATGCCAGATCTACATCGGTATCTGGTGGCGCCCTCTGTGCAATAACCAAGCCGTCTTTCCCAGTAACTATTGATCCATTCACACCATCTATGGCATTGAGATCCACCAAAATCTTCTCCAACATTTTTAATTACCTCTTTTTTAGTTTTTATTTATTTTTTTATTTTTTAATTAACATTAATAATAGTATGAATATCCCTATAAAAACTTAACGCTTTTTTGGGCTTGGAACATAATTCATGTATATCGCTCATCTGAAGTAATACATCCTCAAGATAGAGGATTCCTGTGCCCTATCGTATTTGCTCCAGTCGATTTCCTTGATAGATTGTCCAAAGGGGTATTGAAGCTAGTTTATCTCGATACTCAGAGATTAACTATTTTTTTGTCCCAAAGCCCGAAAACTGAAAGGTTTTTCTACTTTCTCGACTAATACTATACCGCCCAATAATATACTTGTATTTTTCATAGAAATAATGTGAATAAAAACCCATTATTTCCCTTTCATTAGGCAGAAACTGGCGAAGTTGGGTATTAATGTTTCTGCATATATGATAAAATGCCAACAAAAGCATCGGCACCGGCAAAGATTATCTTGTTGGGGGAACATGCAGCGGTCTATGGAAATCCCGTCTTGGTGGCAACCGTAGATCTCAGAACCTATGTTGCTGTTAAAAAGAGTGGGGATGAGAAATTTTCACTCAGTAATGAAAGTACAAAAGTTAAGGATTTAAAATTCACATTTGCGGAAATTCCGTGGTTGAAGAAGAAATGGAGTACTGTTCTCACTGCAGAGGCAATTGAGAGGATCTATTCTTCTTTAGATATAGATGAGAAAATTGGTCTTGATATAGAAATAAAATCTCATGCCCCAGTTTCTTCTGGGTTGGGAAGCTCAGCATCTGCCGCCTCGGCATTAGTCCTTGCAATTTCAAGGGAATTTGATCTGGAACTGGAGAAGAGGAGGATAGCAAAGATTTCTTGGGATATTGAGAATATTGTCCATAAAAAATCTTCGGGAGTAGACCCATTCTCTGTTACCTTTGGTGGGGTGATCAGATATCAAAGAGGGGAATTTGAAAAGGTAAATGTGAAAGAGTATCCCGAGATCACTATTGGAAATACCGGAGTAATCTCCGATACAGGGGAAATTGTTGGGGATGTTATGAAATTGAAGGAGAATTTTCCAAGGTTTTTTGATAGCTATCTGAAGTTGATGATTGATATTGTAAATTATGGACAAGAATTTTTAGAGCATGGAAATATGGAGGGATTTGGCGAGATAATGAACATAAACCACGGCCTTCTATCTGCCATAGGGGTTTCCTCCCCTGAGCTGGATCAATTGGTCTGGGCTGCAAGAAGGAAGTCTCCTGGAGCAAAACTCTGCGGAGCGGGAAGAGGAGGGGTAATGATAGCATTGGGGGACGTTAGTACGGAGATAGAGAAAGCGGGTGGAAAGGTAATCAAAACCAAGATTTGTGATGAGGGGGTCAGATTAGAAAAATGAAGATGGAGGGATGGAGAAGGTAAGAAAGACGATCAAGGCAGGGAGATTAAAGGACCGATCGGGGACGATAAAGTGACGAAATGGGAAAACTGGATGGTAAACCAAATACTGGTTAGGAGAGTTACAGAGCGTGACGATGCCCAGAAAAGAATACTCAAATGTCTGGGAATGAGCGGTATAGATAGGTTAAATCAGTCAAAATATTTGTGATCTCTTGGGATTCGTGTAGTGCTAACCTTGTCACATATGCAATGCCACAGCATATCTCTTTTGAGTTGGTATGTGTCTAATTGCGTCTCAACAATGCTTTAGTAATCTTTCTAGTTTTGGTGTGTTCTAACAGAGTTATGCTATGCATATCTTCTACTACATCACATAATTTATAGCCTCTGAAATTAAATAATTTCCCAAATATCGTGGATAGCCTTAGACGAGATATTTTTTCATCACAAAATAATATGCTTCGCTAAAGTTTTATCCCCTAATTTATCCTAAATTGGAGAAGAACGAATTTTTTAATCTAGAGAATGGAGATCATTCCGACAACTATCGGAAGTTATCCCAGACCGGATTGGTTTAAGGAGTATCTGAGAAGGTTAGAGGGGCTACAAAAAGAGGGTAAGAAAGAGATCGAAAGGGATAGGTACAGGGATGCATTAGCTCAAATCATGAATGAACAGCTAAATTCAGGGATAAGGTTATTTACAGATGGTCAGTTAATCTGGCAGGACTTTCTGTGTTATCTGTGCACTAAAATAGATGGATTTGAGATGTCTGGCCTGATAAGGTATTTTGATAATAATGTCTATTACCGAATGCCCGTGGCAAAAGAGAAACTCGAGAGAAAGAAGGACATCATTCTGGAGGAATTCAAGCTTGCAAAGGAAATTCAGCCTGAAATAAAAGCGGTAATTTCATGCTTTACCATAGCCGAGTTATCAAAGGACGAATTTTACGGGAATAAAAAAGAATTTGTAATGGCAATAGCAGATATAATGAATCGGGAAGCAAAAAAACTCGCAGAAAATGGGGCAAGATACATCCAGATTGACGAGCCATCACTACTCTATGCCAAAAAAGAGGACCTGGAGATAGCAAGAGAGGCAGTCAAGGTAATAAGGAGGGGTATCGAGGCAAAATTCTTCTTAGCTACATATTTCAGAGATGCTGAGAAAATATTCCCCGAAATCTTAGAATTTCCGGTAGATGTTATAGGTCTTGATTTTGTCGAGGGCTATGAGAAAAATCTGGAATTACTCAAGGAATACAGAATAGAAAAGGAGATTCAAGCTGGAATTGTTGATGGAAGAAATACAAAGATAGAAAGCCCTGAAGAAATCAAGAAGAAGGTAGACAACATTATAGAGATAGTAAATGGTAAATCTATCTACATAACTCCAAACACAGGGCTGGAATTCCTGCCTTGGATCAAAGCAGGGGAGAAATTGAGGGTGATGTGTGATTCGATAAGATAAAATGACAAAAAAATTACTACCCACAACAGTTGTTGGAAGTTATCCAAAGCCAAGATGGCTCAATCATCTGATAAGGGAATATACAGAAGGAAAGATCTCAGAGAAGATTATGGAACGGGCATATCAGGACTCAATAAAGGCGGTCGTAAAGGAACATGAATTGGCTGGAGTTGATATTCTATGGGATGGCGAGATGAGAAGGGAGGAGATGACATCCTACTTTGCCGAGCATATCGATGGCTTTAAGATCTATGGGGAGGTCAGGGTCTGGGGTAATAATTATTATAAAAAACCAGCGATCGTTGATGAACTTAGATACGGGGACGAATTAACTATCCAGGATTACAAATTCCTCAGAGAGATTACAAAGAATAGAATAAAGGTTCCAATAACTGGACCTTATACGATTGTTGACTGGAGCTTTAACGAATTCTACAAGAGTAAAGAAGATGCAGTATATGCCCTTGCAGATGTCATAAATAAAGAGCTCAAGGGTCTCGTAAGAGCTGGCGCTGAATACATACAGATAGATGATCCCGCTATTTCAACGCATCCGGATGAGATTGAAATTGCGAAGAATTCCATAGAGATTGCAACTCGTGGAGTTAATGCATATCTAGGAATCCATATATGCTATGGTGATTATTCAAAAATCTATCCAGATATTCTAGAATTTCCAGTCAATCAACTTGACTTTGAACTTGCAAATAAAAATTTCAGGGACATAGAGATATTCAAGCGGTATGATTTTACAAAGGATATTGGATTTGGCTGCGTTGATGTTCATACAAAACATGTTGAGAGTGTTGAGGAAATTCAGGAAAATATAAGGAAGGCATTCCAGTTGGTAGAGCCTAAAAATGTCTATGTCGATCCAGATTGCGGCTTAAAACTTCTTCCATCAGAGGTGGCATTCAAAAAACTCAGGAATATGTGTCATGCGGCAAAAGAGCTGAGAGAGGAGATAGAATAGACAAGACTAAAAATGGACTATGAACTAATTGTAGTGGGGGCAGGTCCAGCCGGTTTATCGGCAGCATTGACTGCAGCTTACTTTAAATTGAAAACATTGGTGATTGAATCTGCCTCAGCAGGTGGAGCATTAGCAAATAAATATCCATGGAAAAAGGTTTATAACTATCTGGGCCTTGCAGATATGACCGGAGCGGAGGTTGCCGCAAAAATGGTAGAGCATGTAAGGGCAGAGGGTGTGAGAATAAATGAAAATGAGGTAGTTACTGACATTAAGAGAGAGAATTCTTATCTGATTGTTTTTACCAATAAAAGGGAATATACTTCTAAATCTGTTATACTCGCTATTGGTTTAAGTATTCCAAAAAGATTGGGAATTGAAGGTGAATCCTTGAAAGGGGTTATACATTCCCTTCCCGATCCAAAAAAATACCGAGGGAAAAAAGTATTAGTAGTTGGTGGTGGAGACACCGCGGTAGAATATGCACTAGCCCTGCAGTCAAATAAGGCTGAGACAACAATAATTCATAGGAGGGATACCTTCAGGACATCGGAAGAAAATAAAAAGAAGATAGAAAATAGCGGGATTGAAATTTTATATAATACGGAAATAAAAGAAATCCTGGGAAACAAAAATGTTGAAAAGGCATCATTGATAAATAATAAAACAGGATGGGAAGAAATTAGATTTTTTGATGTAATACTGTTCTGCCTGGGAACTACACCCAATACAGAATTCTTACAAAAGATAGGTATTAAAATGGATGAAAAGAATAATATTGTTATCGATAATAATGCCAGAACAAATATAGAGGGGATATTTGCAGCTGGGGACATTGTTGGAAGATGGAGGAGGATTCCAGAAGCCATTGGTGAAGGTGGTTTCGCGGCCATCAACGCCTTTAAGTATATGAAAAATCCTTATTGGGCATAGTCTTTTCTTCAGAAAAAGTATTTAGTATGTGTTTAGATCATTAATCTTCCTTTGCACTACCAGCCCTCGTAATGCTCTCTCAGCCCGATTGTTTGTAGGCTCAACTCCTGGGTTCAGGATAAATGTGAGCCAGTGATCTGAGCCATTCCTCACCTTGTTATCTGGAGCATTCTTTGGTTTGAGAAACCATCTCAGTAACTCCCCAAAATCTTCAGAAAAGTGGTTTTTTCTTTAACTGAGTTTAGAGTATCTTTGATCCTTTCATCATCCAAAGAACCCTCAAAATCCACAAAGAAGAAATACTCCCCCAATTTTCTCTTGGATGGTCTCGATTCAATCTTGGTAAGATTTATATCCCCTTGTGCAAAATCTCCCAGGATATGATAGAGAGAGCCTGGCTCATCCTTCAATGCAAATATGATTGAGGTTTTATCTCCGGAACTTTCATTTTTTGATATAACTATAAACCTCGTCTGACTGGGAGCATCCCCGATATTCTCTAAAAGAATCTCCAGGTCATAGAGGTCAGCAGCCTCTTTTGGTCCAATGGCGGCAAATTCTCTTGAATTTAATTTCTTCAATTCTTTCATAGCCGCCGCAGTACTTTCATACATCTGAAGCCTTGCATCTGGGTAATTCTCCTTCAAAAATTTCTTACACTGTGCCAGTGCGTGAGGATGCGAGATTATTGTCCTTATCTCACTTTTTTTTGTTTCCGGAAGAGCGAGAAGGCACAGGACTATATCCAGTACAATTTCCTTGTAAATTTTCAGGTCATATTCCATCAAACAGTCCATTGTAGTATTGACACTCCCTTCAAGAGAATTTTCAATTGCCACTACACCAAACTCGGTACCTTTATCGACGGCGTCGAATACCTCGCTGACCGTATCACAGTATTCAAATTTGGCATCTCTAAAAAATCTTCTGGCAGCGATCTCGGTGAAAGTCCCCTCTGGGCCGAGAACGGCAACCTTACCTCTGCTCTTCATTTTTGCAGTACTCTATTATGGATTTAAATAGGTTTTTTATAAATTCTTTATCAAGTCTTGTGTGACGGGATACATTCCCTAATACCTCTTTTTCTCTTTCGGAATCTGTGATTTCCAATCCCTTTTTCTTTTTGATCCCGCTGATCTTTTTAGCAATTTCCACCCTATCTTCAATTAAATTTACAATTTTTTTATCGATTTCATCTATTCCTTTTCTCAATCCTTCAAGTTCTTCTTCCATCCTCTCACTATATCAATATCTTCTCCGCAACTACTGTAGTCCTCCCCACTATTTTGATTTGATAATGCGTTCAGAGGGGTCGCAGACTCCCATACTCGTTCTGATAGTCAACCTGTCTGCAGGTTGTTTGAGTTCTTCCTCCATTCCCCAACAATATCAATATCCTCCCCACCAACAGAAGTAGTCCTTTCCCTTATCTTTACCGGAACGGAGAGCCTTATTGCGGATCCGGAGATAATTGCCTCCCCCCTGGAAAGTGATGGCAGATCCCTTACAACATCCTCGGTAACACTCTCCACCGACTGACGAATATATTCCTGATCTGAGGGATTAACGATCTTCATTATGATCTGTGTATTACACTGGGATAGGATATCTGCATCTAATTTATTTGGTCTTTGACTTACTATGCAAAGACCCACACCGAATTTTCTACCTTCCCTTGCGATCTTTTTTAATATTGACTTGGAGAGTATCCTTCTGTCCTCCATGCTTTTTGGAGCAAAGTTATGTGCCTCTTCAATTATAAGGAATGTGGGAATCCTAGAACTACCTTCGCCATCCTTTACATATAATTTTCTTGATTCAAAGATCTTTCTGCTTATTGCAGCAATAATGGTTTCAGAAAGCCTCTCATCTGCATCACTCAGATCTATGACGGTGAGTTGATTTCCAGAGACAATCTCTTCTAATGGTGTACCCTCCATTTCAAAGATACCCATCCTACTTAGTCTATCGATCCTTCTCATCAATGCACCTATGGTGGAGAGACCGACCCTCTTTGATAGTTCCTTTATACTCGTCTCTGGCAATTCATCTGATATTATCTCTTTACCATCCTTGGCATCATATATAAGGCTTAGAATTTTTCTTATAATTCCAAGATCATATTTTTCATAGAATTTGGAGGCCAGATTATTTATGATTTCATCGAGCAAATCCCTTTGAGGATCTGTAATATCGGGAATGAGATTTGAGAAGTCTCCGATTCTAAGGGATGTGGTTTCTATCTTTATCCTATGTTCCCCTTTAACCCCATAAACCTTTGTGGTGGAATCATTAAATTTAATATTCTTATATTCACCATGGGGATCAAATACCACCACTGAGCCTTTCTTTTTTAAGAGTTCTTCAATCAGAACACCCACGGTATAGCTTTTCCCCGCACCGGTCATGGCAAGGACGGCACAGTGTCTTGAGATAATATCGTTAATTGAAACATAGACTGGGACCCTCTCCCTGGTAGAGATAGTTCCAATAAATGCTGCCTTGTCCTCATCCTGCTTTAATATCCTTTTCAGAATTTCATCATTGGCCAGTCTTACTGGAGAACCGGGTTTTATTCCATACCTTGGCAATTCCAATCCATTTTCGTGTTCATAGCCCAGTATCTTTACCGTTGGCACTGGATACTCTCCTTCATTCAGGACTATGTCTCCCAATCTGAGGTCTCTTCCAAATTCATCTGGCAATAATTCATTGGAGATGGTTATCTCCTTGATGATTCCTAAAATGTCATTACCGGTTACGGCCTCTTTAACGGAAACAAATTCATCCCTCTTCACATATTCTTCCATCCCCTCCTTTATCACAAATCTGAAGCCCCTCAATGTTGTTGCTCCAATCACCTGGCCGATCTCCATGTTAAGATATTTAACTTCTAAGCATAAATTATGTAGTATGAAAACTGCATTGATCATTGGAAGATTCCAACCATTCCATCTGGGTCATTTACTGCTGATAGAAGAGGCGGCAAAACACTCCGATTTTATAGTGATAGGTATCGGAAGTTCTCAAGAAAGCCATACCAAAGAGAATCCCTTCACTGCACAAGAAAGGAGGAGGATGATAGAAAGGTCATTGAAAATCCCCAAGAAATTCTCCATTTTTGATATCCCCGATATCGGAAATGATGAGCTCTGGGTATCTCATGTAGAAAAACTGGTTCCGAGATTTGATATTGTCTATACAAATGGAGAACTGGAAAGGAGGCTTTTCAAAGAATCTGGATATAGGGTACATGCCACTGGTTTTTTTAATAGGGATAGATATTCTGGCGCGGAGATCAGGAGGAGAATCATTTCGGGAGAAAAATGGGAGGACCTGGTTCCAGAAGGAACCCTGGCGGTAATGAAGGAGATTGATGGTGTGCAAAGAATTAAATCGTTGAGATGATTTTTATTTTCTCATTTATAAAGAATAACAAGGTGGTAACATGACAGAAAAACAGAAAATAGGTGAGGTATTTACCTATTTTTCAAAGGTGGGTGTGGCGGGGATTAGAATAACAGAAGGCACTCTTGGTGTTGGAGATACCATCTCCATAGAAGGACACACCACCAATTTTGAACAGAAGATTGAGTCCATGCAGATCGAGAGGAGGAATATTCAGAAGGCAGAAGCGGGGCAATCGGTAGGAATCAAGGTAAAGGAAAGGGTAAGGCCCCACGATGTTGTTTATAAATTAGTTGGATAGATATGAGCGCATGGGACAGTTACTGGAAGAACTATTGGAATTGGGAGAAGGTCTTTAGAAAGATCACCAGTGAAGTCTATTTTAGTCTAATAAACGAATACTGTAACTCATTGGATGGGAAAAAGATAATTGAATTGGGTTGTGGTACCGGTTTGACATCTGCAAAATTGGCGGAGTATGGGGCAGATGTTACATTAGTTGATAGTTCTGAGGATGCATTGAGAATTGCCGAGAAAAATTTTAAAACCATTGGCGTAGAAGGGAGATTTATCCATGGAAATGTTCTTGACTTGCTGGATTCAGAATTCACAAACCAGTTTGACATCGTTTTCTCAGAGGGCCTAGTAGAGCATTTCTTGGGAAATGAAAGACAAAAGATCTTTGATATCCACTCCAAATTAGCCAAGAAAAATGGCATGATATTCATAGCAATCCCCAATATCTATAATCTACCAAGAAGAATCATCAGTGAATTTACAGACAGAGTTCTTAATAAAGAAAACAGAATCTGGATAAATATCCCTCAGGAGGATCTCAATTCCTCCGAGCTTATGGATAGAATGAATTCCTCTGGTATAAAAACTACAGAGATAACTGGGGTCCTTTTTCCATTATCGCATCTCACTCTTTTCTATTTAGTGGGATTTTTCCCATTTATCCCTTACCTTCTATTCCTATTAAAAATAGGACCCAGATTAGTGAACATAGAAGAAACTGGAATAAAGAAGGATTCACTAAAACGCCTGATGCCCTTGTGGGGTGGAAGGGATTTCTTCAACAGAACCTTGGGCTATGAAATAGTAGCCATCGGAAGAAAATAGAGAGAAGATTGATGTAAAGAGGATGCATAGTCCTAAAGTCCTAACTATATTTTAATCTAATTATATTTAAATAACCATATTTAAATGTGTTTACTAATATAATTAAATACTTGTACAATATTTTAAAATATAAAATGAAACCCATACTTCAGGTTGCATTGAATTCTATGGATCTTGAGGCCTCGATTGAGATCGCAAAAAGGGCCGTAAGTGAGGGCATAGAATGGATCGAGGTGGGTCATCCACTGATAAAGAGCGAGGGTCTTAATGCGGTGAGGGAAATAAAGAGGATATTTCCAGATAAAAAAATCCTGGCTGATATGAAGCTTGTACATTCTGCCATAGAGATAGAGGCGGCCGCAAAGGTGGGGGCTGACATAATACTAATTCTTGGAACGACCCCAGATAAGATCATAGAAGAATGTGTGGACAAGGCTCATGAAAATAATGTAGGGCTAATGGCAGATATAACGAATATTTCTCCTCCTTTAGAGATATCCAAAAAACTACAAAAATTGGGAATTAATTATCTCTGTGTGGATATGGAAAATTTGAAGGAAATTTCTGATTCTGTTCAGATTCCCGTAGCGGTATTTACTGGTTCAGATCCCGAAGCGGCTTCAAGGGCGGTAGAGCAGGGAGCCGCCATCCTAATCCTGGATGAGATCACCGAGAAAAGAAGGGTAGGGGAGGTAACAACAGAAATAAAGAGATTAATGGAATTCAAATCGGTACCCCCAAGCATTAGAATTAGTAAGGAATTGGACAACATAAAAAATGTTATATTGAACATAGAGGAGCAGAGGAGGATAGAAGAAGAGCGTAGAAAGAGCTTAGAGGAAGAGATAAGGAGGATAGAAGAAAGGTATCAAAAAGCCCTAGTTAGAGAAAGGAAAAGGATAGATGATGAAATATCAAGGTTGGAGGAAGAGAGGAGAGGGATAGAAGAACAAAAAAAGAACCTGGAAGAAAAGGAAAGAGACATAGAAGAGCATAGAAGAAGGATAAGGGAGGAATGGGGTAAGATAAAGGAGGCGGAGATAGCATGGGAGGATAAACAGAAAAGGAAGCTGGAAGAATACAAAGCTAAAAGAGAAGCTATCTGGAAGAAATGGGAAGAGGAACAGGAGAGGAGATGGAAGAAATGGATGGCAGAGAGAGAAGATGAGAAGAGAAAAATAGAGGAAAAATGGGTAGAAATCGGAGAGATCAGCAGAAAACTAGAGGAAGATAAGAAGAAGATAGAGGAGCAAGGTATTAAATTAGAGAAAGAACTACAGATCTTAGAGGAAAAATTAGCGGAGATAGAGGATATAAAAAAGACACGAGAGAATGATCTAAAAATAATAGAGGAGGAAAAAAGGAGGATAGAAGAGTGGGGGAGGGAGATGGAGGAGCAGAGAAAGAGGATAAAGAAAGAGCGGGATGAAACAGAGAACATGAGACGGAAGTTGGATCAGGAACTGGGAAAGATAGATGAGAAATGGAAAGAGATAAGAGGGGCTGAAAAAGGAATAGAAGAGCAGAGAAGGAAGATAGAAAAAGAACTGAGGGATATAGAAGAGAAATGGAACGAGATAAAGCGGGCAGAGATTCAATTTGAAGAACAACAAAAGAAGAAACTTGAAGAATACAAAGCTAAAAGAGAGGAGATCTGGAAGAAATGGGAACAAGAACAGAAGAAGAGATGGAAGGAGCAACTGATCAGGAGGGAAAAGGAGAAAAAAGAGATAGAAGCGCAGAGAAAGGAAATAAGAGAGAAGATCAGAGAGATAGAGAGGGACAGATGGATGATAGAGGAAGAGTTAAAAAAGATAGAAAAAAAGTGGGATGACATCAAAGATGCAGAGAGAAAGCAAAAATTGGCTATGAGGAAGATCGAAAAAGAAAAGAAAAAGATAGATATGGAAAAGCGGGAGATACAGAAGGAGAGGAAAAAGATAAAAAGTAAACTGAGAAAGATAGAAGAGATAGAGAAAAAGGGTACCGAAGAAAGGGCAAAGATTCGGGAGGATAGACGGAGACTGGAGAGGGAGATAAAAATAATAGAGGAGGAATGGGCAGATATTATAAGGGCTGATAAATTAATTATCGAGAAAGGGAAAAAGAAGAAAGGGAAAAAATTACATCAGGCATTGAAGAAAATAGAGGAGGAATGGGACAAAATAGAATTACTAAGGGTTGAGGATGATGAGAAGAAGATTGAGATAGGAATAACAAAGATAGAAGATGATCTTCTGAAACTAAAAGAAGAACATCTAAAGAAAAAAGAAAGTAAGAAGATTAAGATAAGAAATTTGGTGAATTCCCTTCTTGACCTAGTAAATGAGAAGAATGAGATGAGACTGGGTGATGCAGCCCGGGAATTGAATATTGACAAAAGGGTTCTGGAAAGGTGTAGCAAGATTCTGGAGAATGAAAAGATTATTGGGATAAAGTATCCCCTTGTGGGTGATCCCATCTTGATGAAGGAAAAGTAAATTTTATTTTTTCTTTTTCAGGCCTCCAGTTGAGATTTCTAAGAAGTATCATCAGTATTCTGATTCCATCCCTTATCGGATGAAGTGATGATTTCCTACCATATCTATTATCATATGTAATGGGAACGGAGTGAACATCATAACCCAATCTCCTTGCCTTCGTGAGCATCTCCATTTCTATGGAGAAGTCATTAACCCTGATGTACTTGAGGAGATCATCAACGACCTCTCTTTTCCATGCCACAAAACCAGAGCAACAATCGGTTATATTGCCATTGTAGAAGATCCTGACGAGGAAGGAGAATATCCAATTTCCAATTCTATTAAAATAAGTCATGGAATTTCCATTCATTTTCCCTTCTAATCTAGATCCAATGGCAACGTCACAAAAACCAGAGGTTAAGAGTTCAAGGAGCCTGGTTGACTCCTGGGCCTTGTAGGTATTGTCTGCATCCAACATAACCACGTATTCAGAATCTGGATGGATATTCTTAAATGCGGTATTTATCGCACCACCCTTCCCTCTATTTGTTTCATGTCTAATTATCCTTACATCCCTGGACCCAGCAATGAGGCTTGTTCTGTCACTGGAACCATCATCTATTATCAGGACATCTACATTGAAGCCTTCTTCTTTTAGTGCCTCATGGGGGATATTATCAATAACCTCCCCAATAGTCCCCTCCTCATTAAAGGCGGGTATGATGAATGTAATGAAACCCATTTTGCATATAATTATTACAGAATATGAACAATATATGTAAATATATGATAAAGTCATATAAATATCAAAATTTGAGTATATTTTATCTTATAAAACCAAGAT
>Ga0190363_1000714_pt1 | contig 19836 bp, 16 predicted proteins | sample 48721867_MG_FD_161272 | JGI IMG/M metagenome (GOLD analysis project Ga0190363, IMG submission 161272) | Hydrothermal vent microbial mat bacterial communities from Southern Trench, Guaymas Basin, Mexico - 4872-18-6-7_MG | ecosystem: Environmental > Aquatic > Marine > Hydrothermal vents >... | reverse complement strand
AGACCTAAATGGTTAAGAAAAGTAGGTGTCGTTGTCATTGATGAACTACATAATATTAGCGATGAAGAGAGAGGTCCAACTATAGAATTAATTGCTATTTACGCTTTGAAGCTTGGAGCTCAAATAGTGGGTTTAAGCGCTACATTGAGTAACCCTGATGAATTAGCTGAATGGCTTGAGTGTAAGTTAGTTCTAAGTGATTGGAGGCCTGTAAAGCTTATCGAGGGCTTTTACGTTAAGAAAAAATCCATGATAATTTTTAACGATGGAAGAGTTGAAGAGGTGCTTAATAATAACTTAATAGATCACACGGTAATGAACGCCTTAAACTTGAATTACCAAGTCATAATATTTCAGCAGGCCAGACATAGAGCGGAGCTTATGGCTAGAAGTATTGCATCAAAAATACCGATGATTGAGAGAAATAGGTACTTGGAGGTTATGGAGAGGCTTAAGGAGTATGAAGCGTTAAGAAGTGAGGTAAGGGATTTAGAAAAGCTAATAATGCATGGTGTAGCTTACCATCATGCTGGTCTATCTCACGGTGCTAGACTAGCTATAGAACAATCATTTCGTAAGGGCTTAATTAGATTCGTCGTAGCTACACCAACACTTGCTGCAGGCATAAATATGCCTGCACGAAGAGTTGTGATTTATACTAGAAGATTTGAGGGAGGCTACATGAAGCCTATATCAATCGCTGAATACAAGCAGATGGCAGGCCGTGCTGGTAGACCTCAATATGATGTTATAGGTGAAGCAATCATAGCTGATGTAAGGGATGAAGGTGAAGGATGGAGATACATTAAGGGGAAACCTGAACCAGTTAAATCAGCATTAATTAATGAGAGAGCATTGAGGATACACACCTTATCATTAATAGCTTCGGGTTATGTTGAAAGTATAGATGAGTTAAAAAGCGTATTAAGGAGGACTCTTGCTTACAAGAACCTCTTAGAAAGTAAGGGTGTTGATATGACGAATTACGTAATTAAGAATGTCTTACCTCAACTTATTGAAATGGATATGGTTAAGGTAGATAGGAGATACTTACATCCGACTAAGTTAGGTCTAACCGTTAGCAGACTGTATGTGGATCCATTAACTGCTATCGTTATATTGGATGAACTAGAGAAAGTAAATAGGCCTATACCATTATACTACTTAACATTAATAGCTATGACGCCAGATTTTACTAGAGTTAGGGTAACTAACTATAAAGGACTGCAGAGGGAGGCTTACTCAGCATATGAATCAGGACTCATACCGGGCCCTATTAGGGGTATCAGTTTTTATGATTGGTTAAGAGCATATAAGATAGGGTTAGTACTTAATCAATGGATTAATGAAGTAAATGAAGATTACATAATAGCTACGTTTAAGATAGGTGCAGGCGATTTAAATTTAATCGTGGATACAGCATCATGGCTTACCTATGCTGCTTCAAGAATATGTAAGAGTGCAGGTTTTGTGAACCATGCTGAAGAGCTAAATAAGTTATCTTTAAGGGTAAAATACGGTGTTAAAGAAGAGTTATTAGATTTAGTGAAGATTAAAGGTATTGGACGTGTAAGAGCCCGCCTTCTCTACATGCATGGTATAAAATCCATTAATGATGTATTGAGTATTAGCATTGAACGTATAGCTAAAATACCAACAATAGGTGAAGCGACAGCTAAGAAAATAGTTGAGGAGGCTAAGAAGCTCATAAATATGGGTAAATAACACGCAGATTAATTCTCATTAATTCTATGGTAGCCATAGCTTCGAATATAATCTACTTAAGACTAATTCACCTATCACTATAGGCTTACTTAATCCTAACTTAGTGATTACTCCAGGATGTAGTTCACCAACAATTCCAACAACATCATTATTAACTAATACCTCAGCAGTCCTACCCTCAATGAAGATTCTCATCTTAGTCTCTCTCAATTCGTATTTCATGCCTAATGTATTAAGTAGTGACTTCATTATTATTAAACCATCAGTTAATGTTACTTTATCACCATAGATTCCATAAGCTAATGACCTCTCTATTTTCATACTACCCCCATGTATCTTCACGTAATCCCCTATCTCAAACAACTTCATATACGCATACCTATCTGCATTTCTCTTAATACTTAAGAGTATTGAGGGAATCAAAGAGTTCCTAATAGCTGAGTAACTCTTTAGCTTCGGATTAGCTAGTTCTATAAACTTCTCATCCATCAACATAGCTAGGAAATCTCTATCAATGAGCATAAAGTTAACGACTTCATCGAAACCTAAACCAACTATTAATTCCCTAACTACATCAGAAAATCTCTCAAGCCCTAAAACCTCACCGTAATGTGTAGGTGGGTAAGTACAGGTTTCTATTCTATTATAACCATACCCTATAGCCACATCTTCAATAATATCAACTATCTCTATGACATCAACTCTATAAGGCGGTACCCTTACTTTAATTTCACTATTACTTATTTCTTTAATGATATACCCATTTTTAATTAATGATTCACTGACCTCATTAATATCCAATCTTACCCCTATAATATCTTCAATATCATTAATGCTTACGCTGTACTCTCTATATTTTAAGGTGTCAATAAGGGTTTTAGTTAGTGCTTCATCACATGTCAATATTACCTCAATTTCCGCCTTACCGTAACCCCTTTCAGCCACATTAAAGCTCATGAGTGTTATTATCTTAGCCATTAGCTTAGGTTCCGTACCTGTAACGTCTATTAATATATTTCTTGTCGACTCACTTACTCTATTATCTTCACAGTTAATTATTGGTGGGAAAGAGAGTACATTACCTGCACTATCTACTAGGAGGGGGTATTCACCCTTACGTACTAAATGACCATATTTAATGCCCTTATCAACTCTTCTTAATATTTCATCTAGCTTCATTACTTCCGCATGGTCAAGAGGTCTAAAGGACGCATTAGGAACAGTTATATATCTTATCGGTGGTTTTAGTTTATCTAAATCGTATAGACCTATAGACACTAATCTCCTATCATCGCAGTACGTCATGTGGAGCTTTTCCTGTAACTGGAATATCTGCTTAATACTCTCATCATCAAGACTTACATTCCTCACTACCATTAAGAATGCATAAGGTCTATATCTCGGTGCATTAGTTATGTCAAGCTTAAAATCTTTATATATGGATACATAAATTTCTTTGGGTCTCTCAATCAATTTCCAGAATCTAATTGCTCTGGCTAAACCTTCAGCAGAGAAGAGATCCGCTCTATCATGACTTACCTCGATGGATATATCATCACCCTCAATACTTGTTACTTCGGCTTTGAAGTTAGTAAGTAATTCCTCTAATTCACTAAGCAGGAGGTTTTCATGAACTAACCTTTCAAGATCCCATAACTTAACATTAATTACCGGCATTACCTAAACACCTTGCTAGGTATTTTCATTCGTTTAATCACATCTAAATCGTTAGTATATAGATCTCTTATATCATCAATACCTAAGAATATCATAGCTATCCTATCTATGCCTATACCCCAAGCTGCTACCTTATACCCCTTAAGACCTACTGATTCAAGTACTTCAGGTCGAAACATTCCTCCAGGAAAGACCTCAATCCAGCCTAGTCTTGGATGTCTTATGTAGCCTTCAACACTTGGTTCAGTAAATGGGAAATAAGCTGGCTTAAATATTACGTCACCTAAACCTAATTTCTTAGCAAATTCTTTAAAGAATCCTAATAAGTGCTTAAAGGTAACCTTCTTACCAACAATTATTCCCTCCAGCTGGTGGAACTCCATTAAGTGTGTAGGGTCAGGTGTATCAGGTCTAAATACCCTATCTAGTGAAAATACCCTATACTCACCACTACCTAATTCATGTATAGCCCTCATAGATACAGGCGTAGTATGCGTTCTTAGGATAGGTCTTAATGCCTTTCTCATATCCCAGGAGTAATTAAGTATCTTCTCATGTATACATTTAACTCTCGCTATAATGTCCTCAGGTAACTCCATATTTAAGTCCTCATTACGTATGAAATAAACGTCAGTACTTCTCCTCGATGGATGATGCTGAGGTACAAACAAGACTTCAAAGTTCCATAACTCACTCTCTATGTAAGGTCCCTTAAATTCCGTAAACCCCATGTTACTTATCACGTATCTGACATAGTTTAAGAACTGTATGTAGGGATGCTTCTTCTTTGGATGAACCGTAGGTACCTCAATGCTTAAGTCAAACTTCTTAAAGATAGCATCACGCCATAAACCTGATGTAATTATTTCTTCAGTTAAGGCTGTAATGACTTTTGCTTCCTTAATTAATCCCCTCCTAATCAAGTCTAGAAGCTTCTGCGTGGGTCTTAAGCGGATGTACCTGACCTCCTTTAATTCCAAGAGCCCTCTACGTCTTAATTCCCTTAAATCCTTAAGTTCACTCTCACTAACGATCCTTGGTTCCTTTAATCTCTCCATCAGCTTCTTAATTCTTGACGAATGCTCTCTCAGTAAATCAATTTTATTAATTACTAATCTTACCTTACCATTTTCTACGGATATAACTCCTAACCTTCTCAAAATACCTATAGCTGCGGATAATTCATTAGGATTTAAATTAACTACCTTTTTTAATTCCTTAATATCTACGAGTTTATTTAGTCTTAATAAATTATTAAGAAGCCTTTCCTCAGGCAACCCCTTATCTAAGTAATTAGTACCTAGCTTAGTGATTTTTGCCTGAGTTACCCTTACTCGTTCAATGCTTAAGAGACCCTTACTACTTAATTCCTCAAGATCCCTCATGATGTCATGTACTCTCTTACCTATAGCTTTAGCTAACTTCTCGGCTTCAATACCATTAACATATTTAGCTAACTCCTTAACTATTACATACTGTCTCGGAGGTAGTAGGAGCTTATCCAGACTGCTACACCCTAAGCCTAAAAGTCAATAGCCTTTTAAATATTAAATGAAGACGCATATAGTTGAGTCTTAGAATAATCTTTTAACGTATATCTTTCTGTCTTAGAAATTCCTCGACAATATCATATCCATATATTTCCTTAAATTTCCTCCTACCTTCTTCAGTCATCTTTGTTGGGTTCCATGGAGGATCAAATACTAACTTTATATCTACATCTTTAACACCTTCGATACCTCTAACAGCATCTGCTATGTGATTTACTATGAAGCCAGCTATAGGGCATCCTGGCGCTGTTAACGTCATCTTGATATGTACTACGTTTTCGTCATCAATACTTAATTCATATATTAAACCTAGATCCCATACACTTATGGGGATTTCAGGATCATAAATGTTCTTTAATAACTCTATGATTCTTCTTTTAAGTTCATCCTTACTAATATTAACCATATACTTACACCTAAGGTAAAGTTCTATGAAGCTTTAAGAAATTTCATGGATTTACTTTTTATTACCCCTACTTATCACGGATCTCATCACTACTTCTCGATATTGACTGAATTAATGATTTGAACCCAACACCTAGGCTCGTTAATGAGATTGTGAATAACCCGTATCCAACGCTTAAGTAGATAAGCCTGGATATTATACTAGCTGTTGCTGCTTGATTCATCTCTATCCCTAAGAAACTTAAAAGAGTCGTTTGTATGGTCTCGTAAATACCGAGGCCACCTGGAGTTACCAATGGTAGTAACCACATGATAACATATAACGAATCAAAAGCTAGTAGAGCCTTAAGTAAACTAATTTTAATACCTATACTTAAAGCTATGAAATACCCGAAGATAGCATTAGTGAATCTCTCAAAAATCTCTACAATGAATGATGAAATTAGAGGTACTGGATTACTGCTTAATGATCTCATACTGCTAGAGTACTTCGTAGAGAATCCGCTAATATTGAAGCCAAACCTAGCTATAACCTTATTAACAAATGATTCAACTTTCTTGGACGAAGGGACTATAAAACCTATAATGTTACCCATGGTAAGTAATATTGCGGGGGCTAGTAGTACTATGTATAATATTAGTGGCGCGTTAATGATTACAAGTGCAAGTAATGTTGTTGTTAGTATTGATAGCGATAACACTATTCTATGAGCAAAGAGTGATGCAAGAGTATCGGCGGTGCTTAATATCTTTAACTTAGTTATTAAGGCTACTTTAACTATTTCTGTTATTCCGCCTAATGGTATCAAAAACTCCGTAAATACCGATGTGTACGTCACCTTTAAGACCTCACTAAGATTTAGCCTTTTAAATACTCTCATTAATATCCACCAAGCAATACCATGAATTGTTAGTACGATAGCTCTGACTACAAATGAAGCAATGATAAATAGGCCGTTTCCTCCTTTAAAGCTATTAATGAATACCTCTAAACTGCCCCTATAAGCAAGCATAAATAGGAGTATGTAAAAAGCCGATCCAATCACGATACTGACGATAATGAATCTCAATAGATTACTGGCTCTCAATTTCCGCCGACTTCAGAAATAACGAAAACATTAAAAACTATTGGGAATATTGTCAATGCGTTATATTATGGTCTCATAATTAATAATTAGGCTCTTTAAATACTACATTAACTGTAGTTCATTGATCAGATTTGAGAAACAATAAAAGGTGTAGTAAGGAGTGTGGTATAGTGAAATTGTGTTGAAAATCATAACCTGGGTAAGTAAAGACATAAGTGAATCGCGCCAAGACACTATTCAAGCCCTCTATGAAATTATTAGTAATGATCCCAGCATTTCAGAATCTAAAGCATTACTACTTATAGGTAAATCATTAGGTAATATAGCTAATACAAACTTTAGGAGCATATTAGAAGGTCTTCTCAATAAAGATGTAATAGTAGTTCATGATATAATAGACGCAGTTAAACTAACTACTCCATTAATTAACTTAGGCTTCGACCCATTAACATTAACCTATATAGTACCGTCGAAGCACATATCAATGATTAATGTATCAAGTAACTGTAGAGAAACCTGTTTAGAGGTAAAATATTTAGACATACTAAAAGAGAACGAATTTTTTATGATAGATTCAAAGGCTGACCTAAGAGCATATTACGACTTCTTAAGTGATGTCTGGATTAAGAAACTAAGGAATAAAGTTAAATCCTGTAGTAGTATTAACCTTAATAATGAAGTATGTATTGCAGGATACTCGCCCATACCTAAGGTCATGATTAAGGTTGCTTCTAATTTAGGACTTAACTCAGATTCAATTAAGTCATTAATGAACGTACTTAAGATGAGTATTGAAGACCCCATAATTCATGCTTTTAAGACCTTGGAGCAGGTAATTAGTAAGTGTAGGAGTATCTTATTTATGTTCTTATCACCATATATGGACTCAGGAGTGATTGCATTCATAAGTAAGAGGTAACCCGGTGATAATTATGACTAAAGTATATGTCGCTGGAGTGGGAATGACTAAGGTCGGTAGACGTATAGATAGGAGCTTAAGGGACTTAGCTGCTGAAGCTATATTTAAAGCTATTGATGAGGTAGGTAACGAGAAACCTGAAGCTATCATCATAGGCAATATGCTGAGTAGCCTCATTGAGCAGGAGAACCTAGCATCATTAATTGCTGATCATGTAGGACTTAGAGGTATTAGTGGCTTCAAGGTTGAAGGCGCATGTGGATCCGGAGGAGCAGCATTCTTAGCTGGTTATTCATTAATCGCATCAGGATTATTTAAGAGAGTACTGGTTGTAGGTGTTGAAAAACTTAATGAAAGACCAACACCTGATACCTCAAGAGGGTTGGCCTGGGCAGCTGATGCTGACTATGAATTAATATATGGTGTTAGTTTTGCCGGACTTAATGCTTTAATCATGAGATACTACATGGAAAAATACAACATATCTAGAGAAGAAATGGGGTTATGGGCTGTATTAATGCATGAAAACGGCTATCATAACCCGTATGCTCATCTAAGGAAGAAGGTTACCTTAGAGGAAGTAATAAACTCGCCAATAATTGCTGATCCTATAAGATTATACGACGCATGCCCAATAAGTGATGGTGCAGCGGCTGTATATTTAGTTAATGAGGAATTAGCTAAAAAGCTAAGTGATACACCCATATTAGTTGCAGGCATCAGTAACGCTCTTGACAGTACTGATATAACATCTAGGTATGCACTAGACGAACTCTACGCGTCTAAGTTATCAGCTAAAAAGGCGTTAGAAATGGCTAAAATAGAACTTAAAGATGTAGATGTAGCCGAAATTCATGATGCATATAGCATAATTGCTATGTTGAGTATAGAGAGTATAGGCCTTGCACCTAAAGGTAAAGCACCTAAGTTACTAGCTGAAGGTAGATTTAAACCTGGAGATAAACCTTCACTAAACCTATCAGGAGGCCTTAAGTCTAGAGGGCATCCAGTTGGTGCTACAGGTATTTATCAGATAGCCGAGGTTGTAATGCAATTAAGGGGGGATTTCCCAGGCTTTAATGTTGGAGGTGAAGTAGGTTTAGCTCAAAACATAGGAGGTGTAGGCTCCAACATAACAACAGTAATATTAAGGAGGTGAGGGTAAGTGACGACAATACAGCGTATATGGAGGTTTAAAGATAGGTTAATTAAACTTACAGCGAGTAAATGTAAAGACTGTGGATTTACAACTTATCCACCTAAAAGTGCATGTCCCAAATGCGGCTCCAAGAATGTAGAAATACTTCAACTACCGCGAAGAGGTAAGGTGGTATCTTACACCATACTTAACGTACCTATAAAAGGTTTTGACGCACCGTTGATAATAGCCTTAATAAAACTTAATGATGTGATGGTGATGTCTGAAATAATAAATGTTGATCCTAAGGATATAAGGGTAGGTATGGAGGTAGAAGCAACTATAGCACCTTCAGCAAGAACGCTTGATGGCGCAATACCTTATGTAGTAAAGTTTAAGCCCATTACGTTAAGGAAGTAACGATTTAAGAGATCCTGTAACTTCACAAGAGCAATTTTCAATATATACTCTTAGCACATAGCTATAAAATGCATAATTCATTAGTTATTTCGGGTCGAATAAATGAATTCAAGACTTATTGATATAAATGAATTCCGTAAGGTAGATTTAAGAGTTGGTTATGTGAAGTCAGCTGAAAGAGTTCCTGGATCTAAGAAGCTAATAAGATTGATTGTTGATTTAGGTAGCGAGACAAGGCAGATATTAGCAGGACTGGCAAAATGGTATAAACCAGAGGACTTTAAGGGTAAATATGTAATTGTTGTTGCCAATCTTAAACCGAGAAAAATGCTGGGTCTAGAATCTCAAGGTATGATATTAGCTGCCGGATGCGGCGAAGAAGAAAAACCTGTTCTATTAACTGTTGAAGCGCCCGTGAAGCCTGGTACTAAAGTATGTTAATAGGTGCTCATTATGACTGTAAAACGAGAGATAAAACTTGATGAAGTAGACCTGGAGATAATCAGAAGATTGGCACTAACGGGTCGTGAGGGTATTAGGGAATTAGCTAGATCTTTAGGGAAGTCACCAAGTACAATAGTATTTCGTATAAGGAGACTTGAGGAAGCAGGTATAATTAAGGGCTTTACAACCTTAATAGACTATAGAAAGCTAGGCTATCAAATTAATGCTTTAACACTGATTCAGGTTGATGGAGCATATATAGAGAGGGTTGAAGAGATGTTGGCCAAGGAGAAAAATGTGAGAGCTGTTTATGACATTACGGGTGAATATGATATAGCGATAATAACCACATTTAAGAGTATAGATGATTTAGATAGGTTCATTAAGAGATTAATAAAGATACCATATGTTAAGAGGTCAATGACAAGTATAGCGTTCAGAATAGTTAAGGAGACACCGCATGTGGAGGAGTTTTTAGAGTCTAGGAGAAAATGGTAAGTTTTACTTAAAGCCTACCTAGCTTTTCCTTAATTGCTGCTTGTGCTGCTGCTAATCTAGCAACCACTATTCTGTATGGTGAAGCGCTGACGTAGTCGAGTCCTACCTTATGTAGGAACTCTATAGATCTTGGATCACCTCCATGCTCGCCACATATACCGACCTCTAAGCGTGGATTAGCCTTCTTACCTTCCTTTGTACCTATTTCAACGAGCTTACCTACGCCACTAATGTCTAGTGTCTGGAATGGATTATCTGATAGTATTTCGAGTTCCAGGTATTGTGGCATGAACTTATTCTCAACGTCGTCTCTGCTGAAGCTAAATGTTGCTTGCGTTAAGTCATTAGTTCCGAAGCTAAAGAAGTCTACCTCCTTAGCTATCTCAGCAGCTGTTAGGCACGCCCTTACAGTCTCAATCATGGTTCCTATCTTAACTGGTATTTTAACTCCATACTCCTTCTCGACATCAGCTATTGCGGGTAATATTGCATGTTTCTTAACGAACCTTATCTCATTAACGTGGCTAACTTGAGGAATCATTATTTCTAACTCAGGATGATAGCCCTCCTTAATTAGTTCAGCTGCTGCCTCAAGCATTGCCCTAGCTAGGTAGTAGTAAATTTCGGGATACGTTATTCCTACTCTAACACCTCTATGACCCATCATTGGGTTATGTTCTTTAAGTGCCATTACTCTTCTTAATAAGTTCTCGAGCTCTCTAATCCTATCTTCATACTTCTTTACAAGTTCGGGAGCTACCTCTTTGACTGCTTCAGATGACTTTAATGTATAGTAAGCTACTCTAGTCTCATAAAGCTCCTTGAGTATTTCTTCAGGTGCTGGTAAGAACTCATGTAGTGGCGGATCTATAAGCCTTATGACTACTGGCAAGCCATCCATTATCTTAAGCATCTCCTTAAAGTCAGGTTTAATCATTTGTGCTAACTGCCTTAAGTACTCCTCACGCTCCTCCTTATTCTCCGCTAGTATGACCTTCCTTAACAGTTCTAGTCTCTCAGGTTTCCTAAACATTCTCTCAATTCTCAATAAACCTATACCTTCAGCACCAAACTTCTTAGCTATAATCGCGTCATCGGGTACGTCAGCATTAGCTCTAACACCTAATCTTCTAATCTCATCAGCCCACTTAAGTAGCATCTCCAACTCAGGTATCAACTCTGGCTCTATTGTTGGTACTTTACCTATGTACACATTACCTGTGTTACCATCAATAGTTACCCAATCACCCTCCTTAATGGTTATGTCACCCACTCTAAACACTTTCTTTTCATAGTCTATCTTGATGGCTTCAGCACCCACGACTGCAGGTTTACCTATAGCTCTTGCAACTACTGCTGCATGTGATGTCATTCCACCTCTGGCTGTGAGTATACCTACTGCTGCATAGAATCCATGGACATCATCAGGTTTAGTCTCAACTCTAACCAGAATGACTTTCTTACCCTGTCTAGCCCAAGCAACAGCGTCATCTGGGTGGAAGACGACTTGACCACTAACCGCACCTGGTGATGCAGCTAAGCCTTTAGCAACAGGCTCAGCTTTAGCCTTGGGGTCGATTCGTGGATACATTAACTTCAATACTGTATCAGGGCTTACCTTAAGTATTGCCTCCTCCTTAGTCAGTATGCCCTCCCTAGCCATATCAACTGCTGTCTTAACTCTAGCTGCTGGAGTCATCTTAGCAGCTCTGTTCTGTAAGAAGTAAAGCTTACCCCTTTCAACAGTAAACTCTATATCCATTACATCCTTATTTAATCTCTCAAGCTTTTTACCCGCCTCAATCAATTGCTTATAGACCTCAGGCATAGTCTTCTTAAGTTCATCAATACTAAGTGGCGTCCTAATGCCTGCTACTACATCCTCACCTTGTGCATTAGGTAAGAATTCACCATAAGGTTTATCCTCACCTGTTGCAGGATCCCTAGTGAAGTACACACCGGTACCTGAGTCCCAACCCATGTTACCGAAGACCATAGTTACTATATTGACTGCTGTACAATCTGCGATATCAGGTGTTATGTTGTTGGCTATTCTATAGAATATAGCTCTTGGATTCATCCAAGACCTAAATACAGCTTTTATTGCTAACTCTAGCTGTCTCCACGGATCTTGCGGAAACTCACCCCAGTGCTTCTTTATAATTTCCTTATACTTCTCACATATGTCTTTCAAGTACTTAACAGCTAATTCCCAAGTTTTTGGTGCTACCTCTCGAGGTGGTTGTGCATCAAGTCTTAAACTAAATTTAGGATACTTCTCATATATTGCTTTAAGTTCATCTGGATACTTAGCTTGGACCTCCTTCTTAAACTCCTCATCAGCCTTACTGAACTCCTCCTCAAAGATTCTCTCCTCAATACCTAATACAATCCTACCAAACATATTTAAGAATCTCCTATATGCATCATAAGCGAACCATTCATTATTAGCTAACTTAGCTAATCCTTTGGTAACTTCATCATTGAGACCTAGGTTGAGTACCGTATCCATCATTCCAGGCATCGATACTGCAGCACCCGACCTAACTGAAACAAGCAATGGATTCTCTGGTGAGCCGAACTTCTTTCCAGTTTTCTTTTCAAGCCATTCCATATACTTTCTAACTTCTTCCATTAATCCTTTAGGTAAGTCTAAGCTATCTATAATCTCCCATATTCTCTTTATTATCTCATCCCTAACCTTGGGCGGAGGATTCCTCTCCAGCTCTTTAACAAGAATATCCATTTCAGCTCTCTTAGGTCCATAAAACTCTCTACAAGCCTCTGTTGTTATTGTGAAGCCTGGAGGCACTGGAAGCCCTAATTGTGTCATTTGGGCTAGTGATGATCCCTTACCTCCTAATAACTTCTTATCTCTCCAATCTCCTTCCTCAAATGAGTATATGTACTTCTTCGACATAGCCTAAACACCACATGAGATAGATTTAGTGTAGCGTTTAAAACCTTAAATGATAAACAGGTATTGATTTTTTAAAGTCTCCCCAAGTAACACTACTCAAGTCTTCCACGTATTAAATAACATATTATTTTATGTACTTTACTTAGAATATCGAATAATGATTTTAGAGCTCCCTTCCAAGCTCTTAAAACATATAGTACTTTATTTAGAGGAGTTAAAAGGTACCATATCTCTATAAAGAGTAGTGTATATAGCAAAGGTACTAATTGAACCATGTAGAAGCTGTATTGGGTTTTAGCTCCTAAGAACCATATAAGTATATAGAATAAGTACGTTGACCACGTATAGACATATGTGAATCCTTCATCAGGTAAGTCCTTAAATACAGGAATTAGGAATAAGGAGAGGGCTAAAGTTAGAAGATATAATGGTGGATTACCTCTAGCTATTAGATCTGCAACCCATTGTCCAGTGTTTGGATCATAAATTAGGTGTAGCGGGAATGAATTAATGCCTAGAAGCCATTCCCAAGGTGCTGATTGGGGAGGACCTCCTAACGTCTTTACACTTAAATGCCAACCAATAGCACCAGTAACACCATTAGCCCACCAAGTCTCAAATCCTAAATATGTAATCAACGGTATTGAAAGCATAAAGAATAGCGTGATAGGTATTGCAAAAACTAATGCTATGAGTATTAAAGCTTTACGCCAATCAACTTCCTTAATTATTTTAGCTATAACTGCGAGAAAGGGAAATGCACCATTAAACTTTGACGACGCCGATAGTCCTAAGGTAATAATAGCTAATGATAGCGAACTCCTAAGTGCGAGATAGTAGGTTAGGTATGTGAAAAATGCTACATATATATCTAACATGGCGACCATACTTAATGACCTAAATGTTATATCAAATATTGTAACAAGCATTGCCATTATCCCTAGAACTATTGCTGTGTTAACCTCAGGTATTATCCTTCTAATGGATAAATACATTAATATTAATGTAATAGCTGCTAATAATATTGATGGAATCCTCCAAAGAATTGGTTTATCGCCTATCAGGTACAGAGTTAAACCTATTACATACTTAGCTAAGGGTGGATGCTCTAAATTTAAATAATCAAGTACTCCATTAGCATTCGGATAACAGTAACCAATAGCATACTGCTTCTCATGCGGTGCTAAGTGTAGAAATTTAAGACCTTTCTTAGGTATTTCAGCACATACTGCGGGTAAGTAGTTTCCCTGATCATTATATGCGTAGTAAGATTCATCCTTTACTATCTTACCTTTTAAGCCATAAATGATGAAATTTTTTAGGTCATATATCCAGTTGTGGTATTGTTCACTATCAATAGGACTAACAATTTCTATAGTTACAGTTATGTTCTCTCCTACAAATTTTGGTGTTACATTAAATATTTTCCTCATTATGCTACGAGCAGCACTAACGTACCAACATTCATCGGAGATGTAATCATCTATATTGTTAACGTAGGTTACTTCATAAGCTATAAATACAGTGACAATCAGTGCAACAGCTATAGCCTCGACTAACCTTAACTTACTACTTGACTGTTTCAATATAGACCCCATTTACTTCTTAAGGAGTAAAGATCCACTCTACGATCACTCCATAGAGGTAAATATGATCTAGCCTTAGTGATTTGGTCTAAATCTATGACTACATCAACCGCTTCCTCATACCTACCTAAGCAGATGACTTCGTTACCTAGTGGATCAATAACACAAGAATTACCTGGGAATTCCTCTTTAACAGCTTCACTATAACCAACTCTATTAACTCCTATTACATATACTTGATTCTCCATAGCTCTAGCCTTAAGCAACGTTCTCCACTGCTCTGCTCTCGATGCTCCCCAAGATGCTGGTATAGCTATGACATGTACTTCCTTAGCAGCTAATATTCTGAAGAGTTCTGGAAACCTTAAATCATAACATATAGCTAATCCTAGGTTAAACTCCTTAACACTAACTATCGTTATGTCATTGCCTTTAGTGAATAACTTATCTTCACCAAATAAGCTGAATAAGTGAATCTTCCTGTAAATAGCTACGATATCATCCCCGTATGCTACTATTGCAGCGTTATATATCCTATTACCATCTTTCATAGGCATTGGCGCAATAATTACTGAATTATACTCACTAGATATAGACTTCAATACATTTACCAACCCTTCATAATACTTCTTATTTTTACTGAATTTGTGGATGAATTCCTTACCATAACCTGTAGGCCATAATTCAGGTAAGACTATTAGGTCGCTACCATTCCTTGCTAACTTAGTAATATACTCAACACCCTTACTAATATTATCCTCGACATCGCCATCACGTATCTCTAGCTGTACTAACCCCACCTTAATCTTCAATTTCAGTCCCATATCAATTACTACGTAAGGTGTAATTAAGCATTACACCTTGAATAATAGAGAAAGTTTGATTGAATCACCCTCGCGAGGCATCATCACTGCTCAGTGTCGGAGGTTAGGCTCACCATAGTGTTTCTATACTTAAGAATATTTAAACTCTTCACATATTTACAAAGCTTGTTCTTAGCCTTACCAAGTCATAGACTATGGAGTCTTAAATACTTAAGGCTCGATGGGATAGAGGTACTGACCTTATATGAGGATCGCTAAATCACCTCTAGGACTAATAGGTAATACGCCGATAATTAAATTGACTAAGGTAATACCAAGTGATGTTAAAGCCGAGATATGGGCAAAGTGTGAATTCATGAACTTAACTGGCAGCATTAAGGATAGAATGGCTTACTACATACTGAAGGAGGCTGAGGAGAGAGGTGAATTAAGGAAAGGAATGAAAATAGTTATACCAACATCAGGTAACGCTGGTATAGCCATAGCTGCTATAGCTAATTACCTAGGCTATGAGGTTATAGTAATTATACCTAGAGGGTTAAGTAATGAAAGGATTAAATTACTTAAACTACTTGGTGCTGATGTTATTGAAATACCTGGAGGTACTAGTAACTTGTATGACGCTCTAAAATACGGCTATGAATTAATTAAGAAGGAACCTAAGAAATATTACTTAATTGATCAATGGAGCTTAGAACTTAATGTTAAAGCTCATTACGAAACTACGGGTAAGGAAATAATTGAACAACTTGGAAATATTGATGCGTTCGTAGCCCACATAGGTACAGGGGGTACCTTAATAGGTGTTGCTAAGAGGTTAAAGGAAGTTAATCCGTCAGTAATCATTGTAGGCGCTGAACCGGCAGAATCACCAGTGACTTATGAGTGGTTCCATAAGGGTGTGGAAGGTAAAGCAATGAATCATGAAATAGAGGGTGTCGGCGATGGCTTTGTACCAGATATAATTAAAAGGTATAGAAGCCTTATAGACGACTTCATAACAGTATCCAGCAATGAAGCTATAAGTATGAGCAAAGAACTCGCTAAGAAGGAGGGATTACTAGTAGGTATTTCATCAGGAGCTAATGTTGCAGCTGCTATAAAGGTCTATAGGAAATATAAGGAAAGATTAAACAAAGGATCAAGAATAGTAACCGTACTTCCCGACTATGCGGCAAGATACTTCAGTACTAGATTATTTAGTGAAACTTAAAGGAAGACTTTTTTGCATTGATGAATTCATTAATTTGGTGATGAATATGGAGTTTAAGGTTAGGGATGTGAACCTAGCTAGAGAGGGTAGGATTCAAATAGAATGGGCAGAGAAACACATGCCTGTCTTGATGCGTATTAAGGAGAAATTTGTTAAAGAAAAACCCTTAAAAGGCGTTAAGATTTCCGCGGTACTCCATGTGACTAAGGAGACCGCAGTACTTGTTAAGACCTTAATTGCTGGTGGTGCTGAGGTCTGGCTTGCTGGTAGTAATCCGTTATCAACGCAGGATGATGTTGCAGCAGCGTTAGTCGAAGAGGGTGTTCACGTATTTGCTTGGAGAGGTGAGACCCCAGATGAATACTACTGGTGTATTGAGCGTATAGCCTCAGTAAAGCCTAACATAGTATTAGATGATGGTGCCGACCTCCATGCCTATATACATAGTAAGTTGCAGGATACCGGTAAGGAAGTATGGGGAGGTACTGAAGAAACGACTACTGGTGTAATAAGGCTGAGAGCACTTGAGCGTGAAGGTAAGCTACTATATCCTGTAATCACGGTTAACGACTCATTAACGAAATACCTATTTGATAATAGATATGGTACTGGTCAGTCAACTATTGACGGAATACTTAGAGCGACAAACATCCTTCTTGCAGGTAAGGTTGTTGTCGTTGCTGGTTATGGATGGGTTGGCAGAGGTATAGCTATGAGGGCTAAAGGTATGGGTGCTAGAGTAATAGTCACTGAAGTCGACCCAATAAAAGCTCTTGAGGCAGTCATGGATGGTTTTGAGGTAATGCCTATGAAGAAAGCAGCAAAGATAGGTGATGTATTCATTACGGCAACAGGGAATAAGGATGTAATTAGGGCTGAGCACATGTTACTCATGAAGGATGGTGCGATATTAGCTAATGCAGGCCACTTTAATGTTGAGGTTAGTGTTAGTGATCTAGAAAGACTTGCTAGAAGGAAGAGAGTTATACGTAAGTACGTAACTGAGTACGAACTACCGAATGGTAAGAAGTTATACCTACTAGCTGAAGGTAGGCTTGTAAACCTTGTAGCAGCGGAAGGTCATCCCAGTGAAGTTATGGATATGAGTTTCGCTAATCAAGCATATGCTGTACTCTATATAATGAGAAATAAAGGTAATCTTGAACGGAAGGTTTATACCTTACCAAGGAAGATAGATGAAGAGATAGCGAGACTTAAGCTAAAGTCTATAAATATAGAAATTGATGAGCTTACAGAGGAGCAGAAGAAATATTTAAGTAGTTGGCTGTTAGGGACTGAGTAAGCGGTATAATTATGGTGATTATAATGGTAGGGGAGAGAGGCAGCAATGTTAAGAGAGAACTAACTATAGCTGACGTGGAACACATATGGTTGGAATACGATAGGCAAAACGATATATTATACATAAACTTCGGATATGACGTTGAGGATGCGGATGAGTCATTCTTAACGGAGAACGATATTGTGGTAAGAATAAAGAATGGAAAGGTTGTTTCCTTAACAGTATTTGACTTCTCCAAGAAGGTTGGTATAGAGCAGTATTAGATTAATTTTAATAATTCTTTTTAACGATATTGAGCGGGGATAAATCATAAGTTGGAGATTAATTAAGGAAAATTTCATAATCGGTGAATTCCTTGATATTGTAACTCAACTCTCTTCATACCATAGGATACAAGGAACTAATGAACTTGTACAAGCAGCTAAATATATACATGACATACTAATAGATAAAACGGGATTTAAGGTTAACTACGTGAGATTCAACTACTCACAAGTACCAAAGTTTCTAGGAACATTAATTGGCTGGTATATTAGTGATGGTAGGGCTGAGGTCACGTCACCAAGAAGGAAGGTAATTGCTGATTTTAATCAATATCCGACAAGTATTGTAGCTTTCTCACCTCCTGGCGATTTTGAGGGTGAAGTAGTGTATGTGGGTGATGGCATCAAGTACGATAAACCACTAGACGGTATAGCGTTAACTTATGGTAAAGGGTTTGAGGTATATGCTAGGCTTGTAGAACTTGGTGCAAGAGCTGTAATATTCTTTAGACGTGACTTAAACCCTGAAGGCATACCGTACATAAACCTACTCCCATTAGAAACGGATCTTAAGTACTTGAAGGCGCCAGCAATAAGTATTGATAGGAAAACCGCAAGCAAATTAATTAGATTAATGAATAAAGGTATCAAGGTTTACGTTAAGGGCTATGTGAAATCTGGATACTTTGAAAGACCTGAATTACCAGTAATTGAAGTTGTGGTGAGTCATGAGCAACCTGAATACCATATCACGGCGCACTTCTGTCATCCTAGATTCATGATTAATGACAATATTAGTGGTACGGCATCATTAATTGAGGGGATATTATCATTATGGAGGCTACAGAAAAGTAATGGATTTAAATTGAGGTATGGTCTTAAAGCATTGTTTGTACCTGAATATTTTGGTACATACATATACTTATACAATAGTGTCATCAAGAAAGGTGATAAAGTAATTGCTGCGTTAAATCTAGACATGATTGGTGAGAAATATGATATAACTAAGTCGATCTTTAACATAGTTAGGCCGCCGATAATGCTGTTAAATCCCTTAGAGGCCTATATCTATAAATCATTAAGAAAGTTTCTCGAACGCTTAAACATTAGATACGTACTAACAAATTACAGTACGGGCAGCGATCATGATCCATATATAGCATTAGGTATACCTGCTCTAATGCTTAACTTCTGGCCTGATGTATACTATCACACAAGTCTTGATACAGTAGATAAGCTTGATAGTACGTTGTCCAGAGCATTAATTTCATTAGCATTAGGTGGTCTCCTAGACTTAATACGTAGAAATATTAGTGAGTACGACTACTTAAGCTACATATCCTATGTTAAAGGTAAGGATTTACTTGAAGCAAGAAATCCAAGGATACTTCTTGCCCGTTTAAGAATATATTATGAATTTGTAGAACGAAGTTTAAACATTATAATACCTCCTACACCAGGATCTATAGAATATTCGAAAGAAAAAATTATTGTAAAGGGTGAGGGTGGACTTATAAGTCTGAGATATATAAGAGCAGCATTAGGACTTGAGAGATACTTAAGGTTAAGAAATAGACTTGAGAATAAGCCATGGATACGGAAATTCCTTATTTTAATTTCAACAATTATGAGGAAGGTTAAAGAAGGTATACAACTTAATGATTTAGGCTTGATAATTAATGGCGAATTAAATGAATGGATAGATTCATCAGAAATAACTGAGGTACTTCATGTGCTTCAGGATGTGGGTTTCTTAACTCTTAGTAAAAGCTCTAAGTAATTTCTTTAATTCATTTATGCCGCCCTTAACACTGAAAGCATTAATACCTATTCTTCTAAGCATTTTCGCGTAAGCTAGACTTA
>Ga0190363_1000713_pt1 | contig 19843 bp, 20 predicted proteins | sample 48721867_MG_FD_161272 | JGI IMG/M metagenome (GOLD analysis project Ga0190363, IMG submission 161272) | Hydrothermal vent microbial mat bacterial communities from Southern Trench, Guaymas Basin, Mexico - 4872-18-6-7_MG | ecosystem: Environmental > Aquatic > Marine > Hydrothermal vents >... | reverse complement strand
TGTCCAAGGGAAACCATTATATTCATAAAGGAGAAAATAATATCACAAGCGGTCGTAGTCTAGCGGCAGGACAGGGGCTTCCCGAGCCTCTAACCCGGGTTCAAATCCCGGCGGCCGCATTTTTATGTTTTTCACACCGCCCTTCCTCGATTTCCATCCTTATCATAAGTTCGATCAACTTTATGAGCTGGTTATTGGTTTTATACCCCCTATGCTTTTTGTTTTCATCTTTTTTATTCCTGTTCTCGCATTTCAATTCTCGATGGTAGTAACAGACCCATTTTTTAATTTTATCTATTATATATCCTTTTGGGCCAAGTAACTCGATTTTTTCGTTTTTCAGTTTACTTTTGACTTTTTCCAGATTTCCACTTTTCCTATAACCATGAGCAAATGCAAGTATCCATTTTACGTCTCTATTTCCCTCAACAAGCCACCTGTATTTCTCCACTTCCCTTAAATATCGTTCTGCCCTCTCAAAACTCTCTCGCAACTTATTTTGCTTATCTTTTTTGTCGATCAGGTTTATTTTATCATCGAGATTTGTTGTAACAGACACTATCAAAGTCTCTTTATCTTTAATAGCCAAAATGTCGATGTCCTGATAACCTCTCTGCTGCTTTTTTTCATTCCAAAACCAAAACCACTTGTTTGAAGAGGTTATGTAGCCATTCAGTTGGTAATAGATTTCAACCAAAGCCTCAAAAGGTTCAGTAGGTGGGCTATCTACTATTTCGTACCACTGAACTTCCCGCTTTTCACCCATTTTCTCACCTTCAAAAATTGTAATTTTTAACACTAATAAATCTTTTCACATAAATACAAATTGGAGTGGAACAGACTGCCAAAAGGATCAATCACCCGGATGCAAACTTATCAAAGTCACCTCAGGTGGACGGGCAAAGCGAGCGGGAAAAATGCTGGTTCCAATTCCTCTGTTAACATATAGAAGCGTACTTCCAACTTTGTAAAGCCCGCTTTTGTATTTTTTATACTCCTTGGGTAAAGGAACGTAAAACGGTCCTACTCCTGGTATGACCACCTGTCCACCATGAGTGTGGCCCGAAAGTACAAGATCAACCCTTCCCTCAGCTTTACCGATTATCTGGGGAGAGTGAGCAAGAAGTACAGTAAATCCCCTAAATCCTTCACATATCGAGATTGCCCTTTCAAGCACGTCTCTGCCAGTATACGGATCGTCAACACCGGCAAAACAAACCCCATTCATCATCACATAGCTGTTCTTCAAAATTTTAGCATCTTTTGCATCACTGCCAACCCTAACTTCAAACTCCTCCAAATCAACTCCAGACCAGTAATCCCAATTCCCATACACGATAAGAGTTGGTGCTAAATCCGACAACTCTTCTACCAGCTCAACACCCTCATCAAGCTTTTCTGGAGAGCTGAATACGTCCCCCGTAACAACTACCACGTCGGGCTTAAGCCTTTTTATAACGGAAAGAGCATTCCATATTGGAGTTACATTACCGAGGTGGATGTCACTGATCTGAACAATTCTAAATCGTTCTTCCACCGATCCAGATACCTCGAGCTTCTCGACAGAAATAAGAATTCTTGGCTCGTATAATAAAGCGTCCGATAAAAGGATTGCTGAGATGCCAGCAAAAGCTCCTGCCAAGAACTTCCTTCTAGTTACTTTCATTGCCACCCCCTTGTTTATCCTGAATTTCAAAATTTCATGTTGTTTTTATCCTTTAATTCACTCACCTAATTCACCGCCAAACTCATTGATACTATGTCTGCCGTGAAATCTAAAATTATACTCTACCTAAAACAAAAACAAACCCAACTTTAAATACTAAGATTTCAGTACAAGCACGGGAATCTCCGCCCTTCTCGCTACAGCATCTACCGTTCCACCAAATAACGATCCTCCCCTCCCGCTTGAAGAAAGTACGAGGAGCGATGCATTTTCATCCTTCGAGACCCTGAGTATCTCCTTCTGTGGAGTTCCCTGAACTATTAGGCTTCTGAAATTTATTCCCTCAAAAGCTTTCTCTAAAGTTTTAATCCTCTCCTTCACCCCAGGATCCTCCCCGAACTCTTCGACATAGAGCAAAATCACCTCACCCTTAGTTTGCGAGGCCATAAGCCTAACCTGCTCGACCACATCCATGCATATCGTGGAGAGGTCACATGCATAGACTATTCTTTCAAAAAGCCTTGAATGGGGCATTTTAAAGTAATACTCTCCCTCTTTTTCGATAATCTTGAATTTAGCCAGTAAGACAGGCTTCCTAGATCGTATAAGAACTTCATCAGATACGCTCCCCAGCAGCTTTCTGCTGAACCATCCCATCCCTCTGGATCCTATGAGTATAAGATCTACATTCTCCTTTTCCGCCGTTTCGAGAATTGCATCTGATGTTTTTCCTTCGCTAACTATAACTATTTCCCCGGCTACAAAGCCTTTCTCTTCAAATAATTTTGCCCGCTGTCTTAGCTCGTCCATCATCGATTCTGTAATCCTTTTTTCCATAGCTTCAATGGATTCAGAATCTATTAACCCGACTCTAGTGAGAATTTCAGCCGGGATTTCAACTACATGCAAAAGAACGATTTCTTTTGCCCCAACCGTAGCCAATTCTAAGCCGCACTCCATCGTCTTCCAAGAGTATTCAGAAAAATCCGTTGGTAAGAGAACTTTCCCGAACATGAGACCACCAGATAAATAATGGATTGCGGCTTCTTTTAAAAAGATTGTGTGGTTTTCAAGTTTAATTGGTTTTTAAGGAAGAAAGTAAAACCCTGATTGCTAAAATTTAAAACCCTGATTGCTAAAATTCGGGGTGTGATTTTATGGTAACCTCCGAAAAAATCGAGATCAATTAAAAGCATGTCTAAAACAAAACCTGAAAACCCTAATGCCTAATTTACAACGTAAAATTTTAGAAAAGTGATCAACAACCTACTCCAGCAAAATCATGCTTACAAGCCATTTATCTCCGAGTTCAACACCTAAATCGGAGATTCTTATTCCCATTGATGTGACTGCCGGTCTCGCTTGACAATTTTCGTAATTAGGATACTCACACTCATCGCAAAGATCACAGCCTCCTGGAAAGAGTGTAAACGCCATAGGGTAGCTTTCAACGAGTTTTCCTTCAACTTCAACCAGAAACCTCTGAATCTGCTTTTTTGTATCCATGTACTCATCATAACTTTCAAATTTGACCATAAATAAGAATGCTGATCTGTAACTTTTTAGGAATTTTTCTGCTTCATCAATTTCAGGAACAAATGGCGGACACGATTTTCTTTTTCCGTAGTAGTCGCATCCAAACATGCATTTCCATCTCGTTCTTATATCAAGTTTGAGCTCAGCAGGATCGATGTTCTTAATTTCATAATTTTTAAGTAGGGGGTACTTCTCCAGAATCTCCAAAGGCAATCCCACTTTATCCGATTTTCCTGCAGACTTATCTCTTTCATCACTATTTTCACTATTTTCCATGCATACTGATTGTTGGGCTGAAATTAAGTTTTTTCGGTTGTGTTTTGCCGTTTTCGTAGCAAATCCCGAAAGTGTAGGCCGACGATCTTAATTGGATCCAACCCAATCCAAAATAAATTCAAAAATTCAAAATTTAATCTGATTGCAAACTAAACAGTAAACAGCAAACCCAAAGATGCCCGGCTCAACAACTCTTAACTTGAGAGCTTGATACCTACTTTTAAACAGAAAGTGTCTTGAATATCACCCATGGAGGAAGCTGAAAAATTGGCCGATATTGCGACAAAACTGGAGAGATTTAGATACAACGTAATGGCTTCTCTTATGTGGGCGATGTTCGGAATGGTCTTTGGTTCAGCCATGCTCTTTGCTGGAGCGATGCAGCTGATTGGAATTACTGAGAGGACGATCTATCCTGCTATGCTAATTGTAGCAGGAGTCATCAGTGGACTTCTCTCTACAAGATTTGAGAGGTTTATTCCTTTGGAGAAAAGCATAAGAAAACGCTGGCACCTAGGTTTGCTGCTGATGTTTATACCTTTCATTATCTCTTATGCCCTTCTACCCCAAATACTAATCCTCGGAGCTTTCTATTTCTCTATCGTCTGGTATCCATCTTTGGGTGCCGGACTACTTCTATACGGAATTTATGTAGAGAGAAATTCGCAGCTGGTTGTAAGAAACCTAACCTTCTCTGGCGCTCTGATGCTCCTCACATCAATTGTACTAATTCCTCTTTCCCGCCTCGAAATTAACGATCAAATTATTCTCGGCTCTAACCTACTCACAATCTCGATGATGATTGCGATCTATCTTGCAGCTTCCCTTCGGGGATTCTTTGGAGCACAAAAAGTTATACAAGAGTGAAAACAACAATGATCCCACAGAAAACACAAAAGGGGAGAAGAGTGATCGGCTTAGATGATGACATAATAAATCCAAAGAGGTTCATACTCATGACACTCCTCTTCACTTTAAGGCAGATGACGGAGGCCGAGCTCTCTAAAGCAAGCCGGATACAATGGGGCAGTTTGAGTACCCACTTGAAAAGACTAGAAGATAAGGGATATGTTGAAAGAAAAAAGGTAATCACGACTAAAGGCCCCAGAACAGTCGTAAAAATTACCGAAAAAGGATATACAAAGTATCTCGAGGAGGTTAGAAAGTTAAAAGAAATTATTAGGCTTACTGAGTCTAGGGAGGGTCACAATGAGTGGGAAAGTAATTAAAGAGGCAATTGATAGGAAATTAACTAGAGAGAAAGTAATTGAGGTAAAAGAGCTTGTGAAGTATTATGGGGACACTATTGCATTGAATAAGGTTTCATTTGAAGTTTATCGGGGTGAGATTTTCTCGTTAGTGGGCCCGAATGGTGCTGGTAAAACAACTACGGTAGAGATTCTCGAGTGTTTGAGGAGACCCAGCGATGGTGTGGCAAAAGTTTTGGGATATGACGTTTTGAAGGATGAGAACGAGATAAAGAAAAGGATTGGTGTGATGCCTCAAAACTTCAACACCCTTGAAAGACTTACGGTAAAAGAGAACGTTGAGCTGATAGCCAAGATTTACGGAATTAAATCAGATATCAACGAATATCTTGAACTTTTGGGGTTAGATGGGGTTAGAAACAAGAAATTCCACACCCTTTCGGGAGGAATGAGGAGGAGGGTCGGAATCTGTATGGCATTGGTTGGTGAGCCCGAACTCGTATTTCTTGATGAACCTACAACTGGTTTAGACCCTCAAGCAAGAAAAGATGTGTGGAATGTAATTAAACAGCTTAAAAAGATGGGGAAAACCGTTTTCCTCACAACACACTACATGGAGGAAGTAGAGGAGCTTTGCGATAGGGCATCGATAATTGTTGATGGTAGAATCATCCATACTGATAGAATTAACGAGTTAATTCTGGAATATGGCGGAGGGATCAAAATAATCGCCGACCGGGAGGCAGGAGATGCCGATAAAATACTCAGAAAATTTACAGATGATGTTTTTTATGAGCGTGATAGCATCGTTGGAAGGTTCAAATCGAGGCGTGAGGCTGGGAAGGCGATCGCAGAATTGTACGAAAACGAGTGTAAGATAAGGATTGTCGAACCATCCATGGACGACGTATTCATGAATTTGGTTGGCAAAAGAATCGACGAGCGGGGTGAGTTGATTTGATTGATTTGAGGAGCGTTTTGGCATTGTTCGCTGCGATTACAAAAAGCTGGATGAGGAGTAAAACTGGTGTGTTTTTCTCATTTTTGTTCCCAGTTATGCTCTTACTCGTCTTTGGCACAATTTTTGGAGAGCAAGAAGTGAAGTACACACTCTACGTCCAGAACCTCGATACAGCCAATGGAAAAGAGACGAATCTATCAAAATTTTTTATAGAAGCTTTGAATTCTACCGGAGCTTTTGATGTTAAACGCTTAGATGCGGACGTTGATGCTTTCAAGCTTGCAAACCAGCAATCTTTTAAGGTAAAAAGGGTGTTGATGATCCCCAAAGGTTTTGAACAAAATGCATTGAACAAAAGCATATCCGTGAGGATTGGCGTTATTACCGACACCTTTGCTCGGTTAATGGAAAGATATGGAAAATACATTAATGAGAGTGCCAAGAGAAATATAACTAAAGGACAGAAGATGCTGGCTACTTGGGAAAACAAAACTGAAACTTCAAAAGCAGAGATAATCTTACTGATGGATAAACACGACTCATCATACCCGATAATATATGGAATCTTACGCAGCGTTACCAATGCATTCAACAACAAGCTCATAGGGGCAGAAGAAATAGTTAATGTTACAACCAAACCCTTAACCAATAAAAAACTCAGAGCGGCAGACTACTATCTCTCCGGCTACATTGCAGCCTTCATAATGACGAACGGAATCATCGGAGTTACATCAACCGTCTCAGAATACAGAAGGAATGGTACGCTGAAGAGGTTGGCTGCAACACCCCTATCAAAAACATCATGGATAATGGCAAACGTAGTTCAGCAAACTTTGCTTGCAATCTTACTCACAATCCTCATGGTTTTCTTAGGATGGTTGATTTTCAATATCCAGACAATTCCAAACTTCTTTGCTTGGCTCCTAATTTTCATCGGTGCGATCACCTTTTGCAGTATGGGGATGGTGTTGGGAGGAATAATCAAGGATGTCGAGGCAGCAACCGGAGTCGGCAATGCAATTGCATTTCCAATGATGTTTCTCTCTGGAGCTTTCTGGCCCATTGAGATCATGCCCGATTACCTGCAATTTGTCGCAAAACTTCTGCCTCTCTACTACTTCCATCAAGGCCTAAGGAGTATAATGACCCTCGATAACCTAGAGGGGGCTTTTACGTCTTTTCTGGTTTTGGGCGTGCTTGCAGTAGTCTTTATTCCCCTAGCAATTAAGGTGACAAAATGGAAAGAACTCGATTAGGGTATTAGATTGAGGCGTTAGCCTTACCAATTGAGATTTTTCTAATTCACCCGATCGTTGACATGATCTCTGAGTTTTGTGCTATTTGAACTGTTAAGAGAAAGTAGGAAACTATAAAAAATAGCAGCAAATTAAAAAGGAACAAAAAATTATAAAATTTTTGGTAACATATTTGAAGGTACTAAATCCTCGGTGGTTCAGCATGAAAACGGGTGTTATAGGTGCCGGAACCATGGGGGCTGCTATCGCCGCCCTGTTGGCAAATGCCGGCTATGATGTGGTTTTGGTTGATGTAAACGATGATGCGTTGGAAAAGGCAAGAAAAAGGCATGAAGGAGAGGATTTAAAGCAGATCGAGCAGGCAGGGTTGAAAAGGAGAGAAGAAATTTCCTCAAAGATAAAGTACACCACGAATCTTGAGGAGGTTAGGGATAGCGACTTTATCGTTGAAGCTATACCCGAAAAACTTGATTTAAAAGTAGAAGCTATGAAAAAAATTGAGAGTTTGGTAAGTGATGATTGCATACTCGCAACGAACACGTCATCCTTCAAACCATCGGAGGTTGCTGCCGGTCTAAAAAATCCCGAAAGAGTTGTTCTATTCCACTTCTCAAATCCTCCTATTCTCATGAAAATAGTTGAGATAGCCGGAGATCTCGCCTCAGAGGATGCGATTGGTAAAGCTATCGAGGTTGCCAGAAAAATAGGGAAAGAACCAGTATTACTCACGAAAGAATGTAGAGGGCATATATTCAACAGATTTCTCGGTGTTGCAGGAGTGGCTGGTGCTTGGGAGCTCATGTATGCTCGTCCTGAAGAAATTGATGCTGCCTTAAAAGGATTGGGCTCACCCTATGGCTTTTTCGAGCTTCTCGACCTGATAGGCATAGATGTTGTGATAGACGTTCTCAACAGCTTCAAAGAGAGTTATGGCAAAAAATTCGAGCTGCCAAAGGGAATGGCCTTCTTCCTTGACAAGATGCTTGAATGGGGTAAGCTCGGAAAGAAGTCAGGAGAGGGGTTCTATAGATGGGCTGAGGGAAAAGCGATGATCCCAGACGCAACTCCATACGATATAACCCCCCATAATCTCCGCTGTCGTGAACGAGGCTTTTCTCGAGCTTGAAGAGGGGATAGCTGATAAAGAGACAATAAACGAGGCATATAAACTGGCAACGGGCTCGCCTTTAGGTGTTTTCGAGGTTGCGGAGACGCTCGGCTACAATACGATTTTGGAGTTGTTGGAGAGACTTTATCGTGAAAGAGGAGCGGAGATCTACAAACCAGCGGAGAAGCTTAGAGAGGCTTCGAAAAATTGAGACGATAAAGTGATGAGTTGAGTAATAAGATTGAGTGTAACAATTGAGGGGATCCAATTGCCGACTTCTCCAGCCATAATCCTCATCTAAATGAAAATGTTTTTTAAAAATATACCAAGAATTTACCTCCATGACAGATTTAGGTACGATTGAGGAATACATGAATCGCAGAATTTTTACGGGCTACATAATGCCGGTCTGGCTGCCATTTATACCCGTTCTGCTGATCATAATTGGTATTTTATTCTTTACCGTAGTATTTATTGCCACTTCACCGAACATTAACGCATTTGACTCTTATTCGTACACTTCAAGCTACCCTCAACCCTACTCTACCCATTCTACCTACCCCTATTCCCACTCTTCGGCAGATGCTATTGATGAGTTAGGAGTTGTTGCCATTCTGTTATTATTCTTTATTATGCTTGCTGGCCTTGCTTTGAACATTTACGTGATTTACAAGTGGGTTTCCAGAAGAAACGAGCATTTCAAGAGACAGAGACTTCTTTTCAGAGCCATAATCGGTTATTTGAGGGCTAAATCACCTAAAGGAGAGGGTACTTTGAACCAACTTAACAGGCTTGAATCGCTGCTGAATGAGATTGAGGCAGAGGAAGAGGAAAAGAACGCCGTCCTTTGGGCTCTGATCCAGTTTGTTCCATACGTGGGCGGGATACTTCTCCTCTACGTCTATCATTTTCTAAACAAAGATTTCTGGAAGCATGAAAGGAGGGAAGATCATTTTCTGGACGTGGTTTCTTCGATTCTCGGTAACGAAAGCCATTTCCTTTATGATAGTGCATGCGTACCGAATCGCAACACCGTTCTTTATGTCGTGCTTTCCATTGTTACACTGGGCTTTTTCGGTCTTTACTGGGTGTACACGCTGACAAAGGATCCTAACGAGCATTTCAAGAGGCACGTTAGATGGGAAACACAATTGCTTCAAGCTTTGAGGTCTTTAGAGGGGGGATTGAGGTAAGGGTTAGAGATTCAAAAGTCACGGTAAAGGACGTTGATGGATTATTTGATTGGACTATTTGATACATTATTTGATACCCCACCCCCTAATCTGTATGGCTATTTTTAACAATTTAACGAATTTACAAATTTAACAGGCTATTAAACAATCCGTCATAAATCTTGTGTTTAAAAATAGAACTGATTTAACATTGCTTTAAACAATTTTATCATTCAAATTCGGCTTCCAAGCAATCAAACTAACTTTCAAAAGAAAATGCAACCTTAATTGCCTTAGATTTATCCTTGTTCATCGCAGCCCATAAAGCTTCCTTATACCTCTCCAAAGGAAACTTGTGGGTCAGCAAGGGAGAGAAGTCAACGCCTTTCTGAAATAGCTCTATGGCCAGCTCAAAGGCTCTCTTTCTTTGTTCTCCAACTTTTTCCACCCCGGATCCAAAGACTCCTTTTACCTCAATCTCCTTTGAGAAGACCGGAGCAAAATCAACTCCCGAAAGCTTTCCTGCCGTTCCGAGCAAAACCACTTTTCCTCCCGGCTTTACTATTCTTAAAGAATTGTCCACCGTTTGCGATTTGCCCACACATTCGAAAACGAGGTCAGCTCCTCCCCCAACAAACATCGGTTTCTCGCGGGGAGGGTAGTACACCCTGCCCCCAGTAAGTTCGGCTATTCCCTCGATCACTTTCTCTCCCTCTCCTAAACAAATCGTTCTGCTCACTCCGAACTTTTTCGCCATTTCAAGCTGAAATTTGCTGATATCTATGCCCACGATCTCTCCTTTAAACCCCAACGCCCTCAGAGCTGCTGCAATCCCTATACCCATCATTCCACAGCCGATAATTGCAACCACGTCTTCCTCTTTAGGAGGGGCTTTCAGCATCGCATGAAGGCAGACAGCAAACGGCTCCGCAAAAACAGCCTTTTCATCGCTCAGACTCTCTGGCACTTTTATCAGCTGGTGTTCATATGCAACGAAATAATCACTCCACCCGCCACCGGTATCTCTGCAGAAGCCCGTAAAGATTCCTGGCGAGATCGCTCCTCTATCGAAGTTGTAGCAAATCGAATATCTTCCTTCCTTACAACTAGGACACTCTTCCAGCCCTCTAACCTTGCAGGGAAGAACATTATCGATTACAACTCTCTCACCCTCCTCTATACCATCAACATTCCTTCCCACTTCTTCTACCCTTCCAACAACCTCATGGCCAAGTATAAGCGGAAATGATGTGAGAGGATACAGATAGAAGCTTTCTTCCAGCATTATCAACCTCAAATCAGAACCACATATTCCGCAAAGAGAGGTTTTAACCTTAACCCACTCCTCACTTGGCAGCTTGGGCTCCGGATAGTCGGCATGGTAGGATAAAATAGAAAATGGGCCATAAAAGGCACTTTTGGATATTTTAGACAGGATTAAGGTTATCGCAGCCCTGGTTAAGCTGAAATTCGCCACAACAGCTCTCATGGTTTACACCGTATTGTTTACGCTATGCCTACCCATCAAACTTCAAACCTCAGGAGGTGTGCAGCCTTCAAGCCAGACTATTCCGAGAGTTGCGAGATCTGGAGGCGTAAGATTTTGCTCTTGAGAGACCACCACATCGAGCAACGCAGGCTTATTGCTGCTTTCAGCTCTCTCGAGGGCGGCTGCAATATCCTCGGGATTTTCCACCCTCTCGCCATACCAGCCCATAGCTTTTGCGATCTCGTCATATCTTGCATCGCTGAAGTCAACGCCGATGTACCTCTCGCCAAATGAGAGTTTTTGCGATCCTTTAATCATCCCCCACGCCCTATCGTTCGAAACTATCACCGTAATCTTCACTCCGAGCCTTGCTGCCGTTTCCATCTCCTGAATAGCAGTTCCAAAAGCTCCGTCTCCGGTGATCAGATAAACCTGCTTTTCTGGAGACGCTAATTTTGCTGAAATCGCATAAGGTAAACCAACTCCCAAATGGCCTGAATCCGCGGCCCATAGAAAGGTGTTGGGCTCGTAAATTCTGTGCAGATAGAACGCCCATACCGGCGTATTTCCACCATCGATGCATGCGATCGCATCCCTCGGATAGAACTCCCTGACTTCCTTCATCAGCCTGAGCGGATGGGTTTGCTCTTGCTCAGTTTCAGCCTCCTTCAAAAAATTCTGGATCCAAGCTTTCTGTACTTCCTTGTAATTTTCAATCTTTTTGTTTTCTCTCTTTTCTGTTCTATCTTTGATTGCCTCTAAAAGCTTTGATAGCGTAGCCTTCGCATCTCCAACTATCGCAAGGTCTACAGGCCGATTTAGAGCTATCATCTCAGCGTCAACGTCTATTTGAATCGTTTTCTGCTTGTCCGGATCCCCCCAAGCTGGTGGTTTTCCCCAGAAGTCAATGTCGCCTATTCTGCTTCCCACAACTAAAACCAAATCCGCCTCATTCTGAGCCATTATAGCTGCCGGGCTTCCTGGGATTATAGAAAGGGGGGTGATCCTCGGGAATTGCTCCCCTCGCTCCAAGGGTGGTTGTAACAACAGCAGCGAGATGTTCTGCAAGCATTCTAAGCTCATCCCACGCTTTAGCTCTTAAAACTCCTCCTCCAGCATGGATTAACGGGAATTCGGCATTTACGAGCATATCAGCTGCCTTTTCAATTAACTCTGGATCCCCCACAGGCATTTTGGTTGCCCTGTATCTGGACTTCGGATGGACCCTTGCCAAATTCTCCTCTTTCCCATTAAAAAGCACATCGGATGGCAGATCCAAATGCACAGGACCTGGCCTGCCAGACGTTGCAACTCTGAAGGCATGCTGAACGAGTTCGGGAATTCTCTCCCAATGCGAAACAATAGCGTTCCACTTTGTTATCGGCTTGAAAAGGTGGAACTGATCCAGAGCCTGCATGGATCCGTGGTCTGGATAACTCCTCCAAGTCTGATTTTGAGCTGTCAGAACGATCATTGGTATTCCATCAGCCCAAGCAGGATAAACTCCAGGAACGAGATTTGCTCCTCCTGGGCCGACTGTTCCTACACAAACTCCCGGCTCCCCTGTCATTCTGGCCCAAGCATCCGCCATGTTTGCTGCTGCCTGCTCATGTCTGCAACCTACAAATTTTAATCCATGCTCTTCACCAATTCTTTTAATAGCATCCAAGAAGGTTAGTAACTGTGCTCCAGGAACTCCAAAAACATATTTCACACCCTCTTCAATGAGACATCTAACCAGAACTTCTCCTCCAGAGATTTTTACCATCAGTCCACCTCCATTAAACTATTCGCACAATCATTAATAAAGAAATTGGATGAGTAATTTTCCATTTCTAATGTTTTTGATCAAAAAGACGAAAAAACTGTGGTTTTGGTTTCTCAAGTTACTCATAGTCCTCCAGTTCCATAACGATTAATCATCCCCACCCCCTTTATTTCCTTTGGAGGTTAGGAAAAGAGCTGGTAAAAGATTCCTGCAAACAATGGAACGCTCAAATTGTCATTTATGTAGAATTCTTTAATTTTCATAGGCCTGTTTTCGATTACGGCTCCCACCAGACACGCTAAAGCTACTACCCTCAAATCAAAATCAAATCCAAACCCAGTTTCTAAATTCGATACAAGGAATAAAAAGAGAAATGACATGAGAAACATACCGAGTAAGGGTATACTCTTGGAGGTTAGTGGTGAATCTTTTCTTAATCTATCCCTTTGATATGTTTTAATCAGTCCAGCCACTCCATCGCCGACACTTCCCACAATGACTCCTGTCACAGCTGCTTCCGGTGATAAAAAAGCGGTGAGTATGATTGCTGCTATGCCAAAATAGAGATGGGCTCCCACCCCCCTAATTTCGTATGGATCCAAGATCCAGTTGGGTACTATCGGGTATCTCCTTCTCAGAACTTCAACTAAAAGGGATAACAAAGTCAGAAGGGTTACGATCTTCAGAGTGAGAATTTTACCGCAAAAAGCGTAAAGAGGATAATAGAAAATGCCAAGAAAATGAATTGATTTCCTAAGGATTTCCTTTCTCATCTCCATAACTCTAGGTTACAAAACAACATTTAAGGATGTTTTCTCAGGTTTGAATATTCAATATTCAAAAATATTCAATATTCAACTTTCATCTTATCCTTCTTACTTGATTTTTCTTATTAGCAGATGATTTGTTAAGTTAATTTCCATATGAGTTAATTTCCATAATTGACTGAAAAAATAAAATTGAGTTTCCGATAATAACACGATTTCTATCAGCGCAATAATGACGGTTATTAACTCTACCCATCTCCGGTCTCATTTCGAGTTTAAATTCTACCGTCACCATTTGCGTTATCACATCTTGAGTGTGGCGCTCATAAGTTATCCACTCAACATAGTCAAAACAATCAAAATAATTAATTGAACTGGTAGGTTAATGTAGACTCGATGAGATGTAGATGTGGTAAAACAGCGGTATTTCAATCAAAGACCTACAGAATTGCCCTCTGTGAAGATTGCTATCCGAAATTCTATGTTAACTTGGTAAAAAGGAGCATAAACAGGCATAGCATCTTAAAAAAGTCTGAAAGAGTTTTAGTCTGTGTTTCAGGAGGGAAAGACAGCACCTCAATGACTTATGTGTTGAAAGAGCTTGGTTATGAGTTGAGTTTGCTTTTCATCGATTTGGGTATCAAGGATTACTCTGCTAAGGCGAAAAAGGTTTTTGATGAGATTTCAGATACTTTCGATCTCAGTTCAAATTTAATCAGAGCTGGAGATTTTGGATTGAGTTTAGATGATATCAGAATGAAGAAGGTGTGTTCTGCATGTGGAACCATCAAGCGTTATTTGATGAACAAATTTGCCAGAGAAAACGGCTTTGACGTGCTTGCTACCGGACATACCTGCGACGACATCATCATTTTCTTCTTTAAAAATGTTTTAAGTGGAAATGTTGAGTACATAACCAAACTCAGGCCGAGGTTGGAAGGTTTTAACGGTCTCGTTACAAAAGTGAAGCCTATTTTTGAGAGGAGTGAACAAGAAAATCTGGTTCTCGTTAACACCTTGGGTCTTCCTTTTTTGGAAGATAGGTGCCCCTACAAACCCAATGATACTTGGAGGGACTTACTTCAAGTGCTTGAAACAGAGAAACCAAGTTTCAAACAAAATTTTGTCAGAGCCATAATCAGATTGGCCGATCGTATTGATGTTGGATGTTGGGATGTTAGGCATTGTAAAATATGTGGTGAAATTTCCAACGCTGAAGTGTGCTCATTTTGTAGGCTAATCGAAAAGTACTCTCAAACCAAGAAGATGTAAATTAGACAGGTAAATTATTTCTGGGATTTAATGTAATACTAGCTTTTGGCTTTTAAAAAATTTCTGAAAGGTTCCAACTTCTAGTTATGGTGGTCTGCATCCAACTTCGTCCTAGTTACAGTAGTATCACCCTACAATACATCATCAAGAGAACATCATTTCCGGAAAAATAAGAAATAGGAGAAGAAATAGGAGAAATTGTAAGTTGTACATTCATTATTTTTCAGCTGGAACCAGAACATAGTGGATTGAGATTGAAAATCTTTGAGATTGAAAATTTATTAGAAAATTTTTGAAATTCAAAATTTATTTTTATCACTGTAGTTGCCATACTTCCCACTCCACTCTTTTCAAGATGGGCTTACAAAATTATCTCACTGGCTCAAACAGCGCATTGAAATGTCGCAACATAGGGGGTTCAAATGTCATTTTAAGGCCTTTAATATCATCGCGTCGTTTGTATAGCTCTCCTATCGATCTCGCTATGTATATAATGTGATCCAAAGTGTAGACTCGTCTTGGAATTGCCAGCCTAATGAGATCGAGCTTGGGCCAACTCCATTCTCCGTTTCCATTCCTCTTGGCAAACATCAGGCTACCGATCTCAACGCATCTTATTGCTGAGTGTTCGTAAATCGCACAAACTACCGCATGCGAAGGCCACTGCTCTCTTGGTATGTGTGGGACAAAGCTCAAACCATCCAAATATACCCCATGCCCTCCGCAGGGCTTTAACACCTGTATTCCCCGTTTTTCCAGCAATTTACCTAAAAACGCCACTTGCTCTATTCGCGACTGTAAATAACGCTCGTTTAGCACCTCTCTAAGTCCCTGAGCTAATGCTTCGAGATCTCTTCCTGCTAAGCCTCCATAGGTGGGAAATCCCTCGGTAACAACCATCGATTGCCTAATCCTCCAGTAAAGATTTCTGTCATTCAACGCAATAAAACCACCGATATTCACCAAACCATCCTTTTTGGCGCTAACCAAGACACCATCTGCAGCTGAAAACATCTCCCTTGCGATATCCTTTACGCTCTTATCTTCAAAACCTTTTTCACGTAGCTTTATGAAATATGCATTCTCAGCAAATCGGGCCGCGTCCAAAAAGAAGGGAACTTTAAACTCCTTAGCTATCTCTCCCAATTTCTTGATGTTCTCCATACTCACAGGCTGACCGCCACCGGAATTGTTTGTTATAGTTAATACAATGACTTTGACTCTCTCTCCTCGCTCGGCCAAAAAGTTCTCCACCTTCTTTAGATCTATGTTTCCTTTGAACGGAGTTTCCTTTGTTATATCGTAAGCATCCTCCACCACAAGATCTACTGCTGTCGCTCCACGAACCTCTACATTTGCGCGTGTTGTATCAAAGAATTGATTGCTTAGCGCATAATCACCTTTTTCCAAACCCAACACCCTAAACATCAAATATTCTGCTGCCCTTCCCTGATGAACCGGAATTACATACCCAAATCCCATTATCTCTTGAATCGTCCTTTGTAAATTGAAAAAACTCCTTGCTGATGCGTAAGCTTCGTCGCCACGCATCAGTGCACCCCATTGCAAATCACTCATCGCAGAGGTCCCTGAATCGGTAAGCAAATCAATGTAGATCTTCTCAGATGGGATGTTAAACACGTTGTATCCCGCCTCTCTTAGAACTTTCTGCCGTTCCTCAAGTGATGGTAACTCCGTAAATTCCACCATTTTTATCTTATAAGGCGGAGGGGTCGGGAATTCGATTCCTTCAAAATCCATTCCATCACCTTTTTGTTATAGAAATCCTCATGAGAGTTCCAGTATTAAACCCTTCTTTTTCTCCTTTTTATTTCCTCTTTATTTCCTTCAGATTTACGTTGGTTTTTACAACTGAATAAGTAGTATTATTTGACAAAAACTAATTTTCAGCCTTGATTTGTGATGTGGCCATACGATTTTGTAAGTAACTTAGCAAATTTGAATGTTTCAAGACCCCCTACTATGGCTGAAGATTACAGACGAATCACATCCAAATAGCACGAATAGTGTAAAGTGTTTTGTTTTTTAAACTAAACAAGCATACATTCAAAAGTAAAAAAGTAAGGCTTGATAATAAAATCAAGAAATTAATCCAACTGAGAACAGCTCGTCGGGATTGAGCTTTAAACAACTCTAAGTAGCTCTAGTAACACTAAAACACTTTCACTATCTATTCTCGATCTGTTTTAGAATTGAAAGAGTTCTCTCCAAGAGGTTCAAAATCCTCTCAATCTCCTCAGGGGATTTTGCATTGATTAGCATCCCTGAAATATCTTCCAGTTTCACCTTCAAAGCCTCTCTCAATTTTTTATAACTGTTCTCACCGTGGAGTTCAGGCAAATCATCTGATTTATTAACCCTTACGTCTCTAAGTTTCAGGGTTTCATAGTCCTCATCTTCCTGAACTCTAGAAGTTGGATGTAAACCCTTGTTGGAAAGTTTAACCACATCATTCTCTTGCTTTACCTTCCCAACTTGCTCGTTTTCCAGCTGTTTCCTAACCTCACTTTCAAAAACAGCCTCCTTTCCACACGAGGGACAAAACATCTTATCCTGATACTTGAAAATAGGTGTACCGCAGTCAGGACAATGATATGCGAGCATTTTCGCACCTTTGTATAGAAGCTTAATTGCTTCCGAAATTTTTTTATCCTCCATAGCATAGGGTTTGTGAAGCGAGATATTAAAAGTTTCAGTTCTCGAGGTGATGGCGATGACAGAAAACGTACCACAGGAAGTTTTGGACGTTCTTGATAGGATTATACAAGATGACTCAGTTCCAAGAAACATAAGAAAAACGGCCGTTGAGATAAAGGAGAGTCTACTTCATGGAGAGAACACTCTAGCTGTTAGAGCTTCTTCCGCCATATCAATTTTGGAAGATATAGCATCGGATCCAAATCTTCCGATGCATGTCAGAACGTTGATATGGAACGTTTCCAGCCAGCTCGAGAGAATCTCTGTTGATAAATAGCTAATATATTTATGTGAATAAATCATGGATTCGGGTTGTAAACGGTAAATATCAGGATAAAAACATTACCCTAACGGCCAGGGTATGGATTTTTCACCCGGATGGACTTTTATTTAAAAGGAACTCCAAACTCCTTTAGATCCCTCTCACTCTCAAGTAGCTCTTTTAGAACCGACTCCAGCTCTTTCTCGCTTACCCTTATCTGACCAGTCGTGTCTCTATCTCTGATTGTAACTGTGGAATCTTCAAAGGTTTGGTGGTCTATCGTAACACAGAACGGGGTACCAATTTCGTCGTATCTCCTATATCTTCTTCCTATACTCCCAGAGTCATCCTTTTCTGTGAAGAATCCAGCCTCTTTTAACTTCAAACTAATCTCATCCGACTTCGAAAGGAAAGGTTCCCTCGAAAGGAGCGGAAGAACGGCCACTTGCACCGGAGCCATCCACCTTTTTAGTCGTAAAACTCTTCTTTTTTCACCATCAACGACATCTGTATCGAAAGAGTGCTCCAGTATCGCATAGGTAATTCTATCAAGACCAAACGATGGCTCTATCACATGCGGAACTACCCTCTCACCGTAAACGACCTCTTCTCTCTCTTCAACATCAAAAAATGAGGAGTCCACCTCAATTTCCTGCCCTTCAATCTTAACCTTTATCTTTCCATCTAAGATTTCTCCACTATAGTTTTCTATAGCCTCGGCAACGTCTTTGGACTGTTTTCTGAATTTAGGCCCGATTAGGTTCATTTTCGGAACGAACCTCTTTGTTCTAACCTTTACGGACTCCTCATAAGGGATAAAGATGCTAAGATCTTCTTTGCTGTACTGGTTATGCCTCGTGAGATCGTAATCACCTCTATCAGCTATTCCAACGACCTCTATCCATCCGTAGGAGGTATACGTTTCAGCGTCCCAACAATCTACAGCATAATGGGCTCTCTCATCATCCTTATGTTGTCTAAATCTGAGTTTATCTTTTTTTATCCCCGCTTCAAGGAGGAATTCAGCGGTTTTACCTATGAAGTAGGCAAGAAGTTCATGGGCTATGATACCCCTCTCGACGGCCTCTCCAAGCGAAACATTATGCTCCTCGTCCATCTTGTCGACGAGCTTAATTGAGAAGTCCTTATATTGCTGGAAATTAGGATGTTTTTTCTCTCCAGGATGAACGAAATATTCCAGTTCTGCTTGATTGAACTCTCTGAGCCTAATTACACCCTGTCTGGGACTTATTTCGTTTCTGTAAGCTCTTCCTATCTGACAAACACCAAAAGGTAGTTTTTCTCTGAAATAGTCAGCTAATCTTTTGAAGTCAATAAAGATTCCCTGAGCGGTCTCGGGTCTTAAATAGCCCTTCTTTCCCCTCCCCGGACCTATTTTAGTCGAGAACATTAGATTGATGTTCTCAGGCTCTTTGAACTTCCCACCACACTCACATCTAACATCATAGGTTGAGAGAACCTCACTAACGAAATCTATCGTCTCTTCGGTCTCTATTCCTAATTTCTCTTTGATGTAGTGATCCGCCCGAAATATCTTCCCGCACTTCTCACATTCTATTGCAACATCGGTGAAGGATGAAGCGTGACCAGAAGCAATAAAAACATCTTCTATGCCGATTGTTGGTGTATCTATTTCAACAGCCCTCTCATTTATAACGAAGTATTTTCTCCAGAGTTCCTCAAGGTTCCTTCTCAACCCATTTCCCAAAGGGCCGTAGTCAACGAATCCAGCCATTCCACCGTATATCTCAAAGGACTGCCAGAGATATCCCCTTCTTACTAGCATTTCTGCTATGTTGGTCATTTTATCACTCTCACGCTTAGTTTATGGCTACCTCACAAACTCGGTTTTTAAATATTCGGAAAGGTAGACTGGATGGGTGGGGTAAAATATCGGAGAGATATTAAGTTTTTTCAATCAACTCAGTCACACGCCGATGCAATGATCAACTAATATCACTTCGCAATTCTACACCCCAAATTTAGCTTAAGTTAGAATTTTAAAAATCTAGGAATCTATATTTTGTTTGAATATTTTGTTTGAACGTTGTAAGACCTCATCACTCATTTCTTACAAAATTTCACAGCAAACTCCTGCAAAATTCAACTTTGATTTAGCTAAATGAGTTTTTAAGATGGTATTTCTGAACTTTAGCTTAAATTTCCAGCTAGAAAATTGAATAGATCTCTATTTCAGCTCGGATTTAGTGTAATTAAATCTTGCCCGATCTATAGCCATCTTCAAAGGAAATAAAGGGGGTGGGGATGATTAATCGTTATGGTCTAGAGTAAAAAGAGATAATAGACAAAATTACACATCCTAATTTCATAAAAACCTGAAAAACATGAAGGTATATAGTGTA
>Ga0190363_1000711_pt1 | contig 19851 bp, 19 predicted proteins | sample 48721867_MG_FD_161272 | JGI IMG/M metagenome (GOLD analysis project Ga0190363, IMG submission 161272) | Hydrothermal vent microbial mat bacterial communities from Southern Trench, Guaymas Basin, Mexico - 4872-18-6-7_MG | ecosystem: Environmental > Aquatic > Marine > Hydrothermal vents >... | reverse complement strand
AGAGTATTTGCGATATTTCATATTTTTCCAAAAGTTTTTTTATTAACTGAAACATTGAATAAGTTTTTCCAGCTCTTCTTGGTCCAATTATTGAAATAACCCTTTTTATTGGAATTTCTATTGGTATCTCTAATTTTCTTTCTATCAACCAAGGAACTCCTTTTTCATGAAAATCTCTTATTATGGTTGCTATTTTTTCTTTGCTTAACATAAGTATTATATAGAAGGAAACTTTTTAAAAAAGTTTCCTTCTATTTAATTTTATCTAATTATTCAATACTTAGCAACTAATTGAATTGAGTGATCTAAAAAAGATTTTTCAGGTTCAGCCATTAAAACATTTTCTCCTCTAATTTTCTTTAAAGAATAGCCCAAAAAAAACAATCTTTTTTAATCTTAAAATAAAAAAATTTTAAATTTTCCACCTGAAAAGTTTTTGTTTTTTTGGTAGTAGCTGATGTTATTTGATAAATGGTTTCTGGCAAAATTTCATAAAAACAGAAAAGATTTTTATTCTTTCTTTTTTTAATTTTTCTTAAACAAAGAGAAGATTTAGTAGCCCCATAAAAATATTTCTTTTAAGGAACAAAATTGTCCCTTAAAGGAATTATGTTTTATGTTGACTTTTTTGTCAATGTTTATCTAATTTTTTCTGCGAGCGGGCGCTGATTGAATATAACATATGCCGTTAAAAAAAAGAGAGAGGCTTTTACAAAGGAAAAATTTAGAGAAATTTCGCTGGAATTTCTCTTTTAACGACTGTTAGGTGTCCCGTTAGGGTCAGAGTGAGCATTAGCGAACGGAGAAGTTCCGAACGCCGACCTATTTTGCGTGAATATCAATTACTTCTCCAGATTGAACCACTGATTTTATTACTTCTGATTTGTCTGTAAATACACTTACTCTTCCATCTGGGTGTTTCTTCACTACTATTTCTGCTCTCTTTTCTACTGGGCTAGCAAAGATAGCTCCATTCGGAAGCTCTATTTTTTCATACCCTTCAAGTTCCAAACTTGGTTCGTTTTTTAATACAATTTCTACGATCATAATATTTAGCAACTTTAAAAATATTTAAATCTTCCGACCTTTAAGGCGCGAGGAATGCCGTCTATTTTAATAATAACAAAAAATCTTTTCAAATTTCAATTATTCTTCCTGCGCCTCCTTCAATGTATTTTTGAGGATATAATTTTTTAAGTTCTATTTTGTGTTGAGTGCAATGAGTGGGACAAATTAAATTTATATCTTTGAATAATTCAAATTCAGAAAAGCCGTGCATTCCGCCAATGATAGCAAAAACTTTGCCAAATTTTTTAGCAGTTTCTAAAATATTTCCCATATAAGGATGAGAGCAGCCAACAATTAAAACTATACCTTTCTCTGTTATTACTCCCATTGATTGCTCTATTCCTTCTAACTCTCCTGTTGAGAAAATATTTTCGTGAATTTTTGTTGGTTCCTTTAAAACAACTTCATTTTTAAGACCCATTGAAGAAGGAACATAAATTTTTTCGATGTTTGGATTTACTTTTAAGAGTTTAGAAAGACCTCCAGTATGATCCCAATGTAAATGAGAAATAAAAATTTCTTCAATTGATAAAGGATCGATTTTTAACTTTTCCATATTTGAAAGTAAAATTTCTCCATTAGCGCCACTATCAAATAAAATTTTAGGAATGCCTTTTTCCTCCACCAAACAAGAAAATCCCCAATCAGCTTGAAGGTCTTTTCTGAAAGTGGTATTGTCGTAAACAATAGTAATTTTCATAAATTTTATCTTTTATTTAAACTAAAACCCAAAAAGATAATAAATTCCAAGAAAAAATAGCATTATTGAACAAACTAAATTAAGAAAAGTCACAAATTTTGGAGAAGCAATCCAGAGTTTCATAGTAAAGACAGCTATCAAAAAGACAATAATTTCATCTAACAAATAAAAAAAGAGAAAAATTCCAATATAAAGCAAAGATAAAAAGGTAGAAACTTTAGCTTCAGAAAGAATGCTGGCAAAAATAACTGGTAAAACAGCTGAACAAGGAAACTCAACAATGGTAATGATAGAGGCAAATAAAAACACTGCTCCAATTAAGGTTAAAATTCCTGCTTTTTTTTCAAAAACTTTTTGGAATTTTTGAGATAATTTTTGAGATATTCCGCCAAATTCACAAACAGGTCCTCTTTTTTTAAATTTTAAAAATTCTCTTAAAAAGTAAATTGCGCCCAAAATTGCTAAAATTCCGATTAAAATTTCCATTTTTCTTAAATACGAAGAAAGGACTAAAAATAACTTGTACCACAAAATTATTAAAATTCCATAAACAATACCTGTAGTTAAAATAAAAGTTCCGCCCAAAATTAAAGTTTTATTTCTTGATTTTAAAGCCAAAACAATTGCTAAAATTAAAACTAAAGCTCCCAAAGAACAAACATTAAATCCATCAAAAAATCCTAAAATCACAGCTAAAACAGGTAAAGAAAATTTTTTAGGGTCAATTTCGCCCAAAATTGGAATTTCAATTTTTTCTTCTAAAGTTGTCGAAGTGACAATTTCTTTAGCTGACTCTGGTGGTTGTTCTTTTGGTGGTTGCTCTTCTAGTAATGGTTGTTCTTCTAAAGGTTCTTCTTTTGGAGGTTTTTCTTTTGGAGGTTGTTCTTTTGGAGGAGTTTCCTTAATAAGTTTTAAAATATAATTTTCAATATCTTGGCCAATTTTTTCATTAAAGCCCAAAAAATATTTTTCTTCAATAAAAGTTATTGGTACATAACCTTGAATTTGAGAAGGCACCTTGTAATTTTCATAAAACTCTTTTAAAAGTTCAACATTTTTTCTTTCAGAAATAGCAAATTTTTTAATATCAATTTCTGGATATTTTTCTTTTAATTTTTTTAAAAATATCTTTTCGCTGGCACAATGGGGACAAGTTAGACTATAAAAAAAATAAATTTCAATTTTTTCTTTAGCAAAAACAAAATTAAAATTTGCCAAACCCAAACATAAAACCAAAATCGCAAAAAACCAATTTTTCATAATTTTGCTTAACATTCTAAAGTAAAGCAGGACTTTGTCAATAGCCAAAGAGAAAAATTTAACAAAAATTCTCAATCACTTATGAATATACACCCATAATTATTTTGCGTCAAGATCGTTTTTTGTTCAAGAATTGAATCTTTTCAAAATTTCACTATCATTTTAACTAAATCTTACCTACCTAACATAAATTAACCCACCTCGCGCCACGAAAGTGGGCGAGATTTCCTCAAAAAGTTTTTATCTTTTGTATAAATAACGGGGTTAACGTTGTGTTAAAAACTATTTAACTTTGCTGAAGAAATCAAGAATATTTTTTGATTTATTTTATCAAGTTACATTTTGAAGTAATGTTTATATATTGCGTAGAATATTGACCAGGAATTGGAGGGGCACTACTTCCAATGACAAATTTAGTAAAAAATATTTTCTTAGCTCCTTCTAAAAGAGCTTTTTCAACTGTAGATTCTATTTCTTGATTTTTATCTTTACCATATTCAGCTTCAGTTACCCAAATTGGTTTTTTGATTTTTTTCCTTTCAAGTAAATCTTTAAATGGTTTTACATTAAGAGTATTTCTGTCTCCAAAATTGATAAAATGAATGTTAGCAATATCAAAATATTTTTCAGCTCCCAAATCAAAAACTTTTGACCAAAAAGAAATCATTTTTGGTTCTATTCCTGCTACTCCTCCATGTAAGACTTTGCAATCTGGACAAACTTCTTTTATAGCTTCAAAACTGGCTTTTAAAATTTCTACATATTCTTTTTCTGTACCTTTAAAAAAGGTAAGAAAAGGTTCTCGCATCTCAGGTTCATTTAAGATCTCATAGTATTTTATTGGTATTTTCAATCCCCGCATGTCATTTATTCCCTCTCCATCATATCTTTCTACTAACTTTTTAAGGAATTGTTTATAATTTTCCATATTGCAAGGTGCACATCTTGATTTTGGAAGTTCAAAGTAAAATTGATCTTCAAACGAAACTTGGCAGGTTTTTGGACTACAAGTTTTCTGGTCCCATTCAGCAAAGGGCCAAATAGTAGCTAAAATTGCAACATTATTATTTTGTGCTGTTTTAACAAAATTATCAGTAATAGAAAAATCATAATTTCCTTTACTCTTTTCGATAAAACCCCAAACAAAAGGTCCGGGATGAGGTCTTATCCAGCCAGCTTTTATTTTTTTCACTGTTTCAATTTCAAAAGTACTTCCAATTAAAAAGCCAATACAATTGTGTAATATTTCTTTGGGAATATTCACTGTTTTAACTTTCTCTTTTTCAACCTTTTTCTCTTTAGCAGTTTTTTCAGGTGTTTCAATTTCAGGTATTTTAATCTTTTCCCCACTTTGAAGAGGTTTAATTTTCTCTTCTATCTTTTGTTTATTTTGGAAAGAGAAATTTTTATAAACAAAAAATCCTCCCAAACTCAAACTGATCAAAATTATTAAACCAATTAGAATTTTTATACGCATATTTCTATTTTATCACAAAAAACTTTACCTCTTGATTTATCTTACCAAAAAACCGCCAGAAAGACGATTTTAATATAGTACTCACATAATAGATGAAGTTAGAAATTGTTTAAAAATAGGGAGTTAACTTGAATAAAAAATTACTCCGAGATGGGTTTTTTCTTTGGTGAAAAAATTCTTACTAATTCAAAAAGTTTTTATTTTATGATTTATTTCTCTCTGAATGATATTACCTTCTTTTTCTGCCAATCAATCTTCGCTTCAAATACTTTCTCTCCACAACTTAATGTTAACTGAATTTTTGTAGGCTTTCCGCTCTTAAAATTTATTTTGCTTCCCAACAACTTCAAAGGACATCTATAAGGAATTTTTTCTGACTCTGCCACCAATTTCACAGCTTCTTTTATAATTTTTTCATCATCAGAAAATTGTGAAGGAAATTCTTCTTGAAATTTTTCAGGTCTTTCAATCTTTCCAGTTGAAATTGAAGCTATCCCTATTACTTTGTTTTCAGTTAAGTTAACTGTTACCACAAATTCATTTTCTCTGGACTTGAAAATTACATTAACTATTTTTTCCAAATCAGCAGGAATAACTTTTATTCCCTCATCAGGATCTTCATCTAAACGAAGTTTAAAAGGAGGTAAAGGTTTAACATCTACTTCACTTTCTTTTAAACCAGGAATCATTTCTTGAATTTTTGGCTCAGATTTGGCAATTTCAATTGCTTTAGCTTTCTCCTCTTCAGTTAAAGAAGGAAGATTAATTTTTTCCTTTCCAATCAATTCTAATTTCCCAACTCTCTTTTTTTTAAGATCTATTTCAGCTACAGATCCACAAGTTTCTATTATTTCACCTGTTTTAGGGTCTTTATAAGCAATAAAAAATTGTCCAGGACCTCGCACTCTACCTTTAGTTAATCCAGAAGGTAGTTTCTCTTCAGGTAAAGCAAGTAAAACATATGCTTTGCCATCTTGCAATTTTACCTCTTTAATCTCCAATCCATAATCTTTCATTAATTGCTGAATCTGAGGGTCTTTTTTGGCAATTTCCATTGCTTTGGCTATTTGTAATTTTGGCTGAATCACACTAAATCCTATTGCCAAAATTAAAGCCAAAGCAATACCAGCAGGAACTAATCTTTTTGTCCAAAATGCAATAGGATTCATAATTTTTTCTTCCTTAAAATATCCAGAGCTAAGTAAAGCCACTTTTAGCCTTTCTTTGTGGCTTTGAATTTCAATTTCCGGTGTTTTTATGTTTTCTAATTTTTTGATTAAATCTTCTTTTCTCATAACTTTTAACTATTTATATTTACTTTTTTTGACCTTTTATGAAAGTCTTTTGCTCTCTATAACCATAACGTTAAAAGATCGAAAAAGGTTGCAATTACTTTACTAACTCCTTTAATTTTTCTAATCCCCGATGAAGTAAGGATTTTATTGTGCCTTCTTTTTTACCTAAAATTTCAGCAATTTCTTTGACTTTCTTTTTTTCAAAAAACCTTAAAATGATTACTTCTTGGTATTTAATTGGAAGTTGAGAAATTTTTTCTTGAATTTTCAAAAAATCTTGATGTTTTTTTAATTCTTCTTGAGCTTTCAAGAATTCTGTTTCTGGATTATGCAAACTGATTGGTTCAAATCCTTTTTCTTTAAGTTTATCTAAAGAAATTGAATATTTTTTGTTTTTTCTAAAGTAATTAGCAATTTCGTTGTTGGCAATTCTATAAAGCCAGGCAGAAAAAGAGATATTTTTCCAGCGAAATTTCCACAGATTCTTTAAAGCTTTAAAAAATGTCTCAGAAGTAATATCTTGAGCAATTTCAAGATCAGCTACTCTTTTTAAAATATATCCAAAAATTTGTGGATAATATTTATCATAAAGTTTACCGAAAACCTCTGGCTCTTTTTGTGCCTTTTTGATTAAGTCTTTTTCATCATTTGGATTCATATTTGCCAGTGCAAAATCTCTGCGCGGACTCGTTGCTTATTATAATAACGCATTTTTTAGAAAAAGGTTGCATATAGGAAAAATTTTAAAACTCTTTGAGCAAGCCTCGCTCCCATTTTTGTGGGACGGGGTGAACGTAGGGGATCAATAAAATATTTTTAAGGCAAGTAGGGGCTTCGTCCCGCCTGCTAATTTTTCACCTTTTTAAACTGATTGCTTTTGATTTGTGAATGAGGTTGGGTAAAATGATGTTAAAAGTTTGAAGCGATTTTCTATCCGGAGTAATTTCTTTGGATACGAGAAAGATTTCTTTCATTGGTTGAGAATCCCTTAATTTCAATCTTCTCTTTATCTCTTCTACCGCCTTCTTCACATAATATTCTTTATCGTTTTCAACGGTTTTTATAATTCTTTCAATATCTTTTCTCAAAGATTTCTCTTTTGCAAAATTAATTAACAGCACAATTGCAAAACTTTTTGCCAGAAATTTTTAGATTTAATAAGTTTCTCTGAAATTGTAAAAATTTCATTTATTTTCAAATCAAAAAATCTTTTTTTCTACAAGTATAGACGGATTTCCTTTTCTTTACTCAACAAAGTTCTGGTGAATCTGGTGTTGTGGGAATTAAAAAACTTTCTTTTTGTTCCTTTAGTTTAACCCAAAAAGAAGTAATTTCTCCAAATAAAATCATTTTAAGGAGAAACTTAATCAAGAGAGATTTATTGAGTTCTTTCTTCAGTCAAAAAACTTGTTAACTTAAAGAAAAAGCTTGCCCTTTGCCAAAGTTTAAAAAAAACGGGAAGATAACTTTGAAATTTTAGAGACCTACGGAAAATAAAAAACAAATCTGACAAAGAGGAGAAATTAATGACATTTTAGAAAAGCTTGAAAAATAGAGAATTGAATCCTATTTAGCATTGTTTTGCAGTTTTTTAAAAATTTTTCTAATTTTTCACCTTTCTTTTATTTATTTTTTTTCTCCCATATTTGATAGGCTGACCATTTTAAATATTTCTTACAAACTTTATTTACTGGACAGGCCTCACATTTAGGTTTTAATTCATCACAATACCCTTCTTCAAAAAGATAAAATGCTCCATTGTCAACATAAAAAGGAATTTTTCCAAATTTTGAAACAATTTTTTCTATCCTTTGTCTCATTTTACTTGCCTGAATAATGTAAGGTCTCCTCTTCTCATACAATACTTCCTCCAACAATCCAGTTCTACAAAATACTTTTCCGACATGTCCATCGACAATCATCAATGTTTCTTCCATTTTTGCAACTTTCTGCTCCCAAATCTCATTAAAAAGAAACACAACCCAGTTAACAAACATCCTGCAAGCTTTTGGGTCGTTCCCAACCCATCCAGATTCAAGCACTGAATGAGTATTGAGGAAGTCAAAAAGTTCAATTGGCTTTTTGTTCTGTAATTGCTTAACAATTACATCAACAAATTTCAATTTGTTTTCATTCAACCACCTTATAAATCCTTCATAAGCCTTAAAACGATATGAAAACAATGAAATTGGTTTTATTCCACCCAACGCTCCTACTCGGTATAACAAAGAACCTTTTTCACCTGCAACATCTTTGAATACTTTAAATAACTCGTTCTCCGATATTTTATAGGCTCTGAAAGCAAAACATTCGTGAATTCTTCTGAGATTCTAATAGACATCTCTCTTACCTTCTCAAATTTTGCTTGCTGGTTAATCAAAACTCTCAAAAGCAAATATCTCAAAATCTTCTCCTGTTCGCCCTTATCCTTTGAGAGAACATCCAAATTGCTCGGAATTGCCATATGTTCCTTCCACCTTTTATACCATTTTTCTCTACCATCCCTCTCTAAAATATCAAGCAATTCCTCTTTTTCACTGTCAGATAAGCCCTTTTGTTTTTCTCTTGGCATTTTTTACCACCGGTTTTTGTCTTTTAACTTTCTCCTGAAGATGTGTCCTGAGATTTTTCGCATCTTCTCTGATTATTATTTCAACATCATAGTCTTTCTTAAGTAGCAAATTTTGATTTAATCCCATTTTCTCTTTCACAACTTCACATAACTCCAAATCAATTTCATATCCAACACTATTTCTGCCGAGCATCGCAGCAACTTTATTTGTCGTTCCTGAACCCATAAATGGGTCCAATACAGTCTCACCCACATAAGAAAATAATTTTATTAGTCTGTAGGGAATTTCCTCAGGGAAAGCTGCTATTCCTTCTTCAATTCTGTTCCTTAAGGGTAAAACATTAGTTATGTTCCATGTCGTTAGATACCACTTATTCCGCTGGTATTCTTTCACATCTATCTTTGATTTTTCTTTTATCTCCTTTAGAATCTTTTTGTAATCAAATTTCCCATTCTGGAAAATAAGTATTGTCTCTTGAATATTGTCAGGATAAAAATACATCGGATAAGGATGTTGTAGAATAACTCCGCTTCTTCTACTTATGCGAATGTAGCCCTCAGGTTTTATCCAGATAATTTTGTCTCTGTAAATGAAACCTTCCTCAATGTATATTTTCGTTAAATCAGCAACAACAGGATATTTTCTCCCATTAATGAGCGTATCATCACAAACAATACATACTATCCTGCCTTCTGCAACTACCCTTCGCAATTCCTTCGCAATCTTCCTCATTTTGTCCAAATATGCGGAATAACTCTCAAATAAATCCGGATAATCAAAAGGAGCATTGAAATACGGAGGAGAAGTAACTACGAGATGAACACTTTTATCTTTGAGCTCTTTCATATTTTTTGCATCTCCAAAGATCAACTTGTGAAATGTTTTTATTTGCTTCTTTAACATTATTGTGATTTTGCGAATATTATAACAGGTTTACTAAAAATTATCTAAATATAACTCTTCCTGTATAATAAAAATACTCAACTCTTCTGGTTTAATTTTGTCATTACTAAACTAACTTTATTCTTTAAATTTAAGAAAGCATTTTTATAATATCCTCTAATATTATTTTGCGATTAAAATTTTTATCAATCCAATCCGAATATTTTATCCTATAGAATTCCCACCCTGCTGCTTCTAATATTTGTTGTCTTTCTATATCCTCCTCAACATAAATCTCGAATTCTCCTCTAAGCTCATCTTGAAAATGAGTTGGTCCGTCGCATTCAATAGCAATTCTTTTTCCTGTTTTGGTATTAGTTATAACAAAATCAATTTTAAATCCACAGCTTTCAACTTGGTTGTGTATTAAATATTCTTTGGAAGATAAATTTACACGAATAAAGTTATAAAAATCTTTTTCGAATTTAGAATCGAAAGGTTTTAATTTTCCTGAAGAAAAATCAATTTTTCCGTTGTCTCTTACATACTCAAGATATTTTTTAATCCAAATTCCATTTGGAATTTCTTCAATTGGCATACTTACAAAACAATGTGTTTGCAATCGTGCTCTTGAAAAAGCAACATTTACTCTTCCTTTATTTATAACAGCACCCATAATATCTCCTCCTTCTCCCGTTAGAGGAATGTATCTTATTTTTTGATCAGGACTCCAAATTACAAAAGAATAAATAATAATATCTTTTTCATCTCCCTGAATACCTTCAATAATGCCGATTTTATAATTATCTTTTTCTTCTTTATATCCTGCTTTCTCAAATAGCTCACGAAGATAATCTGCTTGAGCATTAAAAAATGAAAGAATCCCAATGGATTTATTTTGATATTTTCTGTCCGACTTTAATTCACGGAAAAATTTTAGTATAGCCTCAGCTTCAGAAACATTTATTTTGTCAGAAAACTCTTTACTTTCATCAACTTTTACATCATGAATAATCATTACACGATTAGTGTTTTTGTATGGCAAATAATTAGTATTTCGAACAATCAATTCTTTGCCTTTAGGTTTATAAAAATATTTATTACTAAAACCAATTAATTCTTGCGGTGAACGATAGTGATTTCTTAATACTATACGCTCAAATCCTCGAGATTCAGCTATATCTAAAATTGATTGCACCGGCTCTTTATAAGGCTTTATTTGAAGTTCTTCTGGAATTTGGTATTTTTTAGCTAATTCATTAAGAGTTTTAGCTGATTTAAATCTAATTGAATCATCTCTCATTTGTTCACTATCTCCCACAAAAATAACTTTTTTAGCGCGATACATTGCTGGTAGTCCATAAGCAATATTGCATTGAGAAGACTCATCAAAAATTACGTAATCGAAAATTCCAGCTTTTAAAGGGAGAATTCTACTTGCATCATCAAGTTCCATTATCCAAACAGGAATAAAGTCCATGATAGTCAAAAAGTTATCTGGGTCTTTCCTAAGCCGATCAAAGGTCTTGTAGGCTCTTTTTGATTTACTAAAAGCCTTGGAAAGTTTTACAATCACTCTCCTTACTGAAGGACCTTCTTTGTACTTTTCTAAAATTCTCCTATTAATAATATTTTGAAGATATTTGGCTATACGCTGTTGTCGTGTTTTTTCTACTTTTTTTAAGCGATAACTAATTTCATTTGGATCTTTTATTTGCATCTCATTTAATTGTTTACGGATTTCTATTGCTCTAAGAATTTTTTCCTTTACTTTGTTGAAATCTTTAACATCAGAAATTAGCTTTTCGATATCAAAAAATTGTTGAAGGGATAAACCAGAATTATTCAACAATTTATTTAAACTCCTTCTCTTTTCTTCTATTTCTCTTTGCTTTTCATGGTACTGGAAATAATTAATTAACTCTTTTATCATTCGTCTAGCTTGAACTTTTGAAATATCTTGATTAAGTTTCTCGTCTATATAATCAAGGATTTCTCTAGGAAGTTGGGCACGGACACGTCTTAATCGCCATTTTCGACGAGTATTATTTAAACTACGAAGGATGGAGTTGTGTCCATCGTAACCAGTTTTATTAATATCCTCAGCAATTTTTTGTATAAACTCTGAATAGTGACTATTTTTTAAAGGAAGGTAAGAAAATAATTTATCAAACTCAGATTTCTTTTCATTGTCTTCATAACTTTTAACCTCTTTTTCTAATCTCTCTATATCATTTTTTAAAGTTATAATTTTATTCCGGACATCTTCAGAGAATTCTTTTGAAAATTGATTTATATTTTCAATCTCAACCTCATAGTTCTTTAGAATATTTAGTTCATTATAAAGCTTATAAATTGCTCTCTGTGATTTAATTGATTCATTAAACGACTGTTTCAATACTGCTTTCCTTTCAGCAACATTTTTAATACTTTCTTCTGTAATTTCACTTTCTTTTATCTTTGTTGTTTTTTTGGAATAGGTTTTATAATCTAACTCATCTATATAGGATCCTAAAGCAGCAAGTTGAAGAGCTATTCCATCTAATCTATCACTTTCATTTAATTGAGTAGAACCTATATCAGGTAGATAAGCAAATAAATATTTAACTCCTAATTTTTTCAACATATCTTTTACAACCTTTAACGCTTGTTGTTTCTGGCTTACAAAAAGAACTTTTTTTCCTTTTGCAACAAGATGACAAAGAAGATTAGCAATTGTTTGAGATTTTCCTGTTCCAGGAGGACCTTGAATAATACTCGCATTATTATTAATGATCGATAAAACTCTCAATTGATATTCATCATAAGGAAACGGAAAATATAATTCTCCTTCTTCTGGTATTTCATCTTTTAAAGAAAAATTTTGATCTTTAATCCAGCTGATAAGAGAAGTATTTTTAAAATCCTCTTCTTTGTGTTTAGAAAGCCTCTGCAAATCTTCTGCTATAAAATAATTCGCTCTTGGGCTGATTCCTATGTGTACCTCATTTAAAGAAAAAGATTTCTCGTCGAATTTAGCATTTGTTAATTTTAATTGAGCCTTGATTTCATTCCATATTTCTTCAAAGATTCCTATATTTGTTATTGGTAAAGACAAATCACCTTTGACTTCATATTTTCCAAATTTTTCTATTAGTTCATAGTAATGATCTTCGCCTAAAATATCTGCAAGAATGTTAATATTTACTTGTATTTCAGTATCAATTGGCTTAATAAAATATTTCCCGGCTCCTTTCTCGAATACTTTTTCAATACTGACTGGAAGAGAAAATAAAGGAAAACGATTAATTTTTGTGATAGGTGTTCTATTTTCATTTTCTTCTTCTAAATAATCTTGTCTTAACTCAATTTCTTCCTCCTCTACGGGGACTTCGATTTCATAATACCCGAAACTAAAAACAATTTGTTTAGTATAAGGATCGTTTTTGCCTTTGTTATAAATCTCATCTATCTTATTTGCTATAGTTTTTTCTTCATCGTATCTTCTTCTCACCTCCTCCGGTATATTTTTAGGTTCAAACGAATAAAAAGTCTTTAAATTTATCAACTTGCCGATATTCTCAGTATTCTCATTTGGATCGCTTTCTAATAATTCTTTAAGATCAAAGCAATATTCGGGCAACTTAACCCCAGATTTAGTTTGGTGTAAAAAAGAACATTGCCGAGTTAATTTTATATATCCTAAACAATACTTTATAAAATTTGCTAAAGAAATTTTATCCATACATTACATTTTATGATAGCAAATCATCAATCTTTACATTTAATGCTTTAGCAATTTTTGCCACTACATAGACTGAAGGGTTTTTAATAACTCCGGTTTCTATTTTGGTTAGAGTAGTATAAGGCACGTTAGCTTTGCGAGCCAATTTATCTTGAGATAAATGATGTTTCAATCTTAATTCTTTTATTCTCTTGCCTAAATTATTGTTTTGATTATTTTCCATATTATGTTATCATTAAATTACTACCATATTTTACTATCAAAATTATGATAACACAGAATAAAAAGACAATCAAATTCTTGTACACCAAAAAGCGAACTGAAGAAGGGAAAGATCTCTAAAAAGTTAGATTTTGTGAGAAGATATATCCTATTTTTACTGCGGGGCTAGGATTCGAACCTAGACTAAGGGCTCCAAAGGCCCCTGTGCTACCATTACACCACCCCGCAATTTCTAATTTAAAAAGTATCATTTTTTTATTTTAAAAGCAAGTTATAATATTTAATTATGAGAGAAATGATAAAATTTTTAAATTGTGAAATTGATATTTCGAAAAAAGTATTTGTTCCAAGGATTGAAACAGAGTTTTGGGCCAAAAGAGTAATAGAAAATTTAAAAAAGGAAAACAAAAATTCAAAAATTTTTGTTTTAGATATTTTTGCTGGAACAGGTTGTATTGGGATCTCCCTTCTAAAAAATTTACCATTTGTAAAATTAGATTTTATAGATATTTCAAAAGAAGCAATAGAGCAAATTAAAATTAATCTTGAGTTAAATAAAATCTCTCAAAATAGGTATAAAATTTTCCAGTCTAATTTTTTTGAAAAGGTAAAAGAGAAAAAATATGATTTAATTTTAGCTAATCCTCCTTATGTGGCAAAAGAAAGAATTTGGGAAGTCCAAGATTGGATTTTAAAAAAAGAACCTCATTTGGCTTTGTTTTCTGAAAAAGGAGGGTTATTTCATATTAAAAAATTTTTAAATGAAGTGAAAAATCATTTAAAACCCAAAGGAAGCTTTTATATGGAGTTTGATCCTCTCCAAAAATTAGAAATTGAAAAAATTTTAAAAAAACAAAATATTAAATTTGAATTTTATAAAGATCAATTTAAAAAGTGGCGCTTTGTAAAAGGAAAAATCTAAAAAATCTTGATTTATTTTTTTCTTTTTGATAAGAAAAAATATACTTATGTATGGTCAATTTACTTATAAGGCCCAAGAGGCTATTTTTTTAGCTCAAGATCTTGCCAAAGAAAGAGGACAACAACAAATAGATGCTTTACATTTATTATATGCTCTTTTATCTCAACAAGACAGTGTTGTCGTAAATTTGCTCCAAAGAATGGGAGTAGATATTGAAAATTTGAAAAGAAGAACTGAACTGGCTTTCAATCGGCTTCCTGTAATCGCTACTCCTCAAACTTTAGGTCAATTTTATCTTACTCAAGACATGGCTAGGGTTTTAGATCAGGCAAGAAAAGAAGCCCAGAAAATGCAAGACGAATACATTTCAGTAGAACATTTATTTTTAGCTCTTTTGGCTACTAATTCAAAAGCAAAAGAAATTTTAGATAAGGCAAACTTTCTATATCCAGCAAAATTTCCTGGAACTTTAAAATATGGAAAATTGGATTACGAAAGCTTCTTAAAAGAACTCTCAAAAGTTAGAGGGACTCAAAGAATTACAGATCCTGAACCAGAAACAAAGTATCAAGTAATTGAGAAATACACAAGAAATTTAACGCTTTTGGCAAGACAAGGAAAATTGGATCCAGTAATAGGAAGAGAAAATGAAATTAGAAGGGTAATGCAGATTTTGTGTAGAAGAACAAAAAATAATCCGGTCTTAGTTGGAGAAGCAGGTGTTGGAAAAACAGCTATTGTAGAGGGTTTAGCTCAAAGAATTGTCGCAGGTCAAGTGCCAGAAAGCTTAAAAGAAAAAGAAATTATTGCCTTAGATTTGGGAGCTTTGATAGCTGGAACAAAATATCGAGGTGAATTTGAAAACAGGATCAAAGCTCTCTTAAAAGAAATCCATCGTGCCAAAGGAAGATATATTTTGTTCATTGACGAACTACATACTATAGTCGGAGCAGGAGCAGCTGAAGGTGCTATTGACGCTTCAAATTTGTTAAAGCCTGCTTTAGCAAGAGGAGAGTTAAGAGCTATAGGAGCAACTACTTTAAAAGAGTATCAAAAATACATTGAAAAAGACCCTGCTTTAGAAAGAAGGTTTCAACCAGTCTATGTAGCTGAACCCTCAATTGAAGAAACCATCTCTATGTTAAAGGGTTTAAAGGAAAAATATGAACTTCATCATGGAGTAAAAATTACCGAAGAAGCTTTAATTGCTTGTGCCAAATTGGCAGCCAGATATATTACAGATAGGTTTTTACCCGATAAAGCAGTTGATTTGATGGATGAAGCTTTAAGCTCACTAAGATTGGAAATAGAATCAGAACCAGAAGAATTAGAGAATTTAAAAAAAGAAATTCAAAAGTTGGAAATTGAAAGAGAAACGGTGAAAAAAAATAGTAAAAAAGCCAAAGCAATTTCTCGCCAGATTGCTGATTTAAAAGAAAAAGTAAAAGCTATTGAGTCAAAATTAAAAACAGAAAAGGAAATTATAAACAAAATTAAGGAATTGAAAAAGAAAATTGACAATGTGCGATTTGAAATAGAAAAAGAAACTGCAAGAGCCAATTTACAAAGGGTAGCTGAATTAAAGTATGGAAAACTTCCCCAACTTTTGAAAGAATTAAAAAGAGAAGAAAAGAGATTAAAAAGAATTCAAAAAGGTAAACCCCTTTTAAAGCAAGAAGTAACAGAAGAAGATGTTGCCAAAGTAGTCTCAAAATGGACAGGAATTCCAGTAACCAGACTTTTGGAAGAAGAAGCTAAAAAGTTAGAAAAGATGGAAAAAATATTACACAAAAGAATTGTTGACCAAGAAGAAGCTATTAGTGCTATTTCTAATGCTATTAGAAGGGCAAGAGCTGGAATTTCAGAAGAAAATAGACCCTTGGGTTCCTTTTTGTTTTTAGGACCTACTGGAGTTGGAAAAACAGAAACAGCAAAAGCTTTAGCTGAATTTTTATTTAATGACGAGAATGCTTTGATCAGATTGGATATGTCGGAATATATGGAAAAACACTCTGTCTCAAAAATGATTGGTTCTCCACCTGGCTATGTAGGTTATGAAGAAGGAGGACAATTAACAGAAAAAATAAGAAGAAGACCTTATTCTGTAGTCTTGTTAGATGAAATAGAAAAAGCCCATCCAGAGGTTTTCAATATTTTACTCCAAATTTTAGAGGATGGAAGATTAACCGATGCTAAAGGAAGAACCGCTTCTTTCAAAAATGCTATTTTGATTATGACTTCTAATGTAGGGTCTGATATTATTGCCAAAGAAACAAAATTAGGATTTGTAGCTGAGGGTGAAGAACAAAGAGAAAATTTAAGAGAAAAGGTTTTGTCTGCTTTAAGAGAAAATTTCAGGCCAGAATTTTTAAACAGAATTGATGAAATTATTATTTTCAATTACTTGGGTAAGGAAGAAATTAAAAAGATTGTTGATTTAGAAATGGAAAAAGTCGCTGAAAGATTAAAAAGGAAAAGAATTGAAATTAAATTAACAGAAAAAGCTAAAGAATTTCTAGCAGAAAAAGGATTTGATCCCAATTTGGGTGCCAGGCCCTTAAAAAGAGTAATTCAAAGGCAAGTCTTAAATCCCCTTTCTCTTAAAATTATTTCCGGAGAAATAAAAGAAGGAGAAAGAATAATAATTGATTGTCAAAACGGAAAAATTGAGTTTTTAACTCCTCAAAAATTATTAAAAACAAACAAAAAAGAAAAGGCTGTTGTTAAATAAATTTCTCTAAAAATTAATGATTAAAGATTTTTTAAAACTCCTTTTTGTTTTTATTGTAGGAGTAATAGGTGGAATTTTTGGAAATTACATTTTCCCTATTGAATGGCAATGTCCTCAGTGTCCAATCTATCAAACAAAAATAGAAAAAATATATATTAAAGAAACCTCAGTTTTAAAAGAATTGGTAGAAAAAGTAGAAAACCCAATTGTCAAAATAAAAACAGAAACCAAAAAAGAAAAAATCCTTGGAGGAGGAATAATTTTAACCGCAGATGGATTTTTAATCACTTTGGCTGATTTTTTTCCTTCAAAAGGAAAAACAGAAATTTTTTGGGAGGGAGAAAAAATAAAAAATTATAAAATCATCAAAATTGATCCAAAAGAAAATTTAGCCCTAATTAAGATTGAAAAAAAAGAAAAATTTCCAACCGTAGGTTTTGCTAATTTAGAAAAATTAAAAAAAGGAGAAAAAGTTTTTTTAATTGGGGTTTTTTCTAAAAAAGAAAGTTTAGAAAAATTTGTCAATCAGGGGATAATAAAATATTTCAAAAAAGAATTAATTGAGACAAACATTACAGAAAAAAACGGCAAAGGAAGCTTTCTTTTTAATTTTCAGGGAGAATTGATAGGAATAAATGAAATAGATAAAAAAGGTAAAATAAAAGTAATTCCAATTGATAAAATTAAAAAATTTGCCAATTTATAAAAATTTTAATCTTTTCTCTCTCCCAAAACTACTTTGAAGATTTTCTCTTCATCCCCTCTTAAAACTTTTAGAGTAATTTTGTCTCCGGGATTATATTTTAATATCACTTTGCCTAAAGAATTCTTTTGAGTAATTTTTTCTCCATTTACCTCCAAAATTATATCCCCTGCTCTCAATCTAGCTTTTTCTGCTGCTGAATTTGGAAAAATAGCTCTTTCACCATGAGGTCCTCTTACTATCCAAGCTCCATAGTCAACAGGTAAATTATTTTCTCTTTGAATTTTCTTGTCAATTAAAACATATCTCACTCCTAAAAACGGATAAACAATCTTTCCTAAGGTTTTAACTTGTTCAATTGCTTTTTTAGCACTATTTATAGGCAGAGCAAATCCAATATTTTCACCTCCTACAACCATAGCGGTATTAATACCAATAACTTCTCCTTTTAAATTTAAAAGAGGACCCCCAGAATTTCCTTTATTAATTGCTGCATCTGTCTGAATAACATCTTCTAATGTTTCTACTATTCCCCCTCCAGAAGCTGTAATTTTTCTCCCCAAACCAGAAATTACTCCTACAGAGACAGAATTTTGAAATTCGCCCAACATATATCCAATAGCAATTACTGTTTGTCCAATTTGTAATTTATCAGAATCTCCCAATTTTACTGTAGGAAATTTTAATTTTTTCCCTTTTTGCTTAATCTTTAAAATTGCCAAATCCTTAACGGGGTCTCTAGCTACAACTTCTACTGGAAATTTTTTTCCTTCATTAGTAATTACTGTATATTCTGCATCTTTATCAGCAACAACATGTTTGTTGGTTAAAATCAATCCATCTTCAGAAATAATAAATCCCGTTCCTCCTCCTACTTTTCTTTTTTCAGTTCCTTTTTTTCTATAAAAGGGAATTTTAAATTCAAAAAATGGCTCATTAAAAAATTCTTCAAAAGGAGACCCTTCAAACGGAGAATAATATTCTCTCTCATATACAGGTAATTCTTTGGTAATCACAATTGAAACTACAGCGGGTGATACCTCTTTTACTGCTTTTATTACAGCTTTTTCTTGGGGAATTTGAGAAATGTAAATGGTTTTTGTTTTTGAGAAATTGCTTTTTTGAATTGGAATTTGAGAATAAAGATAGGCTCCTCCAATTAAACCACCAAGAATACCAACAAAAAAACTAAAAAACATCAAAAAAAGAGGCAAGAGAACCCCTCCCCTATTTTTTGGAGCAGGCAACTTTGAGAAATTTAAAACGGGAGATTTGAAACCTGGCAATTTAAAAATCATAGAAAAATTTTATAAAAAATCTTTTTTTATTTCAAGGAAAAACATCACTTTATTTTTTCTACTAATTTTAATTCCAATTTTTCATTTTTAGCATCAAATAAAACAAAGCTTGGTTTAAAATATAAACCTGCTAAATTTCCTGGATTTACCAATCTTGTCTTTCCAATTTTATTTTCCGAAGGATAATGTAAATGTCCAAAAAAGACTATATCATACTTTTGGGTTTTTGCTAATTTTTGAGCAATTTTGGGAAAGTGAGAAAAAGCCAATTTCTTTTTTTCAACTTCTATTTCTCCATATTCTGAAAAAATTTCCACATTATCAAAAAAATTAGAATATTTTTCCAAATTTGTATCTCTATCTACATTTCCTAATGAAAGATAAATTTTTCTAGGAAAACTTTTTGAAATTTCTTTCAATGTCTCAAAAGTAGTCACATCTCCACAATGAATTAAAAATAAAATATCTTCCTTTTTTAACCAAAAAATCACTTTTCTTAAATTCTCTAAATTATCATGAGTATCAGAAATTATCCCAATTTTAAAATTCTCTCCTTTCATTTTTAATTTTTAATTTTGAACTTTATTTAAATCTAATACCAACTCCGACATTAAAGTCAATTTTGACTTGGTCTGGGGTTCTTTGGTAATTGTAAGCTCTTAATTCATCAAGTGTTCCAACAAAGTAAGAAGTACCGACTTTTCCTAAAGTGAAATTTGTGGCAGAAATTGAGGTAGAATTGACAATTTCAATGTGATACCATTGGGCTTGTAAAAGAGTGTTGATTGAATAATTGTTTTCATCTAAAGGAATTTTTTTACCATTAACATATAATTTTGGTGATTGCCAGCTATTACCTACTAAATGGATTTTGCCACCAACTAATTCAATATAGTTTGTGCCACCATCTAAATCTAAGATTGGTTGGTTTAAACTCAAAGGATTAATAAAGAAAGATAAGGTTTTAATATTTCCAATATTTCCACAATTAGCGGA
>Ga0190363_1000710_pt1 | contig 19874 bp, 15 predicted proteins | sample 48721867_MG_FD_161272 | JGI IMG/M metagenome (GOLD analysis project Ga0190363, IMG submission 161272) | Hydrothermal vent microbial mat bacterial communities from Southern Trench, Guaymas Basin, Mexico - 4872-18-6-7_MG | ecosystem: Environmental > Aquatic > Marine > Hydrothermal vents >... | reverse complement strand
TAGACGGCGACGTGAACTTGGACGAGCTAGCGGAGCTTACTGAGGGATACACGGGTGCTGACATAGCTGCAGTATGTAACGAGGCTGTAATGCTGGCGATAAGGGAGTACATAGGTGAAGGGCGGGTCAACGAGAAAACGGAGGACTTCTCAGGGTACAAGATAAGGAAGGTTCACTTTGAGAAGGCTCTTGAAAGGGTTCGCCCAATATCCAAGAAGCAACTGGAATGGTACACTAAGATCGCTGAGGAGTTTGCTATGGCTTCCCGTTAAACCGATTACACTCTTCTTTCTCTCTTAGTTTGGAGGTGTTCTCCTTTGCGTGAACCATTAAATATTGAGGAGCTTTTTTACGTGCTTGGTAATCCTACAAGGCGCCTCTTGTTAAAGCTCTTATCTATGGGGCCTCACTATCCGTTTCAGCTGGCACGCCTTTTGAACGTCAGCCAGAAAGTTATAATGGATCACTTAAGAATTTTAGAGGAGAAAGGGCTTGTTGTGAAGGTCGGCAGCGAGAAATCCAGCATTGGACCCGAGAGGACGTACTATGCTGTCAATAACTTTTTTGTGATGAACTTCTCGCTTGGTCCCTCCCTCTACGAGTTAAAGGTCATGGAAGTGCGGAAGAGCGAAAGGAGGAAGGGGGCTGTGCTGGGGGAAGTTGGCGGCGTAGCGTCCGAAGTAAAAGAACTTGCTAAACGGCTTAAAGAAGTTAACAGTGAGATTAAAAAGCTGGATGAAAAGATGTTGAAGCTCTTAAACATTAAGCAGGAGCTTAGCTTTAGGATTAGTGAGCTGATAGACTTGCTTGAACTCAGCTATCCTGAGAAGGCCATCCTCCTTAGCCTAGTTAATAAGGGCTGCGCCAGCCTAGAAGACCTTTCTGAGGAGCTGGACATGAGAGAGAAATACGTGAAAGAATTTCTTAACCATTTAAGATCGTTGAAGCTGGTTGAGGAGGACGTGGAGAACCCTGGACTTTACATGGTTGCACTACCTTAACTTTCCATTTCCGTCTTGGTTTGGGTCGGGTGAAGTCGCCCTGCCTTCACTCTTAGCCCTAATTGCCTCTTAAGGGCTGCAACATTTTTTGATAGTCTGAAGTACTCGGCGAAGTAGTCTGTTGTTCGAAGGATCTTCGTTAAGCCAGCCCTCTCAGACCTGATGAACCCCTTAAACTCCAGCTCTTTAATGTGGCTGTAAGCAGCTTTCCCCCTCGCCCTCACTATGTGTGACTGCTTTACTGGCTGAAGGAACGCTATCACCGAGAGAGTTTTCATCACTTGCTCCGACAGAACGGCGTCAGGGGCAACCTTCTCAGCGTAAGGTGCTAACTTCTCGTGTAGCTGCATAACATACTTCTCTCCTGGGAGGCTTACTATAGTCAGGGCTGAGCCCCTTTCTTGGTACTCCTCTTTGAGCTCCCCTATAGCGTTCCTAACGGACGCTTTACCTTTAGCTTTAGCCGCCTCCGATATTTCCTCCAGCGTTAACGGCCTCCCCGCTATGTAGAGAACGGCTTCAACCCTCTGCTTTAGGGGGACATCATTCCCATCCCCTCTTTCACTCATCTCCCCACCCCTCCGTTAAAAGGTATATCTGGATTTCTCCCGTCTCTTTCTGCAACAACTCGACCTTCCTCTGGACTGTAAGGTGGAGGAGACAGAGAAGTATTCGGACAAGCCTAAGCTTCACCAACTCTACGGGTATAGCATCCCACTCATAGTTAAGTATTAACGTCCTAAACCTTACAGGTTTTTCGCGGCGGCTAAGGCGTTGAAGAGCCCGGTATACATCACCTATTAACTCCTCGACCCTCACCTCCTCCTCGTCTAAGAAGAACTTAACCTCCTTCCGCACGTCTTCACCCCTTCTCCGCCTCCTCCTAGGGTTAAGCTCTGATAGGGCATCGTGGAGCGCCCTCACTAGGTCGTCAAAGCTTACAGGATGCATCCCCCTTCTCAAGGCTAAGTCGAGCTGAGGCGCGTAAGCCTCCCCGTTCCTCTTCTCCCGCCGCGGCCTATACATGCTGAGGACAACATCCACCCTTCTACGGTGAAGGTAGGCGCTGTTATAAACAGCGATCCCGCACGCTTTAAGGTCTATGTACGAGCTCGACTTAACCTTCTCCGTGAACTGAGATACAATGCTTTTTAGATCCACTGTTAAGGGGTTTCTCATCCACTTATCCGGCGGATCCAGTAACGCAAGGTACTCCCTAAAGCCCTGTATGCCTTTCACATGTTTCCCCCTCAGCTTCCACGTACGGTAACACCCTTTCCAAGTCGACGCCGACGACCGTTGACACACCGTCGACGCTGGCGACCCCATACACCTTGTCCGCCTCGCTAACCATAAGGTCTCTTAAGCTTATAATTATGAACTGGGATTCCCTTGACAGCTTTTTTATCAGCTTTGCCACCCTCCTAACGTTTTCCTTGTCTAGGAAGGCGTCTATTTCATCTAGAAGGTAGAACGGCGCTGGCTTGTAACGATAGATGGCGAAGATGAAGGCGATCGTCGTTAAAGATTTTTCCCCGCCAGACATAGCTTCAAGGCTTTTAACCTCCTTCCCCCCTGGCTTAGCCCTTATGAGCACCCCCCCTTCAAACGGGTCGCCTTCATCCTCTAAGACCAGCTGAGCCCATCCTCCGGGGGATAGCTCAGAGAAGAACTCGTTAAAGTACCTGTTTATCACCTCAATAGCCTCCAAAAACACTTTCTTCTTACGCTGGCTTATCTCTTCTATGAGGCGTTCTATGGCCTTTCTTTCCTCAACTAGCTCCAGAATCTTCTCGCCGAATTCTGAGGACCTGCTCTTCACCTCCTCGTACTGTTCAGGTGCCTTAAGGTTAACAGGTTCAAGCTTCTCCTTCTCCGTTAGGAGCTGTGCAACCTCCCCTTCAAGCCTTTCCATATCCGAATCGCTTAGAGAAGAACGTGAGAGGGTAACCTGCTCGCCTTCAGCCTCCCTCACAACCCCCTCAACCTCCGCCTCCAACTTGCCTATCTCGCTTTTAATGCTTCCTTGAACCGAAAGCAGTTTTTCAAGTCTTCCTGTCAGCTCTCTTATCTCCTTGTCTACCTTCTTTAACTCCTCTCTCTTCTCCTCCAACACTTCTTGAGTGTGCCTTAACGCTTCATCAACTGCTTCTTTTTTTCTTTCACTCTCTGCCAGAACCCCCTCAACATCAACTAAGATCCTTCTTTTACTGTCTATTCGCTCCCTCCCCTCTCTCATCCTCGCCCTTGCGCTGTTCAACTCTAACGTTGCCCTCTCCCTCTCACCCTCCAACCCCTCCTTTTCGGCTTGAAGCTTAGCCAGCTTTAACTCAACCTTCTGAAGTTCCTCCTTTACCTTTCCAATCTTCTCCTCTTTCCGCCTGATTAACTCCTCGAACTCCCCCAAGATGGGGGTGGACAACTTATCTTCAAGATCCCTCCTCTTGGCAGCTACTTCTTCCAGCTTCCTTTCATACTCCTCCAGTTTACTCCTCGCCTCTGCAGCCTCTCTCCGCTGCGCCTCCTCCTTCAAGCGGAAATCGTTTATTAACGCCTGAAGCCGAACCACCGAGTTTTCTATGCCACTAAGCTCCTCATGCAGAATGGAAATTCTGGAGGCTGCCTCCTCCCTTTGACGCATAAGGGATGCTGCTTCCCTCTCTAGGATGAGTAAGGTGGTGGCTGCTTTCTCGGCTATTCGACTGTATTTTTCCACTTTCTCCCGTAGTACCTCGGATTCATCATGTAACCTCTCCAGAATTAATGAGTATCTTAAAACCGGAAGGTTCTCGGCGACAACCAGCCCTTTCCTAGTATATGTTATCCCATCCTCAGCAATGACCTCTGCATCCTCTTCGAACCCTTCCCCCTCAACCACGTCCCCTAAAAGGTAGCTGAAAACATCGCTGAACCCTCTGCTCCTCACATACCTTAAGACAGAGTTCACTTTAACACTACATGGCTTCACCATGCTCCTCGGGAAGACGGTGACTCTAGTAAGTCCCTCCTCTCGAGAGTGCCATATCACCTCTCTGACATCGTTTAAGTCCTCAACTAGGAAAACGGTGAGGAGCTCCCTTAGTGAGCCTAGAATATCCCTCTTTTCCTCGTCGACCTCACACAGGTCAATAAGGAATCCGTAAGCCTTCACCCCCTTCCTCCTTAAGCTTTCGGTAAACTCTCTTCTCTTCTGAGGGGCGAGAAGGTGCTGCGCCTCCATTAAGGCTTCTAGTCTCGCCTTTTCACCTTTAACCTCTTCCATTCTCCCCTTAAGCTCCTTCACCTTCCCGTTCAACTTTTTCTGCTCTTGGGCAAGCAGTGGCAAAATAGAACTCGCTCTACTTATAACCGAACTCCACTCCTCAACCCTTGCCTTCAGCTCCGAAATCTCCCGCATGAGCCTTTCTCTTTCCCTCTCTAAGAGGGAAAGCTCCCTCTCCTTTTCCCTTATTCCAGATGATATCAGCGCCAATGCGTTGAAAGCGTCGCCGGCCTTAATTCTTAAAGAGTTAACTTTCTCCTCAACCTCCTTCTCCTCCCTCCTTACCTTGTACAGTTGCTCACGGATCTCCTTAAGGCTCTCCTTCACGGAATCTCGCTTCCTCCTCGGCTCTTCAAGCTTCCTTTCCTCATCGGAAAGCATCCTTAAAAGCCTGCTCCTATCCTCCTCGGATTCCCGCATCCTTTCAGAGTTTTCAGCGATCAGCTCTTCTACTCTCCCGAGGAGAGCCATTAGCTTTTCTATGCTTCTTTCCGCATCCTCAAGTTTTCTCTCTTCATACTTAACTTCCGCCTGCATCTCAGCCACCTGGCTAGTCAACACGCGTATTTTCGAAGTCAATTCTTGGCTTTGCCTAGCCATCCTCTTCCTGTTCTCCTCTTCAAGCCGTATCTCCTCCTCTAATCTTCCCTGCCTTTCCACCAAGATGCTCCTCCTTACCGAAACCTCTCCTACCTCTTCCTCGACAACCCTCAGCTTCTCCCTCATCTCGTCCAGCTTCCCTCTGAGGTTATAGTACCTGGCGCTCAAGAGCGCCGCTCTTTTCCTTCTAATCTCCTTGGAGAGTGCGAGCCACCTTTCAGCCTCCTCCTTCTCACGCCTCAACTTTTCAAGCTGCTTCTGTATTTCCACATGGAGCAGCTCCAGCTGCGAGATCTTCCTTTTAGCTTCTTCAAGCTCCTTCCGGGCTTTCTCCCTTTTCTCGTCGAAGTGGGATATCCCAGCTATCTCCTCTATTAAACGTCTCCTCTCTAAGGGAGACATCATGACTATCCGCGAAACTTCTCCTTGAAGTATTATGTTAAGGCCGTTCGGGCTCACATTGGCTAGGGAGAGCATGTCCACTATTTCAGTTCTCGTGGTAAGTTTACCATTTAAACGGTATTCTGTCCGGCCATCAGAGTTAACCTTCCTTGATATTTGAACCTCGTCGTTGTCTAAGGGGAACGCTCTGTCCCTGTTGTCGAACCACACTGTAACTTTAGCATACTTGGACGGCTTAGACGACTTTGACCCGGCAAATATTAGGTCGGTGAGGACGGACGCCCTAAGGCTCTTCGACCCTAAGTGTCCTAGGACGAAGAGGATGGCGTCAACTACGTTGCTTTTACCGCTCCCATTTGGGCCTACGATAGCGGTGAACCCTTTCGGAAAGGTAAGGGTAACCTTCCTGTTCCCGTAACTCTTAAAGTTTACCATTTCAACCTTCTTCAGAAACACCAAGAAGAAGCCCTCCTCGCGTCTCCGAAAGCCCTCCATTCTCAGGAAAACACGTCCCCTCTTTTGCTAAAGGAACGATTTAACATGATTTATTGCTTCTGAGAAAATCATCCTACATAAGTAAAAGGAAGAAAATAAGCTTTCTGAAGCCGGCACCATAACCCTTAAAAACAGCCTCGGCTCTCCGCCACTCTTGCGGCTTCACCGCTTCCACGGGCCGGGAGCCTTTCCTCCTCAGGCTTCATTGAAGAGTTCCTACGTAAATGAGCCACTTCACGTTTATCCGACCATCACCTTTACCCTTCTGGGATTCACACCCTCCCATCTACGTTCCACACTTCATGGCTGGAGGTACCTGCCACATCCCCACCACCCTCCCCTAAGTATGGTTTTACATGCAGAAACCATTGGACGTTACAAGTGCAACATGCACGTTTCAACCATCAAAAAACACAGGTTAAAGGCGCGTTTATTTCCTAACCACCTTCGCTTTTTTCGGGTCTATCACACCTGGCCAAACGGTCTTAAAGCCTAAAGCGTCTAAAACCAAGTCGAAGTCTCCCACTCCATACCTCTTAAGGATGGCCTCTGCCTCCAGTCTGCTCCTTTCAGGCTTAGACTCTAATTCGCCTTTAATCGCCTCTAAAACCTGCTCACTGATCAGCAAGCTCCCTATCACCCTATAGCCTTCAACATGCAGCCTTTCCTTAACTGACTCAACACTGACACCATAAGCATCAGCCACCTCGTCTAAGCGGATGACATCCTTGTCAGGAACGTACCTTTCCAACTCTAAACTTCTAGCGCTTCTTTCCAGCGCTTCAACCTCGTACCTTCTAAGTATCTCGATAAGCGGCTTCAAAGGAATTTTCTTCCTGTAATATATGACGTCTCGATACCTTTGAAAGGAGGAACACGCTAATTCTTCATCTACAGCTAAGATGACGTTCTCCTCCACCTTACCCAGCTTCTCCAGCTTCCTCTTAACGTACTCGTCAGTCCAGAACCCCACTATCTCCAAGTAAACCTTTACAGGCCCCTTCTCTAGGGTGAAGTCTGGCACCAGAATGGTCTTACCCGCAAGCAGCGGCTCCGACTCCCTCTTTATCACCCAGTCCGTTCCTAGGGACTGAAACGCCCTGTAAAAATCCTCTTCAACCATGCTGTCAAACTTTACCTCCTCCCTCTCCCTCGTCTTAAGAAGGTAGTTGTCCCTATAGCTCAAAGTGAACTCATAAATTCTCGGCTTATTATCGGCTCCCTTCCTCACCACGTTCGCCCTTATAGCCCATTTCCCGGACGTAATCACTGACGGGAGGATCTTAGCCATGGACGTTCCATAGCGCTCGGTCATCTTCAACAGCGACGCCGGCCCATCGATTGTTATGGTAACCCACTCCCCTTGCTTCTCAGCAAGGTACATGAGCCCCCTATACTTAACCTCCCTAAGTACCTCCTTCCCTCCTCCCTCCACGTAAACGTTTAAGCTAATTGCATTAAAAAGCATAGTTTGAGCTAGGGACAAGTTATAAATTCTTAGGAGTTCCGCTGGATCTACGTCGCTAAAGGAAACCAGAACTTGCTCTGTTTCTTGGTCAGCCCATAAAGCCTCCTCCACCTCCTCCACCGTCGAGGAAAGCTTCACCGCAACCCTCTCCAGAATCCTCCTTCTTTCCCCTCTACTCGTCACAGGACCACCAGCCCTGCTGGCTTCCTCAAACACGAACCTCCTGACCTCCACCGGGTTAAGTCTGCTTTTCACCTCGAAAACGCTTCTTCTTTCAAGGAGAATTCGCAGCCCCCGAACAAAGCGGTAGTTGACCCCCTCCTCAAACTCGCTTACAAGATCAAGAATCTCCCCCCTCTTTCTACCAATACTCGTTTTGAAAATGTTAATCATTTCGGCTGCCAAGCCGAGGTTTTCCCTGCTCATCCTAGCAAACCGGGGAACTATCTTGTTCCCATAAATCCTAGCTACTAGGAGCTCACTTGGAAGCACCCTCCACCACCATCCAACATAAATGCTTGCCAATCTCCGCCATCATGCTACGTTGCTTGCTCTAAACCCTTCCGCCTTCTCTTCGAGATCGCTATCTCGGAGGATTTAGACACGATCTCGTAGAGCACAGCCCTCTTCCCCTCCTTCTTCCTTAGAAGCCTCCCCAGCCTCTGGATGAACTCCCTCTTGCTCCCGCTTCCCCCTAAGATGACGCCTACGTTTGCCTCAGGGACGTCTACACCCTCATCAAGCACCTTGCTCGTCACCACTGCCCGGTACTCTCCATTCCTGAACTTACTGAGAATCTCGCTTCTCTCCTTCTTAGGGGTTTTATGCGTTATCGCCGGGATAAGGAACGCTGTGCTTACAGCGTAAACCAAGCTGTTATGCTCGGTGAATATTATTATCCTGTCATTGACGTGCCTTTCAAGAATCTTCGTTAGTGCATCCAGCTTAGCTGATGAATTTATTGAAATGGTTCTAGCTTTGTGCCTTGCTAGGAGAGCCTCCCTCGCCCTCGGATCCCTGCCACTCCTCAGAACTAGCTTCCTAAAGTCCTCCGGCGAGCTCATGGAGAGGTTATGCTCCCGTAAGTAGTTAACGTAAACAGAGTACGCCTTCTCGTACTCTTCACGCTCCTCGGGGGAGAGATCGACAAGGATGCGACGTATCTCGTACTCGGCAAGGTGCCTACCAGCTAGCTCTCTGATTGGAACTTCATACCTCACCCCTCCTATGAGCCTTGCTAGCTCAACGTGTAGCCCATCAGCTCTCTCGTAAGTCGCCGTAAGCCCCATCCTATACGGTGCAGCCGACATCTCGGCTATTTGCGAGTAGCCGGGTGATGGAAGATGGTGGACCTCGTCGAAAACTATTAGTGAAAACTTGTTGCCTAGCTCTTCGATCCTAAGGTAGGCTGTGTCATACGTTGCAACGGTGACGGGGCCAAGGACGTGTTCTCCTCCCCCGTAAACGCCCACGGAAACGTTAAACATCTCTGACAGGCGGGTGGCCCATTGATCCATGAGGTCTAACGTCGGCACTACAACCAGCGTCGCTTCCGATATAATGGACATCGCCTTCATAGCCACGAACGTCTTCCCCGACCCGGTAGGCATAACCATAACGCCACGCTTCCCAGCCTCAACCCATGCCCTAACAGCGTCCTCTTGGTAATCCTTTAACTCCAAGTTAAGCCTAAGAGCAGGGCACGGCACGAGGTCAAGAACCCTGTCTTCAAACCGTATCTTCGAAGCCTTAAGGTAGTCTACGATGTCCCGGTAGTACATGGCTAGGGCACGGTAGGCATTGACCCTATCATCCCACCTGGAATTGGGAACCTGCATGCCACGGATCACAATGGTGCCCTTATCGTACTCAAGCCTAATCATAAAACCCACCTTATTAACCAAATTTAAAAATTGTAATCCCATAATTTCTACTTTTCCTCCCCCAATAACTCATCATTAACAGTGATAAAAGGGGTGGCAGAGGGTAATAGTTGAGCCCCTCTTCCTCCACCGCAACCTTTCATTTATTTCCTTTCTCACTTTCTTCTGCCTATGAAAATCCATATTGGACATATCCATTTAACGTAGAAGTGCTTTAAAGTGAACTCGACTATGTGCATTACCGTTTTGTAGAGTCTCGTTTCCTTGAGGAATGACAGGGCCCTCTCAGCCTCCCGAATTTTCTCCTCGAGTTCTCGTGAGTAAAGTTTCACTCCAACCTTCTCGAACATTTTCACCAGTCTCGGGTACGTTGGCAGGAAGAAGACCTCGTTGCTTTCCCCCCTCTTAGTAGCCTTAACGTAGCAGTCTGCCATCCGCCTTGGAAGGAGCGTGAAGAAGGGAAGGAGGTAATGATTGTCCCTCCACACGAGCCTTGGAGAGATCCTATTGGGGCACGTTAGGTAGAGGAACCCCCCGCTCCTTAGAACCCTAGCTACCTCCTCAGCTAGCTTGTCGGGGTTATGCACATGCTCTATCAGGTCGCTGCACGCTACGAAGTCGAAACTCCCCCCTCTGAAAGGCATGTTCTCCCCGCTCGCAAGGAGCAGGTTTAATTCGACTCCCTCCTCTTCCCCCCACACCCTTGCAACCTCTAAATACCTTGGGTCGACGTCGAACGCGACCGTTGCAAGGCTCCTCTTAGTGAAAGCTATGGCGAGCCCTCCGGCGCCACACCCAACATCAAGGAAAAACCTTCCTCTGGTTGGTGAAAACCTTTCCAGCAGGTCGAGCAGGAGCTCCCCCCTCTTAACACCCAGAAACGTGTAAATGCGGTAAAGCTCGTAAAGTTTCTTGGAGCCTGGAACCACGGGCTTCACAAGCTTCCTCCAAAGCTTCTCAGCTTTTCTCTCAGTCATGTAAGCACCGCCTAAAGTGAACGTGAAGACCGTTAAAGGAAGAATAGAAGCTAACTTTTAAGTTTATGTTTCACAATGTTTCATTCAGCTACCCGTAACGGGCTAACCCGTCAAGGTTAGCTAACATTTGTTTAGCCCTGTAATGTGATACCTCCTTCTCCACCGCCCTCTCAAACGATCCGAACTTCCTTTTGACTTGTTCTTCGACCGGAACACATATTCTTATAGCGTGCAGCATGTGCCGCCTCTCTATAAGGCTGCTTCCCTCCTCCACGGCCAGATCACCGGCAACCCTAACCACCCCCCCTAGATCCCTTAGCCTTAAGGTTATCGCATTCTTCTCGCCATCTATCACCTCAGCCCTCCTTACGGCCTCCCTGACGAGTTCTTCCACAGCCTCCCTTGTGGCGTGAGGGATCCTGCCGTCGGAAACTATCTCTTGCGCCACGAACTGCGCTATCTTAGCTCTATTCTCGGGTGTGTCGGGCATCGTAGACCTCAAGAGCACCTCGTACCCGTTACCCTGAATCCTCGACCTTAACGGCGAGAGTATGTTAGGTAGGTCCTGTATGTTGCATGCCCCTATGAATATGAAGTCACATGGAACACCGTCAACTCTCACGTTAGAGCCGCTGCTCTGAGGATTCCTGCCTGTTATTGGAAACTTCTTGTCCTGCATCGCCGTTAAGAGAAAGCTCTGGAGACGTCCCAGGTGGGGGAGCTCGTCTATGTATAATACCCCTTCATGGGCCTCGTGGATCGCCCCGGCAACAACCCTCTTATAAGGCGGGGTTCCAAGCTCGGGGTGGTTTCCATAAGGGTCATGGAGCACGTCTCCTAAAAGCTCGGTCTCGCTTGCCCCGGTTGCCTGGACAAACGTTTTCCTGTTGAGGGAGACAAGAACCTTCCTTGGTCTAGACCTCTCAACTTCCCCTAAAACCTCCAAGTCATTCTGCCTCAGAACCCTTACAGAAGGGCTCTCCGGATTGTGATCCACAGCTTCGTAAACGATTACCTCCTCTTTCCCTCCCTCCCCCTTAATAGTCTGCGGCACGGCTCTCCTAAACCTTTTTTGCTCAACGGGGAAAACAAGTTTTTCGTAAAGATCCCTGAAGGGAGACGAGAACCCTCCCTCCTCGACGCTTTTCCTTTCACCGCAGTAAGGGCAGACAGGAAGCGTAGCCGAGCTCAACCCCCCGCATACTCGGCATCCGTAGCCCAGCTTTACAGCCACGTCAAATGGGATCTCGCGCGGAGTAACCATTTCGCCAACATGCGTTTCTCCACGTTTCACCCCTCCTTTCACCACTTCCACCAGAGGCCTTTCAGGGTTTTTTGGGTTGTGCACCACCCACACTTCCTCCCTGGGAGGGGGGAGGAGGAAGGCTATGGCCTTAGCGATCATCGACTTGCCGACGCCGGGGTGTCCAACCAGAAGAAGGTGTCTCCTCTGTCTCACAGCCAGCCTAGCCATCTTAACGGCGTGCTCCTGCCCTATAACCCTATCTAGAGGGTTATCGGGTATGGCGATATCCCTCGTTGTCTCGAGCTCGTCAAGGTAGAATCCTATGGCAGGGTCTAAAACACCAGCCGAAGAACTCGTCAAGCATCCTTCCCCGCACAAGTTCTTCCATCCTCCTTTAGAAGGAGGAGGAAATAAAAAACCAAGTATTCCCCCAGAAAACATTGAAAATTGAACCTAAACTCACCGCTAAGCGAATGGTGTACCCTTGCCCTCCACCCGTAAGCGAAAAGGGCACTCTTTCAGAAGGAGGTTTCATCCTTCACCAACGGTTAAACAAAAATTAGTTTTTCCATTCTTCCCTCCCGGGAACCATCACTAAACACTTAGATATACACGTTCGATGCCTACTTTGATGAAAAAGGTTTTAAATGTGTAAAACAGAGATGAACGAGGCTAAAGCGTGACACTTCGTTATGAGGTGGACCAGTAATGTTTAAAATAACATTCGTTTTGGGAATAATTGGCATAATAGCAGGAATACTACTCCTATTCCTGATGCCTATTATAGGAATACTAAGCGTGGTATTGGGCCTCCTCCTCGTGGTAGTTGATGCCGTCAGCGGGGAAAAGGAGGAGAAAGTTAAGCTTCCAACCCCGCCAAAGCCGGTGAAAGTTAAGGAGGAGAAGGTTGCGGAGCCGCATCGTAAAGAGGAAGTAAGAGGCCCGCCAGCTCCTGGATACATGTACTGCCCTTACTGTGGCGAGCAAATCCCGAAGCAGTCAAGATTCTGCCCTAACTGTGGTGCATCCCTTGAATAAACAACGTAAAAGAAGGGGAAGGGGGGAGGGGGTGGTTGAGGCGGTTCACGAGAGCTCATGAACCGCTTTCCAAACCATTCCCCCTAGCTTTCTTGAAGCTGAATGCCTTATCCTTTCTATTTTCACACTTGCTCCGTGGCTGATCAGAAGGAAGTAAAGTTCCTGCAGGGTTCTCCTGTCGAAAACTATAGTAGTGAAATGTATCCCATCTTGGGATGCTCTAATTCCTTCCCTGAGAAGGTTGAATCTTCTCTCGTTCTTTTCGATGAAGAGCCTCACAGCTCTAGGCTGGTACGGCAACCCACGGAACGTGAATGAGACCCTATACGCTCCCACCCTTGCAACCTGAAGAACCTTAGCGTTTCTGCCTTCCTCCTTAGGATCCAGCTTCCCCAGTTCGCTTAAGGGCAGAACCGCCTGGATGAAGTTCCTGCTTGCCGCTGCCAACTTCCCTCCCTCACATACACCCTTAACTTCAAAGAATATAACAACCTCTGTAACCGTCACTTCCAGTGTTTCCAGTGTTTCCACTATTTGTGCAGTTCCTCCCTCGTCAACCTTAAAAAGTGCGTGCTAATTAGGTGCATGTGGTGGTCTGCTTGAGTGAGGGTAAGCTCACCTACAAGGAGGCTGGCGTTGACATAGATAGGGCGAGGGCTGCTCACAGCGAGATAGGTAGGCTCGTCAAGAAGACGTTTGAGTTGAGGAAGGGGAAGTTTGGGAAGGTTCTCGGCGAGTTCGGACACTACGCTAACCTGATAGATGTAGGTGGGGGGAAAGCCTTAGCTCTACACAGTGACGGGGTTGGAACGAAGGTTCTGATAGCGCAGCTCATGGATAAGTATGATACGGTTGGCATAGACTGCGTGGCGATGAACGCAAACGATATAATATGCGTTGGGGCAGAGCCTGTAGCGTTGGTGGACTACTTGGCTGTTGAGGAGCCAAACGAGGATATGATCTCTGAGATAATGAAGGGTATTGTGGCTGGTGCGGAAGAGGCTGGTATGGCTGTGGTTGGAGGCGAGACTGCTATAATGCCCGACGTGATAAAAGGAGCTGTCCCAGGGAAAGGATTCGACCTTTCAGCGATGAGTGTTGGCGTGGTAGACGTTGATAAGGTGATCACTGGGGAAAAGATCGAGATTGGAGACTTGGTTATAGGGCTTCCGAGTAGCGGTATACATTCGAATGGTCTCACCTTAGCTAGGAAGGTGCTCTTCGACAAGGCGGGGCTGAGCGTCCAAGACCAGCTTCCCGTCTCAGGCGAGAAGGTCGGAGAGGCCTTATTGAAGCCGACTAGGATTTATGTCCGGGAAGTGTTAGAGGCGATAAGCGTGTCGGAAGTCCACGGTTTAGGCAACATAACCGGTGGAGCCTTCAGCAAGCTAAACAGGCTCTGCTACGGGAACATAGGAATGGTTTTAGAAGTACCCGAGCCGCAGCCAGTCTTCATAGACATCCAAGAGCTTGGGGGAATAGACGACTATGAGATGTACAGGACGTTTAACATGGGAGTTGGATTCGTAATGGTAGTAAGCCGGGAAACAGCTGAGGAAGCCGTTGAAGCATGCAGAAAGCATGGCTGCAACGCAACAGTAATAGGGAAGGTCGTCGAGAAGAGGGGGATAAGGGTCGTCACGCCGAAGGGTGAAACCATCATAATGTAGCCTGGAGGCAACGGCTTGAACGGGCAATCCCCCACGGAGAGAGGATGCTTAAAGGACTTCGTGGCGAGCATGCTCGGACGTGGAAGCATAAGCTTTTGGGGTAAGGAGGACCTGAACGCGGCATTCCTCCATTTCGGAGACGTTTTCACCAAGCTCCTCCTGATAGGGTCCATACTCCCTATCATATGGCGCACCAGCTATCTCCCCGCATGGTACTTCTCAGCTATTACAGGAATCTACAACGCCCCCTTCAACCTTATAGGAGTAATAAGAATCTGTGGAATTGAAATTCCAGCCGTGGTCAGCACGGGGTACCCAATCCCGCCAGACTTCCAAATATACGCCCCCCACACACCCTGGCCCCTCATCTCATCCCTCCTCTCATCAAGCGCCCTAGCAACCCTCACGGGAAGCATAGCGTACAGCTACTACGCCTACAAGAAAACAGTTGAAACAGGCGTCTCCTTCACGTCTCCACCCTTCGGTCCAAGCATCCCCGCCGCCTTCCTGATGCTCTCAGGGGTCATCGTTACCTTCCAGCACGTCCTCAACCTAGACCTATACACGGCTGTGTCTGTCGCCATAACGGCAAACCTGCTCTGCTCCGCTTTAGAGGCTGCACTAGCGTTAGGCTTAATAGATCACATCGAGAACCACCTACCCCTCCCTGGAGTTCTAGGGACGGTAGCTGGTATAGGGTTCGCATGGATAATAACGGGTCTCTTCGCGTTTGCCGCTGGAACCCCTATTGGAGGCATCTATGGCGCCATGAACGATTGGCCTCAACTCAACCCTGCAATAGGGGTTATCGTAGCGGTAATAATGCTCAGCGGGTTAGTATTGAAGGCTGGCGCCAGCAAGCTTCCCACGGTTCCGCTAGCGCTAATAGCTGGAATGGTCATGGTGGTCATCAACACGTTGTATTTAGGCTATCTCTCCCCTTTAGGGGACCCCGCCTTCTATTTTAAGGAGGTGTGGATCCATGTCTTCGGTGGTGTGGGGCCTCAATTCATGCTTGCCTATGTCCTCGGCTTAGACCCCGCCCCATACGCCCACCTCGGCTGCTTCTCGATGATGACCTTCAGCTTCCACCCTGAGATCTTAGGGAGAGGATTAAACGTTCTCCCGACTGTTGCAGCAGTTGCTGTCCCCCTCCAAGTCTACGACACTCTTGAAAGCTACGCTAACACGAAGGCATGTAACATCGAGCTGGCACGCCGCCTCGGCATTAGCGGTGAAGACCTAGAAGACTGGATTAAAGAAAACGGCTACTCCCCCTCAACCATTATGGTGATAGACGCTTGTGCAAGCCTGCTTAGTGTGCCGTTCGGAGGCTGGATCCCAACAGTTAACTACGTTGGCTCCTCTGGATACGTTAAAATTGGGGCTAAGTCGGGGTACCCCATCATCTCAAGCCTCCTCCTACTATCCTTAACATGGACTGGAGTATTCTACCTTGTCCCCCTTATCCTACCAATCACGGTTGTGGCCCCCTCCCTCCTGTTCATCGGAGGAGTAACAGTCATCCAAGCCTTCAGGGAGGTCTACGAGGAAAGCAAGTTTCTTGGTGAAGGCAGGACGTGGGGGGACCTATTTGCAGTAGCGTCGGCGATAACCCCCCACTTCTTCTCGATGATCGCAACAATGCTCGCCCTCAACTTCACCTTCTCGTTGACGGGGACTGCCATGAGCGACGCAATCGCACCATACAGGATCCTCACCGACGTCTTCTACATCCCCGTGGACGTTGGAGGACTCATAGTTAGAATACCATACGCCCAGTACCTTGGAATGTACGGCTACGGGGTTAACACCACCTTTAACTACGCGTCACTCATGACCGGTTGGTCGGGGATCGCCTTCCTAGGGCTAAACGCAACCCTAATAGGCCTCATCTGGGGAAGCATCATATCAGACCTAAACCGTGGAAACTTCAGGAGGGCCCTAGCATTCTCTCTGGCTGCAGCCCTCCTCTCGGCGGCAGGATTAATGCACGCTGCGTCCATCCCAACATCCATGTTGGACCTCCAGCTCACCGCAGCGTGGGCGCTAGCATACGTCGCCATATCCGCATACGTCGCCTTACTGCGGAGAGCAAAATAAGTCTTTTAGTTGGCATACTCTAGCATTAATGGCTGGGCTACTTCGAGGTTAAGCCTGCCCACATGATTCAAAAGCTGTGTTAAGGGGTAAACCTCGCTCAACGCCGCCTCCATGAAAATCGAGTTCGAAGGGGTAATCTTAAATGATTGGCTGACAACCCCCGTAGCAATCAGGATCTTCAACGCCTCCTTCAACCTTAAGTCCGATGTTCCATTAGCATAGACCCTAACGGGTCCCTGAAGAAGCTGAAGCGCCGCATCCTGAACCCCTCTCCTCCTCACCTCTAGGAGAGCGATGCTGCAACACCTTGGGGGAGGGGGCGCCGTCCAGACAAGCGTCCTCCTCCCCACACCCTGAAGGAACACTATTCCCTTATCGTAAAGTTCCTTCAGAACCCTCCTAGGGTTCGGCAAGATCCTCCTAGCAACCCTGAGAACCGCATCCACACCGACTCCAGGAGGCATGTGCAATATCACGTTGTAAAGAGCCCTATGTTCCCTCCAGTCCTCATGGCTACCATACAGCAAGTGCCTACTAGTGACCGTGGCTGAAACCCCACCATCCGAAGCCACAGCTGAACCGGCCAACTTTAAGAAGTTCTCGGTGACGATCGCGGCCTTTTCATCAGAAACCCTAAGCACCTCCCTGACGAGTTTAGGTATCTCGGCTGGAACCTGAAGCAGCCTTAGCAGCTTCGCCGCAACACCCTCCATCCTGTTCATGTAGAAAATGTCTATATACCTTCTAGTTTCGTAGGCGGGCAGCCCCCCCTTCCCCCTGAAGAACTTCCTCGTCAACCAGCCGGTGAAAACATCCTTCACCGGCGTGGCGAACTCAGCGGAGAGAACCGCTGAGAAAGCTACGGCATCCCTGCATGCACGGGTAACACTTAGCAGCAACCTAAATCCCCCTCACCCTTCTTCTACCCCACAACTCCTCTAAGCCGTGTTTAGGCTTAAACATGCGGTAGAAGACGTCGGCCTCGACCTTCTCCCTCCTAGCTATCTTAATTATCCTCGCGAAAAACTCATCGGTTAAAAAGCTTGGCAGCGGGTCCTCGACTAGGCTGAAGGCGTGGGCGAACTCCAGCGGCCAAGGAACATTGTTAACGTTGCTTGCCTGATAGTAAAGCGCTGAACAAACATACTCAAACCTTCTCTCATCCTCAACGATGCTGCGGTGGAGTTCAACTCTTATCGGTAAAGCATCACGGGGCTTAAAGTAGAAGAAAAGCATGTTCGAAATGAACTTGGCGTAGCTCCTGCCGAAAACTCTCCTTTTAGCAAGCTCCCTCCAAAGTCCGCTTCTTCTCGGAACGGTAAGAACAATCTTCCCCTTGCCACACGCCGGCAACACCGGATCGAGGAGGCTTGCATCGTTTACCCTCCCGTAGACCCCAACCACGTCCGGGAGACGCGGAGAGCATGACACAAGCTCCGTGGAGTGAGGCGCCTTTACGATGCATGCGTGAAGCACGTCCTCAAGCCCCTCGGATAAAACGTCAGCTACACCGTCCTCCCCGTAAATCCTCCTGAAAACAGCCTCGTACTCCCTCTGCACAGTCTTAGAGGCGGAATAGCCCTCAAATAACCTGTAGAAAGGCAGGAGGGCGTAGTGTGGAAGTATCGGCCCATCTAGAAGGATAAGGTCGCATCTGCCAGAGTTTAAAGCCTCTAGGGCAGCTACCCTCTCAAGGTACTGACGTGAGATGGCCTCAATACGCTCCAAGTCCTCCTCCACAAGTCCAACCGCGGGTATACACTTAGCTATAACCCTAGGAGCGTAGACTAAAGGGTTGTCACACCTGAAAAAGACCGTTGCAGCTGAGGAAACAATAAGTGACAGGCCGGCTCTCTCACTCCTATTTGACGACCCATCGACGCCTATGGTGAGTGCGTCCCTAGCAGCCGGGTTAACGTCCAGCTCGACCAGCTCAACGCTGCCGTCAACGTTCTCCGCAGCCCTAATCATTGAAAGGTAAGTCTTGTAGAAGCGCTCCGCCTCGTCCCCCAACATCCTCAATGCCTCATAGAAAAGTTGCCCATGGCGCAGCTCTCTCTCCTCAAGTATTTTAAGAAGGTTCAAGCGTTTAATCCCTCCGCAAACTCCCTATGCAGCTCAAAAACGGTTTTCCGTCCATACCCTAGTCTTATATCTCCCTTCTCTATAGCAACACATATAGGCTCCCTTATCGGGGTAGCCATCCCAGCCACCAGGAATTCGCCTACGCCGAGCCTAGGCAGGATCCCCCTTATCTCTGGGAAATCAGTGTAGCTTTCAATAGCGCTCATGTCACTTGCAGCAGTAAGGCAGCCACAGAACAAAGTGTTAAGGTTAGAGAAGACAGCCTTAGAAATACGTGATATCCGCTGGTTTATTATGGTAAGGTTCGCGCCAAACTTACGTCCCTCCTCCGAAAGACTGGTTATCTTCCCCAAGCAAAGGAAGGGCTTCCCAACAATAACCTGAGAGTAAGCCCCACCAGTTTCAGGAATATAATTCTTCGCCTCGTCGATTATGAGGTGTATCGGGTACCGCATCCTCAAAATAAGATCTGCAATGGTTCCGAGCTTAGCCTGCCTAGCCTCAAGGGGATCCTGGGAAGCGTCTATGACAAGTATCCTGTTAGCAGCAAGCCTCCAAACCCTAGCGTAATCATTCACACTACTGCCATTAAAAAATTCCGCTCCAAGAGTCCGGACACGCTTCTCAATGGCGCTACTCCACACCCTACTAGACTGATCCTTACTGTAAAACTCGCTCAGCCAATCATTAACGTACCGCATGAACTCTTTAGCATCAAGCCCAACCTCGCCACACATGAAATCCATAACGAAAAGGTCGGATGCAACCTCAACAGCCTTCCGAGCCTGCGAAGGCAAAACGTCAAGCTTAAGAAGCCTAACAAGACTCCCCGAGTCGGTGGGAATTACGGGAAGCTCACAACTCTGAAGAACCTCAAACCTACCACAAAGCCTCTCAAGGTTCCCCGTCGCATACTCTCCAGTATGATCCCAAACAACAACGTTAATCTTATGCTTCAAAGAGGAAAGCCCAACAAGAAACTTAGCAGCAGTAACACTCTTCCCCATCCCTATACGCGCGAAAATACCAACACCAAGCCTCAAAACAGCAGAAGCGTCAACCTCAACAGGATAATCAGTCTCCCTAATCCGCCCAACCTCAAAGTACTCATCCTCCCTCTCAGGGTCCTTAAAAAGCATCCTGTAATCATCCCTACCCGCAACATAAACAGGGGAACAAGGCTTAGGAGGATGAGAAACACTCACAACACCAGGGCCAGCAGGCCTACCATAAATCCTCAACTCACCATACTTAAGGCTCTGCTCTAACTGAGGAATCTCACCGTAAAGACTCGAAAAATAGTTCAGAACATCCGTGGTAGCCCCCCTAGTAGCAGCATTCAAACATGTAACAAGCCCAATAATTCTCAAACCGTCATGCCTAACAGTCAACAGCTGCCCCTCATAAACGTAGTCCGAAGCATAATCAAAAACCGCAAAACTACAAACCTTCGTACTCGTCGGACTAGTTATAAACCCAACAGGAGCCTCCCCTTTAAGGATCTCCTCCTCAGACCTCACATAATCATACTCCTCAACTTCTGAACTCTCAAAGGCACGCAGCAACACCGGATCAACATCCCCCACCAACGTGCAAACCACCCCAAACCTCTAATCATACATGAACACTTAATGCCACACTTCA
>Ga0190363_1000709_pt1 | contig 19875 bp, 20 predicted proteins | sample 48721867_MG_FD_161272 | JGI IMG/M metagenome (GOLD analysis project Ga0190363, IMG submission 161272) | Hydrothermal vent microbial mat bacterial communities from Southern Trench, Guaymas Basin, Mexico - 4872-18-6-7_MG | ecosystem: Environmental > Aquatic > Marine > Hydrothermal vents >... | reverse complement strand
TGGGCTATGATCCCGTAGAGGAGTGGAGGTCGAGGGTTGGCCAAAGCTGAGGTAAAAGCCGCCTAACCGCCTACTTTAACTGCGGTTAAAGACCGCCGACAAAAGCTCCTTAAACGTCTCTTTTATTAGAGCGCACGTGATCTTATAATATTGTTGAGGAGAGGTCTATGACCAGCCCCTCGAGTATTGGAAGGATCTTGGGAGGTGGCGTCCTTGGAAGCTAACTCCCATCCTAAGGATGTTCCCAGCCCTCCCATCTATCCAAGAGCCTATCTGAGGATGATAAGGAATGTTAAACGCGGAGTCTCGACTAGGTCGAGGATCATAGATGCGTTGAAGCAGAGGCCGTTAACGATCAAGGAGTTAGCCGAGCTCATGCAGTTAAGCCCATCCACCATAAGGAGACATTTGAGAAATATGTCGAGGGAGGGGATCGTCTTGAAGCTTAAATCTGATGGGAAAAGACTTTGGAAGCTAACGGGAGTAGGGCAGGCGGCCTTAGAGGAGGTTATGGTCTAAGATTAGATGAAGAACTTATTTGCGATCACCGTCAAGGCGATCAAGATTCCCGCCAAGATCAAGATTATCTCAGGCCTGATCTTAAATCCCTTAGACTCCTCCTCAAAGAATCTGAGTAGACCGGCGGCCGAGGCCGGCATGGGAGCCTCTCTACGCCTCCTCCTCTTACTCATCCCAAGATCACCCTAAAGGATCCATCATTTATGTCTTTACCCCTCTCATGTGAGCCATGTATTCGGATTCTCTTGTAGATCAGCTAATATTCGATAGGTCTTTTAGGTATCCTAAACCTCTCTCCAATCACCTCTTCAGCCTCCATCTAAAGCTAATCCCCGTTAGACCGGTAATAACGGGTGCTTTAGGATGTTTATGGATGGTGGAGTCAGAGCTTATGCTTGCGACGAAAATGATCACTGTTTTACTCCCTTTCTTCGACGAATTCTCTGGCTATTTGGTGGACTCGTTTCGCATTTCTTAAGACTTCTTCCGCCTCCCTTTTCTCCGAACAATTCTCCCAGCAGTTTTCCCGCCGCCTCTATTCCATACATGCTTGGCGATCTCTTCTCCGCTAAATCTCTTGAGACTCTCTCAATTCTAATGCGTTGAAACCTCTCCTCCTAAGCTGCTTGACGAAGCTCTTAACGAATCCATGAATCACATAGATCTCCCTAGGCCTGCTCTCCTCAACATATCTGATCAAGCCCGGGTAGTCTGAGTGCCCGCTTAATGGGAAGGCTTCATCGAATCCACTATACCTATATCTTAAAGCCCAGCCTGTCGCAACCGCCCACCTAATCCTCCTCTTACTTGGCGGATTCCTCCGCTTACTCGCGATATAGACGCATTCTCCCTGTGAGAAGGCTTCAAGCCCCTCATCGCTATAGATTGGGAGATAGCTCAATCTTATCCCGTGATCGACATATTTCTCCGCGATCTTCGATACGGTCCAGCTTGTTATCACGGGGACCTTAAGATAGGTGTTGACGAGCTTCATTATCTCCTGAGCCTTTCCCAATGCATAGACCTTGAACGCCGGTATCTCGCCCGACCTAATCGTCTTGATTATCCAATCTATTATCCTCGCGTAGACCTCCTCCCTCCTCGGAAAGATGTAGCCTGGAGATCCATAGGTCGCCTCTATCACGAGCTTATCCGCCTCGATGGGCTTGGCCCCCTTCAAGACTATGCTATCATATACGTTTAGGTCTCCCGTGTAGACGAGCCTCTCATCCCCAGAGTCTATCAGGAATTGGCTCGATCCCAAGACGTGGCCGGAGGATTCCGCGGAGATCCTCACATCACCAAGCCCTATATACTCGCCGAACCTCAAGTCTATCCAGTCGAATCCATCCCTGAAGATCTTTAGGATGCTCGCGGTCTCAGGGGTTGAGATAACCTTTCCGAGATTTCTTGGAACGTGATCTGAGTGAGCGTGGGAGATTAGGGTGAGATCTCTCTTAGATCTAGCTGAGTCTAGCCATAGCTCGGTCTCCGATGTCTTGACGATTAGACCCTCGCGCCTCAAGACCGTTATTCTAGACAATCTCCAAAGCTTAGAGAGAACTCGATAGGCATATAGTTTTCTCATGGAACTCCGCGATTAGACTTATAAATTCGCCGAGCTTGAGAGACTTGATCAAGTTGCGAAGACGGAGCAGCACCTCCCAAATAGCATCGCTTTACAAGTATCTCTGGAGCATCCCGCTTCCAGGAAATCTACTAAGCTTAGCCGCCGCCATGTCGACGATCTGCCTATTATCTATAATCTTCATCGGAGGATTGATTGAAGAGCCGTTACCCGTGGCCCTCGGCATATACATTCCATTGCTGATAAACTATATCGTCTCAAAGTTTAGGATTGGGCTTCTCAATTTTAGGAGATTGAATCAGGTCACGACGATCTCCATGGCGTTTATAGCGTTAGGCCTCCTCCCACTCCCAACTCCATTTGGAACCATCCTATCGCCGATGATCATTGGATTCGGGATGTTCATCAGGGTCATAGTGACTCTAACCTTGGCTGAGAGAGATTACCTGAAGATGCTTCCACCTCTGATCTCCGCGATGTCTTGCGAGCTACTCCCCTCAATAATCCTCTCACAAAATCATGTCTTTAAGCTCACCCTCATCTCCAGCTACTTAATGGGATTTATCTCAGCCCTACTCCTCTTCCTAATTCTCAACGAGATCCATGTAAGAGGGATAAGCTTGATGCGATACTTGACCGCCTGCCTAGCACTAATATTAGATGGTGAGAGAAGAGGTCTGGAAGAGATAGCAGAGTCGTTTGATGATGAATCGGAGATAGAGGTGGATCTCTTAATCTTTAGGGGATGTGGCTCGCCTAAGCCCGAACTCGTCGTGGTGATTCCCGGATTTCATCCAGGTCCATTTAGAGATTTTGGGAGCAGTGGTCTCCCATATCTAATAGCCAATGATTTGGATAAGATTGGGGTTGATGTAATCTTCTTTAAGGGCTTGTCAGGCCACTCAAACAACATAATCTCGATGAAGGATTGTAGGAGGATAGCTGAGAGGATAGCTGAGGTAGTAGAGAATTCTCAAAAACTATCGTTTAAGTCGTGCATCGGCCTACCAATAGCCTTACATAGTGGGGTGGCTAAAGCTTCCTTGATCACGCTAGGAGACTCGAAGCTCCTCCTACTAACCCTTCATCCAAGTGGGATGGAGGACATTCCGCCATCGATCCTAGATGGCGTCAAGGATGAGAGCCTCCTCGTAGTCGACTGCCATAATAGTTTCTCAAACGATGTAGAAGAGCTTGAAGGAAACAGTATCTCAAGGTTGAGGGAGGTCATCGAGGCCGCCTCAAACGTTAGACAGGTCGGCGGAGGAGAGCTAAATGTGGGATACTCTTGGATCAGACCACCTCCATATCCGCTTGAAGATGGAATGGGGCCTCTAGGGATCTCGGCCTTAACCCTATGCTCGGATAAGAGGCTTATGGCGATCATAGCCTTGGATGGGAATAACGCCCTTCCAGAGGTTAGGGAGGAGGTCATTAAGCGGTTAAGGGGGCTCAAATTCCAGATCGTCGAGGTCTTGACCACGGATACCCACATAGTTAATGGGCTGAAGCTTGGAGGGAGAGGCTACCACCCTCTAGGCGAGGTTATCCCAGCGAAGAGCTTGGCCGAAGACGCTTTCAAAGCCGTCTCCAACGCCTTAGAGAGGCTTAAGCCCATGGAGGTCTCTAGGGTGAGGCTGAGGTTTACCGGGATAAGAGTTATGTCCGAGAGATTTCTCTCCGAGGCCGAGAAGATGACCATGAAAGGGCTGAGGCTATTTATCTCATTCGCCGCCGCCGCTCCGCTACTCTCCTCCATCCTAACGCTTTTGGCCTAATCATTTTTAACCCTCTAGACCCCCTATTCTAATGCTCCCGATGGAGAGGGCGACAGTCATCGTGGGAAGGAAGAAGGCGATCCGCTACGTGACGGCATGCATCACCCTATTCAATCGAGGCCAGAGGGAGATAGTCTTGAGGGCTAGGGGGAGAAATATAGAGAACTGTATAAGGACCGTGATGCTTCTAAAGAAGAGCTTTTACTCAGAGCTCAAGATAAGGGAGATAGCCATAGGAAGCGATGTGTTCGAGAGAGGGGGGAGGAGATATGTCAGCTATATGGAGATAGTCGTTGGGAGATAAATCCTTTAAACATCTATAGGAGATCTTAGTCCATGAACGCGGAGGCTCCAAAGATAATCGCCTCTCCAATCGGTGGAAGAGCACGTGAGATAATCTCAAGAGATGTAAAGCTCATGGCCAGATCATATATGAGACAATACCCCTTAGTGGTTAAGAGGGTTGAAGGAGCGATAGTCGAAGACCTAAACGGAAACCTATACATAGATTTCACATCAGGTTTTGGAGCCCTCCCGCTGGGGGGATTAAATCCGGAAGTCGTGAAGACCGTAGTCAGGCAGGCTGAAAATTTACCAACATATAGTTTGAGGGCGGCTTACAGCGAGGATGTGTTAGAGCTTATTGAAGAGCTCTCGAAGATTGCTCCGATTAGAGGCGATGTCAGGGCCATATTCGTGAACAGTGGATCGGAGGCCGTGGACTCCGCCCTGAGGTCAATGATCTGGCACACCGATAAAAGAATATTCTTGAGCTTTGTCGGGGCTTATCATGGATCAACCCTCGCCGCCTCAAGCATATCATTCAACGGCTCCTGGATTGGATGCGAGCCCAGCTTCATGAAGACCATTCACATACCATATCCATATTGCTTCAGATGCCCACTTGGATTGGATCTCGATAAATGCGGATTATCTTGTTTAACATATCTGAAAGACGTCACCTCGAGGATAGGGGCTCAGAAGATCGCGTCGATAATCTTGGAGCCTGTTCAGGTCGAGGCTGGGGTGATCATCCCGCCAAAAAACTACGTCGAGAAGTTCTCAAAGATCATTAGAGAGAAGAAGATCCCATTAATTCTAGACGAGGTCTCAACAGCCCCGGGAAGAAGTGGGAGATGGCTCGCGGCGGAGCACTGGAACCTCGACGCAGATCTAATCTGCCTCGGCCCACAGCTCTCATCAGGCCTCCCGCTCGGAATAGTCTTGGCCAAGGAGAGTATCTTAGACTTAGAGCCTGAGACATTTAAGTCGACTACTGGAGGATGCCAGCTCTCAATAGCGTCAGCACTGACAACCCTCAGAGTCATAAGAGAAGAAGGACTTATCGAGAGAGCCGAGAGACTTGGAAGGAGTATTCTCAAGAGGCTTAGAGATTTGAGAGATGAATGCGATTTAGTCGGAGACCTTAGAGGGCTTGGATTGACGATTGGATTGGAGTTCGCCGGGGATCTGGAGCTGGGTCGGAGACTGGCCAAGACACTCGTTATGGAATGCTTTAGGTCAGGCTTGATAATCAGAAGACAGCTCTCGACCATAATCCTAACCCCGCCATTAAACATAGATGAGAAGCTCTTGGAGAGGGGATTAGAGATACTTGAAACCAAGGTGAGAGAACTCTCAAGATCGAGGAAGCGATATAGAGAGGCTTAGAAAAGAATCCATTATGAGACCTAGAATAGCCGTCCTCGGAAGCATCCACATGGACTATGTCATAAGCTTGGATAGAATTCCTAGGCTTGGGGAGACCCTTATAGGAAAAGGATTCAAGATGACGCCTGGAGGGAAAGGAGCTAATCAGGCGGTTGCGGCCGCGAGGCTTGGAGCGGAGGTCTACATGATCGGAAGAGTTGGCGAAAACTTGATCGGAGACGAGTTGATAAAGAATTTTGAGAGGAATGGTGTGAGAATCGATCATGTTAAGAGGGCGAAAACACATTCAGGCGTCGCCCTAATCTTCATAGATTCTAGTGGAAATAACATCATAGGCGTGGCGCCGGGAGCAGATCATCATATTTCAAAAGATGATGTAGATGAGGCATTCAGGGATCTCGGAGATCGAATCGATATTCTCCTATTGCAGCTCGAGATACCTGTGGAGATCGTCGAGTACGCTATTGAGAAGTTCTCTGAGAAAAATGTGAAGATACTCCTGAATCCGGCTCCATATCGTCCTCTATCACGCGAAGTCCTAAGCAAGATATTCATCGCTACGCCGAATGAGGTGGAGCTCGAGCTGATGAGCGGGGTTAAGATAGCTGGCGACCGCGACTTGATAAGGGCTGGAAGAAGGGTGATCGAGAAGCTCGGAATAGAGAATCTCGTCGTGACTTTAGGGGGTAGAGGCGCCATGATAATAACTGAAAAGGAAGAAAGGCTAATCCCAGCGTTCAAGGTTAAGCCAATAGACACAACAGGAGCAGGAGACGCGTTTAACGGAGCCTTGGCGGTCGCCTTGTCGATGGGGCGGTCTCTAGAGGAGGCTGTAATATATGCCAACGCCGCAGGAGCCTTATCCACGTTGAAGATTGGAGCTCAAGAGGCTTTGCCGACATCCGAAGAGGTTGAGAGATTTTTGGAGGAGAGCGGTCGTTAGAGCTTTTTATTCTAAAAACCATCCACCTCCTAAGAGCACGGCGCCCGTATGATCTAAGCTATGTCATCAGTCTATGTTATCTCGAGCTTCTTCAGCCTTATCCCCTTCTTGTGGATCGTGTATCCACATTCCTTGCAGATCAGCTTTAAGGTCTGCTTCTGGGTTAGCTTCGCCTTCTTCCTCTGAATCGGGTATTTCTGGCCCCCATATCCATGTAGCTCCCGCTCATGTCTTCTAGCGCCTATCGCCAAAGCCCTATCCTTACCCTTCTTATACAAGGTGACCTTATGCTCGGTATGTTTACGGCATCTCGGGCAATACGTCCTGATAGTTGCGGGAACCTTCAACCCTAATCGACTCCTCACTACCTGCTCTACTATTTATAGAATTCCATGAAATAGTTATAGCATGCCTAGACTGAAAAATTGGAGAAGATGTCTGAGATTGACTGGAGCAAGCTGATCCCAAAGCCTAGGTCGAGCTTCCTACTAGTCCAGTGCAATGAGTGTGGAAACAAGCAGATAGTCTTCAACCACGCCAAGACTCTGGTCAAGTGCCAGGTCTGTGGGGCGACTCTCGCCGAGCCCCGTGGAGGTAAGGCGAAGATCTTAGGCAAGATCCTAGAGAGATACGGCTGACATACTCTCCTAAATCTTCACCGATCGGGGGCAAGCTCTCAATAGAATGTCAAACATCGCCCTGCCCATCCATTCACTAAATTAATTTTCCGAGACGTAGCCCCTTTCTCAATATAGAGGAACAGTTTATGAGCTGGGAACGGGGAAAATTCGTGGAGTGGGAGATATCGGAGGTGGGATGGGCTTATGGATGCGATAGTCGTCGAGAACTTAACCAAGTATTATGGCGATCTTCTCGCGGTGAACGGCATAAGCTTCAGCGTCAAATGGGGAGAGCTCTTCGGATTTCTAGGCCCTAATGGGGCGGGGAAGACGACGACCGTGAGGATGCTATGCGGTCTGACGAGGATAAGTAGCGGAGAGGCTTATGTAGCTGGATATAGCCCTATCAGAGAGCTTAAGCTCGTTAAGAAGGTGATCGGCCTCGTGCCGGATACATCAAACCTTTATCCTGAGTTGACATGCTGGGACAACCTTATCTTCACCGGAGAGATGTATGGCCTCAGAAAGGAGGAGCGGATCAGGAGAGCCCGCGAGCTCCTTGAATTCTTCGGCCTATTAGACAAGAAGGATTCTAAATTTGATCAGCTCTCGAAGGGCCAGAAGAGGAAGCTCACGTTGGCGGCGGCCCTCATGCATAGGCCAAGGATATTGTTCTTGGATGAGCCCACCATAGGTTTAGATGTGAGGAGTAGAAGGCTGATATGGAATATGATAAGGGAATTGAACGAGGATGGGCTAACAATATTCCTGACGACGCACAACATATATGAAGCATTCAACCTATGTGATAGAATAGCCGTCATAAACAGGGGAGAGATAATCGCCAACGGCAGCCCCGCCGAACTAAAGAGGAGATTCTCGGGCAGCGAGGTGCTCGAAGTATCCTTCGATGGAAAGATGAGTATGGAAGAGATTTCACGGATCCCGGGAGTCATAAAGGCTTCTAGATCTGGAGAATCCTTCATGATCGTGGTTAGTGATCCATTATCCGTGATGGAAGAAATCGTGAGGAAGGCCAAGTCTAAGGGGATCTCCCTAAATTACGTGAACTTGAGGGGGGCTGATGCCGAGGAGATCTTCCTCAAGATAATAGGTGATGTGGATGCTTGATGAGATCCGCGGAGCACTATACATAGCCAAGAAAGATCTAAAGGAATATTATCTTAAGCCGCCTACGGTAAGCTGGGGAATCGCTTTCCCGCTCGTCTTCGCATTCGCCTTCATGCTTAGAGGATGGGATAAGCTTTGGCTCGCCTCCGGGCTTCTAACCCTATCGCTTTTCTTCGGCTCGACTTCTATGTCTGCTGCCTCTATAGTGTTTGAGCGGAGGATGAAATCTTTTGAGAGGCTCCTACTATTTCCGATAAGCTACTTCGGCGTGGCGTGGGGTAAGTCTCTCAGCAGCTTTTTCTTCGGCCTCCTCTCATCGATCCCAACCGTGACGATCATTCGGCTATTTCTCTCCATATCCCCGCATAATCCCGCATTGCTAGCGCTCTGCATAGTGGGATCAGCTCTACAGTTCTCCTCCATGGGGGTTCTATTAGCCTTCGCCGTGAAGGATCCTGCGCAGGCCATGACTATCTTCAACACCATTAGATTTCCAATGATCTTCCTATGCGACGTAATAATACCGGTTAGCAAGCTTCCCAAATATCTATCTCCAATATCCCTCGCAATGCCTTTAACATACTCGGTCGAAGCGATAAGATACGCCCTCGTCGGAAACTACGACATCGTGCCTCCTCAGATATCCATACCCATAACCTTCATCTCGTTCTTCGCGTTCCTCTACCTCGCCGAAGTCCTGATAAAGAGGAGTATACCGTGAATGGCCGAGGAACGATTTCAGGATTATGATCATGATAATTGGTTTGCAGAGCTTCACCCAAATATGGCTGGAATTTTAAATTCAGCCGCCTGACGTTAACCATATAGCTGACAGTTGGTTATTGAACGTTGATAGATGGAGGGCGAGCTTCTATCACTGTCGGCGGCTTTTTGCTGGGCTCTGGGCGCTTCCATATATAAGAGAAGTCTATCAAATGTGAGCCCGCTAACCCTTAACTTGTTCAGAAGCTCTTCGGCGGCCATGTTCATCTTCCTAATGCTTCTTCCATCCCAGAGTTTAAATCACATGTCCGAGCTCCCCCTAAGTTTGGCTGGTTTAATATGCTTCACATCTTTAATAACTTGGGGTCTCGGCGACACCTTATATTTCCTTGGCTTAAAACTCATAGGGGTTGGAAAAACAGTCCCGATGACCTACTCATATCCTCTCTTCGTGCTGCCGATAAGCATCCTATTAGGCGAACCGTTAACGATACAGATAGTTATCGGAACCATATGTGTGGTCGTCGGAGTGTGGGTTATAACAGGAGAAGTGCAAGAGGATAACCAGCATTCAAGGAATTCAAAGCTGGGGATAGCGGCGTCCTTAGGGGCGGCAGCTTGTTGGGCGTTTGGAACCACTTGCTTCAAGATGATATTAGCATATCTCGATCCAGTACTTCTATCGTTTCTCAGGCTTGTCTTCCTGATCCCCTTCTTAGGGATCCTGTCATTGATGTCGTCTAGAAACCGGCTATGCATTAAGCAACTATCCAAGATTGACATAGGGTTGATGGCTTTAGGCGGCGTAATAGCGATAGGCATCGGTGACACCATATATCTAGTTGGATTGAATATGACCCAAGCGAACATCGCCGCGCCGCTAGGTTCAACTACGCCTCTCTTTTCAACAGCCCTCGCCTTAATACTCCTTAAGGAGCGCCTCTCAAGCAAAAACGTGGCTGCGGCGCTAATTATAACCCTCGGTATAGTTCTCTTAAATATTAGGACCTAGCCCGCAACTCTATGAACGCTTGTTAAAAGTTTAACTGAACGAGTTCCTGAGGTGTGTTTCTTAAATAGTGAACTAATTCTAAGGATAGATAGGTATGGCCGAGCTGGTGCGACCGGATTCTCCTGAGATAGGGGAGCTCGTGATAGGGGTCGTTAAGAGGATTGAGAGGTATGGGGTATACGTCGATTTGGTGGAGTATCCGGGCTGGGAGGGATTCGTCCACATCTCCGAGATCTCGCTCAAATGGGTGAGGAATATCAGGGATTATCTCAGGGAAAGGCAGAGAGAGGTCTTCAAGGTCTTGAGGATGAATATGGATGCAAAGCAGGCCGATGTATCCCTTAGAAGGGTCTCGAAAAGGGAGCGCACCCAAAAGCTATTGGAGTGGAAGAGAACTCAGAGGGTCATGAGGGTCTTACATTTACTCGCCGAGAGATCTGGGAGGAGCTCGGAGGAGATAAACTCTATGCTCGTGGAGCCTGCTGCCAAGCGCAACTTAGCCCTATACGATGTCTTTTTAGAGATCTTAGACTCTGGAAAGCTTCCCACTTGGATGAAGCTTGATGAGAAGCTCTCAAAACTCCTACTTGAGCTGATTAGGAAGGAGATAAAGCTTAAGAAGATAGCCTTAAAGGCCACCCTCAAGCTCTCGATCGCAACCGGAGATGGTGTCGAGGTCATTAGGAGGGCGATAAGGGAGGGGTTGAAGGCGGCTGGCAGGGGTGAGAAGGTCTCGATAACCGCCATAGGTTCTCCAAGATACTTGATTAGGGTTGAGGCGGATGAGGAGTCGAGGGCTAGAGAGCTTCTAGAGAGGGTTGCTGAGCGATGTATGGAGATCGTCAGGGAGGCTGGTGGAAAGGCTGAGCTGGTGACGGGGTAAATATGCGGGTCTTAATCCATAAATGCGTTAAATGCGGGAGGTATACATTGAGATCCGATAGGTGTCCAAGCTGTGGTGGAGAGGTTAGATCCGCACACCCCCCAAACATATCGCTTGAACATAGGTATTTAGAGAGGATCTTGGAGCTTAGAAGAACTCGTGGAAAATAGCTTTAATATGAGAGGCTTTAGGGATAGTTGGGCTGAGAGCTCTTGAGAGAATCCTTGGATCGAGGTGATGTCAAGATCGTCTTGACCGAGGCCGGCGAGCGCGCCGACTTAAGGGGAGCGCATGTGATCGAGGCATCTCCAAGCTTGGGAGCCGCCGGCTTGATCGCCATAAATTATCTGGTCGAGACCCTTAAGCCCGTCAAGATAGCTGAGGTGAAGTCTCTCCACTTCCCCCATGTCAGCATAGTTGATGAGGGGCTGGCCTCGCATCCAAGCATAAACCTATACCTGCATAGGGATGGTGACCTGAAGCTCGTCTTCATCTCCAGAAACTTCCCGATAGAGAGCGAGGAAGGAGGGTATCTGATCGCCAGCAAGCTTTACAGATTCTTGGTCGAGAGAGGGGCTGTGAACTACTATCTCCTATCGAGCTCTAGGATAACCGGTGAGAGAGCGGTCTTCGTCGCATCATCCAATCCAGATGATATGAGGGGATTTTTAGACTCTGGGGCTAGGATGCTCCCAAACCTAGATAATATTCCAGCCGATAAGCTCTCCTCCTATCTACTCATGCTCTATATGAGGGACACGGGCCATGCATGCATCCTAATCTCAGAGGTCGTGACCTACTTCCCGGACCCCATCTCCGCGAGGATGCTGATAACGGTCTTGGCGAAGGGCTTGGGATTCAAGGTCGATCTTGAGAGGCTTGACGAGGAGATAGAGAAGCATAGGAAGATCTTAGAGGAGGTTCAAAAGGGATATGAGCGGATGCTTCAGAGGCAGAGGGAGAGGCCGAGTAGAGAGCCATTCTACATAGGCTAATCAACTAACTCATAGATATAGACGTATGCGTAGCTGGTGTATGGCGGGCTTGATTGATAGACGAGCTTGAAGTGTTTTAAGCTTGGAGGCTGATAAACGTGGGATGTGATTCCCCCCGCCGTCGTCATGGGCTTATATGGTATTAGCTGACCTATGGTCGTCCCATACCAGAACTTCTCGGTCGGCACTCCACGCTCAGTCACATACTCGCTCTCATTGAAGTGATATCCTTCTTGATTCGCTATTCTAAGCATCCAGATCCACTTAGCCTCATCACCATAAGACAAGAGCCTCATTATCGTTGCGCCGCCAGCTTGAGACTGTGCGAAGTGGGTGACGAAGACTAGGACGTGGGTTGCGCCGAGCTTCTTGAAGACCTTGTAGGCCACGGTCTCATTCGACATGAAGGCATATGCTATCTCGCCTATCTGGGTCGAGTTTAGGGTTGCGTTATCGACTATGCTGGTCCTATTACCCAAGATCGTGACCCAGTATCCATAGTCCCACCAGCATGCCACGACCGCATCCTCTGGGAGATTATTCCTCATCCATTCAAGAGCCTTAAGCCATGCATCGATCTTCATCCTAAATGGGGTGCTCGCGGAGACTATGGTTTGAGGAGTGTATGCGGAGTCTATCGCTGAGATCGAGTACCTAAATCCATAAGCGCTTGGAATGAAGTTTACGGTGAGTAGGCCGACGATCACTAGGGGGGTTAAGACGTAGTATTCGAGGCTTATAGGCTTGACCCTAGCCTTCATACGGGTTAGGAGCTTGAGATTTCTTGAGAAGCCTCCTATGATCTCCGCCACCCCGAAGCCTGCCATCACCGCGACCATCGGGGCCATTATGGTCGATAGCCTAACCATTGTTGAGGAGAAGTATATCGTCAGTAAAGCGTATCCGCTTAAGATTAGATCTCCATCAGTCCTCCGTCTCAAGGCGTAGTAGAATCCGAGCAAGGCTAGGAGTAGCTGGAATCCAGCATCGGAGAACATTATGGCCCAAGTCGAGATCTGATTCTCCGCGACCGAGATCACTATCGGGAGCTTAGATCTAAGGGTTGGGACAACGACGCTGAAGAACTTCAACCCGGGGAGGTTTGCTAGGCCGAGGACTATTAGGGCTATGAAGCCGCCGACCCCCACGCCGATGACATAGTATGGAAGCCTCTTCACATGCTTCCCTCCTGGAAGTGTCCGCGAGAGCTCGAAGGAGGCTAGGATTATGAGCGCGGCGAATCCCGAGAGCAGAGTTGTCTCGAACAGGTATCTTATTCCAAGCTTTGGAACCATTATGGATATCGTGGCGTAGATGGCGAACGTTAATGCGAGTGATGTCAACAGCCTCCTCCTATACCTGCCCAGTAGAACTAAGATAACGGTTATCAGGGGAATGTATGTTAATGGGAATTTGGCCGCCCCCCAACTCGCCGAGAGATAGCCCAACGAGAGACCTGAGATGATCGAATAAGTGATCGACTCCTTCCAAGATCTCTCATCCTTTATCGCCTGGATATATGCCCAGATCCCGATAAGCATCAATGGAACTCCAATACATTCATCATCGAACCATCCGAACATGCTTCTCTCGGCATGCGCTCTGCTCAAGGCTAGTAGGAATGCGGAGAATAATCCCGCAGGCTTCCCGCCGAGCTCCTTCCCCAAGAGATATGCGAAGAATATGGCGACCATCGATAGGATCGGTGGGATGAACGCCGCCAATTCAAGCGGATTCAACTCTATTCCGAGGCCATGTAAGGAGTGGTAGATGAAGGCGGCGAAGAATGGAAGCCCCGGGAATGCGGTTCTCCCCACATCTCTCCCAAATGGATACCATGAGGTCATATCATGCCATGAGAAGAACTTTATGAAGCCTATCCAACCATTCCTAACGATATACATGAACTCCTTATATTGCATCCATGGATCGAACTCAGTTAGGTAGAGTCCCCACCTCAATGGGAAGATTCTGATGAGGAACCCTATCGCGAGGATCATGAACATTATCGATGCTTCTAGGAGGACTAGCTTCCCGGAGAACAATCTATTCACGGTCTTCATCAGCCTACTATCTCTGAGCATCGGAGCATCAGCTCTCATCATCCTATTTAACTATTCGATCACAGCTTACGACTAAAGCCCTCGCCGGAGCAGTGGACGACTCCCCTAATCCTCCTAATGAAGGAGATGCATGTAAAGCATTCTAGGAATGAAACCTTTCTATTCGCGACGGGGCATTCAACGTATTCCCTCTTCATCTTTCTAATCATCTTCCTCCCAAGGGCCCCCTTAACGGCTTCCTCTACCTCCTTATCGACTCTCATGGCCCTCTTGGCCTCATGAACCTTGACCAGATATCTTGCCTCCCTCAACTCCTCTCCGACTCCCTCGATAGCGCCTTCTAAGTATTATGGTTATCGCGGACAATCCCGCAGCTATGATGAGCCATGAGAAGATCATTATGCCATAATCAGGGGTATAGACGGCTGTCACTGTGTAAGGTCTATCCATCAAGATCCTCGGATGATGAAGTCTCCTCCCATCCTCGGTGATCCAATAGTTTAATCTTAAAACGGGCTTGAATAGAAGCTCGCATATTGGCGGGGTTATGGATCTTGGGGCGGAGAACCATGCCTCCTCGCCCTCTCTATACCATCCACTTCCCCTAGTCCCTCCAAATGGAGACTTAACGTCAAGATAGTGCCAAATACCGTATCTTAAGACCACGTTCGCAGACCTATTTACAATGAACTCGTTATCGGTCTCCAATCGATACATGCTTGAACCGCTTATCGGAATCTCCCTCTGAGCTACCAGCCTATGCACCGAGCTATTGAGAAACAGCATCGTCAGCGGACTCTTTGAAGAGATGTTGAACCGCACGCCATCTACCAAGATCTCCGCGGATAAGTTTTCGGGCGGTCCCAAGACCTCGACCCTGAGCTTATAGACGGTTCTCGCATCGAGCTTCCCCCAACCCCACTCATTCGACGGCCTCTCACCCATGAAGTCCTCCCATCGAGCTGAGTAGGTTAAGGCGTTGTAAATCTGGTCAAAAGATGCGTCTGGAAATAGTTGGAGCATCAAAGCTATCACCCCCGCTACATGCGGAGCCGCCATACTAGTTCCATGTCTAGCGGTGTAGTAGTCGCTGAAATTCATTCTTTGAGAGAAGTTCTCGATGGGCTTAGCGGCAATTATCAAGGAGCCGGGTGCAACTAGATCGGGTTTTATCCTCCCATCTCTGCTGGGCCCTCTCCCACTAAAGTATAGAAGCCTTCCCAATTCAAGCCCTGTGGAGATGAGCTTTCCATCCATATACCATGAGTTCTTCGAGACGTATCCCCCGACCGCTATCGCCTTCTTCGCGGTCGCTGGAACCGTGACCGTATAGCTCTCAGTTATATTATATCCATTCCCGGAGATGAATCTCTCCCTCCTAATTGAGCATGTATCGCTGCTTATCCAGCTATGCCAGACCGCCGTTCCATTCAGCTTGATAGGCTCAACCATCATCGCCCATCCATGGGTTGGGAGATCTCCCTCAACGCTCCTCACAGTTATCTCCCAATCTCTTCCAGAGTCATACGAGTTTAGGGTTATGTTGATGGCCAAGTTTCCAATCCTATAGTTCTCAACCTCCCTTCCCTCAACAACTCCATAGGGTGTTTTGAGGCTGAATCTAACCTCATCATCGGGCTCCGTGACATAGGAGAGGTCGAACTCCTTGGTAGCCGGCTGGAGAATCCACCTAACCTCGACTTCACTTGTAACGGCTAAATCTCCCATTGAATGTATTCGGTCTGAGGCGGAGTTTCCGGCGGCGACGACGAAGATCACGCCCTCATCTGTGAGCTTGTCTATGGCCTTCTCAAGCGGGGTATGTCCATCATGGCTTCCATTATCCGATCCGAGGCTCAGGTTTATTATGGGTCTTAATCCGAGTTCTCTCGCCTTCTCAACGATATAGGAGATTCCATCAAGTATCTTATCTTCCTCCATAAACCACTTAAGACCACCGCATATGGGATAGCCTGTCTTGACGACTATGAGGTAGGCTCCAGGCGCAACCCCCTTATACGATGCTAGACCCGTTCCAGCCGCTATCGAGGCCACATGGGTTCCATGGCCTACCTCATCTCTCTCCGGGCATCTTCCAGCCTCTATCTCCCATTTCAAGCACTCATATCCATACTTGAACCCTCTTGGAGGCTTTCCGTCTATCGTCTGATCCCAGATGCTTAGGATCTTCGTCGACCCATTTGGAAACCAGAAGTCTGGATGCCTATAATCTATCCCCGTATCTATTATTCCTATCACAACCCCCGAGCCATTGACGTGTCCAACCACATCCCTGAAGCCATCCCAAATCTCTGGTGCACGGACTTCAGGGACGCTGACATCGAGCATCAAACGATACTTTCTAGGCTTCCAAACCGATTTCACCACCCCATCTTTAATCAACTTCTCCAGCAGATTCTCAGAAACCTTCATGGACGCCAGATCGCCGACGACCCCGCCCACCTCAAGGTCTCCGAGAAACTGGGTTAGATCGACCTCCTTGCCGAACTCCACTAAAACCCTCTTAAACCTTATCGGCTCATCCGTTATCGGATCAACCTTAATCGTAAACGTGGCTAAGCATAGAAGCGACGCCAATATCACCGCGAGAGACGACTTCCACATCCTCGACGGGTATTACTTATGGGATTATGAAAATGTTTTCGACGAATATTCATAAATTAAACCATCTCACCTAGATCTTAATGATGGACGAGTCCGAGGAACGGTATCTGCCGATCGAGGAGGATAAGAAGACTGGAAAACCCATCTGGATCGATGTCAGGGAGCTGAGGGTGAGATATAGGATACCGGTTTCAGGGGTTAAACGCTTCTTCGAGGCCTTAGGAGAGGGAAAGCTTCTAGCGACCAAGTGCAAGAGCTGTGGAGAAAGATACTTCCCTCCCCAAGCATATTGTCCGAACTGTAGATCGAGTGAGATGGAGTGGATCGAGCTAAACGGCTATGGGAGACTGTTGACATACACGGTCGTCAAGGTTAAGCCTGAGAGCTATCAAAAATATCCCGATTACATCATCGGCGTGGCGAGGCTCGATGACGGATTTAACGTCTTGGCCTGGGTTCTCTGCGACGACTTTAAGAGGTTGAGGAGGGGGATGCGGGTTAAGATAGATTTTAAGAAGAGAGATGGAGAAGATTACATCTCATATTTCATAGTCCCGGTTGAGGATTAGCCCCTCCTAGTCGTCGAGACCACGGATAATACGTCCCGATCCTTTAGCTTATAGTTCGCGGGGAGTCTGAGACCTGTTCTCGCGTCGATTGCGTAGAGGAGGCCTTTAGCGAGCTCACTATGAATCGCTTTAGCGAGCTCTCTAACATCTGCTCCATCGGGCATTAGGTAGACATCTGGGAGAACGTTTCCATGTCTATCGGATAGCTTCTGGACATCGTAGACGGGGTAGACGGCGTTCATCTTGAGTAGCTTGAAGACGGCGACATTTAACGCGAATTGTACTCCAGTCCTCATATACTCGTCTAGAATCCTCCTCTTGATGAAGTCCAGCGCCCACCTCTGCCTCTCCGTTAAGCTGGATTCATCTATTATCTCAAACTCCTCCTCTCCCGGAATATATCTTATAAGCTTCTTCTGCTCAGCCCTCCTAAGGATCAGCTCTGCCTCGGCGCTACATGGAATCACTATCTTATCCGTTAGCTGGTCTCTAAGCCTCTTAAAGTTCTCCGGCGCCGTATCCAGATCCATCTTATTCGCGACGATTAGGGTGGGTTTGGAGACCTCTCTCAAGGCGGTTGCAAACCTCTTATCATCTAGTGGAGTCCAGTTCTCGAAGTCCTTCTTCTCGAGATTGCTCTGGATTAGGGCTTGTCTTATGTGCTCCCTATTCACCTTAACCCCCATCAAGACCTCCTCCATGGCCTCAGGAAGCTCCTTCCCCTTCTTCAAAGATCTGATTATCCTATCGGTCGACCGGTCTATGAGCTTCATGAACCACATCACGAGCTCCTCCTCAATGTCATAGTAGTCTGCGAGCGGGTCGCCGGTTCCAGGCTCGGTCAACCTACCCTCCTCATCGACGCTTCCACTCGCATCGACGACGTGGAGGAGAGCATCTGACTGCGAGGCGACTGAGAGGAATTGGTTTCCAAGCCCCTTCCCAGCCCAAGCACCCTTGATGAGCCCTGGCAAGTCTATAAGCTCTATCGGTATATGTCTCCAGCCATCGATACACTTAGAGTTTCTCGGATTATCCTTGACCCCGAACTCCTTGCAGACGCATGGGGTTAAGACGTATCCAATCCCATAGTTTGGCTGCTTCGTCGTGAATGGGTAGGTTGAGATCTCAGCCGTTCCAAGGGTCGCCGCGTTGAAGAAGGTCGTCTTCCCAGTATTGGTCTTCCCTATTAGCCCTATTCTCACCATCGTCAACCCCTCACCCAATAATGGAGCGAGCTTGGCATTAAGCCCTTCTCCACAAGCATCCTACCGAGAAAACCCTCCTCTAAAACCTTCCCATCACCTTATCAATACATGCTCATATGCCTCGGTCTCCGAGGTGAAGGCGTATTTTACGTGCTGGAAGTCTTTGCGAAGCTCCACAACCTCATCCGCGACCTCTTCTGGAGGTCTTCTATCCACTAGGACCTTCTTTATCAGCTCAGCTATCTCGACCATCTCATTCTTACCCATCCCAAGCCTCGTAACCTCTTGAACGCCTATCCTTATCCCGCTTGGAGTTCGATAATCGGTCTTAAGCCTATAATCCTTCGGTATCAGGTTGCGGTTTAGAATTATATGGGCTCTCTCAAGAAGCTTCTCGGCCTCAAACCCATTCATATACTCGCTCACATCTGCTATAATCGTATGGGACTCCGTGAACCCCTTATGCTCGTAGAGAACCTTTATCCCCCGCTCATATAGGGCTTGAGCTAGAGCCTTAGCGTTCTCAACGATCCTACGAGCATATTCCCGATAGAATGCGAGGGCCTCCGCCAAGGCTATGGCGACCCCTGCAACCGCGTGGAGATGATGATTTGAGAGGAGTCCTGGGAACACCGCCCTCTTTATCTCCTCAGCATACCTGTTCCATGAGAGAACCATTCCATGCTGTGGGCCTGCCAAGGTCTTATGAGTGCTTAGGGTCACCATATCAGCCCCCTCCCTCAATGGATCTTGAAAGACCTTTCCAGCGATTAGGCCCGCGACGTGGGCCGCGTCATAGACCACTTTCGCATCGAATTCTGCCGCGAGCTCCGCTATCTCCTTGACTGGATGTGGGAATAAGAAGACGCTGGCGCCGAGCATGAATAGTTTCGGCTTCAAGTTCTTTCTCTCAATCCTCCTCCTAGTAGCGTCTACATCTATCTCATAGTTCTCCTCATCGAACTCATATCTATCCACCTTGAGACCTCTGACGACCCCGGCGGTTCCACCCCACTTTTCCTTACCATGGCTTATATGCCCCCCATACGGGATTGGGAGGGCGATCATGAGATCTCCGGGCTTTGTAAAGACCGTGTATGCCACTAGATTCGCCACGACCCCGGAGATAGGTCTCACATCAGCGAACTCCGCCTCATAGACCTTCTTCGCGAGCTCTAGGGCTATCTTCTCAACCTCATCGATATATCTGCATCCGGCATAAAGCCTCTCCCCAGGCCATCCCTCAGCATATCTGTTCCCAAAGTCGCATGTGAGGGCTTCTCGAACGGCTGGGCTTGGAATGTTCTCGCTCGCTATCAAGGGGATTACAGATTTGAACAGTCTATGATGTTTATCTATTAATTCGAGAATCCTCTGAAAGTATCGCCTTCCCTCAGCCCCCTCCGAGTCCATGGAGAGATTAAGACCTAAGCTGCTAAAAGAAGTTTCCCAAGAAAGCCCACGCATCGACGCGTCCTCAACTCGGAGCGACTTAAAGCCAGGAAAACGCGAAAAATATGTGTGAGCGGGAAAACGATGCTGCCCTT
>Ga0190363_1000708_pt1 | contig 19888 bp, 17 predicted proteins | sample 48721867_MG_FD_161272 | JGI IMG/M metagenome (GOLD analysis project Ga0190363, IMG submission 161272) | Hydrothermal vent microbial mat bacterial communities from Southern Trench, Guaymas Basin, Mexico - 4872-18-6-7_MG | ecosystem: Environmental > Aquatic > Marine > Hydrothermal vents >... | reverse complement strand
TCTCTCTAATGACCAAAATAAATCTCAAATGTTAGATGTCAAATGTCAAATCCATATGTCAAATCTCAAATCTAAATAGAAAAATCCGAAATTCGAAATCCGAAATCCGAAACAATGATCAAAATCAAAAACAATAATTCAAGCGCAAAGCGTAAAGCGCAAAGCTACAGCGTAAAACTAAAAGCTAAATTATTCAAATCCCAAATCCCTCCCCACCTATATCCTCCCCTCCCTTTAGGAGGGGAGGATTAAGGAGGGGGAGGGGAAAATATCAAATTCTTACCAAACTGGTTGGCAATTAAATCTAAAGAATAAATTTTCATTATGAGAGTTATTGTTCATACTGATGGGGGAGCCATAGGAAATCCAGGACCGGCAGCCATTGGAGTAGTGCTTCAATTTTTGAATACCAAAAAGCAATATTCAAAATTTATTGGAAATGCTACAAATAATCAGGCAGAGTATGAGGCCTTGATTTTTGCCCTAAAAAAGATAAAATCCCTTTTTGGAAAAAAGAAATGCAAAGAGTTAGAGGTAGAATGTTATTTGGATAGTGAACTTTTGGTAAAACAACTTCAGGGGAAATATAAGATTTTAGAAAAGGATCTTCAGGGTTTGTTTATAGAGGTCTGGAACTTGAAGCAAGAGTTTAAAAATGTTATTTTTAATCTTATCCCAAGAGAGGAAAATAAGCAGGCAGATAGGCTGGTGAAAAAGGAATTATCCTTGAGAAATGTGGATGTGTAAAGGAGTTAACTTTTTATCAATGTCTTAATCCCCAATAGAGAAGGCAAATAATATATAGATTGGTCTCTTCCTTAAAAACAAACAAATGCCGCCATCGTCTAGTGGCTAGGACGGCAGGCTTTCAATCTGCCAACGGGAGTTCGATTCTCCCTGGCGGCGCTATATGCCTGAGAAAATCAGACATCTTGATTATTACGTACTAAAAACACTTGAGAGTTTAAAATCCTGGAATTATCCGAAATTGGAAATTAAAAGAGATGACACTAATCTATTTTTAGGAAGTGGAAATGCAGGCTGCGTATGTGAATTGTTTGTGGAAAGATTCAATGGTATCGCCCTTAATGTTTCTGAATACAAGCAGTTCTTTAAAAGAGTAATAAGGAAAGAATTTGCTTCTATTAACATTATAAGTGCCTCTGGAGGAAAGGATGCGGTAAATATGGCTTTCTTTTTAAAAGAGAGAGGATTGGAGGCAAATCTGATTACCTGTAACCAGACGCCTCCGGCTCAAAAATTTATTAAAAAAGAGAATATCTTTGTTTTTCCCTCTTTTGTAGAACCTCCCACCTATAATGTAAGTACCTACAGTTCGATGATCTATTGGTTGTTTAAAGAAAATATAGAAGAGATAAAAGATTTCATAAAAAAGATAAAGGTGCCGAATTTGAGAAAATACCAATACATCTTCTTTTTATCTTCTGACAAATACAAAGTGATTGCTGAAATGGCAAGCAGAAAGGTAGCAGAGACCTTAGAAGGAATAGGTTCAAATGGCGATGGTTTTTCTAATGGAACTCATGGAATGTTAAGACAGCCAAATAAGAATAGACTCATCTTTTGTCTCCATCAAAAATACGACTTAGGGGAAAATATTTATCAATTAAATTTTGACTCTTATCTGGGCCTGATGCTTGGTACCTATTATATTATTGGGAAGAATCAGACAGATAAGGATACAGAAAACCTTTTAAGAGACTATAAGGAGATTTCTAAGAAACAGGGCTGGGAATTTAATAAAATCTGGTAGTTTTTAACAAACAATAAGAACCTCCTTGGCGGGTTTTTTTATTTTTGCTATTTCTGCATAAAATATGATAAAATAACAATAGATAAATTTCTTCCTCTTTCTTCTTCCTTTAAGGAAGCAAAGGTGTTAAGTAGTTAAGAATAAGAAATTTATATGAACAAAGAAGAAATAATAAAAAAATTTAGAATTCATGAGACAGATACCGGTTCTCCTGAGGTTCAGATTGCTCTTTTGACAGAGGAAATCAAAAATCTCACTCAACATCTGAAAACCCATAAAAAGGATAATTCTTGCCGAAGAGGACTTTTGAAAAAGGTTGCTCAGAGAAGGAAACTTCTTAACTATTTGAAAAGAAAGGATGAAAAGAGATATAAGAGTTTGCTCAGCAAGTTAAAGATTTAATTAGAGGAGAGAAATCCGAAATTCTAAATCCGACCGCAGCCCCTTTGCAAGGGGTTAGGTCGTCCAGTTTTGCTGGGCGAACAAAATTCTAGATTCCAATGTTCCAAATTCCAAACGGTTTAGGATTTCCCTCCCCCACCTATCCCCTCCCAGAGGGAGGAGGATTACAGGAGGGGGAGGGGATTAAGCAAAAAGATCTGTTGCCAAAATGGTTGGATAGCACAATTTAAAGAAACTTCCCTTACTTTCATTCCTTAAATTAATGTCTGTGATTAAACATCCAGACCAAAGAGTAGGGGTATTTATTGATGTAGAAAATCTTTATCATTCGGCAAAGAACCTTTTTGGAGCAAGGGTTAATTTCAAACAGATTTTAAAAGATACAGTGGGAAATAGAAAATTAATTAGAGCCATTGCTTATGTAATTAGGACAGAAACTGGAGAAGAAAGACCCTTTTTTCAGGCTCTCACCCGACTTGGAATTGAAACACGGATTAAGGACCTTCAGGTCTACGGGCCTTTTAAAAAAGCAGATTGGGATGTAGGGATAACAGTTGATGCTATAAAAATTTCCCCTTCTTTAGATGTGGTACTTCTTTTTTCAGGAGATGGAGATTTTGTGCCTTTAGTGGAATATTTAAAAAACCATGGTAAGCAGGTGGAGGTAGTAGCGTTTTCAAAAAGCACCTCTTCGAAGCTTAAGGAGGTCGCTGATGATTTTTTTGATATAGGAAGTTCAAGAAAATATCTTCTTAAGAAAAAATGATTTATAAAACCAAGTTTGCTGATAAAGAGTTAAAGATAGAGACAAATTCTTTAGCCTCTCAGGCCTCAGGCTCTGTTTTAGTATCCTTTGGGCAGACAGTGGTCCTTGGTACCGCAACCATAGGAGAGACCGAAGTGGAAACTGACTTCTTACCTCTAACCGTAGAATATCAAGAAAGATTCTATGCCTCAGGAAAAATTGGGGGTTCGCGCTACATCAGAAGAGAAGGCAAGCCTAGCGAAGCAGCCGTTCTTACAGCAAGAATGATTGATAGAAGTATTCGTCCCTACTTTCCAAAAAACCTACGCCGAGAGGTCCAGGTAGTTCTAACCGTCTTTGCCTTTGATGAAGAAAACGATCCTGACTTTCCTGCCTTTCTTGCTGCCTCTCTTTCCCTTTTGCTCTCTAATATCCCTTGGAATGGTCCTGTAGGTGGGGTAAGAATAGGTATCCCAAAAGCCAATTGCCAAAATCCAAATACCAACAGCCAACAGCCAAAAGCTCCCTTTGTTCTCAATCCAACCTACAAACAGCGCGAAAATGCGAAATTAGATCTCTTTGTTTCCGGGATAGAAGATCAAAATGGAAACATCCTTTTTAATATGCTTGATGGAGAGGGTGAAGAGATTTCTGAAGAAGAGATTCTTTCAGGTATTAACTTTTCCAAAGAGCCAATAAAAAAACTAATCTCCCTTCAAAAAGAAATTCAAAAAAAGGAATTCAAAGAAAAACTCATCATAGAAAGCAACAACCAACAATTAGATACCTTTTACAAAAAATACCTTAAAAAAATTAGAGCAAATCTGCTTTTACAAAAAGAAGAAAATGGCAAAAAGAAATCAACTTTAGCCCAACAGAAATTAAGAGAAGAAATAGGACTGGACAAACCCTCTTTTGAAACCCTGGTGAGAAAGGTTTTACATAAAATGATTTTAGAAGAGAATTTACGACCAGATGGAAGAGAAATGGATCAATTGCGGGAAATTATATGTAAAGCAGGAATCCTTCCTCGGACCCATGGTTCCGCCCTCTTCTTTCGAGGTCTTACCCATGTTATCTCAATTGTCACCTTAGGAGCTCCAGGAGATCAACTTCTCCTTGAGGGAATGGAAATTACAGGCACCAAAAGATTTCTTCACCATTACAACTTTCCTCCATACTCTACCGGAGAAGTAAAACCCATTCGGGCACCAGGTCGCCGGGAAATTGGACATGGTGCCTTAGTAGAAAAGGCCTTAAAATCTCTCATTCCAGAAACAGAAAAATTCCCTTATACCATTCGTGTGGTGTCAGAGTGTCTGTCTTCAAATGGGTCTACCTCTATGGCCTCTGTTTGTGCCTCCTCCCTTGCTCTTTTTGATGCTGGAGTACCCTTAAAAAGGAGTGTAGCAGGAATCTCTTGTGGTTTAATTGTTGAAGATGACAACTCAAAACCAATTTCTGACAGAAAATACAAGATATTAACCGATATTCAGGGGCCAGAGGATAGCCTTGGAGATATGGACTTTAAAATTGCAGGCACCCAGACAGGGGTAACTGCCCTACAACTTGATGTAAAAATAAGGGGTCTTACATTGCAGATTATAAAAGACACACTTTGTGCTGCCAGAAAGGCTCGGGAAAAAATTTTGAAGAAAATGGAAAATGTTCTTCCTCGTCCCCGACCTCAGCTTTCACCTTTTGCTCCACAAATTTTAAGTATTAAAATAAATCCAGAAAAAATTAGAGAAGTAATTGGTCCTGGAGGAACAATGATAAACAAAATTATTGAAGAAACCGATACCTCTATTGATATTGAGAACAATGGTTTAATTTTTGTCACCGCAAAAGATAAAGAAAAAGCCAAACAAGCCATTAATTGGATTAAGGGCATTACTAGAGAGATTAAAGTGGGAGAGGTATTTCGAGGAAGGGTTGAAAAGATTATGAATTTTGGATTACTAATCGAACTCCTTCCCAATCAAGTAGGCCTCTTACACATCTCTGAAATCTTTCCCAAAAGACCTTTTCGGGGCAACTTGAGCCAAAAATTTAGAATTGGACAGATTATTCCGGTGAGAGTAAAAAACATAGACCAGAGTGGAAGGATTACCCTTTCATTGGTTAAAAAGAGGCCTTATTAAACAAGGGATTAAAATGTAATTGCTAATCCTCCCACTCTCCTCTTAATCCTCTCCTCCTCTGGAAGGGGAGAAAAAAGTGGGGGAGGGAGACTGTAACTGATTCCTTAATATGGTCCTTTCTTCTGAAGATCCAAATTTTGGAGAAAGATTCTCTGAAAAAAATAAAACCTATTTGGAGAAGTTAAGAGAAAGAGAAAAGAAAGCCAAAGAAGAAATTGGTCTTGGTAAAATCCGAACAATGGCGAAAGACCTGGCTCGCCTTTCTGGAAAAATAAAAGAAGAAGAGAAGAGAAAGAGACTTCTTGAAGAAAAAAAGAGAAGAGAAGAGGAACTTAAGAAAAGGAAAAAGTTACAGCAGCAAAGAGAATTGGAAGAAAAGAGAAGGGCAATTCTTGAAAGAAAAAAGAGAAAAGAAGAAGAAAGAAGAAGAAAATTAGAGGAAAAGGAAAAAGAGAAAGAAAGAAAGAGAATAGAAAGAGAGAGAAAACTTCAGAGGATTTTAGAAGAGAAAAGAAAAAGGGAAGAAATAAAACAAAAGGAAAAGATCTTGCTTTCAAAGATAAAAGAAGAGAAAGAGATTCTGCGTCAAAAGGAGAAACAAAGGAAATTTCTCCTAAAGAGGAATAAAAAAATGGAGAAGGAATTGAAAAAACTTAAAGATGTTCTTAAAAATTACGAGAAAGAGGTGGCCAAAATTTCAGAAAAGTGGCAACTTTTAAAGGCTCCTCTTATAAAAGAAGAGGAAGAGAAGAGAAGTCTTGAGAAAGAGAAAAATGCACTTCTTGCTTCAAAAGAGAAACTTTCAAGAGAATTTGAAGAGAACTCCTTTCTTTTAAAGAGATTAAAAGAAAGAAAAGAAAAATTAAGAGAGATTCTGTATAAATTAAGTATAGAAAAGGAAAAAATAGAAGATTATAAACTACTTTATCCTGGTTCTGTTGAAGAAGAAGAGGAAGAAGAGGAAGATCTTCTTAATATTCCAGGGAGTAAGGTAGTAGAGAAATTTAAGGCTCTTAAGAAAAAAGTAGAAGCGATATCAAACCAAGTGGATGGTTTAGAGAAAGAAGGAGCCCAGATAGAAAAGGAAGTTCAAGAGACAAGAGAAAGAATTAAAAGAGAAGAAGAAAAAAAGAAAGAAATAGAGAAAAAAATTAAAGATTTTAAACATTCATTTCCTTCTCCAAAAGAGAGAATTAAGAAGATTCAAGAAGAAAGGAAAGTTCTTGCTCAAGAAAAACTCCGCCTTATTAAAGAGAAACAATTTTTAGAGGAGAAGTTGAAGGATTTGAGAGAACATTTGGATTCTTCTCAAAAAGAAATAAAGGAACTTCAAAAAAAGATAACGAAAGAAAGAGAAGAGATTGAAAATCTAAAGAACTATTTTCTTAAAAAAGAAGAAGATCTTAAAAGAGAGGTAGAAGTTGTAAATCAGACAATAGAGAAGATTAAAAAAGAGTATGAAGAAGAAGAAGAAAAAAGAAAGGAAAGACTTCAGGTAATAGAGAGATTACTTTCAAAACAAACTGCTTTCCAGAAAGGAAAGAAAGAGATTGAAAGAGATATAAGAGAGTTAGATGAGAAAAAAATACAAGTAATTGAAGAGAAAAAGAGAATAAACAAGGAGATTGAGAGAGATGCCCAATCTTTAAAAGAATTAGAGGAGATAAAAAAATCTCTTCAGAAGAAACTCCAGCCTTTTCTTGAGATAAAACGAAAAGAAGAAGAGATGATAAGAAAAGAAAGAGAGAGAAAGGCAAAGATTGCCCAACTCTATTCAATGGTTTTATCAGAAATTGAGCGAACAAAAAAAAGACGAGACGAGATCAAAAGAAAAATAGAGTTGTGGAAAGAAGAGATAAATGAGATTTTAAAAGAGGAAATGGCTATTGAAAAGAAGGAAGAAGAGATTGAGGCAAGAATAAAAATTGCTGGAGAAGATGAGAGAAGGGAAATAGAAAAGGAAAGATGGAGAATTGAAGAGATAAGAAGGAAGATAAAAGAGAGAAGATGGCAGGCAGAAGATAAAAAAAGAGGACTTTCCCAAGAACTTCAAAATATGGAGATAAGATACAGAAATTTATTGTCTTTAATTAGAAAGAAAAGAGATATTGAGGCCAAAAAAGAAATGATAAAATTAAAAGAGAAAGAAATTAATCTTTTAAAGGATAAAATTAACAAAGAGATCTCTAGCCTTCTCTCTCCAGAGAAGATTTATTCCTTTGTCCAGAAGGTAAGAGAAGATTCTGAGAAAGGAATCTCTATCCTTAAAGAGAAGAAGAAAGCAATGGAAGAATTAAGGAAACTTCGAGAGGAGAAAGAAAAATTGCAAAAAGAACTGGAAGAATTGAGAAAGGCAAGAGAAGAAAAAAGAAAGCAAGATTTTGAGGAGGAATTAAAAAAGATAGAACAGGAGGAAAAAGCATTGAAATTGGAAGAGGAGAGAATAAAAGAAGCATATTCTAAAATTGAAGAAGAAGAGGAAGAGGAGGTGGTAGATATAGCGGAAGAGGAAATGGAGCAACTTAAAGAAAGCATCAACTCTATTTTGAAAGAGATTAAAAGCTTAAGAAAAGAGATTTCTGAAAAAAAAGAAAGAATAAAGGAGTTAAAAATTAAAATAGAACAGTACAAAAAAGAAAAAGAAGAATACCCTATTAATATTCAGAAGATTCAAGAATCAAATCTCCTTTTAGAAGGGGAGTGGGAAAAGGTTAAAAAGGAAAAAGAGAAATTGCAGGATCAGTTAGGCAATCTTTTAAAAGAAAGAAAGAATCTCGAAGAAAAATTAAAAAAACAAAAAGAAAGGATAGAAGAGATTAAAAGGGAGATAGAGGAGATAAGATTTAAAATAAAAGAGATAGAGAAAGAAATTAAAACCAAGAGAAAAAAATCAACAGAAGAATATCTTTCTCTAAGGTTATTAGAAGAATTTAAAAAAATAAAACAAAAAAAAGAAGAGGTGGTTAAAAAATTAAAATCTATAAATGAATGGTATAAAGCTTTCAAAGAGAAGAGATTATCAACAGAGACACTTGAGAGAATAAAAGCAGAAAGAGATAGACTCATAGAGGAGAGCAATCTTTTGGACAAGAAATACAAAAAGATCTTAGAGAAAGAAGAATCAATTGAGAAAGAGATAGTCAAGATTGAAAAAAAGGAAAAAGAGGTAAGAGATGAACAGAAAATAGAAATAGAAAAAGAAAGGCAGAGGATGGATGAGCAGAGAAGGAAGATAGAAGAGAAGAGATGGGAGATTGAAAAGAAAAGAAAGGAAACAAAAGAAAAAATTAGGAAACTGAATCTCAGATACCAAGAGTACTCTGAAAACATTCAAAAACAAAAAGAGATAGAAGTTCAAAAGAGAGAACTTGAAAGAGTATATCAACTTTTAAAAGAGAAATGTCAGGAGTTCGAAAAAATACTTTCCAAAAAGAAAGAGATAGAAGAGCAGGAGAGATATTTAGAACAAGAGCGGGCAAGACTTAATAAAGAAGAGATTAATTTTTTACAAATGCTTTCTTCTTTGATAGAAGCGCCAGGAAAGGAAACTGAACAGATAGAAGAAGAGGAAGAGGAGGAAGAAGAGATAGATTATAATTTAGAGATTGAGAAAGAAAAAAGAGAACTTGCGGCTCTTCGAGAAGCGATCTTGAAAGAAAAAGAAATTTTAAAAAGGCAACAACAATTAGAAGAGAAGAGAAGAAGGGAAATTGAGGCTAGAAGAGAGCAGATAGAAAGAAGGAGAAAAGAAATATTAAAAAAGAAAAGAGAACTTCAAGAGAAAATAAAACAGATGAAAGAAAAGCAAGAGAAAAAAGAGAAAGAACTTCAACAGAGGCTAAAAGAGGAGAAAAAAAGAAAAGAGCAAGAGATAGCAAAATTGGAAAAAGAGAAGAAATTGGTCTTACCTCCTAAGCAATTTGAGATAAAAAGAGAAAAAGAGCAGAAATTGAAAAAAGAGGAGAAGGAAAAGCAGAAAAAAGAAGAAATTCCCAAAAAGGAATTGGAGGTTATAAAATTGAAAGAGAAGAAAATGGCAAGTTCTTTTGCAGGAATTTTGGTTTTGGTTTTTCTTCTTTTGGCAATTTCTGGTTTAATTTTCTTCTTTATAAATTATTCTCCTAAATCTCCACTTCCTCCCTCTCCTTCTTTACCTGAGGAAAAGGTTGTCCAGCTTCCTCAACCCTCACTTCCGGCTCCTCAACCTCCAGTTCCTACCCATAAAGAATGCCGAGGCACAAAATGTGAGGTGGTAAAGGGTGAAGGAGTGGATCTCTGCCAGACAGACAAAGACTGTCAACCTCCTCTTCCCCCTTTGGTGATTGGGGTTTCAGAAAAGATAGATCTTTCTGAGTTAACCTCTGATGTTTTTATCTCTTTAATTGATGAGAAGTTTAAAAAAGAATATCCTCCTAAAACATTTATTGAGATTGTTCCAAAATACAAGGGAGAAGTTTTGACTATCTCGCAACTTTTTCAGGCACTTGACCTTCACCCTCCAAAAGAGGTAAAAGATAATCTTGAGACCTATACCTTATATCTTTATTCTCAAGAAGAACTTTTTACTCAGGAGAGAAGAAATAGATTAGGAATAGCATTTAAAATCAAAGAAGGAAAGGCAGGAATTGTGAGGATCTCAATGGGCGAATGGGAAAAGGTTTTACCTGACGATTTTTATAAGATCCACAGTTTATGGAAAAGAGGAGAAAAGGCCAGTCCAAACTTTTTGGACAATATCCATTCCGGGGTTCATATTAGATATACCAATTTTCCAGAGCCAGATTTATCCATTGACTGGGCCATTACTGACAATGTGCTTTTACTTACCACCTCAAGAGAGAGTATGTGGCAAACAATAGATGTTTTAAAATAACAAAAGATGTTTTAAAATAACAAATATGGAACAAAAATTACTTCAACAATTAAAGGAAAAACTGGAGAGAGAAAAAGAGGAAATTGAAAAACTTCTTTCTTCTTTTGCAGAAAGAGATAAGGATTTTCCTGAAAATTGGCGGACTAAGTTTCCTCAATTTGGAAAGCATACCTCAGAACAGGATGAGAATTCTGATGAAGTGGAAGAATATACCAATCTTTTACCCATAGAGTATAAACTTGAACTTAAACTTTTAGATATAGAAAGGGCCTTGAGTAAGATAAAAAAAGGAAAAAATTATGGTATTTGTGAGAGGTGTGGGAAAAAAATAGAAGAGGAAAGATTAAAGATTATTCCTGAGGCAAAGTTTTGTTCCGAATGTAGTAAAAAGATATAAATTGATTTAGCAAGGTTATGTCATTTCTTCAGGCTATTTTTCTGGGTATAGTTCAAGGACTTACTGAATTCTTACCAGTTTCCTCATCCGGTCATCTTGTAATCTTCCAAAAAATCTTTGGTTTTTTAGAACCTCCAGTAACATTTGATACCTTAGTTCACTTTGGGACATTAGTTGCTCTGGTTTTTTTCTTTTGGAAGGACATTAGGTCGTTGTTTTCTTATCGGGCATTAATAATAAAACTTGCCCTTGGTAGTATTCCTATAGGAATTGTAGGACTTCTTTTAAAAGAAGAAGTAGAGATAATATTCAATTCCCTTTTATTGACAGGGATTTCTTTTTTAATAACTGCCTTACTTTTATTTTTGACTGCCTTAATCTCTAATACCTCAAAGAGTATTGATAAGATAAGCTTATGGGATTCAGTAATAATTGGATTTTTCCAGGCATTGGCAATTTTGCCAGGCGTTTCCCGTTCAGGCTCTACCATTTCAGCCGGTATTTATCAAAGAATGAAAAGGGAAGATGCTTTTAGATTCTCTTTTCTGTTGGGAATAATAGCCATTTTGGGAGCCGTTTTAATTCAGATTCCTGAAATCTGCCATTTTAATGGGCAACAGATAATCAATGGACTTTTAGGATTTATATCTTCAGCGGTGGTCGGTTTTTTTGCTCTAAAGATTCTTAAGAGAGTGGTTTTAGAAGGAAAACTTTATTATTTTGGGATATATTGTTTTCTATTAGGAATAATTTGTATTTTTTTAGGATGAAAGATTATCCCCTTTTAAAGCAAAATTTATTCTCTGAACAGCAGTAAGATTTGAGAGAATAGCAAATATTATTAAAAGATAGGCCATTCCCGTAAGACTGAAAATTCCTACTAACATCGAGAGGGAAATCAAAATGATTCTTTCTCCTCGAGACAATATTCCTCCTTTTATTTCTTTGCTTACCAATTCTTTTTCTTTTGCTGCGGCCTTGGAATAGGTAGTAATAAGAGATCCAAAAAAACAAAGAAAGATCCAAACCTCACAAGGGAATAAGATATCTGGCAAAGGGAGAAATAAAAAGCCAACAAAAATCATTGCTTCTACATACCGGTCTACTATGGTATCAAGATAGGCACCTTGAGTGGTTGCTTGTTTTTTAAATCGGGCTACGGCTCCATCTATAAAATCTAACAATCCTGCTACCAGAAAAAAGAAAAGAGCGAGAATTAGATTATTTTTTATCAGGAAAAATAGAGTAATTAAAGCAAAAACAAAAGAAGACAATGTCCACTGATTGGGAGTAAGAGGAAGAAGAGAAAAAAGAGAACCAACCTTGGTTTCAATTCCTTTAAATTTCCCCCTTTTGAGGTCTAACATAAAAAGAGGATCAAATACTGAAGAAGTTATCTCTCTCGTTTTCCTTCTATAAATTCTTCAACCATCTCTCTGGCTTTTTCATCGGTAAATTGCTGGAGGGGATGTTTCATAAAATACGCAGAGGCAGAGGTTAAAACCCCTCCAATTTTTCTATCTAAAGCAATTTTTACCAGTCTTATAAGATCTATAACACAACCGGCTGAATTTGGCGAATCCTCAACCGAGAGCCGTAATTCTAATTCTACCGGCACATTGCCAAATTTTCTTCCTTCAATTCTAATAAAACAGAGTTTATTATCTTTCAAAAAGGGAACGTAGTCAGAAGGGCCAATATGTAAGTTGTCATAACTTAAACGTCTGGGAAGTTGCGATTGAACACTTTCGGTTTTTGAGATTCTCTTTGATTTTAACCTATTTTGGGAGAGCATTACTAAAAAATCAGTATTTCCTCCTACATTTAACTGATAACTTTTCTCAATTTTAACCCCTCTTTGAGAAAACAGATGAGTGAGAGTACGATGGACAATGGTGGCTCCTATCTGGGATTTAATATCATCCCCAGCACAGGGTAGATTTGCTCTTTCAAACCTTTTTATCCATTTTTTCTCAGAACAGATAAAAACAGGCATACAGTTAATAAAAGCACATCCTGCCTTAAGTGCTGCTTTGGCATAAAATTCGGTAGCCTTTTGAGAGCCTACCGGCATATAGTTTATTAAAATCTCTGCTCCTGATTTTTTTAATTCCTCTGCTACATCTACTGGTTTTTCTTTAGAGAGAATAAATCTTTTATCTTCAGGATATTTCTTTAAATGAGAGGGAGCCCCATCCAAAACCGGCCCCATTTTTACTTTTGCCCCTATTTTTGGTATATTTTTACAAAATACTTTTGTGCAGTTGGGAAGAGCAAATATTGCCTCTGAAATATCCTTTCCTACCTTTCTTTTATCAATGTCAAAAGCAGAAACAATTTCTATATCAGAGATTTTATAAGGACCTAAAACATTATGTATTAAGCCGGGGACCAACTCATTATTGTTTGTGATGTTTCTATAATAGTAAATGCCCTGAATTAGAGAACTGGCACAATTTCCTACTCCGGCAATAGCAATTTTTATTGTTTTACCCATATAAACTATTTTATACATATAAAATAGTTTGTCAAGACCTTATGCTTCCATTTGAGCGGTTGGTTCAATTAAATACTAAAGAAAATCTCTGGATTTATGTTTTATCTCTTTTAAGAGAGAAAGAACTTTATGGTTATCAAATTCCAAAAATAATTGAAAAGAGATTTGGTTTTAAACCCGGTAAGATTACTCCTTACCGAGTTCTCTATAGGTTAGAAAACAAGGGTTTTGTTCAAAGCGAAATTAGAAATCGAAAAAGGATTTATAGAATTACAAAAAAAGGCAGAGAAGAACTTGAAAAGGCAAAAAGATTTTATAAACAGATAATAGGTATATTATGAGAAAAGGTGTTATCTATTTTCTTATCACCATTTTTATTTCTGGTATTTTAATTTATTTTGTTTTTAAAAAGATTGGAATAAGAGAGATTTGGGAAGAGTTTTTATCTTTTCCTTTTTTAGGAATCTTTTTGGTCTCAATTCTAACCCTTTTTTTTGTTTTAATTGGTATTTGGCGATGGAAGGTCATTCTTCAGTATGAAAAGAAGAATATTTCTTCAAAGGATCTGATTCCCTTATGGATGGCTGGTTTCGCAATAAGTTATTTTACCCCCTTTGCCATTTTTGGAGGGGAAGGAGCAAAGATTTATTATCTTAAAAAGAATTTTTTTCTTCCTTGGAAGGTAGGGATTATCTCTGTTTTTATTGATAAGATTTTTGAGGTAAGTATCTTTTTTTTGATTATAATATTGGGAATAATATTTTTTATTTTAAAAACCCTTACCTTCCCCTCAAGGTTTTGGAGTCTCTTTTTAATTATTTTATTTCCTGTTATTGCTCTTCTCCTTTTTTATGTGAGAGCCTTTAAAAAGCAGAGCATTATTAGACTATTTGAAAAACCTCTTAAAAGTTTCATTAACGAGAAAGCCACCAATGAGATCTCTTGTTATGAGGAAGGAATATTTGATTTTTTTAAAACCTCAAACAAAAATATGTGGAAGGTTCTTTTATTGAGTTTTCTAAAAGGAATTGTTAATTGGTTAAGGTCATGGGCAATTCTTTGGTTTTTAGGGATAAGAGTAAATGGCATGATAACTCTTTCTGTAATGGCTTTTACCAATCTCTCTTATCTTTTTCCTTTGCCAGCCGCTCTTGGAAGTCATGAGGCATTGCAGGTTTTTTCTTTCTCTCTTTTAGGGCTTCCCGGAGAAAAGGCAATTGCCTTTACTATGATTCTACGGGCATTTGATGTTTTGGTAGCGACATTAGGAGTTTTGATGGCTTTTAGACTTGGAACAAAATGGGCAAGAGGTAAGATATAGATCTTTCTCCTACCACAGGGAGGAGGAGGAAAAAGGTGGGGGAGGGCATTTTGAACATTTGAATTTTGGTCATTGTTTCGAATTTCGGATTTCTCCTCCTCCTTTTAAGGAGGAGAAAGGGGGAGGGAGATAATAACAATCAAATTGTTACCAAATTGGTTAGCAATTACAATTTAACAAATCTTCAATGACACTATGAATTTTCAAAAGTCCAGAACAATAACTGTGGTTTTTGATTTTGACCATACCTTATTTTCAACTAAAAATTTTTATCGTGTTTTAAAGGAGAATTTTAAAAAATTAGGGGTAGAGGAAGAATTATTTAACAACTCTTTTGAGGAATCCAAAGGAAAAGGGAGGGACTATAAGCCAAAAAGGCAATTTAGGTTGATCCATAAAGCAAAACCTAAAATTAAAATTAAAGACCTTCAGGTTTGTTTCAAAAGGATTTTAAAAGAAGCACCAAGGTTTGTTTATGAAGATGTAATTTGGTTTTTGAAAAAATGGCAGAACAAGATTAATTTAATCCTTCTTTCTTATGGAGAACAAAGGTTTCAGAGAGTAAAAATTTCCTCCTCAAAGATTGAGAAATATTTCAAAAAGATAATTGTTACTAAAGATATTAACAAGACAAAACCACTTAAGAAAATTTTTAAAAAACATGAGAAGATAGTGGTAATTGAAGACAATCCTAATGCCTTATTGGAAATTAAAAAAAATTACCCTTATGCCATTACTGTTAGGATAAACCGAGGGGAGGGGAAATATAAAGATCTTTTAACAGATAAAAGGATTGACTTTTCAATAAGAAATCTAAAGGAACTTTCCGAGATTCTAAAAAAAATTCAAAAAAAGCCAAAAACTCTTTTACTCTTTTCTGGAGGTTTAGATTCTATGTTGGCAGCAAAGATTTTAATGGAACAGAATATAAAAGTGAAAGGAATAACCTTTAAAAGTTATTTTTTTGATGCTGAACAGGCCAAGATTTCAGCAAAAGAGATTAATCTTCCTATTAAGATTATTGATTTTTCTCAAGAGCATTTGGCAATAGTAAAGAAGCCGAAGTATGGTTATGGAAAAGGAGCCAATCCCTGTATTGATTGCCATATTTTGATGTTAAAAAAAGCAAAGGAATTTGCCAGAAAACATGGTTTTGATTTTGTCTCTACGGGAGAGGTTTTAGGTGAAAGGCCTATGTCTCAGAACAAGAAGAGTTTAAAACTGATAGAAGAGCAATCCTCTCTGAAGGGTTATTTATTAAGACCCTTGTCTGCCAAACTTTTAGAGCCAAGTATTCCAGAAAGACTAAGATGGGTGGATAGAACAAGGTTATTGGATATTTCTGGAAAAGGAAGAAAAAGACAAATTCAACTGGCTAAAGAATATAAGATTAAAACATATCCCTCTCCAGGCGGAGGTTGTCTTTTAACTGATTTAGAATTTTCAAAACGGCTTAAGGAATTACTTAAAATTTATCCCCAATTTCAAGAAAATGATATCCAACTTTTAAAGGTAGGAAGGCATTTCTGGCAGAGATTCCAGAGTAAGCAGAGAAAGGCAAGCCAAGCCAAGTGGGCAAAAATTATCGTAGGAAGAAATGAGAAAGAAAATAAAAAAATTAAAAGGTTATCCCACAAGGGAGATGTTCTCATAGAGATGAGAAATTATCCTGGCCCTTTGAGTTTAATTAGAAGTTATCCAAAAGGTGAAATTTCCAAAGAGATTCTTGAGAAAACCAAAAAATTAACCCAGTATTATTCCCCAAAAGCCAGAAACAAAAAAGATGTAGTATTTAAGATATGGAGAGTTCAGTAGAAGGGTATTAACATTTATATTGTTGAGTTTTCAGTAAAGTGATAGTAAAATAAAAAATTATGAAAGCAGTAATTTTGGCAGCCGGAGCCTCAAGTAGATTCTGGCCTTTAAATTCAGTTCATAAGTCCCTTTTAAAGATAATGGGAAGGCCTTTAATTTTTTATACCATTGAAGGCTTACGAAAAGCAGGGATAAAAGAGGTAATAATTATTGAGGGGCCAAGAAGGGATGTAGAAAAAGGTTTAGAAAATTATAGGTTTTCTCGTCTAAAAATAAAATATGTAATTCAGAAAGAACCAAAAGGAATGGGAAATGCTCTTTGGCAGGCAAAAGATTTATTAAAAGAGCAATTTTTGGTTTTGAATGCAGAAAGAATTGATGCTGAAGAGATTGTTAAAATGTTGTTAATCCAGGCTTATAATTTAAAGGCTAAATCTGCCCTTGTAGGACAAAAGACTGCCAATCCTTGCCTTTATGGAATGGCAAGATTGAAGGGAAAAAGAATTTTGGAGATTGTGGAGAAACCAAAAAAAGGAAGAGAGCCATCTGATATAAAGGTAGTAGGGGTTTATTTATTAGAACCAGGTTTTTTTAAGATTTACAGAAAAGTAAAAAAGCATATGTATGATTTTGAAGACGCCCTTTCTGTTTATATGAAAAAAAATAATGTAAAGATAGTGATTCTTGAAAAAAGTGAAAAGGATACTCCATCGTTAAAATATCCCTGGCATCTATTTGAGGTAGTAAGGTATTTATTTGATAAGAATTTAAAGTCAAAAATTTCAAAAAGTGCTAAGATTGCCTCAAATGCTACTATTGAAGGTAGAGTCTATATTGGGAAAAATGTTAGGGTTTTTGAAAATGCCGTCATAAAGGGACCTTGTTATATTGGAGATAATAGTATTGTAGGCAACAATGTTCTTTTGCGAGACTACTCTAATGTTGAGCCAAACTCTCTTTTAGGAACGAACTTAGAGATGGCCCGAACTATTTTAGAAGAGGATGTTCATTTTCATTCTGGTTTTGTAGGAGACTCAATTTTTGATTCAGGATGTCGGGTAGGCGCAGATATAGTTACCTCAAATGTAAGATTAGATCGAGGAAGAATAAAATCTGAGGTTAAAGGGAAAAAAATTGATACCGGATTAACTTCGTTAGGAGCAGTTGTGGGAAAAAATACCCATATTGGATCAAAGGTCAATTTAATGCCAGGAGTTTTTATCGGCTCGGATTGTAATATTGGTCCCAATGCAGTGGTAATGCAGAATATCAAAAATAAAACGAATTTCTTTCCAAAATTTGAGAATATAATAAAGACCCGCTCTTAAGTTTTCTATAATAGGATATCAATCCCTCTCCCACCTTTTTCCTCCCCTCCCAAAGGGAGGGGGAGGAAAGAGGTGGGGGAGATTTTTAAAAAAGGCGATAGCACAAGGCTACGCCATAGTATTTACTTGACAAAATAAAATAGATATGGTTTATTGTCAGTAGAGGAGGATAAAGAGGAGTTTCCTCACTCCCTCCTTAATCCTCTCCGCCTTAATCCTCCCCTCCCAAAGGGAGGGGAGGATAGGGAGGGGAGGATAGAGGAAAGGGAACTCCCAGGCGACTGAAAAGGAGGTGAGAGAAATGAGAGAAGATTTGAAAGAAAAAAGGATAATAGAGGTCATAGAGGAGATAGATCCTCCGGAGCGTACAGTAGGAGAGATATACGAGGCATGGATAGAAGAAGCCATAGATCCAAGAGATTCAGAGTTTGCTTTAGTGCGCTTTGGAGACTTCATTAAAATAATTGGACCTTATGGATATGTAATGGAGTATCAGCCTGCAAGGTTGTTCATTTCTCGGAAGGAATGGGAGGAATTCAAAGAGAAGATCAAAAAGTCAGAAAATATAAGGCTTGAAGGAGATAGAGTACTCGTAAAATCAACCGAAAGAGATATAGGAGAGTGGGTAGCAGAGTGGAATATAGCAGAGTGGAAGAAAGGTATTCTGGAGATAGAAGACATTCATATAGCAGAAGTTATCCATATGACCACTCAGGAATTCAAAGATATCTTAGAAGCCTATCTTGAATTTCTCCTATTGCTCTATAAATGCTGGGCTAGGTCTTGGAGGTCAGTGTTAATAGGGCCTCTTCGGAGATTGGGCAGGATTCAGGAACTTCTTCTTCATCTCTACGAAGGATAAAAACTTTTTGGAGCCTTTCGGCTCCCTTTTTATTTTTTGTCACAAATAAGCCTAACCCTTGACATTTTTCTTTTAATATGCTATATTAAAAATGCTCTATTGGTTAAAACACTGGGAAGCCGATGCCTCCTAAGGCTTCCTGGTGGGGGATTAGGGCTGCTTGGTTTTCCAAGTAGTCCTGGTTTCTACCAATAGAGCATTTTTTATTTTTATAAAAGTTTTAATTTTCCTGTTATTTTATCTATTTCTTCTTCAGGGGCGGGTCCAATGCCCACACAGGTTTTTGTTCCTTTTTTCACCTGGGTTAGGCCTGCATCTTCTACTAAAGCACAAGGAAGTTTCTTATTTTTTGCCGCTTTATATATAGAAAGTAATTCTTTCAGATCTTTACAAGAAACCACTATCTTTTTTTGGCCTTTTTTCTCCCATTCTTTTTTAAATTTGCTTCTTTCAGAAGCCAGAAGAGAGGCATGACAACACTGAGCAGCCAGTTTTCCCTTGCCTAATTTTAGATCTTTTCGGACTACAATTACCTGCTTTAGTTCCATAAAAATTAACCTTTAATTAGCGGTTTCTGTTAGATTGGAAATCTTTTTTCTTATTTCTGAATAATCAAACCTTCCTGCCTTTGGCCATAATACAGAGGCTAATTTTCCTCCAAGAATAGTTTTTCCATAAACCAATAAGGAATCTTTTCTCCCCGCATCGATTAAAAAATAGTGAATATCTTTGCTTGAAAGGTTTTTTCCTATTTCTGTTAATCTTTCAATTTCTTTAGGTCCCATATTGGTTTTCCCCTTAATCTTCTTAAAAATACCAAGAATTTTGGGAAGATCTGAGAAAAGATTTAATTCTATTGCCTTTTTTCTTATTGAATCCATTACTTGTTGTTGTCGCTGTATTCTTCCAAAGTCTCCTCGAGGTTGGTGGCGAGAGCGGATATATTTTATGGCAACATCTCCATTTAAATGATGATGTCCTGCCTTAATAGAAAAGGTCTCATATCCTCGAGAGATGGTGGGGAATTTTGGATCAAAAATATCTTCTTTTACATCTACCTCAATACCTCCAAGAGTATCAATGATTTCTTTAATTGTGGCAAGGTCAATTATTGCCCAGTAATGAATTTCTAATCCTGTAATTTCTTTTACTTTTTTTTCAAGCATTTCTGGGCTCTGTTCTATGGAAAATAAAGCATTGATTCGGGTTTCATAATCTGAGCCAGGAATTTTTACTAATAGATCTCGAGGGATTCCAATAACAAAAACAGCACCCCTTGGATCAATAGAAATAACCTCAATTGAATCTGTGAGATAAGCACCAGGCCAAGGCTCTCCAGGAATACCAATTAAAAGAATATTTATTCTTCCTTTTTTGTCTTTAGGAAGAAAAGTCAGATCTTTTTTCTCTTGAGATTGAGAGGGAGGATTAAAGGGGGTAACTGCCGAGGCAATTTCAACAGAAGAACCAGAAGAGATATTAGTAACAGAAGAAAAGGAAAAGAGATAAGAAAAATAAAAGGTGAGACTTCCCAAAAGAAAGAGAAATAAAAAGGATCCTATTATTCTTTTTCTTCTCTCTTTTTCTGGAGAAAAATAGAGAGATTTTTTAAACCTTTGATTAAGGAAAGAGTAGTTCATATTTTATTCTACTTTAAGAGGAAAATTATTGTCAACAAAACTGATTATTTAATGTTTAATGATAGTTTTTCCAACAAAGGGAGTAAGCGA
>Ga0190363_1000707_pt1 | contig 19892 bp, 16 predicted proteins | sample 48721867_MG_FD_161272 | JGI IMG/M metagenome (GOLD analysis project Ga0190363, IMG submission 161272) | Hydrothermal vent microbial mat bacterial communities from Southern Trench, Guaymas Basin, Mexico - 4872-18-6-7_MG | ecosystem: Environmental > Aquatic > Marine > Hydrothermal vents >... | reverse complement strand
TTAAACTTTGAATTTCTTTTTTAACTTCTTCTTTTTTAACATAGAAAGTTTTGACTTTTTGGAGATCCTTGTATAAAAGGAAAAGAGAAAACCCACCTAAAAGGAAAAGAAGGACCAACAAAAAAAGCAAAAGTTTTGTTTCTCCCCTCAGGAATCTTCTTTTCAAAGAATGCATAAAGATTTTTTTTATTTCATTTTATCATTTTTATCCATACTATCCAAAATGTCAAACATCTGAATCTGAAAAATTATGCCATGGCACAATTTTTCAGAAAATGTTAACAAAACTGTCCGATCGGACAAATCTGTTAACACATAGCCGTTTTATACGATCGTAGAAAATGGTTAGTTTTTTTACTTTTTCTTTAATTTGTTGTTAAAATAAAATTCTAAAACTTTTTTGGTTACTCTTCCAGAAAAAAGATGTCCTTCTCCGATATCTTCAATCACAATAAGAGAAAAGATTTCAGGTTTATCATAAGGACAAAAAGCAACAAACCAAGAGGTTGGTTTTTTCCCTTTTACTTGAGCGGTTCCAGTTTTTGCAGCACACAAAACCGGTAAATCTTTTAGATGTCCGCAAGTTCCAGAAAGAGTGCATTCTTTCATTCCTTCTTTCCCAATTTCAATATTTTTTTGAGAGACTAAATTTTGAGCCAAAATTTCAGGCTTGGCATCCTTTAAAATTTGGGGTTTTAAAATTTTCCCTCCATTAGCAATGCTTGCTAAAGAAAAAGCAAGATGCAAAGGAGTGATTTTTATTGCTCCCTGGCCTATTGAAATTAAGGCTAAATCTCCTTTTGAAAAATTTCTTTTTTTTCCTTCAGGTGTTGCTTTAAACCACTCACTTGTGGGCACAAAACCAACCTCTTCTCCTGGTAGGTCAATTTTTAAAAGTTTTTCCCAAAAAAATTTATCTAAATACTTTTTAATTTTTTTTTCTCCAAGAAGTGGTCCAAAAGTGTAAAAATAAACATCACAAGACTCAGCAATTGCTTTTTTTAAATTTGTTAACCCATGAGCTTTCCAATCTTTGAATTTTGTTTTTCCAATAAAAGTAAAACCTTTACAAAAAATACTTTTTGAAGGAGAAACAATTCCTTCTTCTAACAAAAAAAGAGAAATCAAAGGTTTTATAGTTGAACCAGGAGAAAGACTGCTTCTTAAAATAAAGTTCTCATTGAAAATCTTTTTTTGTGAGGAGTATTTTTTAATATCCTCAGGGGTGAGTTTTTTTTGATAAATGTTTGAATCATCAGATGGCAAAGAAACAAGAGCCAAAATTTTTCCTGTTTGAGGATTAAATATTATTCCGCCACTATTTTTTTGTGGGGCAGTTTTTTTGAGTTCTTCATAAAGTTTTTTTTGAAGATTTGAATTAATTGACAAAACAATGTCTTTTCCTTTTTGAGGATTTTTTTGGCGCCATTTTTTTACAATTTCTCCTTTGGCATTTCTTATTTCTATATCTTTTCCTTCTTTTCCCCGCAAAATTTTATCAAAAGCTTTTTCTGCACCAAGCACTCCTGAAAGATCATCTTTTTTTACATATCCAACAACTGGAGAGAAGGTTTCTGAGTCATAATAAACTCTTTTAAAAGTATTTTTTTCTTTGATTGTTTCTGCAAGCACTTTTCCATCAGCACTTAAAATTCTTCCTCTTTTGGCAGGAACCGAAATTTCTTTTTGATAAACTTTTTTTGCTAAAAAAGAGTATTTTTGAAAATCAACAATTTGCAAAAAATAAAGCCTTAAAGAAAGTAAAAAAAATCCAAAAAACAAAATCAAAAAACAAATTTTAAAAACAGAAGAGGAAATTTCTATTTCTATGAGTTGAGATTTTCTTTTGGCTTCAAATAAAACTTCTTCTGGTTCAAGTTCCATTTTTTATTTTTTATTATAAAAAAATCCCCCGGCAGCCACCTACTTTCACGAGGATTTCCCTCGCTATCCTCGGCCGGGCACTGTTTCACTTCCGTGTTCGGAATGGGAACGGGTGGTTCCAATGCCCGCATTGCCACCGGGGGAAATGTTTAAAAAGAACGAAAGAAGAGGAAATCTCCTCCCCTTTCGTTCGCCCCCAAGAGAGAAGGATAATCGCCCATTAGTACCGCTCGGCTCAACCCCTTACAGGACTTACACCTGCGGCCTATCAAGGTCCTGATCTCGAACCGGGCTAAGAGGCTTAATCTTGGGGTGGGCTTCGCGCTTAGATGCTTTCAGCGCTTATCCCGTACCGGCTTGGCTACCCGGCGGTGCAGTTGGCACTACAACCGGTACACCAGAGGCCGATTCCTCCCGGTCCTCTCGTACTAGGGAGGAGACCCCTCAAGCCTCTCACGGTGGCGGCGGATAGAGGACCGACCTGTCTTGCGACGGTCTGAACCCAGCTCGCGTACTGCTTTAACGGGCGAACAGCCCGACCCTTGGGACCTTCTCCAGCCCCAGGATGCGGTGAGCCGACATCGAGGTGTCGAGCCCCGCCGTCAATGTGGACTTTCGGGCGGGACCAACCTGTTATCCCCGGCGTAACTTTTATCAGTTGATCTCCGGCCTTCCTACAAAGGACCGTCGGTTCACTAAGTCCCGCTTTCGCGACTGCTCGGCTTTTCCGCCTCGCAGTAAGGCCGGCTTATGCCTTTGCACTACCGTCCGGATTTCCATCCCGGACTAGCCGACCTTATGAACGCCTCCGTTACTTTTTAGGAGGCCGCCGCCCCAGCGAAACTGCCTTCCTCTCACTCTCCCAGCCCAGGTTAGGGCTTGGTTAGGCTTTTTTTAAGAAGTGGCGGGTGTTCCATTGGCGGCTCCACCCGATCCGAAAATCAGGCTTCTTAGCCTCCCCGCTACACTATGCACCCCTCAAAAAAAGCCAATGAGAGGTAACAGTAAAGCTGCCGGGGTCTTTCCGTCCTGCCGCCACTAGGGGGCATCTTCACCCCCACTGTATTTTCACCGGGCTCCTCCTCGAGACAGTGCCCCAGTGGTTACGCCTTTCATGCGGGTCGGAACTTACCCGACAAGGGGTTACGCTCAGTTGTGTTAATCCCTTGGTCGCCCAAGGGCTCGGACTCTATCTTCTGAGGATGTGTAATCCTCAACCCGGCGTAGAGTCTCTGAGGATTCCAGAAACCTTACGGATGAGAGTTGATGAAAGCTTTCCTACCTACCCATCCGCAGATTTCTGGCCTTTCCTGCGGATTGTCCGCATCACCGGACAGATTTTTACTTGGCGGCATAAAAATATTATAGCACAGCCACCAAGTACTGCCGGATACTTGCGGACTTTCCCGCATATAGTCGGGTTTTACTAAGGCTTCGTACCCCGAAACCTTAGGACGGTCAGAGTTACCGCCGACGTTCACCAGGGCTTACAGCAATGAGCCAGTAGGTATGAGGAGCAAAAGCTCCTCAATCTACCAACCCTCGCCTTTAACCTTCTGGCACTGGTCAGGCGTCAGCCCCTATACATCCCCTTACGGGTTACGCAGGGACCTATGTTTTTGGTAAACAGTCCCCAGGGCAACATTGGCTGCGGCCCGCCGAAGCTCTTACGAGCGAAGGCGGGCAGGGCTTATCCCGAGGTTACGCCCACTGATTTGCCGAGTTCCTTGAGGAGGATTCACCCGTTAGCCTTGGTAGACTACTACCAGCCCACCTGTGTTGGTTTGCGGTACGGTTCCCATAAACCACCCACGAGGCTTTTCTCGGAGGGCTCTTCGGTAAGGTAAGGAAGATAACCTCCCTCCTCGCTACCATCGAAAGTTCCATTTAAGGAAGGTTCAGGGATTTGCCTCTGAACCCTTTCTCTAATAGCGAACCCACCATATCCAATGGCAGATCCTACCTTATTTCCCTCGGCACCCCTTGGGTATAGTTTATGGGAGGGAGGGAATATTGACCCTCATTCCATCCCTACCTACTTTTCGGCAGGTAGGTTAGGACCGCCTAACCCGTGGTCGATTTTCGTTACCACGGAAACTTTGGGCTTTCGGCCGAGGGGATTTTCACCCCTCTTGCGGTTACTCATCCCAGCATTCTCTCTCCTCACCGCTCCAGCAGGGCTCGCGCCTCCGCCTTCAACGCGGTGAAGATGCTCCCCTACCGCCAAAGGCAGCGGTCGGCTTTCAGCGTTCTGCTTTCAGACAACTGGACGCAGATCGCAGAACGCTGAAAGATGCCTTTGGCCCGCGGCTTCGGTGTCCTCCTTAAGCCCCGTGAATTTTCGGCACTCCTCCGCTCGAGTGGTGAGCTGTTACGCACTCTTTAAATGATGGCTGCTTCTAAGCCAACATTCCACTTGTTTTAGCGGAAGAACATCCTTCAAAGCACTAAGGAGGAACTTAGGGACCTTAGCCGGCGGTCTAGGCTGTTTCCCTCTCGACCGCTGGAGCTTCGTCCCCAGGGTCTGATTAGTCGGACGCCTTGGCGGAATTCGGAGTTTGGTTGAGAAAGCGGAAAAAATTCCTACTTTCTCATCCAGTGCTCTACCCCCGCCAAGGGAATTCCATCCACTAGCCCTAAAGCTATTTCGGGGAGAACCAGCTATTCCCAGGCACGATTGACTTTTCACCTCTTGCCCCAGGTCATCCGAGGGTTTTGCATTACCCACCGGTTCGGGCCTCCCCCACCTTTTAAAATGGGTTCACCCTGCCCAGGGCAAGATCGCCTGGCTTCGGGTTTCACACCACCCACAAAACGCCCATTTTAGGACTCGGTTTCCCTCTGCCTCCGGGCCATAGCCCTTAGGCAAGCAGGTGATGTGAACTCGCTGGGTCATTCTTCAATAGGCACGAGGTCACCTGGCATCAAAAGATGCCGGCTTCCTCTCTTTGTGAGCCAGTGGTTTCAGGTTCTATTTCACCGCCCTCACCGGGCTACTTTTCACCTTTCCCTCACGGTACTTTTCTACTATCGGAGAGACCTTCGTATTTAGCCTTGGGAGGATAGTCCTCCCTGCTTCCCTCAAGGTTATCTTGACCTTGAGGTACTCGGGAAAAGGACTCCCAAAAGAAACCTCTCTTTCGCCTACGGGGTTCTTACCCTCTCTGACGGCCCGTTCCAGGGTCCTTCGGCTAAAGAGGCTCTTTTTGGCGGCAGAAAAATCTGCCATGAGTCCCTCCCAGCAACCCCCACTCGAAATATCGATATATCAAAATTTCGAGTGGGTTTGGGCTCCTCCCCGTTCGCTCGCCGCTACTAGGGGAATCACCAAGCGCCACTCAAACCGCCTGACAGCGTTTGAGAAGGCGCAGGTGATTGAGGCACCCCATTCGCTTACGCTCATGGGGACCCCAACCACATTTTGTTTTCTTCTCCTCCGGGTACTAAGATGGTTCACTTCCCCGGGTGTTGCCCTCTCGTCATTCCGCGCCGCTCAAAACTCCTAACGGAGTTTGAGAAGGCGCTTCATGACTGAGCTCCCCACTCATGAAAAAGACGAGAGTGAGAAGGTTTTGCCTCCCCAGGTTGTCCCATTCGGGAATCCCGGGATCAATGGCTGTCAGCGCCTCCCCCGGGCTTATCGCAGCTTGGCCACGCCCTTCATCGCTAGGGTCTCCCGAGGCATCCACCACTAGCCCTTTCGTCCTCCTCTCTTGGAGGCTCAGCAAAATTTTAAAAGAGCAAGAATCACGAGAATTTCCAGCATTCCTTCCCTTGAAAGAAAATTTCAAAAATTTCTTTCATTCTTTCAAACTACTTTTTATTTTAAAGAGAGAGTTTTTGTTGTCAAGAGTGAGATTAATGAACTATACCTGTGCAATAACAATGCTTATTTGTAGTACTGCCATCACATGAATCATCATCTCCACAATCAATTGTGACATTACCTACAGTAGTACTTGTACTATCAATATCTCCGTCTAAAGCAGAATTATCACTCCTCTCTAAATTTGCGGCTAGAAGATATTTATCACCATCAGAGTTAACTACATAAATTAAACCAGAGCTTGTAGCGTTGTTTTCGGTTACAGGTGCTCCTGTAGAAGGATCAGCAGGAATTGAAGAAATATATCCTCCAGATTCAAGATCATCTAAACTTGCAGGGTACCTTCCATTCTCTGCTTCATATTGAACAATTGCTGTTTGCAAAGATTGGATATCTCCTACTCTTCTTGAATCTCTTGCCTTTTTTGTGGCTCCAGTTGTAGAAGCAATCACTATCCCCGCCAAAATAGCGATTATTGCAATGACAATCAAAAGCTCAATTAAGGTAAAACCTTTTCTTTTGACCATTAAAATATTTTTTTATCTTTTCCGACCTTTTAAATTTCAATAAATATAACATTTAATAATTGATGAGCGATTGTCAAGCCATCGCTGGGAAATTCTTCCCCAGCCAATTTTGTTCATTTCAGAAATCAAAACCATATTTCCTGAAACTTTCTCAACATAACCTACATGCCCCCAGAAGCTTTCGCGTGTTACAATAATTGCCCCGGGTCGAGGCGTTCTTCCAGTAGCAAAACCATATCTTCTTGCCTGCCAGCACCATGTTCCTGCATTTCCTCGCCAAGGAATACATCTTTTTAAAGATACATAATAAGTGCACCATCCATAAGGAAAGATGTGGCACGAGCCCTTTATTTTGGTTCGATGAATTATTTTTTGGGCTTTTTTGCTCTCTGATGAAATGGAACTTGAACGAGAACTTGAAGTTCTTCTTGAAGTTCTTTGAGGGAAATAACAACGCTCAGCCCCTGGCAAAAAGATTACTTCATCTGGATAGATTTTTTCTCCTTGAGTTTGATTTGCTTTTTTGATTTTTTCTAAGTTAACTTCAAACTTTTTTGCAATTTGAGATAAAGTATCACCCTCTTTGATAGTGTAATAAAAACCATCCTCACAAGGAATTTTAAGTTTCATTCCGGGCTTGATAAGGGAGTTTTCAGAAAGGTTGTTTGAACATAAAACAGAATTTAGTTTTAAACCAAATTTTTGAGCAATTTCAGAAAGGGTGTCTCCTTCTTTTACAATATAAATTTGGGGACAAGTTTTTTTAATTTGTTTTTCCTCTTTTGACTTCTCCTGAAAAGAACTTTCAGTTTTCCCTTTTTGATCTTCTGGCAAGTTTAAAGACATCAAAACATCACTTTTTTCAAAAACCCCTTCTGTCTTCTCAGAGTTAACGATTTTTTCTTCTTCAAGGACTGAATCTTTTGAGAAAATGTTAGAAGAGGCTTTTACAGGCAGGAAATTTAAAAAAACAAAAGAAACGAAACTTAATGTTGTCCAAAACAAAAATTTTATCTTGGTACTCATTAAAAACCAAACTATAAATTTATTTATTTTATGAATTTATCTTTTTTTTCCTTTTTGTCAATGGTAGACTATAAAAATTATGAAAAAAATTCAAGTCCTTTTTCCAAAAGAAGTTTTTGATTGCGCCAAAAAATTGAAAGAGAAAGGATATCAAGTTTTTTTTGTTGGGGGATGTGTCCGGGATATTTTAATGCAAAAAAAACCAAAAGATTTTGATATCGCTACTGATGCTAAACCAAAAGAAACTCTAAAAATTTTTAAAAAAGCCTGGATTTTATCAGAAAAATTTGGAACCGTTCAAAAAAAAACAGGGCAGAGTATTTTAGAAATTACTACCTTCAGGCAAGAGAAAGATTACAAAGATTTACGCCATCCAGAAAAAGTTGAATTTTTAAAATCTATTGAAGAAGACCTTAAAAGAAGAGATTTTACTATCAATGCAATTGCGCTCAAGCCCGATTTTGGGAAAGTTTCTTCTCAAAACAGCGAAGTTTTGGCTGAGTTTGAAATAATTGATCCTTTTTTAGGGAGAGAAGATCTTAAAAAAAGACTTATTCGAGCGGTTGGCTTACCCGATGAAAGATTCAAAGAAGATGCCCTAAGGCTTCTGCGAGCAGTGCGCTTTGCGGTCTGTTTGGATTTTAAAATAGAAAAAAAAACTTTTTTGAGTATTAAAAAACATTCTCATTTGATCAAAAAAATCTCAAAAGAAAGAATAAGAGATGAATTGGAAAAAATTTTACTTTCTGAAAGGGCGTATGAGGGATTTTTGTTGCTTTATGAGACCTCTTTGATGAAAGCAATTTTGCCAGAACTCCTCGAGGGAGAAAAAGTTTTGCAAAAAGGTTATCGACCAATGACAGTTTTTGATCACTTACTTTTATCTTTAAAGTATGCAGTTAAGTTTAATTTTTCGCTTGAGGTAAGATTGGCTTCGCTTTTTCATGATGTTGGAAAGCCTCGAGCAAAAAAAGGAGAAGGACTTTCAGCCACTTTTTATAATCACGAAATTATTTCTGAGAAAATGACAAGGAAAATTTTAGAAAGACTTCGCTTTCCCAAAAAATTGATTGAAAAAGTTTGCCTTTTGGTAAAAAACCACATGTTTTATTTTGATCCAAAAACTTGCACTGAATCTGCTGTAAGAAAGGTTTTAAGAAAGGTAGGGAAAGAAAATATAAAAGACCTTATTAATTTAAGAATTTGCGACAGAAAAGGAGCCGGATGTCCTAAAGGGCGTCCTTATAAACTCCGCTATTTTGAATATCTTGTTAAGAAAGTTTCAAGAGATCCGATTGACACAAGAATGCTCAAGATTTCCGGGAATGATGTAATGGAAATTTTAAGAATTAAGCCCTCACCGAAAGTGGGCTTAATTTTGGATGCTCTTTTATCTGAAATTTTAGAAGACCCATCAAAAAATAATGAGAATTATCTTAAAAAAAGAATTAAAGACCTTGGAAATCTTTCTGAAAAAGACCTTCAAAAATTTCGTAAAAAATTAGAGTTTCAAAAAAAAGAAATCGAAGAAGAAGAAAAAAGAAAATACCATGTTAAATAAATTAAAAAATTACATGTTAAATAAGAAAATTGATTGATGTTTTCACGTGAAAACCAAATTTTCTTCACAATTTTCGACACAATTTTCGACATTTATTTTTTCAACATTTATTTAAAAATAAAAAAAATTCTTAATATAATAAAGTAGTAATTCTCTACGATCGTAGAGAATTACTATCCTTATATGGGATTATTTAAGAAGCTAAGAGTCTCGGATGAATTTTTGTTGAGAGTTTTTTTAGGGACAGAAAAAATCTTAGAGTTTTTAGAAGGGTGGGGTACTTTTGGTTATAGTCTGGGAGGATTGCTTGAAAACAGGGTCCTTTATAGTGAGGCGAGGAATGCTTACTTGAGAAAAATGCGAAAAAAGTATTTTTCTCAATTTTTAAGATATCTTAAAAAGAAAGACTGGATAAAAATTTCAACTCTTAAAGAGAAAAAAGCTTTGCTTTTAACTGAAAAGGGCAAAGAGAAAATTCTTTCTTTAAAATGGAAACTTCTCAAAGAAAAATTTAAAGAGGAAAAACTTCAAAAAAGAAAAGATGGAAAATGGATTATGGTTGTTTTTGATATTCCAGAAAAAGAACGCCAAAAAAGAGATATTTTCAGAGATGCTCTTTTAGGAATGGGTTTTACTTTTTTTCAAAAAAGTATCTGGATTTGCCCTTTTGATATCCTAAATCAACTTGAAAAACTTATCCGCGAGCTTGAAATTTGGGAAAATGTAAGAGTTTTTCTAATTGAAGAAAAAAAAATTAAAATGAAAAAAAAATGAAAAAGCAAAATGAAAAGAATGAAAAAAGTGAAGCCGGGGCAACATTTTTTGAGGGACAAAAAATTTTGAGGGGCAAAAAATTTTTAAAAATTGCAGAAAAATGAATCAAAATGAAAAATATTTCAAAATATTGAAAATAAAAAATGAATTTATTTTTTCTTTTAAAAAACAAAAGATTCTCAAATGAAAATTCTATCTGCGGAAAAGAATTTTTGAATAAAGACTTTCAGGAACTTTCTCTTGAAGATTAAAAAAAAATATGAAAAAATAAAAAAATATGTCTAAAAAAAAGTTAATTATTTTTTTGGTAGGAACTACTTTTTTTTGGGCTTTCTTTTATTTTCATTTTACTTACGGTGGTGTTGGAGAATGGTTTTTCGGCGGTCTTCAATGGCTTGTGCAGGCTTTTTCCGCAGTTTTTTTAAAAATAGTGAATTTTTTCATGAGCCTTATAGTAGCGACTGTTTATTTTTTTGCAGGCTTAGCAGGATCTTTATTAAAATGGATAGTTGCTTTAGATATTCCCTTAACACGGTGTCCTGATGCTTTTCCAAATTGTGTTATTAAAGTGGGTTGGACACTCACCAGAGATTTTTCAAATGTTCTTTTGATTTTTATTTTTATAATTATTGTCTTCGCTACTATTTTAGGGTTTGAAACTTATGGCATGAGAAGACTTTTACCTAAACTTTTGCTCGTTGCTCTTTTAATTAATTTTTCTCAACTCATTTGCGGAATCCCGGTTGACATTGCCTCGGTTTTTATGAAGACATTTTTTGGAGGGAAGATAAACTTAATTGATAAAATTTTAAATGGCCCCTTAACTTCAATTGGGGGAATTTTAGGTCATTGGTGGTCAAGTGATACTTTAAATTTGCAAAAACAATCTGCTTTTTTTATGCAAACACTTTTCCTCATTCTTTTTGCTTATGGATTTACCTTCCTCATAGGGCTTTATTTTTTGATTTTGTTTTTAAGAATTCCAGTTTTGTGGACTTTAACCATTCTTTCTCCTTTGGCTTTTGTTTCAATGATCCTTCCTGGGCCTCCAGGATTTCCTTTTACAAGAAGTTTTTGGGAAGAGTGGATTTCTCAGTTTTTGCAGTGGACTTTTATTGGAGTTTTTGCGATGTTTTTTTTATGGTTAGGAGTGCATCTTGTTTATAATTTAGGAGACAATGCATTTAAAAATACTTTTAATTTCACTTCGGTTGATGTTGAAAGTGAAACTCCTGAAGTAGCAGAAGCAGGAGGTCAAATGAATGCTTTTGTGGCAGATGCGCTTGGGCTTTCTGTCCTTTTGGGTTTTCTTGCTTTAGGAGCAATGTTTACTTTTAGAACAAATCTTTGGTTTGCAGGTGCAGTTATGGCAGCAGGAGCGGGGATTTATTCAAGATATGTTTCACCAGCGGCTGTTGGAGCAAGAGTTGGAAGGTGGGGAGCAAGAAGGGGGGAAGCAGTTAAAGAAGGAGTGAAACAAAGAGTAAAAAAAGCTCCTATTGCTGTATGGGAAAGAATGCCAGAGAAATTGAAGAAAATTCCTTATAAAATTCCAGGGGCAAAAGTAAAATATGAGGAATATAAGAAAGGAATAATGGATGAGGAAAAAAGAAAATTTGAAGCAGGAAAAGGAAAAATGCGAGTTTACTCCTCAACTGAACTTCCAGAGATGATTGCAGGCTATAGAAGAATGCCCCTTTCAAAAGAAGCAGAAAGGCAGGCTCTTAGAGGAATAGAAGTAATGCTTGAGAGAGGAGATTATGAAAAATTAAAGGAAGGGCTTCGAAAGAAGTTAGGTGATAAAAAAACAAAAGACCTGATGAATCTTTATTTCAAAAGGATGCAAGAGATGGGAAGAACTGAAAAGCTTGAAGAGATAGTAAAGAAGAATCCTCAACTTCTTTCTAAAGAAGAGAATATTTCTGAGGCGCGAAGGGCTTTTTCACTTAAGCCTGGAGAACAAACAATGTATAGAGATTCGTTAGATAAACTTTTTGCCAAAATGAAAAGAGGGGAATATGAGAATATTTCTCCAGATGCCTTGAGAAAACATCCTGAAGTCTTAGATGCGATTTTGCAAAGGGCTGATGTTGAAACCTTAGCCACTTTGGGTTCAAAAGCGGAAATAAGAGACATCATCCAGAAAAGGTGGAATGAGATTAAAAAGAAACAAGAAAAAAGAGAGGAACTTACAACAGAAGAGCAAAGAATTATTGATAAAGCAGATGATATGTGGACAAAACATGAAGAGCGCCTTGGAAGGATAGGCTATCTTCAACCTGGAACTGAAATAGAAGAAAGAAAAGAGGAAAAACCTCTTCCATTTGAGTCAAAAAAAGAAAAAGAAGAAGCAGAAAGAAGAAAAGAAGAAATTGGAGAGGAGAAAAAGAAAATTGAAGAGCTTTTAGGAAAAGAGGGAATTTCTGGTGAATTGAAACAAAACCTTGAAAATCAAAAGAAAGCTTTAGAAGAAGAAAAAGAATTATTGGAAAAAAGGTTAGAAGCAACAGACGGGTATATTAAAGAACTTAAAAAGCAACGAGAGGACCAAGTTAAAACTTATCAAGAATTAGAAACAACTTTTAAAGAAAAAGGCAAGGAATTGGGTACAAAAGGAAGAAGAATGCTTGAAGAAAAACTCAGCAAAGCAGGAGAAAGAATTGAAGAAATAGAAAGACAAATTGAAGAATTTGAGCCAAAAATAAGAGAAAGAGTTAAAATTAAAGCCGGAAGAGGTAAAAGAAAAATTAAAGAGAAGGGAAGAGAAAAAATAGAATTTTTTCGGGGAATAAAAGAAGGAGCAGTTGAAAAGGGAAAAGGAATTTTAGGAAGGATCAAAAGAAAAAAAGAAGGAAAAAGGGGTTAAAAAATCGGATATCTAGAATGTTCCTCTTTTCCTCTTTTTCTTTTTCTCTTCGCTTGTAGTTGGCGGAGATATTACTAAAGGTATTTGCGCTCCTGATTGAACAAAAAATGTTTTGTCTGTAGATCCAATAGCTCCTATTTTTTCTAATGTCATTACCTCCTGAAAAGCTTTTGGCATTACTTTGCTTATTCTTTCTTTTTCCTCATCAGTAAGTTCACTGTCTTTTTTTGCGGGAATGCCTGCCATTGCTTTTCCTATCTCAAAACTCGCTGTTCTTACTCTTCTTTTTATTCTTTCTCCTTCTGCTTCTCCAAGGTATCCTGAAGACCATCTTTCTGCGGCTGCGATCGCTTGTTTTTCTCGAATTTCTCTTGTTTTTCCTACTTCTTCAAAACTTGCAAAAATCACCGTAAGCACTTCCCAACCTTGTCTTTGAGCATTTTCGCGATATCTTTGAAATTCCTGAGGATCAAAAGGGTGTCCTGCAATGTGTTCTCCTTTAAAGATTAACCCACATATTTCCGGACCTCTTAATTTTTCGATTTCTTTAATTGTTAACCCTTGTTTGTTTATTAGTGTCTGAAAGGCGTCACCAAAGTTCCCTTTTACTACTCCTTCTTTCGATTCCAATGTTTCTCCTCCTAAAAATTCGTAACACCATCGAAAAATGTGGGTTACTCTCATTTCAATGTGTCCTCTAATTTTAATGTGGAAGCCGTCCTTGTCGTAGAAGCTAAGATCATCAATTTGAAGCCGCCGGGTCGATAGATTCACGCTGTAATCAACTTCCACGAAAGGATAAGGTATGAGGATAATTTTTGGTCCTTCGATAGTCCAGATCGGGATTCTTGTTCCTCTGAGAACAAAAGTTTTTGCTTCTAACACTCCGACAGAAATGACTGACATATAAAAAATCCATCCAAGAAAGCCAATGTATAAAATCCATCCAATCCGTGGTATCAGCGATAACAAACTTGCTATTGCCAGAAGGATAATCCAGCCAATCCAGCACCACTTTAAATAATACTTCTTTTCTTCCATTTTTCTCACCTCCTTTTTAAATTATAAAAAATTTTTTAAAAATGTCAAGAATTTTCTTGAAATTTTAAAAAAGAAATTTAAAATGATCTTTGATGGAAGTTCCGCTCAAAGAAATTGAAAAAAGACTTGAGACTCTTCCTTTAGAGTTAAAATCAGCCCTTGAAAGTGATGAAATTGCTCAAAAAATTGAAAAAATTGGAAAAGATTTTGGCATAAAAAACCTAGATAGATTTGTTGAAATTTGCGGTTATGTTTTTTTAAAATTTTTGGCATTAAAAGATTTTCAAAAAGAGATTGAAAAAGAATTTCAACTTGAGCCTCAAAAGGCAAAAGCCATTAAAGATACTTTAGAGAAGGATGTTTTTGAAAAGTATCTTCGTTTGATAGAAGAAAAAAAAGAAATTTCTTTAGAAAAACTTGAAAAAGAAATTGATAAGAAACTTTCTTTTTTAGAAAAAGAAATTAATAAAAAATTAAAAGAAAAAACAGAAGAAAAACCAGAAGATAAATATCGTGAAAAAATTGAAAAAAAAGACAATTTTGGTTTAGAGTTGAGAGAAAAAGGAAAACTCAAAAAAATTTTTTAAATTTTTAATTTTTTTATGCAATATTTAGTTCCCCGTTTTATTGAGGAGGAGACAAAAGTAATTGGAAATTTAAGTTTACATCAAGTTTTAATTCTCGGTTGTGCAACAGCAGTGGTTTTAACGATACTTTCTATTAAAAAAAGCATTCTTTTAAGTTTTGTGACTGCTGTTTTTATTGGAGTGCCTGCTTTTTTTTTGGCTTTTGGAAGAATAAATGGAGAACCAGTGCCAAGAATAATTCTTTTAGCAGTTAAATTTTTTCCTTCAGCCAAACTTTACAAATGGGAAAAAGGAGGGAAAGAGGCGATATACTTAAAAGAATATCAAGTTTTTGTTAAAGAGAAAAAGAAAAAATTTGTTCCTCAAGAAAGCAAAATAAAAAAAATATCTTTTCTTTTAGAAACTGGAAAAATAGAAAAAGAGTGATATAATGAAAATATGCCTACCACCCAAGGTTTTTTACCAATAAAAGAAATTCATGAAGAGATAGTTATTTTAAAAGATGGTTCTTGGCGTCAAATTTTAATGGCTTCTTCAATCAATTTTGCTTTGATGGCGAAAGAGGAACAAGAAGCTATAATTTATCAGTTTCAAAATTTTTTAAATTCATTGGATTTTTATATCCAATTTCTGGTTCAGTCAAGAAGACTTAATTTAGATAAATATTTAAAAGATTTGGATAATATAATTGCCAAAGAAGAAAATGAACTTTTAAAAATGCAAGGACAAGAATATAGAGAATTCATCAAAAGTTTATCTGAAATGACAAATTTAATGACAAAAACTTTTTATGTTGTTATTCCTTTCCATCCAGGGATTACAAAAAAAACTTTCTCAAAAGAAGATTTTTCACATCTTAAATATCAATTAGATCAAAGAGTTACTTATGTAAGATCAGGACTTAGAAGATGCGGAATTTTTACTGTTATTTTAAAAAGCGCTGAAATTGTAGAACTTTTGTGGGCAATTCATCATCCTGCAAGATTTGAAAGAGGAGAAATTCCTCCTTTTCCTTCAATTGAATAAATGAATAAATATGGTTTTTAATTTTTTTAAAAAATTTAAAAAAAAAGAAAAAAAGGAAGGCCATTTAGAAACTCGCTGGGAAATTGAAAGAAAACTAAGAACTATTGAGATTTTAGATATTATTGCTCCTCCAGCAGTGAAAGTAAATCCAAATTCAATCAAAATTGGAGACAAATTCGCAAGAACTTATTTCGTTTTGACTTTTCCATCATCAATTTCCACAGGATGGCTTTCTCCGATTATCAATTTTGATCGAGTTTTTGATATTTCAATGTATATCTATCCTTTAGATACTTCCCGTGTTTTAAGAAAACTCCTTAAAAAAATTACTGAAATTGAAGCCTTGATTGCCGAAAGAGAGGAAAAAGGACTGGTACGTGATCCTCAACTTGAAATTGCAAAAAGAAATATTGAAGATTTACGAGATAAGTTAACTGATCTTGAAGAAAAAATGTTCAAACTTGGACTTTATTTTACCATTTATGCTGATGAAGAAAAAGAACTTGACCGGATTGAAAAAGAAATTAGACAAATTTTAGAATCAGCTTTGATTTATATAAAACCTGCACTTTTTAGACAAGTAGAAGGATTTTATTGTAGCCTACCTTTGGTTTATGATAAACTTCGCATTTCAACTTCAATGAATACTGGTCCTTTATCAACTGCTTTTCCATTTGTTTCTTTTGAACTGACATCAGATCGGGGCATTCTGTATGGAATTAATCGTCATAATAACTCTTTAATAATTTTTGATAGATTCTCTTTAGAGAATGCAAATATTGTTATTTTTGCGAAATCTGGTTCAGGAAAGTCTTATTTTCAAAAACTTGAGATTTTAAGGTCTCTTCTTATGGGAGCAGATATAATCGTTATTGACCCTGAAAACGAATATCAATACCTTGCGGAGACAGTAGGGGGATCTTATTTTAAAATCTCTTTGACCTCGCCCCATCATTTAAATCCTTTTGATTTACCTCCACCAATTGAGGGTGAATCTCAGGAAGGAGTTTTTAGATCAAATGTAATCAATTTAGTTTCTCTTCTTCGCTTAATGCTTGGAGGATTAACTCCTGAGGAAGATGCTATTATTGATCGGGCAATTACTTTAACCTATCAAGCAAAAGATATTTTTCCTGGTTCTCCTGACTTTTACAAAAAAACACCTCCTTTACTTTCTGATTTTGAAGATGTCCTGCGAGGAATGGAAGGAGGGGAGAATTTAGCCTTGCGCCTTGAAAAATATACAAAAGGGGCTTACTCTGGTCTTTTAAATCATCACACAAATGTTTCTTTAAATGCAAGACTGGTTGTGTTTTCAATTAGAGATTTAGAAGACGAACTCCGACCAATCGCGATGTTTTTAATTTTACACTATATTTGGAATACTGTTCGCTCTTCTTTGAAAAAAAGAATTCTTGTAATTGACGAGGCTTGGTGGATGATGCAGCATGAAGATTCAGCCTCCTTCCTTTATGGGTTGGTAAAACGAGCAAGGAAGTATTATCTTGGGGTTTCTACCATTACCCAAGATGTGAATGATTTTATGAAATCTACTTACGGACAACCAATTATCACAAACTCTTCTTTGCAACTTCTTTTAAAACAATCTCCTGCAAGTGTTGATATTGTGGCTGAGACTTTCAATTTAACTCAAGAGGAAAAATATTTACTTTTGCAGGCTGAAGTAGGAGAGGGACTTTTTTTTGCAGGCACAAAACATGTAGCCATAAAGGTAGTTGCTTCTTACTCTGAAGATCAAATTATTACCACTGATCCTGAACAAATTTTGGCAATAAGAAAAGCAAAAGAAGAACTTGAAGGATTATGAGTTTTTTAGACCCAGACTGCATCATTATTTTAGGAGTGGCTATTTTTTTTGACATTCTGGGGATAATTTTTTGGTTTTTACAGTTTCTCTCTGTAGAAATAAGTGAAATTTTTGAGTATATTTTTGTAGATATTCCTCCTTTAATTATCATTGGTGCGTGGATGCTCATTAGAAATCAAGATATTCAACGGTTAAGAAATAAAGCGACGGGTTTTAGGGGAACTCGCCAAAAAATGGCAAAAGTATCAAGAAAAATAACCCTAAAAATGTTTGGCAGAAGAGGAGGGATTAAAATTTTAGGAAAATTTCTTTGGATTTTTTTAGGAGAGTTTATGCCAGGCACAGAGAGTATTTTTCCTTGGCCCGCTTGGACAATTGCAGTTTGGCAGGCAATTAGAGAAGGAGAGGAAGCAACAAATGAAGTTCGAAGCGAATCAAAACTTCTTTCTCAAACTTTAAAAAGAAGAATATCTCAAACTTTAAAAAGAAGAATAAAAGTTGGAGGTGTTGTTTCATCAAAGAAAATGATAAAATAAAAATTTATGGGAAAGAAAAAATTTTTTGTTTTTTTGGGTGTTTTTTTAGGTTTTCTTTTGATTTTTAACTTTACTTTTGCAAGAGAAATTGAATGGCCAGAAATTCCAGGAACTGATTTCACTAAAGGAAACAAATGTCCTACAAGCGGTTGTCCTCCTGAGAACCTTGCTGATTTTGTTGTTTATATTTTTAACTTATCTTTGGTAATTGCAGGCTTTGTTACTTTTGTGATGATTATCATTGCGGGAGTGCAATATATGCTTTTAGCAGTTGAATCTCCAGCAGCTGCGCAAGCCGCGCTTTCAAGAATCAAAAACTCTCTTTTAGCTTTAATTTTACTTTTTGGAGCTTTTTTGATTTTAAATGCAATTAATCCAGAACTTTTAGTTCCAGGTTTAGAGAAAACCAACATTAGCGGAACACCTTTAGGAGAGATGAATGTTTTTGATCGGGAATGCAAAGATGGAGTTTTAGTTTATAATGGAGATAACTGTCAAGGAGATTCTCGTTGTTTTTATTACAATGTTGAGAATCTTTCAGATTATCAATTTGATGACAAAATAAAAAGTCTCAAAATAAAAGGAAGTTCTATCGTTAATTTTTTTGAAAACCCGAATTTTTCTGGAGATGTAGTTGCTGCTGAAGGACCATCTGAGGAGTGTATTTCAATTTCAACCATTGGACCTCCAGACCTCACTGGAAAAGTTTCTTCAATTAAATTTGAAGAAAAAATAGAAGGAGTGGTTGTTTGTGAAGAAGAATCACCTTCACCAGAGACCTGTGGTTTTTTCCCTTATAATGCTTTGGAAATTGCTCAAAAAGCAAAGTTTAAATATGGTGATTCGGTTAACATTCAAGTTACAATGCCTGGTGTACCAAATGCTTATGATCTTAAAAATGGGAATTATGAAATTGGGGACGATAAAGCATCTTGGGTTTATATCCCCCAAGGTTTTATTATGATAGGTTGTAAAGATAGTGGTGACCCCCCTAGCAAATGTTATTTCTTCTTAGAACCTTCTATTTTAGTTTTTTATGGTGACGGTTCAGGGATAAATGATCCTATTAAGAACCGTATGTCTTTTTTTTATATTTCAGGGCTTACTGATCCTCACAAAAATCTTAAACCTTGTAAGGGAGTGATTTTTTATACAGATGATTATTACAATAAGGGAAAATATTATGGCTGGTGGATTATAAGTGCTGCTGAGGAAGCAGCTGCTTTTCCAATAGGACTTGGCGACTTCTCTCCGGGAAGTACAATAGACCTTTCATCTGGATTTAAAAATTTTACTAAAATTAAGAACATCTTAAAACATAAAGAAATAGATTGGGGAGATAATAACACGAATGATATCGCTTCCCTTAAGCTTCTTGGAAACTGCAAAATCAAAATTTGTGATGATAAAGATCTTGGTGGAAATTGCACTGTTTTAACAGGAAATTATTATCCCGATTTAAGAACAGTTTGTCGACCAGAACAATGTTATAAGACTTGTACGAAAACTGGCAATCCTGGAGAGACTGTAAATTGTACAGTAACTTGTCCAGGAGCTCCTTGTTCGGGCGGAAATAAAACTTGCACTTGTACTATTCCTTATGGTCAAACTTCATGTACTTGTGCTGTATGTTGTGGAAATAACTGGTATGAAGCAATAAAAAGCTTCATTCTTTGCAACAAAGATGATAACACTCCACCTTGTGACTTTCCATAATTAAATTAAAGAAAAAAAATAAATAAAAAAAATCAAGGGAAAAAAGAAGAAAAAAATTTAAGAAGGTGTTTTAGAGGTTGAAAAAGTTGGTGCAAAAAAACATCTAAAATAGACAAAGAAACCCAAAAAATCTATGAAGACATCTTGAATTCTGTTCCATAAAGGTTCGTAAGCCACCTTATATAAATAATCTCCGAAATCTCCTCCAATAGTTAAACCAACAAAAACCAAACTGATCTCAAAAAGCTCCCAAAGAACAAAAACTAAACCTGCTAAATAAAACGATTTCTCCTTTGAGATTTTTAAAAAAGATAAAAACAGAATTGAAATACTTGCTCCTCCAAAAAAATGCGCAATTATATCAAAATGTGAAAGTTTTTCCTGTAAATCTAAATAATATATCAACCCAAGAATTATTGAGGTTACTCCGTAAATAATTAAAATAAGTTTGTCTTGCCCGTTAAAAATAATTGTATCTTTTGTTTTTACTTCTTGAGCCATTTCTCTCACCTCCTATTTTTATTCTCTCTTAAAAAATTAAAAAAGTCAAGGATAAAAACCCGAGAATTATTAAACTTGATTTTAATTTTTCTCGGGTTAAAATTGAAATATTTCACCCTCTGTATTTTTAAAATCAATGCTTGATGAAGTTTTAAAACTTTTTTATTTCTTTTTGCCAGGTTATTTTTCAAAT
>Ga0190363_1000706_pt1 | contig 19895 bp, 22 predicted proteins | sample 48721867_MG_FD_161272 | JGI IMG/M metagenome (GOLD analysis project Ga0190363, IMG submission 161272) | Hydrothermal vent microbial mat bacterial communities from Southern Trench, Guaymas Basin, Mexico - 4872-18-6-7_MG | ecosystem: Environmental > Aquatic > Marine > Hydrothermal vents >... | reverse complement strand
AACTACTTAACGTGGCCAAAATGTATGAATTATCTAAAACTAGGGAAGCCGAAGCTCTACCATTAACCACCCTGTCTTTAGAGGAAGTTCTTGAAGGATATGTACAGCACCTAGTAAGTATTGGGCGCTCAATTAAGCTGGTATATGCTATATCGAAATACGATGGCATATTAGCTCTTAAAGACTTTATGAGCACTTTTGCAGATAATAAATTAAGTATTAAAATCGATGAGGATAAAGCAGAGGATTTCGTATTAGCTCTTCTAACAAAGGACCTTGAGAACTTCGTTGTAAAAGTAGCCGCTTTATCAACAGCTAATTCCACTTTAGAAGCAATAATTACCAAACATGCGGTTTCAAATGAGCTAAACAACATTGTAAAGGATGTAACAGGAGTAGACATTAACAAATTAAGGCTTAATATAGAAGGGAAAGTTAGAGCATCAATTATAGCTAAATATGTTGTAGTATCATGCGATGCTATTTTAAAGTAAAAATTTTTATTTAGAACTTAGATCCTCAGGTTGTTTTAATTATTAGCTTTATGGGTTTTCCATCTTTAAATACTACCCTAACCTTTGCAGGTAATTCCCCTAGTTCTACAAGTGGTTCTACAGCTTTTCTAACCTTTTGAAAACTCAGTATTCTCTCCTGAACGTCAGCAACGAGATCTTCCATAAGTGTTGCTTCATCTTCTACGGTAGGGTTAACTAGTAGTTTTATGTCTTTAAGATCAACTTCCTTACTACCTATTTTCTCTAATCCTCCCACTATTTTTGAAAGAGTTTCCCTAAGTTTCCTAGCTTTTTCAGCTTCAGCTCTAAGATCCTCAACAACTTTCAGAAGTTCTCCAAGATTGTTCCTAAGATTCTCAATTTCCTTGTCAAGATATCTTATGAATTCTTCAATATTTGCGTATTCTTTTATTTCTAAAACCACTTTTTACACCTAAGCTAACATATTCATTGCTAAGTAATATAAGTTTATACATTATAGTTTAAATATTATGGTAGGAGAGATATTACAAGATGAAGTATGCCTGAGAGATTAATTAAGGAAGTTGATTCTCAAATTGATACTTACAGTAGAAAACTTGAAGATACTGTTTTTAAAGCTAGAATTACGGCCTTCGGAGAGTATGAAGGATTCAATAGAGGAAAACCTGAGGAACTAATAAGACAAGTTTATGAGAAATTAAACTCTGAAAACTGCTACTACATGAAACTCTCGTTGAAAAAGGGGACAGAATGGGATGAATTCGAGTTTGTTTCGTGTTCGAAAAAACTACTAATGATCCTCAGTAGGGTAGATGGTAAAACCTTTTATGGAAAAGAAGCTTTGCAACAATTTATTAATTTAAAGAAGGAACAATATTCAGTAGCAATACTTGAATCAACAAAGTTCCCTGAAAAAACGCTTTCAACAGCACCTTCACAAGTTAAAGCTAAGCCGAAGCCAACACAAGTAGAAACTAAACCAACACCCAAACTTACACCGAAAGCTGCTCCAAAGATTGTTAAGGAAGAAGTAAAACCAACACCTTCACCGCCTAAAGCTAAGGAAGTAAAACTTAGAAGCTTCTTCACAAAAACGGTTTTACCGGCTATTCTAAATAGAGAAGATTTAGTTAAGAAGCTGTGCCAAGTATATACGGAAGTTTATGGATATAGATTTAGGAATTCTAAAATAAGGGTTACAGATAAGGACATAGAGCTAATAATCGAGCTATCCTCAACTCCATCAACATGGGCAAAACCTGAAGAAGTAGTAAATAACTTACTAAAAACCCACATAGCACCTAGAATAGATAAGTGGGTAAAAACGAAGGTTCCAATAAAAATAAAGTTAATCACAAATGGGAAACTGAGCGCGGAAAAATCACGTGCAGAATAAACACCCCCACCCCTCCCTTTCCAGTGGAAAACTTCAGAGACTAAACTGAAACTAATCCTTGAACTCTTTTTCTATAACATAAAACTATTGATGAAACAAAGCTTTACCCTATATTCTCCGGTTTAGCCAAAATTTTTCTCCTAATATGTGATCCTTCTCCAGTGGAAAGGGAGGGGTGGGGGTGTTTATATTGTAGCTTTCTGTATTAGTTTATGTATTTCTATGTCTCTCAAGACTATGAGGTAAGCTGAAGCTGTATTGTCTATCCAAACACACTTTCCTGTTGGTTGTCGGATTCTTGGTGAACATCTCTTCGCCTAGGGGAACTGCAGCTCCTATAGGTAGGAGCGGAGGATAAAGAGCTGTGATGAACCCGTTCGTAGTAAATACAGTTTGCTAAATTTGATAAGTGAAGCTAAGGACGAGGTAAGCAGTGTTATGACTGGGCTTTAGCCTTTATAAGGTCTATTTTTGTTATTATTCCGATGATTTTTCCTTTGTCAACTATGAGTACTGCAGGATACTCGAAAAGTAGAAGTGAAACCGTTGAAATCTTGGTTGATGGTGGTAAGGTAGGTAATGGTGGATCCATAACTTCTGAAACTTTTCTCTTAAAAAGCACTTCTGATTTCTCCTCTAAAACTCTTTTTAGAAGTGTTGTATCGATAACTGTTCCTATGATTTTGCCTTGATCGTCTACTACAGGTATTTGTGATATACCGTATCTGTCCATGAGTTTTACTGCTTTTTCAACTAGATCATCAGGCTTTAATGTTATTACTGGTGAGTGCATGATTTTCGTAATATCCTCACTCTCCTCTAACGCCTCATTAATTACCTCAAGTATTTTCTGAAGTGTTGAAAGCCTTGGATTAATATCTCCCTTCTCTATTCTAGCTATTAATGATTGGCTAACACCTGCTCTCCTAGCTAGTTCCTTCTGAGTTAATCCAGCCTTAATTCTTAACTTTCTAAGATCCTTTGGTGAAGGAATCCTTATTCCCGCCATAGCTCTACAACTACACAGTAGTTCTATTGTACACTATACTATGTTAAAGAATATATATTCGATTGGTAAACCTAAGCCATAGGTGTTTAACAGGAAATGTCGAAATACATGAAAATTTATGATAAATACTTAACAACATGTCCTTCATGCGGGAACAGTAGTTTCTCATTAGTAGAGTTTAGCTACAAAACACCCTTCTTCGGAGAAATACTTATCCTATCCGGGAAATGCTCTAAATGCGGTTATAGATATTTTGACACAGTTAATTTAGAAGAACATAGGCCAGTAAGGTTTATTTTAAAGGTTGAAGATCCTAAAGAGTTAAACTCTATGGTAATAAAGTCTTCAACAGCTAAAATCGAAATACCGGAGCTAGGAATAACTATTGAGCCAGGTCCTTCAGCACAAGCATACATATCGACTGTTGAAGGAGTTCTTTATAGGGTGCTTGAGGTTTTAGAAGCTTATCCTATGGAAAACCGTGTAAAATATGAGAGAAAGAAAGAGGAAGTAATGAATGCGATCAATGGTGAGTCAAGGTTCACATTCATACTAGAAGACCCCTATGGTAATAGCCTCATTATACCTAAGAATAAAAAGAACTTAGAAGTAAAATATCTTGACGAAGTTAAAATGGAACAAAAAGCCTAAGAATAATCACTATTGCTGTTAATGCTACAGCTAAGGCAATTACGAAGTGAGGACGCATTTTAATTCCGGTGTCAAGTTCTTCGTAAAAGCTTATTATTCCTGCAGCACTTAAAGGTCTGACCTCACGTTCTCTTCTCTTCTTAGTCCTAGGCATTATCTACCATTCCCCGCTAGTTTATGAGGGAAACGCTTAATATAAATCTTTAGCACTCATGTATGTTCTGAGTGTAGAGATGATAGCATATGAGGATTTCGGAATTTCAAAAAATAATAAGGGACGTTTATTTCGAGAAAGATAGTAAAAGAGGTTTAGGTAAAACGTTCATGTGGTTTATAGAGGAAGTGGGAGAACTAGCTGAAGCGTTAAGGAGGGGAAATAGAGAGGAAATAGGAGAGGAAATGGCAGATGTACTGGCATGGCTTACTTCGCTAGCTAATCTCATAGGTGTTGATCTAGAACAAGAAGCTCGAAGAAAGTATGGAAAGGGAGAATGTCCGAGATGCAGACATAAACCATGTATTTGTAAGGAAACTTAGTGTGTAACTCCCTTAATAGCCCTTATTATTTCTAATGCTTTCTCAGGATCCTTTTCAACAATAGTTCCCGTAACTATTGCATTAGGTTTTGCCTTAGCCACTCTTTCAGCATCTTCTACGGTCCTTATGCCACCACCTACAATAATGAACATGTGTTTAGGAAGAACCTTCTTAGCATAAACTATTACTTCAGGGGGTACTGGTTCCGGAGCTCCGGAACCTCTTTCAAAATAAACAAACCTCATACCCATCATCGATGCAGCCAGAGCATAAGCTACAGCTAATTCAGGCTTATTTACCGGTAAAGGCCTAGCCTTACCTATTACTCCTGCCGCTCCACCTTCACCTAAAATAATATATGCTGTTGGCAGAGGCTCAATACCGTATCTTTTAACTATTACTGAACCTAGAACTTGTGCTCCAACGATGAAGTATGGATCATCCGAGTTAAGCAGCGACATGAAAAGTATAGCGTCAGCGTATTTTGAAATACCTGTTACGTTTCCGGGAAAGAGAATTACAGGTATTTTTACAGCTTTCTTAACAGCTTTCACTATAGAGTCTACGTCTTGTTCTGAAATGCCTATGCTTCCGCCTACAAAAATGGCATCTGTTCCTGCATCAAAGGCTTTTTTAGCTATTTCAGCAGCTTCTTTAGGTAATGTTTTATCGGGATCTATTAGTGTAAAGTGAAGTATTTCTTTTGAAGCTTTTTTTCTAAGATATTTCTCAACTTTACCTAGCTTGATCATGCTTCAACAGCTTCTCCTTCAGCTTCTTCAGAAGTTTTCTCAATAAACTTGTACTCTAAAGTTCCACTATAGAATCCGTCAAGAAACTTCGCATAAACGTCTACGTTTTGGAAAAGCTCCGGAACATCTAGTTCAGCATATAGTCCACAGTATCCGCATTTAACAGTAGCATGCTTCATACCATTCTCAGGTTTCGAAAGCTCTATTAAAATCGATGTTTTACCACAATTAGGACATTGGAAAATGTTTGGAATAGTTTTCTTAGGCCTCCTCGCTACAAGCTTCCTCTTCTTCCTCCTACGTCCCATACTGTACCACTAGTATTTAGACTAGAAGTTGTTGCTTTAATGCTTTGCTTCCTTGTTTTTAACAGAATTCTCTATTGTGATATAGGTGTCTACTATAATTAGAACGAGAAGTGCTAACGCAACTATGGTCACTATCGTAGCTAACATGACTGAACAGGAGACCCCGCATATGGGTTATGAGATTACGCCTCATTAACTACTGAGCACCTCCTTTATTTGAGGTTTATCTCCTTAGAAGTAAATATTTGTGTAGAGTTGCACTTAATTGACGCTTTTCTATTTCATCATAAATTTTCAATACTTCATCAACTGGTAGGTTGCTTACACATCTATATTTACCATATGCTTCAGCTACCACTTGAGCTACTAAATGGTAGCATGTAGGTATCTTTTTTCTTTCCACAACGTTTATTTCGAAATCAACACATGAACAAAAGGTTTTAGGAATTATAATGTAGGTTCCTGTTCTCCCTAAGAAGAACCAATGTATACTTCCATCCTTAGCTTTAACCATAACTACTCTGTTTTCAAAAATTGCCTCTTTAACTCTGCGACCTCTATGGCTTCCCAAAACCCTATTTACATATTCCAATGTAGTCATTAGATCATGTTTTTGAGCATAATCCTGGATCCTTAGGAGTATCGAAAAAGTTTCTTCAGCGGTCAACGAGAAATCACATCCACTCTGTCAGGATAACCTACGATAACCATGTCGGCTAGATTTATAAATAACCCTGTTTCGACAATTCCGGGTATTTTCTTGAGTTCTCTTTCTAAGCTTTCGGGATCTCGAATTTTCACATAGAGGTCGATTATTACGTTTCCGGAATCAGTTATTACCGGACCATCTTTACCTTTCCCGCATATTCTAATTTTCGGGTTAAGACCTTCCCTTACAAGTTCGTTGAAAACCCATCCTAGAGCGTAAGGCATTACCTCTACTGGTAAGGGTTTCTTCTCACCAAGGACATTTACGATCTTGGTGTAATCTACAATGTATATTCTTTTCTTAGAGAAATATGCAAGTATTTTTTCACGTAGTAGAGCTCCACCTCTACCCTTAATCATTTCAAGGTTTCTCGTAACTTCATCGGCTCCGTCAACATAGGCATCCGGTTTTTCAGTTAGGAACTCTGTTGAAATAACTTTTAACCCTAAGTTTTGAAGTTTAATTAAAGTATCATATGATGAAGCAATAAAGGTCTTGTTTGAGAAAACATCTTTTTCCGAGCCCATTTTGGCTATAAGTTTTTCAACAGTAGAGCCTGTTCCTATACCGATAATTTCTGCATCGTAAAGATATCTTAATGCTTCAGAAGCAGCTTTTTCCTTAGCTTCCTCAATTAAACTACTCATTGCTAAGCACTCTAAAACATTATAACTATATTGTTGGTGGGCCCGCGGGGATTTGAACCCCGGACCACGGGGATTTCCGCCTTCCCTAATTTATGTGGAAGGTCCCGAGTCGGGTAGCCTCATATAAGCCTTATCTCGGCTATACCCCGCATTCTCCCAGGCTAAACTACGGGCCCCGGTGAAAGGATTAATTAACTCTAAAATATAAGGTTTTATTTACGGAGGAGGTTTTCAAAACATTAATGGCTATGTGGTGTTACTGTGGTTACGAAATTCATTATAGATTCGGTTGCTAGGAGAATAGCTGGAGACATAGTTTGGAGTCATAATCCAGGAGCTATTATGAGGAAATGGCGGGAAATATTCAATGCTTCACAGATAGAGGTAAGCAGGGCTATGGGTATTTCGCCAAGCGTAATAAGCGACTATGAGAAGGGGAGAAGGACTCCTGGCTCAATATTTGTTAAGAGATTTGTCGAAAGCTTACTTTCAATAGATGAGAATAGAGGATGGGTTGTAACTAAAAAACTTGCTAAAACACTAAACATACATCTTGACAGTATTGAGGATATGTGCGAGTTTGAAGAACCAATACCTATTTCCGACCTCATAGAACTTGTAAAAGGAAAGCTACTTACAAGATCGGATTACGGCAAAGTCATTTACGGATACACTGTTCTAGACAGTATCAAAACTATTCTTTCACTTTCCGGAACAGAGTTCTATCAGCTAATGGGAATGACCAGTGAAAGAGCACTTGTTTTCACGAAAGTCAGCGCTGGTAGATCGCCTATGGTTGCCGTAAGAACATCGCCTATAAAGCCTGCTGCAGTAGTTCTTCATGGTCCTAGAAAAGTTGATGAATTAGCTATAAGGCTTGCAAATATAGAGAAAATCCCCTTAATACTATCACTACATAAGACAGTTAAGGACATAATATATTCGCTAAGGAGGGCTTGTGAAAAAAGATAAAAAGCCTATTAGCCCTCCTTTCTAGCCTGTATAAGAAGTATTGCTGCAGCAATATCTCCTTCAGCTTCTTCAAGAGCTTTCAAAGCTTCCTCTCGAGAAACCCCTGTCTGGGACATAACAAGCTCAATATCTTCTTCTGATATTTCAACTTTCTCCTTAGGCTTCTCTTTTTCAACAATTCTCCCCATAACTTGAACTATTGTTTCACCACCTCTCATCTTCATTATGAGCACTTGTGGTTCTTCAATAACGTAGTTTTTGTCTTCGGCCTCTATTGTAACTCTCAAAACACCTTCAAGAGGCTTCATTTCCAAACCTAGTCTCTTCATAAGTCTTCTTAGCTCTCTAGGTGAAAACCCCCTCATAGCTACTGCCTCTTTCCGGAAAATTCTTCTCGTTTGAATAGGTTTAAGCCATAATATTTAAGTTTCGATAAGCTTTATAACTTAGTGCTACTTTCAGATACGGGAAACTTAGAAGGAGCAGTAGAAGAGAAGGCCAAGGAAATGGGTAAATTAACGCTCGAAATCTTAGGTGGAGGAGAAGAAGTAGGTAGATTATCGGTACTTGTAAGTAGGAATAATGCGGGAGTGCTTTTAGATTGCGGAATAAACTTCGATGAAAACGGAAACCCTCAAATGCCACTTTACGTTCCCCCTAAGAGAATTAAAGCAATAGCTCTAACTCATGCGCATCTTGACCATACCGGAGCGGTTCCACTCTATTTTGTTTCTTCAAAAATACCAACATACATGACGAAAGCTACAAAGGACATGCTCAGACCTTTAATGGAAGATTACCTGCATATTTCAGGATATTATTTACCATTCGAATACGAGGAAGTAGCTAAGCTCTTCAAAAACACTAAGACAGTTAAATACGGAGAGCATGTAGAGATAAACGGTTACACATTAGAATTTATTAACGCAGGCCATATTCCCGGAAGCATGTCGGTAATAGTCAATGTTGGAGATAAAAGAATACTTTTTACAGGAGACCTTAACTTAGTAGAAACAGAGCTCGTATATCCAGCGAACTATAGAGAGGAAGCTAAGGACGTAGATTTCTTAGTTATAGAGACAACATATGCTGCAACAGAGCATCCTAGAAGAGAAGATGTTGAAAAAAGATTCATAGAATCAGTTAAGGAGGTTCTAGAAAACAATGGAATAGTTCTCGTACCTGCCTTTTCAGTTAGCAGATCTCAGGAAATTTTAGTTGTTCTCAGAAAATATGGAATAGACGCTCCAGTATATTATGATGGAATGATTAGGGAAATAAATAGAATATTCCTGTCTAATAAAGAATTCCTTAAAAACCATGGGCTATTAAGGAAAGCCATAAAGGACTTCATAGAGATTAGAGGATGGCAAGATAGGAAGGCAATCTTAGAAAACGGAGGACCTGCGGTAATAGTTGCTTCATCGGGAATGCTTAGAGGAGGACCTTCATCCTATTTCCTAAGGAAAATATACGGTAGAGAGGAAAACGGAATATTCCTTGTAAGTTTTCAAGCACCAAATACTCCAGGAAGGCTCATTATTGAAAGGGGAATATTTGAGGAAGGTATGGTTGAAAAGGTTAAAGCAAGGGTTGAATGGTTCGATTTTTCATCTCATGCTGGTAGAACGGAGCTTTTGAAAGCTGTTAGCGATTTAAGAGGTTCTCTTGAGAAAGTAATTTTAGTTCACGGAGAACCCGATGCTCAGAGAAAGTTTGCTGATGAGGTAAGTGAAAAATATGGGTTAAACGTTGTAATAGCTAAGAATGGAGGTAAAATAGTTATTTAGACTTCTACTATTTTAACCTTAACGTTTTTAAGTATTTCATCTGCTTCTTCAGGCTTAACCTTCAATGTATAAAGATACTTTTTAGTTCTAAGCTTAAGCTTAACTACGTTTTTGAGCCTCTTAACCCTGCATTCAGTAGCTCTTTCCGCTATTTTAAGGAATTCTTCCTTACTATGTATTTCAATAGGCATTTTCTAGATTCCCCAGCTAAACATTGTTTCTAAAGTAGTCACTTATGAGTACTTAATTTAGAAAATAAATGTTTCTATTTACGCTACTTAGGAACTATGTGGTGTTTTCTACATCTTGCCTCGTAAAGTTCCTTTCCTCCAACAACTATTCGTGGACTATTGTAGGGTGCAGGTTTTCCATTTATTAGTCTTTGGCTACGTGTTGCTGGAGCTCCACAAACGCTACATACAGCTGTTAAGTATGTTACATCATCCGCTCTAGCCATAAGCTCCTTTATTGTTTCGAAAGGTTCCCCTCTGAAGTCAAGGTTTAATCCTGCAACAATAACTCTAACACCCTCATTAGCAAGTTTTTCACATACGTCAACAAGAGAAAGCGGGAAGAAATGGCCATCATCAATACCTACAATTTCTAATTTCTCCTTCTTAGCTATTTCGTAAATTTTCTTCACACCATCGTCGCTTGTTGGAACAACATATGCAGGATATGTTAATCCATTATGTGTTGCTACAGAATCAATACTGTATCTAACATCTAAGCTTGGCTTAAAAATCCCAACTTTTCTCTTAGCGTATCTCTCACGTTCAATACGTCTAATGAGTTCCGTAGTTTTACCTGCAAACATGGGGCCTACTATGACCTCGAGAAACCCTATATCGTAACCTAGCTTCACCAACACCCCTACACCATAGCTTAACTGTTACAGTAGGCAATATTAAAGAGTAGTGGCTGGTGAAACCCTTTTTACCAGGGAGTACATTATTTCAAATGGGAGCCATGGTTTCCTTCGAAGAATTAGCAACAGTAAAGAAAAGCTTTGAAAACATGTTTTCAGACGAAATAAGAAGTCTTGAATTTAAGGGGGAAACCTTAAAGATTGCTTTTGAAGATCCCATAAGCACATTTAAGCTTGCTCTAGCCCTAATACTAGCTTTAAATCTTAACGTTGAAATTCGGGAGGACATGTTAGCTATTAATTTAAAGAGAAAACGTTGCATGTCCTGCGAATGTAATGTAGGAATATATGCTAATTACGATGAAATAGTTGAAATAGAGAGGGAAGTCCATGGGCTAAGTAGGCTTGAAGAATACGCTAGAATAAAGCTTAGTTTACCTGAAGCCCCAGGTCTCTCAAGAGTAATAATCTCTGGCAAATGTGCAACAAAAAGCCTCATTATCCTACTCTACAACTTCCATAAGGCAGGATTTAGTATGGCATATATAAGGAGAAACACAATAACACTTACAAAAACACCGCTTAATCAGGTGGTTACATACGAAACTGTTTGATCTACATGAAGACCTGTCATCATATATTCTTAAGGGGAAAAGGGAAATAGACTTTAGAAGGAATGCTAAGAGACATGCTGACATACCTAAATATTTAAGGTCAAATACGAAAGCTATCGTTGGTGCTGTTTTCCCAGCAAAACACCTTATAGAGGATCCTTTTAGCAAACACTACTATTCATTTAAGAATTCGTTTGAAGAATCGCTAAACCATATTCTAACATACTATAGGCTTGTAAGGAAGTATAGGGAATTCATTATCGTTGAACGAAAAGGGGAATTATTGAAAATTTTCGAGCGCTTAAAGAAGAAAATAGGGTTAATACTTGGGCTTGAAGGAGCTTATCCTTTAAGAGAACCTGACGAACTTGAAATATTTTATAAGCTAGGTATTAGAGTTCTAGGGTTAACGTGGAATGTCGATAATCAATATGCTGCATCATGTATGACAAGTAAGGATTATGGATTAACATCTCTCGGTGAAAAACTTGTTGAAAAAGCATTGGACTACGGTTTAGTTATAGACTTAGCTCATGCAAGCCCTAATACAATGAAAGATGTTCTCTCAATTTCGGAGAAACCCGTAATAGTAAGCCATACTGGTTTAAGGAAGTTTAACGATTCACCTAGGAATGTTGATGACGAAATAGTTGAGCTCATCAAACGTAATAGAGGAGTTATAGGTATTTTCTTTGTTTCAGAATTCATTAGGAAAAACAAGACGTCAATAGAAGACATTGTTGAACAAATAATTTATGTTAAAGAAAATTTCGGCGTAGACATTTTAGCAATAGGCTCTGACTTTTTCGGAACAGACAAGCTACCTAAAGGTCTTGAGAATATTGGGAAAATGGAAAACCTAGCTAAACTTCTTGAGAAGGTAATGTCGAAAGAAGATGTTGAAAAAATATTTTACAAAAACGCTTTACGAGTATTTATGGAGAATATGAAGACCTAATTTAGCATTAGGTGCTACAATTTTGAGTTTTAAAATAGCCGTTTTAGGTGTTCCAAGGAGAGAACAAATTATAGGTAACGGCCTTATTGTAGCCATTATAGCTATTTCTCTTCTCATTATTTTTTACGACACATATTTCTTCTACGCTCTTCTCCTAATAGAAATAGGGCTTTTACCCTTCATAGCCTATGATTTCAGGAAACTATACATTGAGTCTAAAAGACTTTACGGATTCTTAAGCATTTTAAAGTATGATTCTATCGCTAACAAAATATTCTTCCCTAAAAGATTGAAAGTTACTAAGGGTAAATTCAGAATAATAGGTATAAGAACACCTGTTCTGATATACGATAGCGATAGTGTTTATGAAGCAGAAACTAAGGTTCCTATTGAAATAGAAAGTATAGATTTAAACGAGACCTCATCTTCCTATGTTATTGCTGCATCAAAATGGGGCACAGGATTTGGATGCTTTGAGGCTTTCCGCATTGTAAATAAAGAGTATGAAGGAGTAGTTTTCTTTATTGTAAAGAAAACTCCTTTCAAAATTACTAGTGAACCTAATGAAATAAGGTTTCAATTCAAAGAATGCACCATAGAAACCATAGTTAAACCTTTAAACTACGGATTTGAAGTTTCAACATACATGTATGGTTGCGGAAAAAAGTATAAGGCTTCGGTTGAACTATTTTGTTCCAACGAATTCTATGGTAGAAAGGTAAAGGTTAAATCAAAAGTTATTTCAGTGCATGAAAAATTCGTTGAAAGAAACCGTATTGTAAGTGAAATGAAATATTCATCTTTCTTAATTGTAACATTCCCTAGAAGAGCATCTTTAATAGACATATTAAGAGTTTTAGGGCTTAAAACACCCGTACTTGCATATTCCAATAGAGGAGAAATTCCTTGCAAAATAATTGTTAAAGCCTATGATAAAGGTTTTAGGATTAAGAGAAATTATGAAGCGAAACTTTCTGCTACGTGATTAAAAATCATTCGTATCTTAACGCAACAGCCGGAGGAATTTTTGATGCTCTATATGCTGGGAATAAGCCTCCAACTATTCCAACGAGAACCGTTAGTCCTAATGCCTCAGATATGAGCCAGAGAGTAAGTTTAGGAGAAGCTTTAAGCGTAACACCTAAACCCCCGAGAGAAAGCCCCGCTGATGCTAAAACATGCGCCCCTATCGCACCTACAACTATTCCTACGCTGCCCCCTATCAAACTCATAATTAAACCCTCTGTAAGTATCATTAGCAAAACATCTGTATTTGTAAAGCCCAAAGCCTTTAACACTCCGATCTCTCTTGTCCTCTCCATAACCGAAGTTATCATTGTAGCAGCAACTCCAGCAACAGCTACCGCAAAAGCAGCAAGAGATGTTGAGAAAAGTAAGAAGTCAAGTGCAGAAGTTATTGAATTAACTGTTTCAGCTATTCTAATGAAAGCTACAACACTAGCATAATCCTTATACATCTCCTCAAGCTTGTTAACTAGGGAGTCAACAACAGCAGCACTTTTAGCTACAATAAACATTCCTGACCATTTATCCTGCTTAAGTATTGTAGATCCCGCTGCTAAGGGTAGGAAAATAGTTCTATCCGGGTCAACGATTAATGCCCCACCATAGCGACTAAGAATCCCTGAAATTCTTAACGAAACTCTTCTTGTCCTTATCCCTTGTTGCGTTATTTCCGCTATATTAACTGTTATTACATCGCCTACATCTCTTATTTTCCTATCATTATGTTTCTCGTATGCTATGTAATATCCTACTAGAGCGTCGGTTCTCGTTGTTGGTGGTGGAATTTTTCCCTCCATAACCTCAAGGTTGCTTACAACTTCGAACAGTATTTTAATATCAGTTGCGTAAATGTATACTTCCATTGTCCCTCTAGGCTGTCTTAAAGTCCCTCTTACATAGTAAAATGGCGATGCTTCAGCAACTTCAGGAAGGTTTCTTATCAATCTAAGGTCTTTCTCCGTGAAAACATATCCCTTCTCGGGGAAGAGAACTACAGTGTTTTGTCCAAATGTTGTAAGTTGCTGAAGTATTATTTCGGAATAGCCCTGCATAACACTTATTATCGATACTAAAGCCATGGGCCCTATTGAAATCCCTATTATTGTTAGTATGGCTCTAAATTTTCTCTCAGTAAGTACCTTGTACGCGTACCTAAACAAGTCTGTAGGTAAAATCAAGTTCTCCATCGCCTCTTCACATAGCTTCTAAGGATTATAACTATTGATGCTAAGAAAGCACCCACCAGAACTATTACTGCTACTCTGTAAATGTCTATAAGTACTGGTTGCTGTACAGCAGGGGTGGTTACAGTTTCAGATATGCCAACTATAGTCATAGGTAATGTCTGTTTAACTGTTTTTTCACTGTAGAAGTAATCTTTGTATCTTATTTTGAACGTTATCTCTGAGGCATTACCTTTAAAGGGTACATCAACGGAGAAAGACATTTGTGTTGATGGGTCAATATCGCCTATTAACGAGTATCCTGAGGCATTGCCAATATAAACCTCTAACTCAACATTCCTTGCTACCGCCGCTCCTAAATTGGCTAAAATACCGCTTACCCTAATACCGGACTCTATTGGTTCGTAGGAAACATCGAATATTTTTAAATCTATTGTCGGTGTAAGCACTACGACAACGGTTTGATTAACTGTTCTCATTAATCCCTGGGGTTCTCTATAAGAGACAGTTATAATTACGGGTACTGCTCCTCCTAAAGGTATGTTCTGAGGTAAGGTAGGGTTAAAGTAAAGTGTATAGGTAAGTTTCCTTGTTCCATTAGGTCTTAATTCTCCAACATACCTTACGGGGTCTCCTACTACCACGTATGGTGTTGCGGAATAAGCTATTGCATAAATGTTTTCTATTTTCCCCGAACCTACGTTAACAAGTTCTATAGTGAAAGTGGTATTTGTTCCCTTAACTTCAGCATATACGTAGGGTGGTACTATCTTTATTAAACGTACATTACCGAACACGGGTATTGTAAAGGTTTCGTTGAGTTCTCTCACATTACCCCATTGATCTATAAAGTTTAATATAACAGTGCCTTCATAGATTCCTGGTTTAACGTTATTGCTTATTCCTACTGGTATGCTAAATACTATGAATTCTCCTTCACTTATCGAGGTCTGCACTGCTGCTTGTGCAGCACCACCCACTAATGCTGAAACAACAAGATCCTGAATGTTTCGGGGAACATTACCTACCATTTGGGGTATGTTGCCTGCACTTAATGGGGCAAGAAGCGCTTCTGAAGAATTAGTTAATGTAATTATGAATCCTTTAGGTAGAATGAAATTACCGATAACACCCTCCATAGTGGGAACGTTGTTATTCCTAAATACTACATACAGTGTTTTGCCGTAGTCTCCGGGGCCACTACTGCCTTCAATCCAGAAGCTTGTTACAAACTCTACATCTCCACTTCTCTTAACGTTAAGAGGTAAAGTGTGGTTTTCGCTGAGCAAATACTTTGATCTACCGGTTTCAACAACGTAGGATACTGTAAGATTAGCCATATATGTTCCCGAAGAAACATCTCCTACGTTAATTTCAAACTGAATAGCGAATGTTTGCTCAGAAGATACGGGTCCTGGAACATAAGCTACTACGAAGTTCTTTCCCCCACTATTGGTAAATCCGCGAGGTAAGCTCATGTTAGCTACTATTCCTGAAATAGCATAGGGAAGTCTATTTGCGAAAGTTACAGTATAAACTGCTTTTTCAGTATTCGGATAAACCGGCCAACCATTTTGCCATCCGTAATCAACAACGAACAGCCTTTTGTCCTTATCTAATCCAGCATACTGTTCTACGGGAACGGAAACAACTATTCTCTTTTCCTTTTGAATCAAAGCCCCACCATAAGGTAGAATATACGATATGTTTAGTGTGATATTGTAAATTCCTGGTTCTACGAAAGGCTCTATGTCAAAGAACAATTGTGTAGTACACTGCGAGAGAATAGGAAGCGTTGTTGCACAAATAGATACGTTATTTACTGGCAATATTCCACTAGGTGTTCTAGCAGTGCTTACTAAGACATTGCTAACACTGTACCTTCCATTATTAGTTATTGTCATAGTTAAGGGAACATTTTTTGAAGCAGGATAGGCTGCTTGAGGAGGGCCGCTACCCCATGATACTACTGTAACGTTTAATTTGGTGTCTACAGTTTCTGGATCATTTACTCTAAATTCTACAGTATAACTGTCCCTAACTAAGTGTTGAGCTCCTCCATCACGTATTTGATATGTTAAGGCAAGGTTCATATTGTAATTTCCAGGTTTCACATGTTCTGATATGTTAAGGTAAAGGTCTAAATTACATAGCCTTCCTGGTCCTAATTCGCCACTACATGTTCCTTCTTGAGAAATAAGCGATATCCCCTTAGGTAGGCTAACAGTAGCGACAATACTTCCTATAGTGTAGTCCCCTTTGTTGTAAAGTTTTATTCTAAAAACAATATTTGAAGAGCCGGGCAAGGGAACTACATGTTCCCCATTGTACATCCATTCTAAACTAGCTATTTTAAGAACTGAGGTGTATTTTGAAACGTAAACTAGTGCATAAATAGTTGTGGTTTTAGTTACAATGCTTCCACCGGAATATACATGAGCTTTAACATCAACTTTTACAGTATGGTATCCGGGTTTTACATTTTCAAGATAAATGTTTGGGAAAGTTAAGGTGAACATATCACCGTAGTTAACTGGAGTGTCATAGTAGATTGTGATGGTATCTGTATGGTCTTTAGAATATGCGCCTTCGAAAAGATGTGCTGTTGCATAGATATTTCTTATGGTATCTCTTTCATAGGAAATTAAGACGACGTTTAAGCTTAAGCTTTCTGAACCGTCATAAGCTACGTGAGTGTTCCAATAACTCCCTACGTAATCAACATCTAGACTTGGATTTGCAGAAGTTGGAGGGGAAGTAAGTAGTAAGGTGACCGTGGTAAGTATAAGTATTAAAACAACATACTTCTTCAAAATCGCCCACCTCAAAGTAAACGATGTTTTAAGTCATATATATCTTACATTTTCTCTTATCAATAACGGTTTCTCCAACTATTCTACCGTCCCTTAGAAGTAGTGTTTTCTCGGCGCATGCAGCTACCTCGGGATCATGAGTTACTACAACTATTGTATGTCCTAGCCTGTTTAGTTCCATGAAAGTTTCCATAATTACTTTGGCTGAAGCAGAATCGAGATTCCCTGTAGGTTCATCGGCTAATACTACTTCGGGGTTTCCAACAATAGCTCTAGCTATCGCAACCCTCTGTTGCTGACCTCCGCTAAGTTGCGTAGGTTTTTTATTGAGCCATGAAATGTCTCCACCAACCTTAAGTAGTGCTTCCTTAACCATTTCAACCCGCTTATTTCTAGGAATTCTCCTTACAAGTAATGGTAACTCTATGTTTTCGAGAACAGTAAGCCTACTTACTAGGTTAAATTGTTGAAAAACAAAGCCTATCTTATAATTCCTTATCCTAGCCATTTCTGCATCACTTAGTTTTGAAACATCCACTCCATCTATTAGAACCTTTCCTGATGTTGGTTTGTCAAGTAACCCTAAGATATTAAGTAACGTTGTTTTACCCGAACCAGAGGGACCCATAATCGCTATGAAGTCTCCTTTGTAGACTTCGAGATTCACTCCTCTAAGAGCATAAGTTTCTATGGAATCTGTCCTATAGATTTTCTTAACGTTAACAAGTTTAAGCACTACTTCACGCATTTCTCTTACTTCCTTATGATTGATAAATATGTTTTCTGTATTATTTAGTATTTTTACCGGTGCACTACTCTGGGGAAATAATTTTCAAACTATAGTTTTTAGACGATACAACAACATAGTATTTCTTGGAAATTCTTCTTAAAGACTCATTAGAACCCTTAATCATAACAGTAATTAAGTCTGCATTAGCGTCTTTTAATCCTTTCCTAACGGCTCTTTCCTTAATGACGTCTCTTCCATCAGTTATTAAAACTATGGACGAAGTTCCTTCAACCCTTTCTTCAATAATATCCTTACAGGCTGTTAGAATAGCTCCAGTAATCCATGTTCCTCCTCCACTTACAAGTGAAAGTAGCATTCGATAAAGTTTGTGAAATTTCTTGGTTTTCGATCCTTTTTCAACACATATTATATCGTAGGGTAGGTAGTCGAAAAACCTTAGACAGAATTTTCTTCCGTGCTTAAGAGCTTCCTTCATTAAAGCTAAAGCTATTGCTCGAGCCCAGAACGTTTTGTCACCTATCATGCTCCCTGACTTATCAAGCAATACATAAATTGGCCCTTGCCCTCTAGATAAAACTCTACGTCTAAGAAGTAGTTGGGAATCTACGAATTTTTTGAAGAAAACATCGTCTGAAAGTATTAGCTCCTTAGGTAAAATTCTTAAAACGTCCTTGCCCATTTCAATTCCATCGTATACTCCATGTTTAAAGGGATAAGTTTCTTTCCTAATGTCTACTAGTGGTGTTTTCGAAATACCCTTAATGTACTTAAGTATTTCCGTAACGTAAGCTGAACTAGCTAGCCTCAAAATGTCTTCCATTATTTCTCCAAAAACAAAGCTTCCTGGCTTATTGCCTGCAGCTTCGCCTCCCATTAGGTTCTTTAGTTCCTTAATGTTCTCCGCAGTTCTCTTAGCTTTACGATGTGCTTCATTTATTAATTCCTTTAGTTTCTCAAAGTCTTTTTCTGAAACGTTTTCGGGCTTGTTTTCTACATCTTTTAAGTAGCTTAAAATAGATGCTAGTCCTTGAGCTCCTTTTCCTCGATCTTTACTCTTACTTGTCTCCCTCCTAAGTAAATCCATGAGCTTCTTAATGAATATTATTGTGTATGAGAATGACGTATCTATGTCAACAACTGTTTTGTATTTTAACCTATTGTAATCTTCTATTCTCATAAGTGTTTCAACAATTACCTTATTGTACACTAATGTTTCATTATCAAAACCCTTTTTAATCTCCGGTTTAGGGAGATACCAAGTATAGAATATATCTAGTGCTACGTTTGGATTTACTTTTTCCCTAAAAAGCATCATGAATGTTTTACTTAGTTTTTCAGCTCTATACTCTATTATTGGCTCATCATAATCTATGTCTTCGAGAACCCCTTTGAGTTTACGTTTGAACTCCTCCATGACTCCTTTACCTATAGAAGTTTGCTTTATTAGCTAGTATTTCCTTCATTTCACCTATTATATCCATGAGCTTCTCTATTCTTGCTTGAACCTGTTCGTCATTTAGTGATTCTCTAGCTATTTTTCTAAGCTTCTTCTCTATTAGGAAAAGTTCTTTACTGTAATCGAGAAGTTTAAAGTCAAACGATGGTAAGTGAATTATTTCCTCTTTTATTCTTTCAAGATTTCTCTCTAAGAACTGTAAATCTCTTAAGTATCTTGCTGGAAGCTTTATTTCCTCAACTATTATTGCTGCTGCTTTCCCAAAATCCTCGAATGTTTCGGGTACAACATATTTAAGTGCTAGTAGGTCTTCAGGTTCTACATAATCTCTTCCTTCGAAAATAGCGTTTGCTACAACAGCTTTAAGGCCTTTTATAGCTCTCCTATCTGTTATCGGTATTCCATTTTCCCTGAAAATAACTATTAATCTAGCATATTTCTGTAGGAAAACGTTGTCTCCTTGAACTTTCGAAAGCATTACTTTAACTTTGTCTTGAAGCTTTCTCAGTTCTTCAAGTGTTAGAACAGGCTCTTCAGAAACTATTCCCTTAAGCTCTATTTCAACCCCAGCTTTGAAGAGTTCTCTAAGTTTGCTTTCGGAAACGGGTCTTACATGATGTCTAAAGACGAGTCTATCGTAGAGCGCTTTTAACTCTACCTCTTCAGGTATTGTGTTTGAAGCGCTGAAAAGCGATATTAAAGGTGTTCTAACTACTTCATCGCCATTTACGAAAATTCTCTCCTGAAGTATTGAAAGTAGTGCGTTAAGGATTGCGGTATTTGCATTAAATATTTCGTCGAGGAAAGCTATTTCAGCCCACGGTAGTTTTCCTTCAATTCTCCTCTTATAAACACCCTTACTTCTTAACTCATTAATGTCTATTGGTCCGAAGAGTTCATCGGGCTCTGTATATTTGTTTAGTACGTAGTAGAAGTATTTTGCTTTAAGAAGCGAAG
>Ga0190363_1000705_pt1 | contig 19896 bp, 21 predicted proteins | sample 48721867_MG_FD_161272 | JGI IMG/M metagenome (GOLD analysis project Ga0190363, IMG submission 161272) | Hydrothermal vent microbial mat bacterial communities from Southern Trench, Guaymas Basin, Mexico - 4872-18-6-7_MG | ecosystem: Environmental > Aquatic > Marine > Hydrothermal vents >... | reverse complement strand
ATCTCTAAAATATCCCTTAATGTTTTTAAAGTAAAAAAAGAAAGTTTAGACTCGTAAATTTTCTTTGTTAAAACGGCTAAATTATATCTTTCCATATACTCTATAATTTATATAGTTTAAAGAAACTTGTCAAGTTTGCATAATGCAAAATCCAAGGAAAGACAAAACCATTATTTGCATAAATTTTCATTGATAGACAATAACCAAGTTTCAAAATTTTCTTGTAAGATAACGTAAATACAATAGCATTTTGTAAATATAAGAAGTTTTTTCTTTAAATCTATTACTCTTAATTATAAAATGAATTCGCATAATATATGCAGTGACAACTTCTGCCCCTTACCATTTAGAAGTCGATGTTTAGGCGAGTGCGTTAAGGCGCGTGTCTTTTATACTATGCTAAGCGATATAGTGTGAATTAAAATGAGTGTCATAATTTCTTAATCTCTATTAATTCAATTATATCTCCCCACATATGAAAACTTTTAAGGTCATCTCTTATTCTTCCTTTAAATTTAACTCGTAAACCATCCTTTTTAAATTCTGAAGGTAAATTAATTGGATCATAATGTTCCCCATTATCAGTTATTATTCCATAAAACCCTCCTTCGAAATCGAGATACACAATTGTCCCTGTTCCTTTAACAATACCTGTATCAATTGATATACAGGAAGACAATGCAAAACAGAACAATAAGATTAACAAAAAAGTTATATATCTCATATCAGGAATATCTTGAACAAATCTGTCTGAACTACCCTTATCAATCCCTCTTTGGTTTTATCACAATGAAAAAATAAATTCAAGTTTAAAGGTTTTCTTGGTTTTAACCAATAAAATGAAATTTTCCATTGTAGTCTTAATAAAAAAACAAATACCTAATTTCTAATAAACAGCTAAAGAAGTTGCTTGAGGCAGATTTAGAAAACCTTTGATTTTTCTATTATCCACTGTTAGCCAACGTTGCAGGCATAAAATAAACCACAATTACTACTCAATCAGTTTGTTCTTTTAGTAATGAGCGAATCAGCCCAACTTCACCTGTGGACCAAAGGATAAGTCCAACTAACAGAAGATTAGAACCACCAAAACCCAGCAGCTTACCGGCTAAATATAGCTCATTAAGGAACCATCCAAGAAGAGCAAATATAATACCGCAGATATTCAAAATAAAAGGGGTGCGGTATTTTTTTTCAAGTAATCTTTTCATAAAACCTCCTTCTGTTGTTTTAAAATTTCAGCTAACTTTTCATTATCTTGTGCAGTAACAATTATCGTTTGTCCTTTTTTTGTCTTAATATGAACTGCCTCTCCTTTTCGGAGTTTAAAACCTTTAAGTTCTTTATAAAGTATAAGACCCCAATAAATTTTGATATGACCTCGATATGGCTGAGGAATTAAATCCACATCTTTAATCTCCACACTCTCAATATCCGAGATATTAGTTTTAAAAGTTAAAAACCACCACTTCCAGATAAATTCCCTATCCGTAATAAATAGTTTTACATCCCTCAGTTTCATAGCAATAAAAGTAATAAAAAGAAGTATTAAAATTGATGATAAAGCTCCTTGCCATATCTTTACAAAAATAAAAATAAAAGCCAGTCCTCCTAATAAGAGAATTTCTCCTAACATAACAAAGTTATAGAACCTACCAAAAGGAATAATTTCTTTGTAAATGTATCTTTTATCTTCATTTGACATTTCGATCACCTTCCTTATCCGCAATGGTGCCTAATGTTCCAGAGATATGAGAAGTCTGCCGCAGGCAAATTTGGGCAAAATATAAAGCTACCTTTTATTCAGTGTTAACTGACATTGGCTATTTGATTATATCCGCATTGCGAATATGTTTTAAGAATTTTTTTCCTCAACTTCGCTCGTTATCCTCTCTTTGGTTTTAGCACAATGAAAAAATAAATGTCAAATTTCAAAATTCATTCCGGTTAAGACATATTACCCACTCTAGTTATAAAGATAATAAACCATGGTCAAGAAGGAAGGCATATCCAAGGATTCCTCGGACAAGATATGAGGCTTGGAAATTTGTAAACAATGTGACTCTTTAAAACCTTTAAAATTTTTTAAATAAATAATAGTAATGTTTCCTGTATTTATTCTTGAGAAGATAAGCACAATGTATGAACCCATCCTCTAAGGACGGGGAAGATGTGTCAACCAAGGACCTTACCTTCTCGATTTCTTTTTTGCATTTTAGATTTTTAACTTTTATAATATTAAGTTATTACAACAACAAATTTTCTTTTTCTGGCTTTAGCGAATAGAAGGAGGTTCTCAAAATGAACATTGGAGCAATAGGAGGAGTAACTGGAAGTGTCCATGCAGCTGCAATTGCCATTGCACAAGCGATTAAAGCTTCGGGCGCTATTATAAAAGTGGAACCTCAAAATTTCATGAAAATTATCGGGAGAATGGATACCCCTCTTATTATAATGGCTGAAACTAAATTTATCACAAAAACCTATAAGTACTTAACCAGTTATAGAGGTCTTACATTTTTCACTCAATCAAGGGTTCCTCTTCACCTGCCAAGTAATTCTGAATTAATACTAGCAAAAAAAATCTGGATTCCAGGCTAAAGCTATCTCAGGTAAAAAAATGTTTATTTCCGAAAAAATTAGCAAAATTATGGATGCACCAATCCAAAAAATAAAATCTTATTGTGGAAATAAAAAAAATATAATTTCTCTCGCACAGGGGGTTCCATGGTTTGGACCGCCCCGCCAAGCTCTGGAAAAAGCTATTGAGAGAATTAAAAGAGGAGAAGGGCATAAATACGGTTCGGATGAAGGAAATTACAATTTGAGATATTTGCTCTCGAATTTTTTGAAGGATTTAAATATTAAAAATCCATTGCCTGAAAATATCATAATAACTCCGGGAGCCAATCAGGCAGCATTTCTTGCTCTTGCAACAATAGCTGATAGAGGCGATGAAATCATACTTTTTAAACCCTATTATTTTAACCATTTAATGGCAATCCAAATACTTGGATTAAAACCAGTAATTGTGCAAACAGATGAAAATTATCATATCATTCCAGAATTCTTGAAAAAGAAAATTTCAAATAAAACAAGGGCAATAGTTTTAGTCTCTCCGTCAAATCCATCAGGTGCAATGGTTGACCTTTCAATATTAATGGAACTTCTGGAAATTGCTCATAAGTATGGAATATACATTATTTCAGATGAACCATATTTTCATTTTGTCTGGGAGAAAAAACATTTTTCTCCTCTTTTATTTGACGATAGATTTACAATTGGATTATGGTCTTTTTCAAAATCCTATGGAATGTCAGGATGGCGTCTCGGGTGGATGAAAGCACCAGAATCCTTGGTCCCTCATATAATTAAAGTCGCAGATACTTTACATGTGTGTCCACCTGTTCCCGCCCAGATATTAGCTGAAGAAATTATGCTTGATTTTAAAGATTATCCTTTTCAATTTTTATCAGATATGAAAAAATCGAGAGACATTTTACTCCAGAATCTATTTCCTATTGCGGAAAAGGAAATTATAAATTTCCCGAAAAGTGAAGGAGGATTTTACATATTCATAAAATTTAAAAAAGAAAAAAGAACCGGCTGGGAGGTTGCAAGAATTTTGATTGAAAAATATGGAATTTCTACAGTTCCAGGAGAGCCATTTGGCATGCAAAAAGCTTATCTTCGACTCAGTTTTGGAAATTTACCTCCTAATACTATGGAGAAAGCTGCAGAAATTCTTAAGAAATCATTATTATCCCTCTGATTTAAAATTATATATTATATTAATAGACTTTCAAACTTCCTCTATAGAAAACTTTTTATGTAGGAGTCTAATCTCGGAAGAGACTCTTCTGAGAAAAATTTTCCCTTAGGAATTTAATATCAAATATTATTAAAGCTGAGCCTTCACACCAATAGAGATTTTCGTAATTAAATGGTAAAACATACTTAAATTTCAATGTTACAATTGTGAAGAGTTTTTTGCATGGTTCTTTTAAATTAATTTCTATCTTGTTCAATTCATCTTTTAAAACAAATTTTCCTATAAATCGTTTATTAATATAAACTAAAAACTGTTGATTATAATTCCCGTACCAAAAAATAGAAGAAAAATTAAAAGGAGAGTAAATTTTTAAAATGATTTTTGAAAAATCATTATATATAATTAAATCTGTTCTTTTAGCACAAAAATATACTCTCTTTCCCTGAAAGGTTACGGGTGTCAGACCTCTGAGAGGAAAAATATTGTTTTTTTGGGCCCCTGATTCTACCTTAATATTAGTTAATTTAACTTCTCTCACACTTCCTTTAAAAGGAACTCCATATAGGTCTAAATAATAAAAAATTTTTTCATTATTTTTTAACTTAAAAGGAATATCGAATTCTATTCTTTTTTCATTATATGTAATGGGCAAACACATATGATATTTTCGAGGAATACTCAAATTTGCTCTGAAACCTTTTATTTTAGTAGAATTCTTTATTCGAAAAATTATTTTTAAACTATTCTTTAGCTCTATTATTTTTTCTGGAATTAACTCGGGTAGTTTTGGAGGAAGAGGGCTTATCATTACTCTTGGAGAAATGGGATATTTTATTGAATAAATTAATAATGCTTTATCAAATTTCTTTTTCTTAAATCTAATATCTGCTTTTTTTAAGAATTTTTGAAGTATAATAGCATTATATTTTCTTATTTTATTGAGCCTTGTTGAATTATCAAATATGAATAAAAAATTGGATTTTTTGCGATTATTATAATATTCTAATTGATATGGAAAATACCTCTTGACAGAATAAGAAACTACAATAATTTTCTCTTCCGCTAAGCATGTTAATAAATAAGCTCCCCAATAGTCACTAAGCCAGTATTTTTCGCCTGTTTTTTTGATAAAATTCATTATTTCCTTTAATTGAATATTTTCTGTTTTTGCTATTTTTATCTGATTTTTGTAGAAATGAATGTTAGTTGGAATTAAAACAATTACTAGAATTAAAACACATGTTAAGTATCTAAACAATTTCTTTCTAATAAAACACGAGGGTAAAAAAATAAACAATGGAAAAGCAAAATATAAAGGGTACAAATATCTTATCAATAACTTATTACTATATGAAGAAGAAAAATAAATGATCAAAAATACTAATAAAAAAACTGAATAGAAATTTAAAGGAAGGAAATTTTTGTTTTTAATTGAATAAATGGCAATAAACATAAAACTTAAGACTAATAAAATAACGCTCAAGAATTCAAATTCAGAATTAAGGAAAATAAGATAACCAAGTTTTTTAAAAAACCATTCAAATTTTATCCAGTTAAGTGCAAATTTTTCTCCAGAAAAGATAATTGAAAATGTGGCAAAATTTGTAAAGATTTCATAAAGAATTAAAGGAAAACATCCCAATGCAAAATACATAGCAGTTAATAAATATTTTTTAATATTAATAAATCTGAATTTTAAAAAAAGAAAATTAAAGAAGTTATTATAAAAAAAATGTTTATTTGATGAGACCAAAAGGAAAGCCCCATTAAAAAACCAAGCGCGGGAAGTAGATTCAGTTTATTTTTAAAATAAATTAAATAAGTTATGTAAATTATTAAACTCCCTAAAAATAACATTAAAGAAAAACCAGCAGCTGAGTCTAAACTAATCTTTATCAAATCACCTATGGGTAAAGAAAGAAAAATACATCCAAAAACAGCAAGTTCCTTATCAGTTATTCTTTGAATTAATAAAAATTGAATCAATATAAAGCCCAAATAAAAAAATAAAGACGACAATTTTGCCACGAGAATAGAATAACCAAATAATTTAAACATTAAAGCATAAAAATGAGCTAATAAAGACCCTAATCTATGCTGTCCATAAAAGCTTACAGGTGGTGTCTTGCCTTCTGATATATGTTTCCCCATAAGAATCATTACAGCATCATCACTATTTATTAAGCTAAAATCATACACAAAAAATGGAATTCTAAATAATATAGCGAGAAGAATTATCAGAGATATAATTGCAAAAACCTTAGTATTTCTTATTTCCAGAAATTTTTTTAAATTAAATTTTTTTAAATTAAGTAAAATCACCATCATTATTAATACGACTAGCCCTATAAATGGAATATATAAAGGAAGTTCAAAATTCCTTACAAGATTGAAATTATTCTTAAACCATGTAAATAAGAAGAATAAGTAAAAAAGTATAATGAAAATTTTCAGGAAAGATTTCTTTACCCGCATTTCTGAAATTTGCAAAATTATAGTATAAAAAGAAAACTTTGAAGTCAAATAAATAAACCCAAAATTGCCGATAGAATTTTAAAATAAATTTTTAATTTTAAGTTGTGGTTTTTCACTTTTAGATTTTACTTTTTAGTTTTATCAAAGTTTCCATAAAAGTTATTCTTTACTTATCTCTAAAATAACTATTTTCCATCATTTGAAAATCCTCGTGATTAACACCCCCGAGGTGTAAAAAGTCTTATGCTGCGGAGGGTTTCTTTTCAAGTAATATTTTCTAATGGCAATTTAGGGTTTAATATTGACTAATTTTTATTTTCTTATATTATTAAAAGAGTGAAAATCAATTTTAATTCAAAATCAGGAGGTAAAATGTCATATTTTTCAAGAGAAGAATTAATGGAATTACACAAGTTCAGCTCACAACAGGGTGTTTTGAGTATTTATCTCAATATTCCATCAAAGGGAAGAGGAAGAGAAAGAAAAATAAAAACTGAATTAAACTCAGGACTTAATGAGTTATATAAAAAATACCCGGAAGATAAAAATCTCTCATTTTTGATTGAAAAAGCAAAGGAGACTTTCTCCTTAATTCCTTTACAGGAATTAAAAAGGAGCATTGTACTTTTTCTATCTAAAACACCTGAATTCAAATGGCAAAGAAGCTTTCAGGTGCCACTAATCACAAAATTTGTTTGGCAAAAAAAACCCTTTTTAAGACCTCTTGTGGGATTGCTTGACAAAAATCCTGACACAGGAATTTCTTTAATTACCTCAGAAAAAATTAAATTCCTTACATGGAGGCAGGGATTTATCAATGAAGAATTAATTGAAGAAATAATTATTGACAAAGAGAGCTGGAGGAGATATGCAGGTCCAGCCCCCTCAATTTCAGCAATGTCTCAACAAACGAGCACTCACACAGACCAATTCAGACATCGAGTTAATGAACAGGTTGATAAATTCTTAAGAGGTATTGCAAGTAAAATTCCGGATTATGCTAAAAAATACAAATGGAAATATCTTATTCTTTCAGGAGAAAACACATATATAGAAACCCTTAAAAGAGCGCTTGGACCTTCCTGGGAGAAAAAAATTATCGGAACCCTTGACCAGATCCTTATAAAAAAACCTATTATTGAAATTGCTGACGCAGTGACCGATTTAATATATAAATGGAAACAGGAAATTGAAGAAAAAGAAATTAAATCTTTAATTAATAATGCATTATCCGGAAGAAGGGCATGTCTTGGAGTTACAGAATGTATAAACTCATTATTTGAGCAAAGAGTGGCTCATCTATATTTCTGTTATGACCTCGAACTTAAAGGATACCAGCGTCCGGATGGTTATTATGTGCTCAATCCTCCTGAAGACACGACCAATTTAAAAAAGGAACCCTATTTAATTGAAAAAATGATTGACCTTGCTCTGGAAAATGGAGTAAATATAACTCCAGTGGAAGGTGCTCCGGCTAAGGAATTAGCAAAATATGGGGGTGCAGGAGCATTCCTTCATTATTAATATAAATTTTATAAAAGGAGGAGTGGATGAAAAAGATATTAACCAAATTTGAACATTTCCAATATTTTTATCCATATACAGTTGCAATTGTTGGGGCAAAATTTGGAGAAAAAATAAACTTTATGTCTGCTGCATGGCATAGTCCCCTTTCTTTTTCACCCCCTCTATTCGGTGTATTAATATCTAAGAAAAGATTTTCACATTATGTTATCAGTAATGCAAAGGAATTTACAGCAAGCTTTTTACCCTTTAATAAGGTGAAAATATCGGCACAGATGGGAAGAAAATCCGGAAAAGATATAGATAAAGTAAAAACCTTCAAGATTAAACTTCTTCCAGCGAAAATAATCTCCTCTCCTATTCTTGAAGATTCATATGCTGCTCTCGAATGCAAGCTTATTGACATTAAAACTTATGGGGACCATGACCTTTTTGTTGGTGAAGTTGTAGCAGTTCATCAGGAAGAGGATGCTTTCGTGGAAGAAAATGGTGTGCTTAACACAAAGAAAATTAAACCTTTGCTTTATCTTGGCAGTGATATGTATATTACAGCTGACGCAAAAACTTTAAAACATATTCTTCCTGATTAATTCTAACTGACTTATAAATCCACTTCTCTTAAACAATTAGCAGCTTCTTCAGGAGAAACAGGATTTATATTAATACCTGTTCCCCATTCAAATCCAGCTATATGACTCATCCTGGAAATAATTTCAAAATGCCAGTGATAACTATTCCTAACAATATCTTTTTCATTCTTAGTCGCGTATTTTAAATTATAAGCTGTATGAAGCACTAAATTGAAAGGAGGATTTTTAAGGAATTTATTTATTCTGAGAAGTGTTTCTTTTAAAACAGAAGCTGTCTTTTTTAATTCATTATTATCAAGAACCGAAAAATCACATTCATGATTTTCCGGCAGAATCCATGTTTCAAAGGGATGAGAGGAAGCATAAGGCTCCCAGACTATATATCCGTTCGTCTGGGTAACTATTCTCTTGCCGGATTTCAATTCTTCTGAAAGAATATCACATATAAGACACCGTTTATTCTTTAAATAATGCGTCCTCCCTGCTCGAACTTCATTTTCAATTATTTCAGGTATTATGGGTAGTGCTACAATCTGGGAATGAGGATGAGATAGAGAGGCACCTGCACCTCGCCCATAATTTCCAAAAAGAAGAACATAACTTATTCTTACATCCTGATAAAAAAATTTTATTCTTTCTCTTATTGCAATGAGCATATCTCGAATTTCCTCGATTCTCCTTTCCCAGAGAGGATAATCATGACGAGGCGTTTCTATAATTACTTCATGATATCCAAATCCTTTTAGAATTTTAAAATATCTACTCTCTCCAATCTCAAAATTAATATCTGGTCTGAGGGCTGGAAATTTATTTGGCACTACCCTAACCCTCCAGCCAGGAGAATTAGCTTCTCTGTTAGATGGTCCGATGGCAAAAGTTTCAGGTGGAGTAAGATTTTCCTTTCCTTCACAGAATGGACATTCTCCTTCCTCTGCCTCATCTCTTTCACAGAAAGCAAATGGTCGCATTTTTCTCTCCGGAGCAATAATTACCCATCTCTTACGAATCGGGTCAAACCTTAATTCCGACATTTTTCTTTATCTTAACCAATAAATAATTAAATGTAAAATATAATAATTCGAATATTTGAAATAAATAAGAAATATGGTAATATTTCTAAATCATGAATAATAAAATGAAAAAAACTGTTATCCTTGGAACAGGTCATTATGTTCCTCCTAAGATAGTAACAAATTTTGACCTTGAAAAAATGATGGATACTTCAAATGAATGGATTGTTCAGAGAACAGGTATAAAAGAAAGACATTTTGTAGAGCCAGGAGTCGGCACTTCTGACCTCGCATATGAAGCTTCAATAAGAGCAATAGAAGACGCTGGGATTGACAAATCAGAGATTGATTTTATAATTCTGGCTACCCTCTCCCCTGACCATTACTTTCCAGGAGTGGGGGTAATACTTCAAGCAAAACTCGGGTTAGCGGGAATTGGAGCTCTTGATGTTAGAAATCAATGTACAGGCTTTATATATGCCCTTTCAATAGCTGACCAATATATAAAAACCGGAATGTACAAAAGAATTCTTGTGGTTGGAGCTGAAGTTCAATCAGCAAATCTAAACTTTTCAACTGAAGGAAGAGATATGGCTGTGCTGTTTGGCGATGGAGCAGGTGCGGTTATTGTTGGACCTAACGAGGAAGATAACGATAGAGGAATCTTCTCAACTCATCTTTTTGCAGATGGAAGATTTCTAAAAGATTTATGGATGGAAAAACCTTCTCCTAAGGACCATCCTACTTTCAGCCATAAAATGATTGAGGAAAAACGCTATTTCCCCCGAATGGATGGAAGGTCTGTTTTCAAAAATGCAGTGAGTAAAATGCCAGAAGCTGTGCGAATTGCCCTTAAATACAATAATCTCACCGTTGATGATGTGGATTTAATTATTCCTCATCAGGCTAATTACAGAATAACTGAAATGGTTGCTTGTTCCCTAAAAATTCCAATGGAAAAAGTAATGAGTAACATTGATAAATATGGAAATACAACCGCTGCATCTATTCCCATTGCCCTTGATGAAGCAGTAAAAAGTGGGAGATTAAAGAAAAATAATATTGTGGTACTTACTGCTTTTGGTTCAGGTTATACCTGGGGATCTGCTTTAATAAAAATGTGATTATTTTTTAATATTTACATTAAATTTCTTTTATGTTAGCATTTTAAACTTAAGAAATAAGGTCTTTTATTACTAAAAACTATGTATAAAATAAAAAGAGGAGGTTGATATGAAAAATAAAATCGGTTTATTTATTCTTTTTTCTTTCATAGTTCTTTTGATATTTCAAGGTTTTTCTCAATCCAACAAAGAAGACCAGAAGTTTGATGAATGGGTGGTTAAATTCCTCGATAAATTATGGCAATATAGACCAACTTCTGCTACCTTAGCAGGTTATCACAAATACGATAATAAACTCGAGGATTTAAGTGAAGGAAGAATAAAGAAAAGAATGAGAGAACTGGATGAATTTTCAAAAGAACTCGCTTCAAAAATTGATAAATTCAAATTAAGTAAAGATAAAGCAATAGATTACGAAATAATAGTGGATGCTATTGACTATGAAAAATTAGAATATGACTATCTCAAGCCCTTAGAAAATAATCCTCTTCTTTATAATAGAGTAATTGGAGATTCTGTAAATAGCCTAATAAGCAGAGATTTTGCCCCTCTTGAAGAAAGGGTAAAAAATGCAATTGCAAGAATGGAGAAGATACCTGACTTAATCAAACAAGCTAAAAAGAATCTCAAAAACCCTCCTCAAATTTTTACAGAAACTGCCATAACTCAAAATCAGGGTAATATAAATTATTTTAAAAATACCTTACCTAAATTAACAGAGGGAGTTTCCCAGGCTACCAAAACTCAACTTCAGGCACAAATTAATAAAGTAATCTCAGCTCTCCAGGATTATGATAAATTCTTAAAAGAAGAACTGCTTCCCCGTTCAACAGGAGAATTTAGACTGGGAAGCGCTCTCTTTCAGAGAAAAGCAAGACTCACTTTACAATCTACCATTCCTCTTGAACAAATAGTTGCGAAAGCTCAGGCTGCATATAAAAATGTTCGAAGAGAAATGGCTATTACTGCACTTCCTCTCTTCAGAATGATGTTCCCTGAAATAGAAGAAAAAGCACTTGCAAATCTAACAGAAGAGCAAATGAGAAATAAAATTATCGGGGATGTTTTGAAAGTAATTTCTAAAGAACATCCCACCAGGGAAGGATTCTTTGATTATGTCAAAAAGACCGTTGAAGAATTAAAGAATTTCATTATTGAAAAAGATATAATTGACCTCCCAAAACCAGATAGACTATTCCTTCGTTTTACTCCAGAATATGCAAGGGGAATTGCATGGGCTGGTCTTGAACCTCCTGGACCATATGAACCAGAGGGAAAATATTTTTATCAAATCACTCCTATTCCAGATGACTGGACAACTGAGCAAGTTGAATCTTTTCTGAGAGAATATAACAATTACATGGTAAAAATACTCACAATTCATGAAGCCTTACCAGGTCACTATGTCCAGCTCTATTATGCAAACAAACACCCATCAATAGTAAGAAAGGTATTCTCAAGTGGACCAATGGTTGAAGGATGGGCAGTATTTACAGAAAGAATGATGATTGAATCAGGGTATGGAAACTGGGATTGCAAACTCAGACTAATACAGCTTAAATATTACTTAAGAACAATTGTAAACTGCTTACTTGATTTCAATATTCATCTTGGTGGAATGACTAAAGAGCAGGCAATTAAATTAATGACAAGAGGAGCTTTCCAGGAACTTGCTGAAGCAGAAGCAAAATGGAAAAGAGCATGTCTGACCTCTACTCAGTTATCATCATATTTTGTGGGCTCAGAAGAAATATTTGAAATTCAAAAAGAGTATAAAAAACTCAAAGGAGATAAATATAATCAGAAAGAATTTATGCAGAAACTCATCAGTTATGGTTCAATCCCATTGAGACACTTAAGGGAATTAATACTTCAAGAACAATAAATGAAAAAGGAAGAACCTCTTCAAGAAGAAGTTGAAATATATATAGATGAAAAAAGAATTCCATTAAATCCATTCGTTGAAGAAATTATAAAAAATACAATTAAGGGAATGCTCTCGACACTCAAAGGATTTGAAGAAGGCGAAATAAAAATAATAATTAAACCTCCAAAAAACTGAAAATCAGGATTTTGAATTATAACCCGCGAAAATGAAGATAGTGGATTCTCATGCACATCTTGATTCAAAGGAATTCGATTCAGACCGTGATATTGTAGTGAGAAGAGCATTTGAGCAGGGAATTGAATATATTGTTACAATAGGAGATTTATCGGATAAAATCAGTATAGAAAAAACATTAAATTTGAGCGAGAAATACGAAAAAATTTTCTTCGCAATAGGCTTACATCCTCATCAGGCAAATAAATTTGATAAAGAAGTTTTAGAAAAAATTGCTGTGCTTTCAGAACATAAAAAAATGATAGCTGTGGGAGAAATCGGGCTTGATTTTTATTATAATTTCTCGTCCTCTAAAGAACAGATTAGAGCCTTCGAACAACAGATAGAAATCGCAGAAAGTTTGAATTTACCGGTTATAATTCATAGCAGAAATGCAGGCGAAAAAGTATATGAGATAGTTAAAAAGAAAAAATTCACTCAGGGAGGAATTCTCCACTGTTATACAGAGAGCGAAGAAATTGCAAGAAAAATGATTGATTTAAATTTTCTAATTTCTGCTTCTGGAATAATAACTTTTCCAAAGGCTGAAAATCTGAGAAAGACTTTTCAGAATTTACCCGTTGACAAACTTCTGGTTGAAACAGATTGCCCTTACTTAGCTCCTGTTCCCTATCGGGGCAAGAGAAATGAACCTTCATTTGTAATTGAAACAGCAAAAAAACTTGCAGAAATAAAAGAAATTCCAGTGGAAAAATTATCAGAAATTACAACAAATAATTTTGTAAAACTGTTTAAAAAGCTGGCTGAAGTTTCCAATTGACAGAAAGCAGGGATTATGATAATAAAATAGTGATGCTCCCCGGTAGCTCAATCGGCAGAGCGGGTGGCTGTTAACCACTAGGTTGCAGGTTCGAGTCCTGCCCGGGGAGCCATTTTAACAGCTGTTTCAAACTCATTCAAGGTATCCTTCTGCCTTATTCACACAAGGGAGAAAGCAAGAAGAATAAAATTTTTCTCTTTTTATCCTTTCTTAAAACTCAAAAGTTCGAGGGCTGGGAACTTTTGGTATTTATGAAGATGGGGGCTTTTCGTTTTTAATTAAAAATCTTATATATTACTTCCAAAGCATATAAAAAACAAAGCGAACCCAAAGATGAATTATCATCTATACTTCATAGTAAACTTAATTGACCACCTTTTTTGTATCTTGAATCTAATTGAGGCAAGTCAATTCTTCTAAGTATTTCCTTAGTATAAGGGCGTTTCGCATTTATAAAAGCGATTGCTTGTAAGAAGTTTTTGACTTCATCTGAGTTAAGCAGATTCCATATGTTCTCGGCTTCTTCATAGGAATCAAAAGATATATAGTAAATTGTGTCATCCAGAATTGCAGGTTTTCCATTTATAGGATGTATTAGAGAAAAAACAGGTTCTTTGTAGAATCCAGAAATAGCTACTTTATATGGTTTAAATGCATAATCTCCTATTCCGAAAATTGAAAATCTTTTTCTAAAAACTTTTGACTTTCGTTCATCTAAGAATTTCGCATGTGATATTAAATAGTTCCAAAGTTTTGGATATTTAACTAAAGATGAAGTATCATCGCTTGGGTGTTTTTGAGTTATGATAATAAAATATTCTGTGTTATCAATTTGCATTCGTCTCAATTGTGACCCTTTAAGGAAAGGATATAAACATTCTATTTCTATCTCTACTTTTTCTCCAAAACCATTAATTAAACCATCCTTAGTTTTTTTCAAAATCAGTATTTTAGAAGCATTGTGTTTTACACCTTGTCTCCACTCTAAGGAAAAATTACCCTCTAAAAATTTATATTTTTCATATAGTTCAAAATTAGCTACAAACTTTGAATTTAGCCAGCCAAACTTTTGTATCCTTTCATTATTATATAAAGACCGAACATCACAAATAGGCTTCCCCCTTTCACTTAAATTAGCTAAAAATAATCCTCCAGGTGCGCTTATCCCAAATTCTTTTTTTGAATCTATAAGGAGAAATTGAATATTAGATATGTTTAAGTACAATTTATGTATATCTCTAAGTATATTCACTGCTGTTGAAAGTTTACATAACATAGCAATTTTACCTTTAAAATTGCTAAATCGCTGAAGCAAATAAATAATTATATATTCTGCAATATCAAAATTGCTTTTTCCCATTATTGCGTCAATGCCTTTAAGCTTTTTTATATTTGATTTTGGGGGAAAATTAACGCCGCCTAAACGAGTAATTTCAGAATTTGTAACCCATGGTGGATTACCTAAAATCAAAATCTGGATGTCAGAAGTTTGAAGAAATGCAGTGAGCCTCTCAGAAAATTGATGAGTGAAAATATTATCGATATGAAACTCGATAGATGGAGTATAATTAAGCTTTCTTAATCTATAAAAGAAAATATTTCTGTATTTAGGCTGAAGTTCGACGCAATATACAAATTTTAATGAAGGAAAGTAATTTAATGCTGAAAAAACAAAATTTCCCTCTCCACAAGTGGGTTCAATAAGGATATCCGGATTAAATCCTTCTAAATATAAATGTTTACAAATACGATCTGTAAGACGTTTAGGAGTTTGAAAGTCTCCAAGATCTGTCTTTCTATTTCTTTTCATATATCCAAATCACTCCTTCTAATTTATTATTTACTACACGTGAATATTGGAGTCTCCATTGAAGCGCTTGAGAAACTGTCAAATATCCAATATCTGGAGGATTACTTAAAACTTCATTTGCAATATTCTCAAGTTCTATGTCGTCTATATAAGGTATCCTTTCCAAAATAAAAGCTTTTACATCATCCAAATTTCCTTCTTCATCAACAATTCTCCGTAAACCTTTAGTAGTAATAAAATCTCCTGTTTTACTCTTATCAATAAATCTCGCATGTATAAAACTTACATTATATTTCTTGCTATCGTCTTTATCGTATACAAAGAGAAGAATATTATATCCAAGACCATAAATTTTCTGACGAAAATTTCTAAATGGGGCAGAGGACTGGGGCTGGCGAATAGAAGTAACTTTAATATCAGTATTTACATCAGGATCGAGAAAATCTATACCACTGGCTGAGCTTCCTATAGTTGTTTCAAACTTCTGTGCAATCTGTTCTTTGAATAATTTTTCAAAATAGTCACCCACTGATTTACCATCTGTAATACCCCGTATTTCTTCATGTGTCCGGTTGGACATCTTCTCACAAAAGTTCTTAGCTTCTTTTATCAAGATTTCAATTGACAATTTAGGCTTCACAGAAATGCCTCCTCTTTCTAAATATTCCATAATCTCTTTGAAATCATTAATCCCTCAAACTGTCTCTTATAGACTCAATTCTTTTCTACCTGCCATAATTTCACTGTATAATACCTATAGATGTTATATGCAAAAAAAAATAAAAAATCAAGTAAAAGATAGACTTTAAAGACAATATAAAAAATTTTAAAGGAGATAGACTTGAAATACAAAGACAACTGATGAACAAGTGGAGAATTAAATATTGGAACTGGGGAGTAAATGATTTTATTGATTCCCACTAAGTACTTAATTCAAATTCAATAGGCTCCCAAGAATTATATACAACTCAAAATGAATTCTCTTTGCAGAGCCAGTAAATCCCATGTGATTTATTACTACAAACCTATCCAGTTTCTTATAATCATGTTAGATGTTTTCTTTAAACAAATCCTTTTCCATAGACTCTTAATGAAATAATTTGAATATTTGACCTTTCCAATATTTTTGCTTATTATGAATTCCAATGAATAATGAAAAGAAACATTGTAATTTCGATTTTTAAAGTGGTTAAAGCCTGAAGGAGGAACAATGGAAGAAGGAAAAGAAATTAAAATTGATTTGAGAAAAAATACTTTTCCAGAGAGTATAAAATCTGTTCATGAAAGGCTAAACTCTATAGGTCCCTGGGATACATTAATAACAATCTCAAATTTTGACCCGGAATTGATTTACAACGAAATTAATTTCTTTCTTCCGGGTTTATGGAAAATTGAGAAAAACATAAATCCAGAAGGATTATGGGAAGCCAAATGGAAGATGAATCCAGATGCCCATTCTCCATGGATTGATGAGAGAATTGAAATCCTCAAAAAAACATCTGACTAAAAAATAATTTTCGCGATTCCGTAATATTGACTAAATTCTAAAAATATGTTAACAATCTTTACATAACCTATAGGAATGGTAAAAATGGAGGTGGAAAATGAAAATACTCTTGATAATAATGGGAAGTGTGATAGGCTTTTTTGCTTTAATTACCGGGATTCTTTTCTTCCTCTGGTTTTACCAGGGTGGCTGTGTGTGAAGAAAATAACGAGGAAGTTTAATCCTGAAGTAAAAATCAATGAAGTGATAGAGAAAGAAAATTAATATTTGAAAAAAATAAAAGGGAATGTTAAACTTTACAGCTAATCAAAGAGGTTGACCATGGAAAAAATAAAAAAGGAAGTAGCTGTTATGTTTTCAGGGGGAATTGATTCCCTTCTGGCAGCAGTCCTTTTACAAAAAGAATTTGATAAAGTTCATTTAATTACCTTTGATAAGGGATATTTAGAATTTGGACTAAAAAATAACCTTCCAAATATTGAGAGATTAAAGAAAACCTATGGAGAAGAAAAATTTGTAAATAAAATCATAGACATAAAAGATATCCTGAAAAAAGTATCTATAAAATCCTTACTCAAAGAATACAGATATTATGGAATGGAAGTTGTATGGTGTGTTGCCTGCAGATTATCCATGAATGCCGGTGCATTAATTTATGCCCTCGAAAATAATCTTGAAGCTTATGCAGATGGTTCAAATAAAGACCAAATTCCAAGTAAAGAAAATATAATTGGCACAGCAGAAAATTTTCCAAAAGTTGTCCAAAAATTGAAGGAATTTGCTTCCAGATATTATGTCGATTTTTTAACTCCTGTTTATGATTATGGTGGTCGAGAAGAGAGAAGAAAAAAACTAAGAGAATTGGGATTTGAAATAGATTATCTAAGCATGGACAGAAGCAAAGGATTAAAAGGGATGTTAACCAAAGACTTCTTTTTCAGAACCCAACCAATGTGTTTTTCTGGCTGGTTAATTCACTGGAAAAGAAATTTATTTGGAATTCCTGTAAAACATGATGAGGAAAAAACTGTGGAATATGTAACTAAAAAACTGGAAAATGTGGTTAAAAATTATATTGAAGAATATTTCAGAAAGAAAAACATAAACATTCACGAATTAATTGAAAAAAGAAAAAAACTAAAGGAAGTTTAAAAGCATCTGGATAGCAATTTTAATCCCATGAAAATAGCAAAAGATATTACTAAATTAATTGGAAAAACCTCATAATTGGGGGTAAGAAAAAAACAGAAAGAAAAATAGAAAGATTAAAAAATTAAAAATGAAAAATCGTTATTTGAGCCAGATTGTATTCCCTGAAATCGGGAAAAAGGGACAGGAAAAGATTAAAAATGCAAAAGTAATTGTTATTGGATGCGGAGCTTTAGGATGTGCTATAGCAAATAACTTGGTAAGAGCTGGCATTGGAAAAATAAAAATTGTGGACAGGGATTTAGTGGAAATAAGCAATTTACAGAGACAGATTTTATATGATGAAGAAGATGTAAGAGAAAGAATTCCTAAATCAATAGCAGCAAAAAGAAAATTGGAAAAAATAAATTCTGAAGTAAAAATTGAAGCAATAGTAAGTGATGTGAATTTTAGAAATATTGAGGATTTAATAAAAGACTGTGATATAGTTTTGGATGGAACCGATAATTTTGAGACTCGATTTTTAATAAATGAAGCCTGTGTTAAACACAAAATTCCATGGATTTATGGAGCTGTAATAGGTGGAGCCGGGTCAACTGCTACAATAATTCCAGAAAAAACTCCATGTTTAAGGTGCATAATAGAAGAAATTCCTTCCCCTGGAAACCTGCCAACATGTGACACTTTAGGGGTTCTAAACACTATTCCAGCAGTTATAGCTTCTATTCAAACAACTGAGGCTCTTAAAATAATTGTAGAAGATAAAAACCTAAATAATGATTTAATTCTCATTGATTTATGGTCAACTTCCCGGGAAAAGATAAAAATTGAAAGAAAAAGGAATTGCCCTGTTTGTGTCAAAAAGAAGTATATTTTCTTAGAAGGAGAAGAAATATCTCATGCAACTTCTCTCTGTGGAAGAAATGCCGTGCAAATTGTTCCTCAAAAGAGAAGTCAAATTTCTTTTAAAAAATTAGAAGAAAAATTAAAACATCTGGGAAAAGTAAAATACAATGAATTTGTTTTATCTTTTAAAACAGGAGATTATGAGCTTATTGTATTTCCAGATGCAAGAGTTATAGTAAAGGGAACAACGGATATTTCCATTGTAAAAACCCTTTATGCTAAATATTTAGGGATTTAAATTTGCAGGAAATTGGAGGATAAAAATGTCTAATAAAAAAATCTTCACTCTTGTTGGAGAAAAAGAAGTTTAAGTAAAATAGAAATCGAAATACGGGATGATTTTATAAGATACTGCATATCAAAAATTTCATCGGAAAAAGAAAAGAAAAAATTAATTGAAGGTTTATCAGAAAAAATAGCCAAAAGTAGAATAACAAATCCAGATAAAAGAAAAATCGATAGAACCATTCATCAAATAGAAATAAATCTGGAGAAAAAATATATTTTAAACTGGTCACAAAAACCCATTGGAAATTTCTATGATGGTTTTGATTTAATTCTAATCTTTTCAAATTTACTTCCTTCTGAGGAAACTAATCTGAAATTTTGTCACATTATCTTTACAAATCAATTATTTGGAACATGGGATAAAAAAGACTTTCGCTACCATGCTCGTGTAATCGTATTTGGTTTTCCTTCAATAATATCAACTACCGGACTTGTGGAAGGACCCGCGAAACCAAGAGAATTTTATCTTAAAAAAACAAATGGGGATTGATCCTTTAGTTTTAAAAGAAGAATTTAAAGGAAGATTTATTGATTACGAGGACCCAAGAATTACTGAGATAATGAAAGGCTATGTAATGCAAGCTATCTTTTTCCATTTATTTGGTGACCCCTTTTGTTCTGATAAAAATTGCAGATTATACAATGCGCACTGGCAGGAAGAGGTAATACATGCACAAATTAAAAGTAAATATGAATTTTGTCCTTATCATGAAGAAATCTTAAAAAAAATTGAATCCATGCTTTAAAAATTTACTCTCTTCTTTATTTTATCTTGGAAAATCCTTTAAGATTTTATAAAATAGAAGTTCAAATCAATGAAATACGGATACCTGAGAGAAAAAATTGTCTTGTTATTTAT
>Ga0190363_1000704_pt1 | contig 19904 bp, 13 predicted proteins | sample 48721867_MG_FD_161272 | JGI IMG/M metagenome (GOLD analysis project Ga0190363, IMG submission 161272) | Hydrothermal vent microbial mat bacterial communities from Southern Trench, Guaymas Basin, Mexico - 4872-18-6-7_MG | ecosystem: Environmental > Aquatic > Marine > Hydrothermal vents >... | reverse complement strand
CCCAGACTCCTGCCGTTCTTAAATACCGCATCAACAGAGGCATCAACATTCCGTGCAAGGAAATCCCTCTTCTCCGCTTCGCTCAGTTCACGCTTCACACCCTCACCGTAGATAAAGAACCGGTCTTCCCTTCTTGGATGCCTACCGCGCCATGCATCAACGTATATCTTTGATATACACAGGTTTCTGAATCTCTCTGTACCTGTACTTGTACCTGTACCGGAGCTGGAGGCTGAGAAGACATCAGCTTCATAAATGCCCTGCGGTCTTATCCATTCACCATTCTCATTTATGCCGGCAACGCATACTCGTCCCCTCTCTGGTCTCGCAACGGCGAGCACGATAAGATTCTGCGCCTTTACCTGACTCAAAGCATCTATACGTGTGTGGTCTCGAATTATAATTATATTACTGTATTTACCAGCATGTACTCGCTTCTCGGCTGCTATTCGCGCGTTCTCTATCCTCATCCTCACCACATCGCCCTCTTTTAGCTTATCTGCAAGTTCTATTTTATCATCCCACAATGATACACGCCAGTAATCAAAGGCATCGGCGATGATGAGATCAACAACCTTCTTCTTATTCTTATCTGCTCCTGCTTCTGCTTCCCTCAGAGGTGTAATTCGCAATACCTTGCCTGTGATGCTTACCATTATCCATTACTATTTATTATTATGTTGTCATTATCATACCTGAGTAATATATTGTTATGATATTGATATGCCAGTAAATGTAAATGAGCGAGTGATAACGAAGGCAATTCGGGCGCTGAACAGGCATTTACCGGCGGAGAGGAAGACACTTGCTGCACTTCTACGTGAAGATAAACCTGCGGTTCGCGGTAGGGACAACAGCATTCAACGCATAAGAAAGGAAGAGCTAAAGAGGATCGCGAGTCTGATACCGGAAGAGGCATATCAAAAATTGCAAATCCCGGTATACATAGAACTCACTCCCGACTATGGGCGCGGGATATCAAGGATAAGAGGCAAGATAGAGTGTGAACTGGTAAGGAAGATACTGGGACTGAGCAGTGAGCGAGTACAGGGACAGGGGCAATCAGAGGATGAGATTTTTATCTATCGGGCGGATGTGAGGAAGTTGAGAAGGGAACTACAAACCACCACCCAGTATGCGTTCGTGTTCACAATGGACTAACTAAATCACCACCCTTGCCAGTATCTTGCCCTGCGGGACGTAGATAACCGAGATGCAGTCACCCTGAACGAGTTCCTGCTTTAATCCGAGTCGTAACTCATCACCAGTAGAGAAATCAGATTTCGTTATCCCATCCCCATTCAGAGACGCCCACCCTTCAAAGATATCTCCATTTATCTTCACCTCTATATCCTTAAATATCGTATCATTTATGTAATATCCGGATGTACCCGATGAAGCAGGAGCGAATGCATTTGCCACTTTTTCACCTCCCATATGAACTATTGTCAGATTGGTTGAGCCGACTTTGGCACCCGTGACCATGATATTAATCGTTGCTACCTGTGGTGTAGATGTAGACCACACATTATTATAAACGATTATAACCAGAATGGTGGCGATCACGAGAAGCACAGCAACCATCATTATCTCACCAAGTATCGGACCTATCGCTCTGACATCACCTTTCAACGCCTCTATCCCTTTCATCTCCCTAAATATGGAACTCACTTAATAAAATATATAGCTATCTCACTGTCACTGCTATGAATTTTATAAGGGATGTGAAAGGCGGATGCGTGAAAAATAATAGGAGGAGTTATTATTACCCATTTGAATTATAACTCTTATCAAAAAAACAAAAATCGAAACTCATTTTATTGGTTACCACCGAAGGTTTAGATACGGTTGCGTGAACAACAACCGGGAAGGAGGTGAGAAGATAAATAAAGATGGGGGAAATAGGGAGGCAAAGACCATTACCATTGATTGCATCTATCGCGGTGCTGGGTATCGTGCTCGTGATATCCGCGTCGGTAGCGATAGCGTCCGCGTCTGACTGGCAGCAGTTCCAGAAGGATGAGACAAATGTCGGCATAGTAAACGAGAAGATTCTCGGACGCAGTGTTAACTGGAGCGTTATGACGCATACGAATACATATATGGCAGCGGGAGTCGATGTGGTTCCAGTTGTGGCGAATAACAACGTATACATGCTCGACAGTAAGGGATACATCTGGAGCTTTGACGCCGTGACGGGTAATGAAAACGGTAACTGTTCCTATAACACCAATGCGAGCTTTCAGCTCTCAACACCGGCTTACGGTGAGGGTAAGATATTTTTCGGGATGAGCAGTGGCACAAAGAAGGGGCATGTCTTTGCGGTAAATGCAAATGATGTGACATCTAAGGTCTGGGAGCGAATGATAAACGAAAGCGAGCAGATAAACACGCCGATAACCTATGATAATGGCAAAATCTACTTCGGGACGTGGGACGGGACGTGGTGCGATACATATTCAGGAACCTACTACTGCCTTAACGCTACAAATGGGTATGAAATCTGGAACCATACCGCAGGGGCAAATAACGGATACTACTGGGCTGGCGCATGCATAATCGGTGATTACATCGTATTTGGAGATGCCCTCGGGAATATTACTGTACTTAATAAGAACACAGGCTTGCTGATTGACCAGGCGAATATAAGAAATGAAGACCCAAACGCAGCCTCGATTCGGTCGTCTGTTACCTGTAATGCGACATACCACAACGCAACCTGCGGCAGGGTTTACTTCACTGACGGCACGGTCTGCGGGTCTCCACTCACCGGGCGCCTGTGGGCTTATGACCTCAATACCACAACCGGCAAGCTCTCTTATGCATGGCACACTACCCTGAACACGTTCTCAAAATCAACACCAGTGGTTTACAACGGCAGAATCTACGTTGGCACTGGCAGTTTCCAGGCTAATGGCAGATTATACAGCATCTATGAGTCAAACGGCACGATCGAGTGGTACTACCAAACCTCGAATAACGGCGGAACTGGTGACCCTGGTATAACAGCATCTCCTGTAATCTCTGTTGATGGAGATGACCTCTACATCTACTTCACGACAAACTGTGAGAACGGCAGGCTCTACTGTATCAATGAGAGCGGTAACCTTTGCTGGTACTATGAACCTTCAGAATCAACTTCAGGCGGGGAATACATCCTCCAGGGGGTTGCGGTCTACAACAACACAGCAGGCGATGCGAGGGTGTTCTTCGGTAATGATGCGGGGAAGCTGTATGCGCTCTGGAGAGGGATATGCGGGGATGTGAACAGTGATGAGACTGTAAATATCTTCGATGTAGGAGATGTTTGGAACCGTGCAGGAAATCCAAACTATTATCTAAAGTGTCCGTGGGCTGCAGATGTAAACTCTGATAAGACAGTGAATATCTTCGATGTAGGAGATGTTTGGAACCGTGCAGGAAATCCAAACTATCCACTGAACTGCTGCTGCGATGGTTAGGAGGAAAAACAAAAATGAGAAACGTTTTGGCGGTCTTTTCCGCCTGGTTATTTCCAAACCACGGTTTAAAAGGTCCGAGGTGCAGGGGGACCTGCCCGAAAAAAAAATGTGCGAAGCAGCACGGGTATCGTGGTGAATGCACCAAATAAAAAAAGTTAGGAGGTGATAAGAGAAAAAATGAAAAGAAACGGTAGGATAGTTAGTACATCGCTTCTTGCGATGGTGATGGTGCTTGCGATGGTGCTGACGTTAAGTGTTATGCCTGTTGGAGCACAGGACCCATGGGAAGGGTATCTTGTGCCACAGAATAGTACAGGGTCCTATGGTGCTGACACATATGTTGATCTCTATGCAAACGCAACAGTAACCACCTGGATGTGGCAAGTAGATATCCACTTCGATCTGAGCTGTGTTAATATCACAAATGTGGATTTCACAGGATGTCCATATCCCATAACCCAGTGGCACTGGTTGGGACCTGATGGACATGGCGGGTACTATGTTCGTGTGATGGGGAGAAATGATAGCCATCAGCCACCCGGCATCCATAAGCTGGCAACGCTTACACTACATGGAATGTCACCTTCATACTGTGTATCGGATATCTGGTTCGATAATAACTTGGTTTCAGACCCAAACAATCAACCAGTCCAAAATTCCTACACAGACGGTACATATACCTGCGGAACACCACCTGCCCCTGAGTGGCCACAATTCCATTATGACATCGCAAACACCGGGAACTCACCATCCAGTGCACCAGACGACAACACCATAAAGTGGATCAGCGATAACATCGGTGCAGTGGCATCCTCACAGGCGATGATACTCGGCGATAAGGTCTTTGTCTATGCTGGTGATGATCTCTATGCGTTGAGTAAAGCAACCGGTGCTGTGCTCTGGAACACAACGGTAACTCCCTCAACAACATGGGGCGCATGGCAGTCTCCAGGCGTTGATGGCGATAACGTCTTCATCGGTTCTGGTTCGAATGTCTACTGTATGAACGCCAGTACCGGTGCTATTGTATGGACAACCCCGCTCCCGAACGGAACAAATGGAGTCGCGGATGTCGCAGACTCATCACCAACGATTGCGGACGGATTGGTCTTCATCGGTGACTATGTCAACGGCATCTACTATGCACTGAATGAGACAACAGGTGCAATAGACCACACATACAATGTCGGTGGTAATGCACAATCAACGGTTGCCGTGGATGGATCTGAGGGGCTTGTCTTCTTCGGGAATGGAAGCGGAAACACCGTCTTCTGTGCGTATGAACATAACAATACCATCGTATGGCAGAGGACGCTAAGTGGATATATGGGCGGATCGGTAGCGATCGATGAGGCAAATAACATCGTCTATCTAACAGCAGGTTCTAACCTTTACGCACTCGAAGAGATGACAGGAAACCTGTATTCTGGATGGACAACAAACCCACAGACAGTCCTTGCAACCTCGGACTCAACACCAGCGATTGCGTACGGAAACGTCTACGTCTGCTCAGACTGGCAGGCACCCGGTAACGCCTTCTGTTTCAATGCGTCAACAGGTGCACTCGTCTGGAACATAACCGGGTATGGTAGCTGGACGAACTCACCTGCTGCTGCCGATGATAAGATATTCATTGGAAAGATTGGAACATGGTCAGGCATGGGAACGGTTGCGCTTGATCCAGCAACAGGTGCAACTATCTGGACATCACCACTTGGAGGCTCATCACCATCAGTTGCAGAATCTGACGGTATAGTTGTGAGTATCGGTAACGACGGCAAGGTCTATGCGTTCGGAACGCCTGAGGAGGTGGGCATCACCGTAGATGCACCGGATGAATGCATACCACGCCAGTCACAGTTCCACGTAGACATAAAAGTCGATCCGAAAGGTGCTATTCCTGTCTACAGTGCACAGTATACCCTATCCTTCGACCCAACCGTGCTGAGAGCGGAGACTCAGGTCAAAGGACCGTTCCTGACTGCCGATGGCGAAGATTCCATGGTGGTAATCAACAGGATTGACAATAAGGCGGGAAAAATCGAATATTCAGAGACGAGAAAGGATACAACAACCGGTGTAACAGCCGAAGGCGTACTCGCAACGATAACATTCACGGCAATTGGCGATACCGGGACCTCATCGGATCTGAACCTGAGCGGGATAATCATATCAAACCCTGACGTCGAGCCACTTCGCTATTCGATAACGAACGACAACATCAGCATCTGCAAGAACGAGCCACCGGTGGCAAACGCGATCGTGTACGATGACTACAACAACGTGGGTTCGAAGTATCTCTGCAAGGTCTATTTCAGTGCTTCCGGTTCGTATGATCCTGATGGTAACATTACCTACTACCGCTGGGACTTCGGAGACGGTGACTACGGAACAGGCATGATAAAGGAGCATGTCTATACCTCTTGGAACTGGAACAATACAACTGGCTATGAGCCGTTCCATGCTTCGCTTACCGTTACAGATGACACTCCAGAGCCAGAGACCAAAACGAACACGACTTATTTCAATGTGACCGTCTATATCGCGGGTGATGCGAACGGTGACGGGGTGGTAAACATCCTCGATGCTTCGATGATCGGGCTCGAATGGATGCACACGTGCAACCCGCCATCAGACTGCTGGAGAGATACGGTATACGATGGAAGGGCAGACCGCGCAGACCTGAACAACGACCATGTCGTGAACATCCTTGATGCAGTGATTGTCGGAACGTGCTGGAAGCACACTGCTTGGGGCACTGTATAAACAAGTACATAGTCAGATATCAGGTAGATGATAAAAAAGATAAAAGTGTAAATGTAGAGGGGGAGGAGGCGGTTTTGTTGGCGCCCCTCCCATTTTTTTATTTGCTTCTGGAAATATAAAAATAAGAGTAAGAAAACAAAAAGGAGACGGAATGAATGGTAAGCAAACAGAGGCGAAGTAAGAGTAAGAGTAAGATGATAATGTACGGCAAAAGTATTCTGGTCTATTGCGTCCTTTTAGCGTTCATACTGCTTCCGGCGGCAGCTTCCGCAATAGCTTCCACACCTGAAGTCAGTGTTGTTCCCGCAGTCATCAATACCAATGTGGGTAACCGCTTTACGATAAACGTCACAGTGAGCCCGGCAGGAAATGAGATATATGGTGCACAATGCACCCTCCGTTTCGACCCTTCTATCTTACAGGTGGTTAAACAGACAAAAGGAACATTTTTGTCTCAGGATGGTGCGAGCACAGTCGAAGTTAAGAACAGTTTTAACAATGCACGTGGAACCGTTGAATACGGTGAGACACGAGTAGGTGTTAAAAATGGTGTAGAAGAGCCGGGAACACTAACTTCTATCTCGTTCGAGGTAGTCGGGACTGGAACAAGCGACTTAGAGCTCCTCGATGTGATAATGAGTGACCCACATGCGGAAAGCATTAAAACCGTCGTTAATAATGGCAGTTGTGTTGCGGGAGGCGGAGAGACGTCAACTGAGACACCTACACCTACAGCGACTGCCACTGTAGAGACCCCCGCAACTACTACACCTTCATCAACGACACCACCGGCAGATATAATGCAGACACACACACCTACATCAAGTCCAACAGAAACACCAAAAACCTCGATACCTGGTTTTGAAACTGTATTGAGCATCTGTGCACTTTTATTAGTAATCGTAACAAAATCGGAAATGAGGAGGGGATAAAATAAAAATGTTGAAGAAGAAGATTTTAGCGGTGGCATTTATTGCCATAACGATTGCAGCAGCAGTAGTAGCAGCAGCGAGTGTAACTGCGAGCGTAAGCGTAACTCTATCAACCTGTGGTGACAATGCGACAGTGAACGTTGAACCTCAGAATGTGGCAGTCTCAACTGGAGATAGGTTTACCGTGAATATAAGCGTTGATACAGGGGGGAACGAGGTCTATGGTGCACAATACACCCTCCATTTCGACCCTTCTATCTTACAGGTGGTTGACCAGACAAATGGAACATTCTTAAGTCAGGATGGCGCGAGCACAGTCGAAGTTAAGAACAGTTTTAACAATACACGTGGAACCGTTGAATACGGTGAGACACGAGTAGGTGTTAAAAATGGTGTAGAAGAGCCGGGAACACTAACTTCTATCACGTTCGATGTGGTTGGAACCTGTGGCTCTACCGACCTGATGCTGAGCGATGTGATATTGAGTGACCCACATGCTGAAAGCATTAAAACCGTCGTTAATAACGGACATGTGACGATTGGTTTTGATACCGGTCCCGGGACATATCCAAGCATCATGGGCGTTCATAGAGGCGAGTTCACTCCTCACAGGGATATCACCGTCAGTCACATTTATACGTATCCATGCAAAGGAACAGGCGGACACACTGAATACATTGAAATTCGGGGTGGCGGGATAGACATTAACAAGACGTGGAACGGCTATCAAAGCGCAGATTACCACTACATAACCTTTGATGAACCTGTTGTTCTAAAAGCAAATACCACTTACAACTACGAGATTAGAACGGGTTCATATCCGCAGATACACCATGTGCCGTACATAAATAATACAATCGGGAACATCACCTGCACTGAATTCATAGATGCAAACGGAAAGAGATACAATGGCTGGATACCCGCGATTGCACTATGCTAAGCTAAAAGTAAAAATGGGAATGGGAATGAAAATGAAAATATACGAAAGCGGTAAATATGCGTGGGCAGGATCAAGATCAATAGCGTTGACACTGATCGCAGTCATATTTACTACTGTATTTCTTGTACAAATAACCGGAGCAGCGTCTACAATAATGTCTGCAACAATAAGTGTTGAGCCCTCGTATCAAAAGGTATCTCCCGGAGAGATGTTCAGCATGAACATCTCGATAGACCCGAAGGGCGAGGAGATATACGGTGCACAGTATGAACTCAACTTCGATCCAGCGATCTTACAGGTGGTAGAGCAAACGAAGGGGGACTTTTTAACGCAGGATGGTGCAAGTTCTATCGAGGTTACAAACAAATTCAACAATACTGCTGGACGTGTTGAATATGGAGAGACGCGGATGGGCGTAGAGAACGGCGTGACTGGTACTGGAGTGCTGGCATCAATAACCTTCAGGGTCGTTGGCGCTACGGGAGGAACAGACCTTATTCTATCGAACGTGACCCTGAGCGACCCCACAGCTCAACCAATCCCGGGGGTAGGAGTTAACAATGGTGCGGTGACTGTTGAGACATCTGTAAATGTAAATACGACGGTGAGCATTGAACCAAAAAACACGGCAACATCACCAGGAGATGTGTTTGTCATCAACGTAACCATAGATCCAGCAGAAAACGAAGTCTATGGTGCACAGTATGAACTCAACTTCGATCCAGCGATCTTACAGGTGATAGAGCAAACGAAGGGGGACTTTTTAACGCAGGATGGTGCAAGTTCTATCGAGGTTACAAACAAATTCAACAATACTGCTGGACGTGTTGAATATGGAGAGACGCGGATGGGCGTAGAGAACGGCGTGACTGGTACTGGAGTGCTGGCATCAATAACCTTCAGGGTCGTTGGCGCTACGGGAGGAACAGACCTTATTCTATCGAACGTGACCCTGAGCGACCCTAATGCCACACGCATTGATGCCTTAATCAATAATGGTAGGGTTGTTATAGGAGGCATGCCACCCTGCGAAGCGATCATTTCAATCCCAAATATTACCTCAACCGTTACAGCTTCTGCTCCGATTGAAATCAAAAATGCCACAAATATCGGGTCGTGCGATTTAACGCTCTTCTTTGATCCATCTGTTGTGCGTGTTTCAAATGTTTCGGGCGGTGACTTCGACTTTATCTTCTCAAACTTAGAAAATACAACAGCAGGATCTATTCGAATAGCTGCATTTCAGGGACCGAGTGCTGGACTAAATGATAACGTGGTGGTTGCAAATGTGACGTTTATGGTGGTTGGCAGTGTTGGGTCATCAACCCCACTCACACTCGATGTTACAACCCTGAAAGATGCCAGCCCCGCGTGCAATCCGATTCCTTACACTATCGAGAATGGGAAGTTTACGGTATTCTTAAATGGAGATGTAAACGGAGACGGCGTGGTTGATATTGCAGATTGCATGTATCTTGCGAAGCACATCCTGGGTGTAACCGGGTTTGAGCATATTATTGAGGATGCAGCAGAGGTGAACGGAGACGGCGTGGTTGATATTGCAGATTGCATGTATCTTGCGAAGCACATTATTGGAATCGCAGGTTTTGAGGAGCTTAAGTGAGAAGAGATGAACAAGATAGGGATAGGGGGTTGGTTGATATTGGTACTGGGAATAGGCCTGGCGGGTTTGTTTTTGACACCCATAGTTATAGCGAAGGGGTGCAAGATTTCAGTTGAAGATTTCGAGGTTGAAAGTGAGGGGAACGTTAATGTGGCGATAAAAATAGAAAACGGGGTAAATGTTGGGTCACTGGATCTAACGCTCTTCTTTGATCCATCTGTTGTGCGTGTTTCAAATGTTTCAAATGTTTCGGGCGGGGACTTCGACTTTATCTTCTCAAACTTAGAAAATACAACAGCAGGATCTATTCGAATAGCTGCATTTCAGGGACCGAGTGCTGGACTAAATGATGACGTGGTGGTTGCAAATGTGACGTTTATGGCGGTCGGCAGTGTTGGGTCCTCAACCCCACTCACACTCGATGTTACAACCCTGAAAGATGCGAGCCCCGCGTGCAATCCAATCCCCTATTGCATCGAGAATGGAACACTTGTTATCTACCAGTGCAAGGATCGGTCAGAAGATGAGGGTGGAACTGGTGGAGGGGGTGGAACAGGGTATACCACATCCTCGAGTACATTGAGTACAACAACAACTCCAGCACCCTCACGTGTAATGATCACAGAACCAGAACCAGAACCAACTTTACCTGCTCCTGTTCCCCCAGGCTCTAACTCTATTGAAAGTCCCGGTCCTTTATCTAATGAAGAGAAGATAGAAAATAAAAATAGAGAACTCACTTCCATGAGTAAAGGAAATGTTCTGTTTATAGCAGCACTGCTTGTGGTATTTATTCTGGGGGTTACAGTTACAGGCTATTATATCTATTACCGGAAGTCAAGAAGGTGATGGGACAGGCATCAGATATGTGTAACAAGAATGAAAAAAGTTAGGAGGTGATAAGAGAAAAAATGAAAAGAAACGGTAGGATAGTTAGTACATCGCTTCTTGCGATGGTGATGGTGCTTTCGATGGTACTGACGTTGAGTGTTATGCCTGTTGGAGCACAGGATCCATGGGAAGGGTATCTTGTGCCACAGAATAGTACAGGATCCTATGGTGCTGATACATATGTTGATATCTATGCAAACGCAACGGTAACAACATGGATGTGGCAAGTGGATATCCACTTCGATCTGAGCTGTGTTAATATCACGAATGTGGATTTCACAGGATGTCCATATCCCATGACCCAGTGGCACTGGTTGGGACCTGATGGACATGGCGGGTACTATGTTCGTGTGATGGGGAGCCGTATACTGGGGAACTATCAGCCACCTGGCATCCATAAGCTGGCAACGCTTACACTACATGGAATGTCACCTTCATACTGTGTATCGGATATCTGGTTCGATAATAACTTGGTTTCAGACCCAGACAATCAACCAGTCCAAAATTCCTACACAGACGGCACATTCACGTGTATGGCACCGCAAGAGACATTCAGTAAAGAACTCGTTGAGGGCTGGAACCTGATTTCGCTGCCGTTGACGAATACGACAAACATGACTGTGGCAAACATAATGAGTTCTATAAGCAGTAAATATGATGCTCTGTACAGATACGATGCCTCCATACATAGCTGGGTGGCGCTGAGTTCATCAGATACAATGGAGAACGGTGTCGGATATTTCATACACATGACCTCTGCGGGGACATGGACATACAGCGGCAGTGCATACACCGCAATGGACATCGCGCTGGAACCGGGCTTGAACATGGTCGGCTGGGTGAACACGAGTGCAGACCTTCCAGACGCACTGAATTCGATTGCTGGTAACTATCGGTACGTAGCGAAGTGGAATGCGACGGCGCAGAGCTACGAGGTGTATGTGGCAGGTGCACCAGCAGCGTTCAACGACTTCACAATGATGGAGCGTGGCGAAGGATACTTCATTGTGGCAACAACGAACTGCACGCTGACATACCCGTAGCGTAACCATAGGCGTAGGCACAGGTATGATAAAAAGATAAAAGTGTAAATGTAGAGGGGGGAGGAGGTGATTTTGTTGGCACTCCTCCCATTTTTTATTTGCTTTTGGAAATATAAAAAGAAGAGGAAGAAAACAAAAAGGAGACGGAATGAATGGTAAGCAAACAAAGGCGAAGTAAGAGTAAGATGATAATGTACGGCAAAAGTATTCTGGTCTATTGCATCCTTTTAGCGTTCATACTGCTTCCGGCGGCACCTGTGGCTCTACCGACCTGATGCTGAGCGATGTGATATTAAGTGACCCATTAACACGAACGATTCCTGTTGCGGTCAATATAACGGATGCTAAAAGAAAAAAACGTAAAAATCTGTATAACATGATCAGTGGTTGTAGAAGGAGCAGTGATGCGAAATGAACGAAAGGGGTCTCACAGCAATAGCAATAACCTTGCTGATGTTATCACTATTAGCACCGACAATCGCGCTTTACAATCAAACAGAAGAAGAATTGAATAACTCAAAAAGCATTACAAATACAACAATGCCTGACCTCTTCGTGAAGGGCATCTCCGTATCGCCTCCGCTCTATCAAAACGAAACCGCACGGATAAATGCGACGATCAAAAATAACGGCACTGACTCAGGCAAATTCAACGTCTCTTTTCTGGTTGACGGTGCACTAAGAGAAGAAAAGGCAATTGAAGCTTTAAACGAAAACGAATACAGGCTGATATCTTTCGATTGGACGCCCGACACAGCTAAAAATTACCGCCTGAAAATCATTGCCGATGCAAACAACGAGATAAACGAATCTAATGAGACGAACAACGAGCTTGAGATTGAAGTCTCGGTGCTTATGCGGATAACAGTAGTGATAAAGGGTTCTGGGGGGGATATTCATATCCAAAGTTTGTCTTTAGAGGCAAACGAATCCATACTGAATGCAACCGCTATCGCATGTGGAGAACAGAATATTACATTTGATTTGAGTGATGCCAATGGTAATATAACAATTGATGGTATGAATAATCCGAAAATGTTCTTGTATGACGAAGAGAGGGAGGAATGGACTGAAACCGGGCTCAATCACGAACTGGAAGACCATGATATCATCGGCTGGAGCGATAAAAACGACCTGCCGCTGATGCTACCGGATATAACGCCTGAAAATCTTACGATTGCAAGTTTCGACGGCATGGCATATACAAACGTGACGAATGAGATCGAGGTAAGAATTAGAAATGATGGACTCGTCAATGCCTCTAACTTCACCTCTCTATTCAAAGTGAATGATGAAATCATGGACGAAATAAAAATAGAATCATTGAATCGAACGCAAAACAAATCCATCTCCTTTTACTGGACGCCAAATACTACTGGAGTCTATTCCCTTACCGTTGAACTCGACCCGGAAAATAATATCTCAGAATCAAATGAGACGAATAATAATATCACACTAAATGTGACCGTAAGAGCAGTCTCGATTATCCGTATCCCAACCGATTACCAGACGATTCAGGAGGCGATAGATAATGCCCCGCCTGGAAGCACGATAATTATTGAGGATGGTGAATATCCCATCAATGACAACGAACATACCATCAGAATAGAGAACAAAAAACTTCTCTGGATAATTGGAGGCAAGGGTGTGAGGCTCATAACAGACTCGGGTACAGTCGGTGATTTAATAAGGATAAAAGGTTCTGAGCAGGTCACACTATCCGGGTTCACTGTTGGCGTTGAGAAGAGTGCGAAGAATAAGAAGCGAAATATCGTCATCAAGGATTCAAACGAAATTAGATTGAGCAATCTCACGCTTTACAATTATGCAACGGAAGGGCTGACTATTGAACATATACCCCTGACAATATCAAACGCGAGTAACTGCAAGATTGAACGCTGTAAATTTACTACCGGGGATAGCAGTGCCTATGATTTAATAATAGGTTCAGGATCAAAGGGTAATATAATCGAGAATTCAGATATAAATTCAATTTTTATGCAAAACACAACCAATAACATCCTCCGTAATAGTATCATCCATAAAATCTGGGTTGGTGGGAATGATGTTTATAGCTGGTCACCAGTGGAATATTACAGTGATAATAATACAATCTGCAACAACGAGATTTACAGTATCTCTATGCAGGGAGACAATAATACCCTCTATAACAACACAATCGTCTCGCTTGGTATGCGTATGCGCTCTTGCCCCTTTGGTGGAAACAATAATAACATCTACCTAAACAACATATTCGGGATAGGACGGGCAGGCGTCCGGGGTAATAACATCTGGAACTCCACAGTTCCCCTAAATTACAGTTACAATGGGACTACATTTACAAGTTATGTGGGTAATTTCTGGTACGATTACAGCGGTGCAGACAATAATAGCGATGGTATTGGTGATAGTCCATATAAGGTATGCGATAGCAATTACGATTATTATCCGCTGATAGAACCTTACGGATTGACGTTTGATCTCGCAGTAACGGCGATTACAAGACCCTGTAAAATCTATGCAAATAGAACGAATACGATACTTATTACGGTTATGCGAAGAGGGACATATCTAACTCCAGAGGATGTGAGTGTGAACTTCATGGTGGATGATACCGAAGTTGATTCAAAGACTGTCAGGATTGTCTCGGGGGCAAACATTGTAAGACTTGCATGGACGCCTCTTAGTGTCGGTGATTATAAGCTGGGTGTTGAGGTGCACCCGGAAAAGACGTTGATAAGAGAGATGAATGATACAAACAATAGATTCGAGATTGATGTCACGGTCTCATCACCGTTATTTGATTATACCTATAACATAAGCTCTGCACTTGACTTCTTGAGGAATGAACAGCTTGCGACAGGCGCTATATGGGATTTTGAGAACTCCGCTCGGGCTGCACTCTCAATCATCTCTGCCGGTGAGGACCCATCGGTATGGAGAGCTCCTGGAAAATATACATCGTCGCTCATCGGTTATCTGCGCACTGAGCCCGGAAAGATCGTGGAGACGGGAATGGATCCGGTTAAAGTGATCGGGGAGGCAGACCTTGCGAGGATGGTCATGGTTATATCCGCGATCGGGCAGGATCCGACAAACTTCGGAGGGGTCAACTATCTCACGATGCTGAAATCATACCATGATGGCGAGCAGTTTGGCGAGCGTGATGACGTTAAGGATGACGCATTTGCAATCCTCGCACTTGTTGCTTGTGGCGATAAAGACATAAGAACAAAAGATATGATTACGAACACTATCCGGTATATCAAAGCAAGACAGAACGATGATGGTGGATGGCGTTCATTTAGTGTGGAGAGCGATGTCAGGACAACTTCGCTCGTTATCCAGGCGCTTATCGCCGCGGGAGAGGATAAAAATTCCGAAACGATAACGAAAGCACTGGATTATCTCAGGAAAGCACAAGTAGACGATGGCGGGTATTCTGACGTGATAAGCACCTCTTATGCAATACAGGCATTCATCGCCGCGGGAGAAGACTCATCAAATTACACCAACACAATTGAACATCTGCTGAGTCTGCAACAGCCAGATGGGTCGTTCAACTACACCACAAATATGTCATTCTTCCCACCGCGAATGACGATATTCCCGGTCTTTGCACTCTGTGGCGAGCCGTATCCGGTGATGGTAAAAACGACGAGTGGAAGTTACGAACTGCCCGATGTCTCTGTCCACGACGTCGTAACCGATGATGAAATCATCGTGAATACATCTTGCACGGTCAGAGCAGACATAAAAAGCAATGGCGGTATATTTTATGCCGACCTGCTCGCAGATGGCGAGTTCGTTGCGAGGAAGCAGGTATGTTCCGTGTGGCATGATTCTTTAACACCGGTATCTTTCACATGGAAACCCACTACTACTGGACTTCACAATCTAACCATATTCGCTGATTCGATGGATAATATTACGGAATCCGATGAGGGGAACAACAATGTAACGATAGAAGTGAATGTGACACTTCCAGACCTGTATCCTGCGGTAATAACGCCACCTGAGAATGCCTTTGTGAATGTAACGAACATCGTGAACTGCGTGATAAAAGGCAGAACCAATGAGCACTTCAATGTAACGCTTGAAGAGGCAGATAGTGGGGAAGTCATAGGCAAGCAGCGGATAGAAGGGATACGCAATAATGAGACCTTATCTTTTAAATGGAGTCCATCAGCGAACAGAACCTATAACCTGAGACTCGTGGTGGATCCAGAGGAAGAGGTGCGTGAACGTGATGAAGATAATAATACACTGGAGGGGGTGGTAAATGTGCTTCTTCCGGACATGATTCCAGTATCAATCACCGCAGATGAAATCTTTGTAAACGCAAGGAATAAGGTGCATGTGACGGTTGAAGGCATGGCAGAGTGCTTCAACGTATCTCTGATTGAGAATGGCACGGTGGTGGGTAAGACCACTAATGTTACGTGCTATGGCACGGAGAATGTTACCGTTTACTGGAAGCCGACCGCAGTGGGCAATCATACGATAACCGCGTTTGTGGATTCGAATGGCGATATAGAGGAGACAAACGAGAGAAACAATAATCTCACTGGGACATTTGAGGTTCTGCAACCCGACCTTGTTCCGGTTACGATTGAGCCAGGTGTTTATTACATAGATGAGTATAATGACGTGAATATTGGTGTGAATGGCACGGCTGAGAACTTCAATGTAACACTTCTCGTGAACTACACGGGCGTTGACAGAAGCGGGGGTTTGAGCTTCTTGATTAGACCTGAGATAAATCAAACGCCATGTGGGGCGATAAAAATACCGGCAACAGAATTGGATTCAAATTCAAACTACACCTGCAACATAACCGCGCTCAAGGACAAGGACAAGTATGAGTGGAGCTGGGAAGATATAAAAAAGCTTGACCTTGAGATAGGCTCGGTGAGCGAAACCGGTATAGTTGACAGGAACGACTCATGGGGTATTGATTATGTAGCTCTTATTGTGAACTACACGGGGGATAGGAATAATACGCTGGAATTAGCCCCTCGTAATGTTACTTCTGCCGGTAACTGGAGCAACACAACCAGTATACTTAAACCGGATGGAGCTTATGCCAGGACCGGGAATATAACCACGGTCAAGCTTGAGATGCAGGACCCTCACCCCTCTGCAGGGGGAAACATCACATCTGTTGCTGTGCTTCTGAAAGGATATGCCTCAAATATGCACACACCACCTGGATACAACTACAGCTTCCACCTGAAGAAAGAGGAAGTTAATACATATAATCGCACAATCAAGTTTGGATGGGTCCCATGGTATGAAGGTATATACAACCTGACCGTATTTCTCGACTCCTCTAACAATGTAAACGAGACGAACGAGACAAATAACATTTTGAGCAAAGAGGTACTCGCAACGAAGCGGATAAAGCTCGAGCTTACTTCGCCTGTGGGTGGCGAGACATGGAAAGGTATTCAGAACATCACCTGGAATGCATCTTACGAGACTGCGCTTCCTTCAACTGAACTCCGAATTGACATCTTCTACAGCCCTGACCGTGGCTATCGCTGGATACCAATTGCAACAAATGAGACAAACGATGGCATGTATGCGTGGGATACGGGGAATGGGGAGGCGCCGGCAGACCCTCCGGATGGAGAGTATATGATAATGATTCTTGCACACCCGTGTTGTGAAATTTCATGGGACAGATCGCATCAGTATTCTTATGGCGAAATATTAATGACACTTGCGCAATCAAACAAGCCATGGGCAATGGATATGTCTGATATATTCCGTATTTATAATAATGAAGTGGGCATGGAATGGGGTTCCTTCCATGCAAACGCAGGCTATGCACCCTGTAATGGACCTGATTCACCAGAGATTGCATGGGTGAGCGAAGACATCGGTGCATCTTCATCTTCATCACTCATCGTTGCAGATGGAAAGGTGTTTGTATATGCAACGGGAGAGCACGGTGAGATGCAAAGTGGCAGTTACACATACTTGGTCGCACTGGATCAGTCAAGCGGGAAGGTGCTGTGGGCAACAGGAATAGCTCCAGAAGAGCTTGGTTCATGGTCAACACCGGCATATAAAGACGGTAGCATCTTTGTGGTTTCGGGGGGATACCTCTATCGCATCAATGCCAATAACGGTGGTATCGAATGGAAATACCCCATTGGTCTTTCGGTTGATGCCAGTCCCGCAGTCACGAGAAGAGCTATCTATGTGGGGGACTGGAGTGGACGTCGCTACTACTGCATAAAAAACAATCGCACCGAGCCCAGAGAGCTATGGAACTTCTCAGTAGAGGGGCGTGCTCAAGCCACACCGGCAGTAGAATATGGGAACGTGTATCTTGGCAGTTTCAGTAGTTACTGTGGGGGCAACTGTCAGAGCAGGGCATTCTGTGTGGATGCGGTCAATGGGACCGAGATATGGAGTACTCCTACCGGTGATGTATGTGGTTCCATCACGGTTGCTGATGGCATCGTGTACTTCACCACTTACGGAGGCGATACGGTTTATGCTCTCGATGCGTTCAACGGCAGTGTGGTCTGGAAGAAGCATATAGGATGGAGCGATTCAACTCCTGCATACTATTCACCACCAAGATCAAAATCAACAAGAAGCTACATCTATGCGGTAATTGTGCATGGTTTTATGGAGCCCGCAGACCTTCATTGCTTCGATGCGAAGACGGGCGAAGAGATCTGGAACACCAGAGGTAAGGGGGGGAAATCAGGCATTGGCTACTGGACAGCATCGCCTGTTGTGACAGGTGATGGCAAGGTCTTTGTCGGCAACCCCTCTACGTTATCCTGTCTTGATGCATTCACCGGAGATGTGATATGGCAGTCGTATGGTGGACCGTCACCTGCTGTGGTGAACGGATTTGTTTATACCGTTCATCAGGGCAGGGCTCTCGCATACGGAAATGGAACGCTGCCGGACCTTACCGTAAGTGCGGAAGCACCTGATAAGTACGTGTACGTTGTGGGAAAGAAGGGTAATATAACTGCTAAGATAGAAAATATCGGGAAATCCAACGTAACTAAAAGTTTCAAGGTTGAGCTTCGGGAGAAGGGGAGGGTGATTGGTGAACAAACCGTTAAGCATCCGTTGAATATCGGCGAGCAAAGAACTATTACATTTGATTGGATTCCCTCAAGTTCCGGGAGCCACACCCTCATAGTAGAAGTAAACCCACCGCCTGGCAATGTAACAGAGTCAAATCCGTGGAATAATACCGCGAATGTAAGTGTTGAGGTGAAGGATAACAAGCCCGACCTTGTGACAAAGATTGAAAAGGTATCGCCAAATCCCGCTTATGTCGGGGATACGGTCACGGTGGAAGCGAATATAACGAACATCGGGAATGAAACAAATGAGTCATTCTGGGTGAGGTTCAGTGTGGATGGTGTGGAGGAGAACATGAATTGGACATCCTTAGAGGATAACGTGCGTCTCTTAAATTTTACGTGGAATGCTACTAATAGCGGAGTATATAACCTTACGGTTGATGCAAATCCGCGCGATAGATTGACAATAGAGAATGAAGTGACCTGGACAAATAATAACGATTCGATAGTGGTGGAAGTGAAGCCGAGACCAACCCCAACACCAACACCAATGCCTGAAAAACCCGGCTTTGGACCCGGTGGTGGAGGTGGAATTGGCGGTGGCACCGCAGGTGGGATCGGCGAAGGAAGTGGAGCCGGCGAATCGGGCGCGGGCGAAGCGGGCGGTATGCAAATACCAGTAAATGCAAGCGCTACGGAACCGGTGAAGAAGGAGAAACAGGTCATGGGCTATCCATTTGGCAATGCCACCTCCGGCGCGTCCGGCGGTGGGGGAACGCTGCCTTTGATTCTCATTGCGCTCATCACATTAGCAGTAGCTCTGTTCTATTTCGGCTATTATCGAGAGAAAAGGACACATAAAAAACACAGGAGTAGGAACAAGAAATGAAATACATGAAAGAATCGGGAGGGAATCGAGGTCGTGGTGAACGAGATGACGACCCGCTGAGTGGCGTTGCCAATCTGTTCGACGTGGCGATGGTGTTCGCGCTCGGAGTGATATTGATGCTGCTGATGTATCTCAGCATACCTGAAGTGCTGACACAGACAGATATAACAATAGTGAAGAACCCGGGTCAGCCGAACATGGAAGTGATAGTTAAGAGCGGGAAGCGAATCGAGAAGCTGGATATGATGAATGAGACGCTGCAAACGGAAGTTGTGGGTGAAATAGGGCGGATAT
>Ga0190363_1000703_pt1 | contig 19929 bp, 16 predicted proteins | sample 48721867_MG_FD_161272 | JGI IMG/M metagenome (GOLD analysis project Ga0190363, IMG submission 161272) | Hydrothermal vent microbial mat bacterial communities from Southern Trench, Guaymas Basin, Mexico - 4872-18-6-7_MG | ecosystem: Environmental > Aquatic > Marine > Hydrothermal vents >... | reverse complement strand
AACAACTTTTACCTTACCTGATTCGAGCATGTTAATTGTTTTCAAAACAGTTTTTTCTAATCCCTTTATACTAGTATTATTAACTATAGCTGTTTCTTTACTCTTTAAAATACTAACAACAACCTTGGGTTCACTTATCGCTACACCTAGGCTTCCATAGGCTACATTTTTTGAAATAATATTGTAAAATCCGAGGTGAAGTCTTGCTGATGATTCTACTATAACTTTACTATGCAATATGCTCCCTACATGTCAACTGTTTTTCTTGTGAAGAGGGGTTTTTCTTGTATGTAGTTTTTACCTATGGTTAAAGCTTCTTCTGCTTTTGAGAGTTCTATACCCAGGTAGAATGCATGGGATAAGGAGGAAATAAGGCCTCTTCTAAGAATTTCATCTCTTATTGCTCTAGCTGTTTTACCTTTGATAAGTATTTTGCCTTTCTTACCTATGTATAATGCTTCAATACATTCTTCATTGTGATTTACTCTTATTTTAAATACGCCTAGAGGATCAAGCTCGTATTTTGCCTCTTCCTTAGCAGCTTCAACCACTGTAGCTCCCTCTGTTTCCAGTGGTGTTTCTACTTTTCTTTTATCCTTAAGTATGAGTAAGTCTATGCCTAGGTCTTTTGGTGGAGATTTTTTAAGCCATGCTAATGAAGCCATTCTGGAAGCTATTGAGGCTTCAAGTGTTGAGTAATGTGCTTTAGGACTTTTCTCAACAACAAGAACTATGCTTACACCTAACTCTAAAGCTAACATAACCATTAATGCATTAGAACCTACAGTGTCTGCATCTAGTAGTTCAACAACATTACCTATACCCATAAGTGTAGGTGTATTCTTATACTTCTCCTTAAACCTATGATAAGCTAGCAAAGATTGAAAAGTGCTTACCGAATTTATAGGGTCAAGTATGGGGTCTGCAATAACCTTTTTAACACCTAGCCTTATAGCTTCACTGATGTTTGCTTCTAAAAGCTTCAGTTTTTCTTGAGCTGTTTTAGGCATTACACTGCTTCTTGAATCATATGCTATAACAACCGAAGGTATATCTTCAACATATTTAGCTACTTTCTCAATATTTCCAGCTTCTAAACTTAAAACCATATCTGCACCGGCTTCGGTGCCTGCAATAATTTCGCTTGGAATAATAGAATCTACTGCTATTGGTATCTGCAATTCCTTCTTAAGAAACCTAATAGTTTCTCTTACTTTTTCAGGTCTTGAAACACCTGCTTCAAAACCTATGCTTAAGATCTCAGCGCCTTCGCTTACAAGCTTATTTGCTTTCTTAAGTAAAGCATCTTTGGATAGTGTATGTGCCTCAGTTATTTCAGCCATTACACGTATAGGCGGCGGCAAAGTAGGTACAATAATGTTCCCAACTATTATGTGTTCTTTTTCGATAAGAGATTTTTCTAAAGATTCAAGCATTTTCTTAGAAGCTGTTTGAAGCTCGTCTTCTAAAACTTTATCTGCGGGTTCATCAGGCGAAAGTTTAGGAATCTCTTCTAAACTTAAAACTAAAGGTAGGTCGGATGCTTGTAAAGGCCCTTTAACAGCTTTAACACCTAATTCTTTCTCTATAGCCTTAGCTGAACCCATGGATGCTCCAGGTATCATTATTAAATCATATTTCTTACAGTCTATACCAAGCCCTTTAAGGTAGTTGGCTATAAGCTCAGTGTTTGCAAGAGCAGCAACAGTTACGGGAAGTGCGATTACATCTACTTCATGTGGTAAAGGTTTTTTCAGCATTTTCTTAATTATGGGTTCAGCCAGCTTACCTGTAACTATCAGTATTCTCAAACCAAATACACACCCATGTGCGTATCGAGTATATTCTAACACGCTTTAGCGTTTTTTAATTCTTTCTCACGATACTGCCAAGCCTATCATATTTAACCTCTAATACATATTTTATATTTTCAGCATTTCTAGGTACGATAAAAATTTCCACCTTATCCCTGTAATGTTTTGCGGCATTTTCAATAAGTATCTTAGCTATTAAAAATTTTTTCTTCTTCATATCCCATACTTTAACATGGTTTTTAAGCCATGGTTTAGAGTATTTCCCAACAATATTGCCGAAATCCATACCGAACAGGAATATTTTCTTAGCACCAAAGTGTAATGCTAAGTATAATGCTCTATCACCATCAGTAAATCCGCCATAATTCTCTAAATAACCCCATGGTATGAGTTGTGTTGTTCCCAAAACTTTACCCTTAAATTTAGGAACATACTTAAGAACCTTTAAAATATTGTCCCCATGTCCGTGAACTACAATAATGCTACCGTAAGCTAGCGCTTTTAAGATAGGTTCTATTCTTCCGTCAAGATCCGTAACTATTATGTTAGGGATAATGTTTTTCTCAATTAGAGCTTCTGAAGCCCCATTAGCTGCTATAAATACGGTTTCACCATAGAGCAGTTTAACTCTCAGTATGCTTTCTTCCAAGCTGGGTCCTGCACCGAAAATGAAAACTTTTTTCCCATAAATCAGATCCTTTAACGTTTTCAATACAAGCGCATTCCATGTAGAAGGTATAATGTCATTTAGTATTTCTGAGCAACGATAATCCTCTAGGGTATTTATTTTTAAATGTTTTAAAACAGTTCCATAGTACTGTAAATTAATATCCTTAAGCATTTCCATGCCACATCTTACCAGTATGTAGGCTCAAAGCAAAATATTGTTGGAAATTTATATATTTTTGCTTCAAACTACACTGTTTTTGACAACACCATAGATGATGCTCTATGGTGTTTTCAAACATTACCACTAAACATTCGATAGCTATTATTGCTGCCTGGGCTATTATTGTAGTTTTATGCTTACCTTACGCTTTAAACCTAAGTAAGGTCTTAGTTTACAAGGAAGAAGCATTCTTACCCGAAAATGTTGAATCTATTATAGTTAAAAACATAGTTGAAGAAAAATTTAAAGGCAAGGAAGAAGTTGAGGGTGTAGACTTAGCTATTATAGTTAAGGGTGTAGATCCTCGAAGCAAAAATGTTGAAGAAACATATAGAGTTTTTAAAGATAAAACAGCCGATGTTGCTGAAGAGGTAAACAGTATTTATGATATATTATGGGATGCGCAAGAGGAATATGACGAATTTATTCAAAATATTACAAAAGAATTAAAAGAAGACATTAAGGATAGGCTAAAGGAAAATGTTTCCGATCTCCATGAGGCACTATATACGCTAAGAAATAATACAGTAGATTTTGAAGAAGCTTACTTAAACTTAACAGATGAGCTACATGAGTTACACGATAAAATATATGATGTAAAAGAAGCTATAATAGATTTTGACAGAGAATACTCTAAAATCTATGAAGAAACTGTAAACTTACACAAGCTAATGTATGATTTAAAAGACTTTATTTTAATAGTAAATGACTCATATGGTGAGGTTTTAAGCAATATAACAGAACTACATGCTACAGTTCATCAAATAGCATATCTCATAACTTCATATAACAACCTGTACTATAATACGTCACTGCTTTACGCATTTACCTTATGGGATACTACAAGAGCTCACTACTACCTATTATATGCTACCGATGCCTACACTAATCCTCCACTAGATTCTACAGACTTAGAAACAGTAACATATTACACTAATGTCTCTATAATTGAACCGGAATTATGGCCTGTCGACCCTACACTAGCTAATACAACATACTACTTCATACTCAGCAAGCATACGTTTGCACCACAGCTAGCTGAAGATAAAGACTTCATTGATTTATCATTAGAAATAGCAAGCAATATAATTATTCAGCAGGTTCCGCAAGATTTCCAAAGCCAAGCAGTTACATGGATCAACTGCTTTGCGGAAACATATAATACTACATTATATTCTTGGAAGAAACAATACGGAGTTAACGAATTATGGAATAGCTATATTTACATACCCGGAGAGCACCCTCCATTAACGTCTTATACTTCGCAGCTGCAGAATTTAACCACTATTCTATATTTAAGAAATGAAAGCATTAGTAATGCTGTACAAAAATTCACTTACACTATGGCACCGATAATAGCCAGTAGTACAGGTTTGCCTCAAAATGTCGTTGAAACAATTCTCTATAAAGCATATGAAATAGGGGAAAATCCGTCAAACGATAGTATAGAAAATGCGTTAGTATACGTTTTCGAACAACTAGATATTCAAGCACCTTTCAACATAACTCAACTAGTACCTTACCTGTACGAAATTGGTCCATCTCCTCCTCCAGAAACTTTACATAGTATTACTAGAGATGTTCTATGTCAAATACTTAAACAGTATATTTTAGAGTACGGATTATCGGAAACAATACTTAACTACATCATATTTTCGGTTTCACAAAAACATCCTTTAGATGCTAATGAGTTAAGAGAAATAACAGTTGATACGGTAGCTCAAGTAATTGAATCATTAGGCGGACATAGTTTTCCAAAGCAACTACTTTTAAAACTTTATGACCTTGGTGCTGAACCTACTCTTTCAGACTTTAGAGAATTTTTCTTAGAAACCCTTAAAGTACCTGTTGAAGACGAGAAAGCTAAAACCATTATTAGAACGGTCATAGTTCGTGGGCCCTATATTGCTAAACAACCTGATGTGCTCAGAGATACCGTAATAACATGTGTTATGAGAATTTTGAGAATCGAAAACGTTACTATTGAAGATCTTAGCTGGGATGAAACAAGAAACTTAGTATCAAAACTTTATGATTTAGGAGCAGCACCTAAAAATGAGTCATTAGAAGAAATAGCTGAAGACATTATTCATGATAAACTAAAGAAAATAGCTGACGAATTCGATGTAGAATTAGAAACTTTAGAGAAAATAGCTGACGAAGTATTTAGTAGAAAACCTCCTTTGAGCGAAGAAGAATTTAGACAAATAACAGTAGATATTGTTTATAAAGAATTCATGGAAGCTATTGAAGAACATGAAGAACTTAATGAAACATTCTCTAAAATAGATGTTAAAAAATTTATTGAAGACGTTTACGATCTAGGTCCAATAGCTTCTACAGAAGATATCGAAAACATAGCTAAGAAATACACGGAAACAATAGTTGAAGCGTTAGTAGAGGACATTATGGAAGAGCATCCTAGACCTGAAAACATAGATGACTTACCTGAAGAAGTAGTCAAAATTTATGTTCCTAAAAACGACGTTTTTCTTATTCTTGTTAAACCATTAGGTGAAGACGCTGTTGAAAAATATCATTATTCGCTTAAGATTTTTGAAAAAGCAAAAGCAATATTTGGAAAAGGAGAAGGAATTTTTGGATTTTCAGGGAATAACGAGGTTAAATTATACGTTTTAGGGCCAGCTCTTAGTGCTGGCGAACTAGAAATTTATGGCAGTAAGGATATTGAAATAATAGATAGAGTTTCATCCATACTTACACTTGCCGTCCTAGTTTTGGTTTTAGCTAGCATTATTGCCCTCTTTATTCCTTTAATAAACGTTGGCATTGCTTTAGCTGTAGCTTTTGCGATAATGTACTTTATAGCTACAAGAGTCATGGATGTTATCCATTGGGCAAGAATATTTACCATAGTAACTACTTTAGGCGCTGCAATAGACTATACGACATATTATCTGCTAAGGTTTAAAGACGAGTTGAGAATCACAGGTGATGCAGACTTAGCTATGAAAAACACTATAAGCAAAGTTACCGTACCAATATTGATAAGCGGTTTAACAACAGCTGCAGGCTTTGCATGTTTAACTTTTGCATGGGACTTTCCATTTGTAAGAGTACTAGGCCTAACTATACCTATAGGTGTTCTCGCCGCACTAATAGTTTCCTTAACTTTAACACCAGCACTGCTGAAAATAACTAAAGGGAGAATATGGCTGCCTAAAATTAAGCCTTTAAAGGAAGTTCGATATTCTAATGTCTCTGCAAAAATCATACGGTATGCTCCAATAGTTCTAATATTGGCTTTGGCGATATCCCTACCTATGGCTATGATAGCTTTATCGTTTAAGGGCAGCCACGACTATAGCATTTTACTACCTGAAGAATCACTGACAATACAAAATATTAGGAGCTTAAGAGGCGTTATTGACCAAGGGATTTTTGCACCAACAACTATTATCATGGAATTTAAGGAAAACGTATGGAATAATGAATCGCTGAGCATTATTGAAGAGGTTTGCGAGAAAATAGAGGTAATTAAAGGTGTTGCTAAAATATATTCACCAACAAGACCTATAGGTGTTCCTCTTGAAAAACCGTACAATATAAGTGAAATGGAGGAAAAGGGGTCTTTAGACTTTGTTGCTGATGATAATAAGACAGTTATGGTTAAGGTTATTCTAGAATACTTCCCAACAAGTGATGAGGCATCATATGTTGTTGAAAACATAAAGAAAACTGTTAAAGCTTATAAAAACCCGCTTGTTTCAAGAATTATGGTTGGAGGCATTACAGCTAGAATAATAGATTTAGATCATGTACTTACCGGAGCTTTCAAAGAAAGGATACTAACTGCAGCCATAATCTCCATGTTTATAATATTAGCTATTTTGCTTAGAAGCATACCTTTAGCCTTAGCTTCAATAGCAATAATAGTTTTCAATATAGGTATAGCAATGTCAACAACAATAGTGTTATTTACATATATACTTAAGAAACCTCTAATATGGTTTACACATATAGTAGTTTTTTCGGCAATGCTAGGAATAAACATAGACTACATATCATACTTCGTAAATAGAGTGAAAGAGGATTTAGGAAAGATTAGTTTGCAAGAAGCAATAGTAGCAGCATCAAGTAATATTGGAAAGTCGATTATAGGGCTAGCATTAATAGTTGTAGCAGCCTATGCCTCGTTAATGCTTGGTTCATCATGGGCTATGAAAGAATTTGGATTTGTGCTTGCAACAGGAGTGCTGTTTACAGGACTTACAATACCTTATATAACTGGTCCAACAATACTATCAGTACTAGGTAAAAAAGCATGGTGGCCTATGAGCATACGGGAAAAATCGTGAGTTTTTTAAATATTGCAAAACATGGTCTAAACAAAGAATAATTTAAACCCATAATTTCAAATATAAGATTTTATTTAAAGAAGAATCAATAGGCAAGACCGTAAAGTTGTTTAGAAAAAGCTAAAGCATTACTAGATAAGCTTAAAGAGATAGTCGATAATTTAGAAGAAATGGTAAGTGAACTAAAATATTAAGAATAACAATAGAATAGTGGAGCATGCAACTACAGTATACATTTTCTCCTAAATAAGGTGTTTTTAAATGGCGGAAAAATTAAAGGAATTCGACTTAGACTCCTATATAGAATGTTGGGGAAGGCTCTATGTATTAAAAGTAAAAATTTCGAAACCATTTCTTTTAGACGGAATTTTAAACATGATATCCCGTGAAGGAACCAAGGTATTAAGCTATGCTAATAAAAGATCTGATGAAAAAGTAGATATGTCATTAATTGTTGGAGCTAGAGATGTAGGAGAGTTAACTGATGTTGTAAGGGATCTCTTAGAAATTGAAGGTGTAGAACATGTTTCATATGGTGAACTTCCTTACAAAGCTATTCCTTTAAAGTACTATCCTTTAAGATTCCATGGGATGAGGATTGTTATATTTGGTGAACCAGTGTTAAAAAGTATAGTAGAAGGTATAAAGAAGGAATATGGTAAAACAGCTGGACCAATACTTCTATGGAACATAGGATATCAGGGAGGATTAGGTGTAGCAAAGGAGTTTAAAGAAAAATATAAGTTTGAAAATATAGAGGACTATTTTGCAATGCTTAGACTTAGAGGTATTGTTTTAGGCTGGTTTGTCATAAGCCATATTGACATACATTTAAAGAATAATATCATTGTTTTAAGAATGACTGATAACTGGGAATGCAATATGGTAAAAGGGAAGTTTAAAACACCGCAAAGCCATTTCGTAAGGGGAATTATTAGCGGATTCGCAAGTTATATACTTGGAAAAAACATGGTTGCTAAAGAAATTAAATGTATAGCTAAGGGGGATAACTACTGTGAGTTCATAGTTTTAGAGAAACATAAATCAGGTAATCAATACGCTTCTACAGTTTAATATTCGACATTACCATAACATTTTTAGAATCTGAATTTTGAACTACTACTGTAGGTACTTAGAGGCGCAGCATGCAATGTTTATTAAAGAAGCTTTAAAAGACGATGCAGTAGGGCTTACCGTCAAACTTAAAGGATGGGTTTATAGGAAGAGAGTAGTTGGGGGCAAAGTATTTATTGTTCTTAGAGATTCTAGCGGTATAATTCAATGCGTTATTGATAGGGGAAATGTAGATAGTAAAACATGGATTAACGCAGAGAAAATAACTAGGGAAAGCAGCTGTATAGTTGAAGGAGTAGTTAGAAAAGAGCCCAGAGCACCTACAGGATACGAGGTCCATGTTTTTAGACTTAAAATCGTTGGGTTATCCGACTGGTTTCCTATAAGAGGAGGTGAAGGAGTAGACTATCTTTTAGATAATAGACACCTATGGCTTAGATCTAGAAAACTTCAAGCAATCATGAAGATTAAACACACCGTACTACAGGCTGGTAGAGAATATTTCAATAAAAACGGCTGGTGGGAAGTAACACCACCGATAATTACAGGGTCTGCGTGTGAAAGTGGTGCATCACAGTTCGAAATTAACTATTTTGGTCAGAAAGCGTATCTTAGTCAAAGCGCTCAACTTTACCTTGAATCTTTAATTTACGTTTTAGATAAGGTTTGGAGCTTGACACCATCGTTTAGAGCTGAAAAATCTAGAACAAGAAGGCATCTTGCAGAATATTGGCATTTAGAAGCTGAAGCAGCATGGTATGGTATGGAGGATATGGTGAAAGTTACTGAGGAACTTGTTAGCTATATTGTACGTAAGGTTTTAGATGAAAGAATGGAGGAATTAGAATTTTTAAAGAGAAATGTTGAGTTTTTAGAAAATGCTAAACCACCATATCCGAGAATAAGATACGATGATGCCATTGAGATATTGCAGAAAAAAGGCGTCGACGTGAAATGGGGTGATGATCTGGGAGCAGATGAAGAAAGAATATTGACTCAGGAATTTGACAAACCATTCTTCATAACTCATTTTCCAAGACAAATTAAAGCATTCTATATGAAACTTGACCCTGAAGACCCTAGGTTTGTTTTAGGATTCGACCTACTTGCACCTGAAGGGTACGGTGAAATAGTAGGTGGAAGTGTAAGAGAGGACGACTATAACACTTTACTTAAAAGGATATCAGAGTTTGGGCTGAACCCTGAAGAATATAAGTGGTATCTTGATCTTAGAAAGTACGGTTCAGTGCCTCACTCAGGATTCGGTTTAGGTATTGAAAGAACCGTCATGTGGGTCGCAGGTTTAGACCATATTAGAGATGCAATACCGTTCCCCAGGTTTAGAGAAAGACTAAGACCTTAACATGTAAAGTGTTCTATATGTCTGAAGAGTGCTGTGATTTTGTCGACTGTAGAGTAGCTTTCAAGTATCTTGCTAAAGAAGGTAAAGTAAATATTCACTTATCTAAGCATGCTATTGAAAGATTTATAGAAAGAAGACGTTGGGGCTTTAAGGGGGTAAGTAAAGAAGTAATAGTTAACATTGTTAGAAACGTGTTTAGAGATGGGGAATTTAAAACCTTTACAGACAAGGTAATTGTTTGGACAAAAAACTATGTTTTAATATGTAGTATCGATAAAAACTCTAACGTTATTGTGAAAACCGTAATAACGAGGTCGACGTTGAAAAAAGAACTAGAGGAAAGGCTGAAGAAAGGGATTAAAGTACGGTGGAAACAAATTACTGTTTATACACCTAAGCTCTAAAGTATAATGTAGAGCTAAGCGAATATGGTATTATAAAAGAAATAGCAAGACAATAATTAATTTAACGTTTCTTATAAATTAATTATTGGGGTCACATGTTTCTTCACGGATCCCTCAATAAGAGCACTAAAGTTGCAATTCTACTTTTCATTTTCTCATTTATTGTAAGATTGCCATTCTTAAATCTTTACCCTGTTTTCCGTGTCGATGAACTTGGGGAAAACATTAGAGGTTCAGCCATAGTAGAGTACGGTTTTATACCGCTAACTAATAACGCGGAATTTATTGGAGCACTTTACAATTACCTAATAGCACTTGTTTATATGATAAAACCTAGCATATTATTATCAAGGTTTGTAATCGTTATTTTTGGTTCACTAACTGTGCCTTTGCTTTACTTCTTAACATTAAGAATAACTAAAAACAGCTTAAAAGCACTGTTGGCATCTTTAATACTTGCTCTATCACCCGCCCACATTTTAATTTCAAGCCATGCGGCTTGGTCAGCTAGCTTAGCTCCATTCTTTCTTACAATTTCCCTTCTATATTTAGTAAAAACCTTAGAGTTTGAAAGCAAAAAAGACATTTTTATTTTCGGTTTAACAGCTGGTTTAGCATTACAATCTCACCCATCAACTATAGCTTCTCACATCGCTTTTGCGGCTTCTTGGTTACTATTATTTGATAGAAAACTACTATTATCTACTGTTAAACTTGTTAAATACTGTTTTTTAGGATTCATCATAGGTTATTTAAACATGCTAATCTTTAACATAATTAACCCTTTAGGTTCTATTGTAGCCATGTTTAAGGCTCCTTGGACAGGTTTTCATGACAGCATGTCGTTTGGGGAGTTTGTCAGAAGAATAGTTTTTATTTTTACAGAATATGCGACCATGATAATTTCGGGTGTACCTATACTATCCATACAATACCTGGTTAAGAAACCTATGTTCTACATGTACTTAGCTATTTTCCTCATTATTACTGTTTATGCGCTCTTAAAAAGCGTTTTAGCAAGGTTTTTGCTTATCTATTCTCTAATCGCGCTCTTAATATTATCTATAGGGACTAAAGGAGCGATGTCATTAAACATATTTGGGTTTGCATGGGGCCCCCATTATTTACAGCAGCTTCTACCTTTAAACTCTATGTTTATGGCTGAAGTACTAAGTGTAATACTTTACCGTTTAAGAAGAATAGGTAGGGTGAAGGGTTCATTAATATCTGCAGTAGTGTTGTTGCTTATAGTTATATGGCCTTGTACAAACCTGCTTGCTGTGTATAGTTTTGTCGCCCAGGGGAAATGTACTAACGAAGTTTTCTTAGAAACAATAAGTAGTATAAAAAGTAGGTTTGGTAAGGAAACACCCATTTTTGTAGAATTTTCTTTAAAGAGTCAAGTGACATTAATAGTTTATGAAATAGCTGTTCTTGAAAAATTAAATGTTTATCCCCCGCTCAATTTATTTAAAAGACATGTTTCCCTAGATGATCTAAAAATATTTTTAAAAGAAAATGAAAACAAAAAATTACTAATACTTGTTCTTCCACTAAAAAGCCACTGTACAGATTTCCTAGAGGAACTAATCGTAGAAGGGCATTTGACGATTGCGGAGCATGTTGTAGCTAAGGCTTGCTATAACACTCAGTTATATAGAATAATAGTTGTTAAGAGACGCTAAAAAGCTGCATATTGATGTTGTGTGCGGGAATAGAATGAATACAACTAGTGAAAAGAAGCACTAACCTTTACAGTATTTATTGATGTTAGCTAGTAAAACAACCTATAGTAAGCTTAAGAAACTGTTTAAATAGTGAAAACTATGATGTAATGATAGTAAAAACTTAATATCTTTGCTAGTCTTTGCTTAAAATAGCTTAGGCAAAAATTATTAGTAATCTAGCAGAATTTATGGTGTAGACGCATATGAAGATAACAGATTTAATAAGCATTATTGCTAGCGAATTTTCTCCGAAAAACTCTCTAAATATACTTTATGAAATTTCAAAGTATCATAGAATTCAGGGATCTACTGGTCTTGTTAAAGCATCAGAGTTTATAGAGAATTATATGAAGGGTTTAGATTATGATGTTAAAGTAGTAGAGTTTCTCTACGATGGGGTTTCAGAATTTTTCGGGGTAAAAGTTAGTGTAGGATGGGATGTCTATGATGCTTCGCTACACTTAGTTAAACCTAAGAATGCAATCCTACATAGATTTATAGACTCGCCAACATTAGTTATAGCACATAGTCCGAGTACTAAAGGAAGGTTTGTTGAAGGCAAACTTGTTTATGTAGGTCCAGGCTTCAGTGAAAACTTTAAAAATAAGGATGTAAGTGGAAAATTTGTTTTAACGCACGGTGGAACACATAGGGTTTTTACTGAAGCTGCTAGTAGAGGTGCTGCTGGAGTTCTTGTTTTCCGTAAAGACTCTAAGGTTCCCAGAGCAGTACCATATTATGGATTATTCTTAACTAAAGAGGAAGCAGAAAAATATAGCAATACTATTGCTCTTTCCATATCAGAAAATACTGCTAAAAAACTTCTATCATACTTAGAGAAGGGAACAGAAGTTGTTTTAAAGGCCTACGTCAAATCTGAGTTTAAGACAAATAAAGGAAGAGTTATTATAGCGGATTATGAAGGTAAAGAGGATAGTTTTGTAGGGTTTATTGCACATTATTGCCATCCAAGCCCAAGCGCTAATGATAATGCTTCCGGAACGGCAACTCTAATGGAAGCAGCCAGGGTAGTTAAATCAATAGTTGGTGATAAGCTTAGGAAACCTGATTTAGGTTTTAGGTTTATATGGGTTCCCGAATACACAGGAACCTATGCTTTGGCTTCTCTTAAACCAAACTGCGTTAAAAACATGGTTTATGTCATTAACTTAGACATGGTTGGCGAAGCTCAGGAGAAAACAGGTTCAACCTTTATAGTTTTTAGAACTCCATGGTCTAGGTTTTCTCTATTAAATCCCATAGTAGAGTATGTTACAGAAAATGTTATAGGGAGACTAAAAACATTTGGCGGCTTAGGTAAACTTCCACTAGTAAAGTATAGTTTCGAACAGTATTCGCCGGGAAGCGATCATGATGTTTTTAACATTTTAGGTATACCGTCCATAATGTTGAATCAGTGGCCTGACAAATTCTACCATACAGATATGGATTCTCCGGATAAAGTGGATCCGGAAATGCTTAGAATAGCAGGTACTATTTCTCTAACTACAGCATACATTATTGCGTCTAAGGAATATTATAGAATGCTTCTAAACATAATATATCATTGGCTAGTAGAATTTTATCATAAAATGTCTAGGTCATCTCTAGAAAATATTGAAGTATATAATATTAGGCGTAGAGAATTAAAATGTAAAACACTTAAAGCAATAAGGGAGCTTGATAATTTATGGCCGGAATCTAAGGAGCTTGTTAGAAAGTATATGAGGAGCTTAAATAGAGTACTTACAATACCTAGAGGTAAAACTCGTAAGGTTAAGGTTAAGAGTAAATTTAAAGGTAAGGTTTTAAGACTGAAAGAACGTAAGTTCATAAGCATCAGAATGTTAAGGGAAAAACTAACTCCTAGAGAATATGAAGAAATAGTGAAACTTATGGAAGAAACTAGAGAGCTAAGCACTTTACTTTATTCTGCTATGATGCTGCTTTGGGATAGCCATGTAAAATACGATGATATGATAGCTTCATTACTAGCAGAATACGGAATAATTCATGAAGAAAAATTAGACAAGATTATAGATGTTCTAATTAAAATAGGATACATAGAAATAATGTGAAAAACAACTACAGAATCTTAGCTTTTATACATAAGCACTTTTTATACCGCCAAATATTGGAAACTATAAAACGCTCATAGCATCTTAGATGCAGCAGTACATTTGTTAAAATAATTAGAGTAAACGTTTAAAGAGGAACAGTAAGTTTTAATTGGCAATAGCTAAACAAAGTATGGTAGAAGGTCTTACGTGTCAGGTGTTTAAGATATGGCAGCTAAGACTAGCAAATATAGTGGATTAGCCTTACTAATTGTTGGCTTGGTAGTATTATTTGTTGTATTCTTCCTTGCATATAACGAGTATTTGAATATAGAAAAACCAACGACAACCGGTGTTGAAAGCATGGTGACATGGATTATGGAATGGGGAGCCTACATAGTAATGAAAGTCGCTTTCTTAGGTGTTATGGGCTGGGTCGGTTCAATAATAACCATGAGAGCCGTTAGCTTGCTAACAGCTCCTTCAGAAAGAATAATCACAGAATAAACTTTAGATAAAAACGTAATCGCTATAACACCTCATAGCTTAGTGGTGCCTAAGAGTTGAAAGGAGCAGCGAAAGCTATTAGAACCATAGGGTTAGCTTTAGCAGTCATCATAGTAATAGTGATAGTTGCAGAGCTCTACTTCATGCTTAATGATTTTACTTCTCAAAACATAGCTTTAGAACCAAGTTTAGAGGAAGCAGCATGTAAATTCAATGGTACAGTAGGCGTTTTAGAAATTCCAGTAAAGATAACATATAATGGTTCCCATGTTCTTAAGGATACAAGTGTAGTATCACTAATCAATACTACAGAATCTATTTTTAAGTTCAAATCTAGACTTGCAACACTTGAAGCTAAATCTATGAAAACTTTTAAACTTAAAGTATTCATTCCTATAGATAAAGTTAGAGAAATACTTAGACAAAATACTACACTATACTTTGGACTAAGCTTCTTCTATGATGGCATATTTGGTGTAGAAATTCTTACAAAAACTCCTCTCACATTTAAGCCTCAAGTGCAATTACAACATATGCTAACATCTAAGTCTGTAAATCCTGGATATAAAGACGTAACTTTAGGCTTTACAGTGATCAATACATTGCCTGTACCTATTGAAGGCAAAGTTTACTTCTTAGCTCAAGGCTCTAAGTTAAACTATAAAGTTATAAAAGAAATAAAAGCAAGGGAATGCCATTTAACGGTAATAACAATAACGTTTTCAGCTTTAAACGAGGATTTAGAGAAAGGCATGCCCTATGTTTTACTATTAAAAATAGAGCCAGATGTTGAATTAGTATTAAACGAAGGTATTTTAAAGGTGTAAGCCTTGTTTAAGACAATAATTAAAGGTGCTTTAAGAGGGTTAGCCGAAGTTTTGGTAAGTATAGTTATTCCAATATATGTAATATACACATTAGCTACAAGATACCTCTCATCGATACCTGAAGCTCCTCTTATTTTTAAAGAAATAAGACCTGGGTATTCCATTGAGGAGATAATCATAGTTTTAGTGTTTCTATATGTGTTAATAGCTATTATTGAAGAACATGAAACCTGGAGGACTCTAGGCGCTGCGTTAAAGATATTTATTATGATAGCTGGTTTTCTTGTACTATATACGCTCCTCGGAGGAGGGATACTAAACTATAGTGGTGTTATAGAGGGATACGAAGTAATAGCAACAGTCAACATAAGCATATTTATATACTTATATGGTATTCTCGTAGTTTTTCCCGCTGTTCTAGCATCTATTATGGAGATTGCAGGTAAAGCTTCAGGTACCTCAGAGTAGCAATGACAAAATTGCTTTTTGTACATGTAATCTATTTTCCGCCTGATCCCATACTATAGACCAGGGTCCATCAATAACCTCGTCTGTTACTTCTTGACCCCTATGTGCTGGTAAACAATGCATGAAAATAACATCTTTTTTTGCTTTCTTAACCAAGCTGACATTGACTTGGTACTTTGATAAATCCTTAACTCTCCCCTTAGCTTCTTTCTCTTGACCCATACTAACCCATACATCAGTATATATTATGTCTGCATTTTCTACAGCTTTTTCAGGGTCTTCTTCAAAAACTATTTCAGCTCCGCTTTCTTGAGCTGCTTCTTCAGCTATTTTAATAACTTCTTGTCTGGGTCTATATTTTACAGGTGATGCTATAGTTATATTTAATCCAAGTTTTGTTGAAGCTATTAGTAAACTTTGGGCTACATTGTTACCTCCATCGCCTAGGAAAACGAGTTTCAACTCTTGAAGTCTACCTTTCTTTTCAAGAATTGTAAACATATCTGAAATAGCTTGTACGGGGTGAAATGAGTCGCTTAGACCGTTAATTACAGGTACGTTAGAATGTTTAGCCATTTCTTCAAGGTCTTTATGATTATAAACTCTAGCTACAATACCGTCAGCATATCTACTTAGTGTTCTGGCAGTATCAGCTACTGTTTCTCCTCTTCCAAGCTGCATTTCATACCAGTTAAGAGATATAGTAAAACCACCAAGCTGTTTCATAGCTACCTCAAAGCTAATACGGGTTCTTGTACTTGGCTTCTGAAATATCATTACTAACGTTTTTCCTTTAAGTATAGGTATTATTTTCTCTCCTGCATAGTACCTTAACTTAAGTTCTTTAGCTTTCTTCAAAATAAGTTCTAATTCCTCACTTGTGAAATCACCTAACCATAGAAAATGTTTTCCTCTAATACTCAAATTACTCACCCTAAACCGCTTAGTTGATGTATTTCAATTTAAACTAAGATCTTAGCTTTTCCAATAGTTCGTTTATCATTTTTAAAGCATTATTATATGTGTTTTCCCCTTTCCTTGTAACTTTATATTTCTTAACACCTTCATCAACGAAAACTTCTAAAAGGCCTTCCTTAACTAGCCTATATAAAACAACGTATAGTGTTATTGTTGTAGGATTAAACCCGAACTTTTCTCTTATTCTAACTTTAACGTCATAAGCGTATGTTGGTTCATCTTTAAGAACTGAAATAATGTATAGCCAAAGGGTTTCAATAGTTATTTTTCTGCGGAGCCTATCGAGAGCTTTAGTTTTAAGCAAATCCACTAACCCCTACCATTATTAATTTTCAAAAATATTTTACGTATATAAATGTTTATATTTACGAATAGCATATTTATGCATATACATATTTATCTAGATATATATTTATAATGTTGAATACAAAATTAGGTGGGATTATGGGTAAAATCCGTGTTGGAATAGTTGGTGTTGGTAATGCAGCTTCAGCCTTAGTTCAAGGAGTATACTATTATAAGAATGTAGATGAAAACATAAACATTCCAGGAATAGTCCATGTAAGGTTAGGATCATATCACATAGGTGATATTGAATTCTCAATAGCGTTTGATGTTTCTAAAGAGAAGGTAGGTAAAGATCTTAGTGAAGCTATTTTCTCATATCCCAATATTACACCGAAATTTGCTGATATACCAAAACTAGGTGTCGTTGTTAGGAAAGGTAAAGTACTTGATGGTGTAGCTGAACATATGAAAGAATCGTTCAGACCAGTAGATAGCGACGACGATATTACATTAGAGAGTATAGTAGATGAATTAAAAGAAACAAATACTGATGTTTTAGTAAACCTGCTACCTGTAGGTAGCGAAGAAGCTACAAGGTTCTACGCGAAGGCTGCTTTAGAGGCGGGCGTCGCATTTGTTAATGCCATACCAGTATTTATAGCAAGTGATCCTGAAGGATATTGGGCTAAACTGTTTGAAGAGAAAAATGTACCATTGCTTGGAGATGATGTGAAAGGTCAAATAGGTGCCACAATATTGCATAGAACTCTAGTAAGGCTTCTTCACATGAGAGGGGTTAAAGTTGAAGAAACATATCAGTTAAATGTAGGTGGAAATACAGACTTCTTAAATATGACTGTTGAAGAAAGGTTAAAAAGTAAGAGAATAAGTAAAACGGAAGCTGTTACTTCAATACTACCCTACGGTAAAGAACTTGAAAAGGAAGATAAAGTAAGAATAGGGCCAAGCGACTACATACCGTTTTTAGGAAATACTAAGATAGCATACATTTACATTAAAGGAACATCGTTTGCTAATTTTCCAGTAACATTAGAAGTTAAACTTACAGTAGACGATAAATCTATGATTTCAGGTATTCTCATAGACGCTATAAGATCAGCTAAAATAGCTTTAGATAGAGGAATAGGGGGAATTATAGTAAGTCCGTCAGCTTTCTTCTTCAAACATCCACCAGTTCAAGCACCGGATGATGAAACAGCTAGACATTGGTTTGAAGAATTTATTAGAGGCGTAAGGGAAAGATAGTTTTCTCCATTACTATAGTTTAAACCTAAATTTTTATAACCAATTATTTTCCTTGATTCCTTAGGTGCTACTTGGAATGCTAGTTTTCACAGCTATGTCTAAGAAACGTTTCTATCTTAGAGCTCATATTTCAAAGTTTGTTTTTGAACAAGGAGCTATTCCAATTAATCCATTCATGTGTTTTGACTATTTCCTTTTAGATACTGTTGAAAGAAACAAAGTTAGAGAAGCAAACTCTAAACTCCTAAATATATGTGATGAACTTTGGGTTTTCGGAGAAATTAGCGATGGTGTATTAAGGGAGATAAAACAAGCTAAAGAGAATAATAAGAGAATAAGGTTTTTCAAAATAGTTGATAAACCATTAAAATTTATAGAAATTAGTGAGGACGAAGTAGAGTATGAGGAAGATGCATTAGCTACTTTTAGGTAAGAAATAATGGATAGGTACAGTAAATTTGAAGATGCACCTGTAAGTTCTTTTTCTATAAAACTCAGTGATAAATATGTTATGTGTAGGGTTTGTGAGAGAAGATGTTTACTTAAAAATGGTGAAAAAGGCTATTGTGGAAATAGGGTTAACGTAAATGGAAAAGTTCATGTTATAGGTTACGGGCTTCTAAGTGCTATAGAAAGTAGACCTATAGAAATTAAGCCTATTTTCCATTTTTGGCCTAACAGTACAGCTTTAACGTTCTCTAATTGGGGATGTAACTTTCACTGCCCTTGGTGTCAAAACTACCATTTAAGTTTCCAAGTACCAGACATTAGGCGTCAGAAAATATATCCTCCTGCTAAGCTTGTGAAATTAGCTCTTAAGAATGGTGATGAAGGATTATGTGCAAGTTTTAACGAGCCTACAACACAGTTAGAATATTTAGTCGACGTTTTCAAACTAGCTAAGAAGGAAGGTTTATACAATACTATTGTAAGTAATGGATATATGACCTCAGAGGCACTTAAGGCCCTCTATGAAGCAGGTCTTGACGGTTTAAACTTCGACATTAAAGGTTGTTTTGAAACATATAATAGATTTATCGGAGCCTTAGACCCTATGGTTGTTTTCCGTAATGCTAGAATGGCTTTAGATCTAGGAGTTCATGTGGAAATGGTATATTTGATGATAACTAAGGCTAATGATTGGGAAGAGTGTGTACACTGGGTTTTGAAAAGACATGTGGAAATTTTAGGTGAGAACGTACCACTACATATAAACAGGTACTATCCTGTTTGGAAATACCATGAGCCATCAACCGATATAGGAAAACTTGTTAAGGCATATCATGTGGCTAAGGAAGAATATAATATAGCTTATGTTTACTTGGGAAATATTGGAGATTGGCGTTATGAATCAACATATTGTCCAAAATGTAATAAACCACTGATTATGAGGGTAGGATATAGAGTTTTAAAATATAATGTTACTAGCGATAATAGATGTCCATATTGTGGAGCTAAAATACATATTGTCGGAAAATATGTTGAAAATAAGTCTCCTATAATGCTCTTTTAACCTTTTAGAATACTTAAAACACATGCTGTTATAAGTGAAATTCTACCTAAAACTCTCCACTGTTTTAGTATTTTAGACCATTTCATTGAAGGTGTTAAGTTGACCTTTTTTACCCAGTTTAGCCCTGTTAAATAATGTTCAGATGCTAGTTTAACCTTGGTTCTTATAAGTTTAGGTGATGTCCAGTACTTACTATAAACGTAGACCTCATATTCTTCAACGCTTTTACTTACTTTCCTAACAGGAACCATGAAAAACGCTGAAAAGACATTAGGATTTTCTATGCTAAAATTGTTCTTTACTATTACTTCCTCTAATTTAGAACCTAGGCTTATGTTTTTACTTAAAATATCCATCCAGTTTCTCACACTTACTTTTCCACGTATTTCAACTAACCTGTAGTCTCCCAGTTTTTCCTTTTCTGAAAACTTAAGT